>Ga0247736_10000128_pt1 | contig 28866 bp, 24 predicted proteins | sample UWRJL193509B2_FD_180935 | JGI IMG/M metagenome (GOLD analysis project Ga0247736, IMG submission 180935) | Plant litter microbial communities from Arlington Agricultural Research Station in Wisconsin, United States - UWRJ-L193-509B-2 | ecosystem: Environmental > Terrestrial > Plant litter >...
AGCCAGTGAAACGCCACCGCCCGCGTTCCCACACCGATCTTCGCTCCCACAACACACCCGCATCCAGCCGAGGTGTTGCGCTAGCCCCTAGAGACCACCACGCTGTAACCCGCAAGAAATAACAAACCCGGGGTGGGAGAGATGCGGGTCAGGAGTGTGGTCCGCCGGCCACGTAGAGCACCTGGCCCGAGACGAACGACGCCTCTTCACTGATGAAGAACGCGGCGGCGGCCGCGATGTCGTCGGGAGTCCCGGTGCGGCCGACCGGAATAGTCGTCGCTGCCTCGGCGAGGAACGCGTCGAGGGTCGTGCCGATGCGCTCGGCCGTCTCGCGCAGCATGTCGGTCGCGATGAACCCCGGCGCGATCGAGTTGACTGTCACTCCGAAGCGGCCGAGTTCGATCGCGAGGGTCTTGGTGAATCCCTGGATCCCGGCCTTCGCCGCTGCGTAGTTCGCCTGGCCGCGATTGCCGAGTGCCGACGTGCTCGAGAGGTTGACGATGCGACCCCAGCCGGCGTGCACCTGGTGCGACTGCACGGCGCGGCTCAGCAGGAAGGCGCCACGGAGGTGCACTCCGATGACCTGGTCCCAGTCGGCATCCGTCATGCGGAACAGCAGGTTGTCCCGCAGGATGCCGGCGTTGTTGACGAGGATCGTCGGCGCGCCGAGGGCTGACACCGTCTCGTCGATCACCCGCTCGACATCGCTCGCGCTCGTCACGTCGGCAGCGATCCCGACCGCGGTTCCGTCGGCCGCGCGGATGCCGTCGACAGTCGACGCCGTCGCCTCGGTCGTGAGGTCCACGACCGCGACCCGGTGCCCCTCGGCCGCGAGCCGCCGCGCGATTGCTGCTCCGATGCCGCGGCCCGCCCCGGTCACGATGGCCGTGCGCGCTTCGTCTCGTCTCTGCCGAGTCATACGGATACCCCCGTTGGCGTGTGCCAGGCACGATCGCCCGGCACCCCCACTCTGCCCGCGTAATGGCCCGCCCACAAGCACTCCCGCGGCAGAGTTCACCCGTTAGACGTGTGCACCAAACGGGGGTGGCAGGCTAGCCTAGGTTCATGGGTGATCTCAGACTGGAAGAGCTTTCTGCCTCGAACATCGTGGCGGCCAACAGCCTCACACTGCGTCCCGGGCAGGAACAGTTCGTCACGCCCACGTCGTACGCGATCGCCGATGCCTACGTGAACCCGCTCACCTCGTGGCCGCGAGTTGTTCTCGACGGCGACCAGGTCGTCGGCTTCGTGCGGGGCAATTTCGACCCCGAAGCCGCGCAGGAGGAGTTCCGCAGCTGCCTGTGGCGCATCAACGTCGCCGCCGACGCGCAGGGTGCGGGAGTCGGCAAGTTCGCCGTGCGGGCCCTCGCCGAAGAAGCGCGGGCGCGCGGCTTCCACCGCCTCACCGTGATCTGGGAGCCCGGCGAAGAAGGCCCCGAAGACTTCTTCCTGCGCATCGGTTTTGTCATCACCGGCGAGACCCAGTACGGCGAGAACATCGGCTCGCTGGAAATCTAGGCACGCCCCGGATGCCCGGCCCGAGTGAGGACTTCGTCTCGCGAGTCCTCGAGATCGTCGATGACATTCCCGAGGGCCGCGTCATGGCGTACGGCGATGTCGCTGCCGCCCTCGGCTCGCGAGCCGCCCGCGGCGTCGGCCAGGTCATGGCCTACTACGGCTCGGAAGCTCCGTGGTGGCGCGTCGTCCGGGCCAGCGGCCACCCCGCGATCGGCCACGAGTCCCGCGCCCTGGAGTACTACCTCGCCGAAGGGACACCACTGAAGTGGGCGGCCTCCGGGGTCTTCCGGGTCGACCTCACCCTCGCACGTCACCGGCCCGATGAATCCGGGTCTCCCTCAGCTCTCGCGGAGTAGGGTGATTCGATGCCCGCTAAGAAGACCATCGCCCTCGTCCTTTCCGGCGTCCTCGTGCTCGGCGCGAGCGGTGCCGCGGTGGGCCTCTCCCTGCCGACGATGACCGTCTCGGGCGTGCTGTACACCGCGGACTCCGTCTCGTACTCCGGCCTCAAAGTCACCGGCTACGTCGAGGCCTACTCGACCTCGGCCGGCTTTCTCGCCTCGAGATCGAAGAAGCTGACCTCCGTCGGCATCGACGGCATCAATTTCACTCTCGACGGCAGCGGTGTCGACGAGGTCTCGCCCGAGGCGTACACGCTACTGAAGCAGGCGCACCGCACCAAGGATCGCGCCGAACTGCTCGTCGGCAACTACGACGAGTCGATCGGCGACTTCTCACCCGCGGTAGCCGCGAAGCTGCTCGACTCCCCCGCCAACATGGAGGCGACGGCCACAGCCCTCGCCGACGAGGTGCGCGCCCACGGCTGGGACGGCGTGCAGGTCGACCTCGAGAGCCTCGAGTCGATAGTCGCCGACGATCCGGGCTACACCGACCGCCTCACCGGGTACCTCGCGCTGCTGCGCGAGAAGCTCGACGCGATCAGCACCTCGAAGACCCTGTCTATCGCCATCATGGCGACCGAGGGCGACTACCGCGACCTCGGCTACGACCCGGCCGGCATCGCCGAGTCGACCGACAGCATCGTGCTGATGGCCTACGACCAGCACGGACCGTGGGAGAACCCGTCCGGCCCGGTCGGCGGCATGCCCTGGGTGAAGAGCGTGCTCACCAACCTCCTCGAGAGCGTGCCGAAGAGCGAAGTGCAGCTCGGCATCGCCGGCTACGGCTACAGCTGGCCGAAGAAGGGTGCTGGCACGCAGTACTCCGCGGCCGCCGCTCGCTCGCTCGTGAAGAAGGACGGCGCGAAGACGCACTGGAGCAGCAAGCAACTCGAGCGTTACGCCACCCTGAAGAACGGCACCCGCATCTGGTGGTCGGATGCCGCCGCTGTCGACCAGCGTGTGAAACTGGCCCGAAGCCTGAAGCTCGGCGGCGTCGCTGTCTGGAGCGTCGGGCTGGCCGACAAGCTGGACTAGCTCCGGTAGAGACCGAGTCGACTACACCAGCGAGTCGCGCCAGGCGGCGTGCAGCTGCGCGAAGCGGCCGGTGCCCGCGATCAGGTCGCGCGGCGAGCCGTCTTCGACGATGCGGCCGTGCTCCATCACGAGTACGCGGTCGGCGATCGCGACTGTCGACAACCGGTGCGCGATGATGACGGCAGTGCGATCGGCGAGCAGGGTCTGCAGCGCCTCCTGCACGAGCCGCTCGCTCGGGATGTCGAGGCTGGCCGTCGCCTCGTCGAGAATCAGCACCACCGGGTCGGCGAGGAAGGCACGGGCAAACGACAGCAACTGGCGCTGGCCGGCAGACACGCGCCCACCGCGCTTGTTGACGTCGGTCTCATAGCCCTTCGGCAGCGACTCGATGAACTCGTGCGCGCCCACGGCCTTCGCGGCCGCGACGATCTCGTCACGGGTCGCCTCGGGTTTTCCGAGAGCGATGTTGTCGGCGACCGTGCCCGAGAACAGGTACGCCTCCTGGGTCACCATCACGATGGCCCGGCGCAGGTCTTTCGGATGCAGGCGGCGCAGGTCGACCTCATCGAGAAGCACCCGCCCCTCGGTCGGGTCGTAGAACCTCGACATGAGCTTCGCGAGCGTGGTCTTTCCGGCACCGGTCGATCCGACCAGGGCGATCGTCTGCCCGGCCGGGATCTCGAGCTCGAACTTCGGAAGGATCACGGCATCCGCGCGGTATCCGAACGACACCGAATCGAACGAGACGGCACCCCTCGCACTCCACAGGTCGATCGGGGTGGTCGGGTCGGGAACACTCGGTTCCTCTTCGAGCACACCCGAGATCTTCTCCAGCGCCGCGGCGGCTGACTGGTACGAGTTGTAGAACATCGCCATCTCGCCGGCCGGGGCGAAGAACTGGCGCGAGTAGAGCAGGGCCGCGAGAAGCGCGCCGATGGCCAGGCCGCCCTCGGCGACCCGGAACCCACCGACGAGCAGGATTATCGCGAGCGACAGGTTGCCGATCAGCACCAGCCCGGGGTCGAAGATTCCGAACAGCTGGATGACCTTCGCGTTGACGTCGCGGTAGTCCTCGGTGAGGCCGGCGAATTCCTTCTCGTTGCGCTTCTCCTTGCGGAACGCCTTGACGGCGCGGATGCCGGTCATGCTCTCGACGAACTGCACGATGAGGCGCGCCGAGGCGACGCGGGTCTGCCGGAACAGGGTCTGCGACCGCTGCTGGAACCAGCGGGTGAGGAAAGCGAGCGGGATGAGCGCGCCGAAGAGCACGAGCCCGCTGACCCAGTCGACGTAGAACATCGCACCGGCGACAAACAGCATGTAGAGCGCGCCCTGCACGAGCTGGTTGATCCCCGAGTCGAGAAGCTCGCGGATCGAGTCGAGGTCGCTCGTCTGGCGCGCGATGATGCGGCCCGACGTGTAGCTCTCGTGGAACTCGAGCGACAGCTTCTGCGTCTGCAGGAACACCCGCTTGCGCAAGTCGAACAGGATCGCCTGGCTGATCTGCGCGGTGAGGATCGTGTACCAGGCGATGAGCCCGGCACCGATGACACCCGTGAACAGGTAGGCGACGACGGTAAGCGCGATCGGCATCCAGTCCTGGTCGAGCAGTGCGGGAAGACCGGTATCGATGCCGTGCGCGATGAGCGCCGGCCCGGCGACCTGGGCGGCCGTCGAGATGACGACCACGAGCATCGTGAGAACCAGCTTCAGCCGCAGCGGTCGCACGAGCGAACCGAGCAGGCGCAGCGAACGTTCGCGGATCTGCTTGCTCTCGGCGCGGGTGAAATCGTTGCGCTCTTCGCCCTCTACTCCAGTGACGCTGCTCATGCGGTCACCCCCTCTTTGTCGTCGTCGAGTTGCAGTCCCAGCCGCACATCGTCGGCCCTCTGGGCCTCTTCGTCTTCCAGGCTCGAGATCACGAACCGGTAGTGGTCGTTGGTCGCGATGAGGTCGCTGTGGCGGCCGACCGCCGTCACCCGGCCGTGCTCGAGCAACGCGACCCGGTCGGCGAGGGTCACTGTCGAAGGCCGGTGGGCGACGATGAGCGCGGTCGTCGACGACAACACCCGGCGCAACGCGGCCTCGACCAGCGCCTCGGTGTCGACGTCGAGGGCCGACAGCGGGTCGTCGAGCACCAGCACCGACGGCTTTGCGGCGATCGCCCGCGCGAGCGCGAGACGCTGGCGCTGGCCACCCGAGAGGCTGAGTCCCTCTTCGCCGACGCGGGTATCGAGGCCGTCGGGGAGGTTGTAGACGAACCCGGCCTGCGCGATATCGATGGCCTCGGCGAGTTCTTCATCGGTCGAATCGGGGCGCCCGAGCAGCACGTTCTCGCGCACGGATGCCGAGAACAGGGTCGCGTCTTCGAACGCCATCGCCAGGTGGCTGCGCAGTTCGTCACGGCGCAGGTCGCGGATGTCGACGCCGTCGATCGTGATGCCACCGCCAGTGACTTCGTACAGGCGCGTCGACAGTGAGGTGAGCGTCGATTTTCCCGACCCGGTGATTCCGACCAGGGCCATCGTCTCGCCGGGCTCGAGTTCGAGGTCGATCCCGTTCAGCAGGTCGGGAACGTCGGCCGCGGCATCCGGGTACCTGAAATGCACGTTCTCGAAGACCAGGTGCCCCTTCGGGTCGGTGATCGTTTTCGGGTTCTCGGGGTCGGTGATGGTGTTCTCGCTGTCGATGACCTCGAAGAACCGGTCGGCGGCGGTTCGCGCGTCGAAAGTCATCGAGAGCAGGAAGCCGATCGACTCGACCGGGAACCGCAGCACGGTCGCCGTGGCGAAGAAGGCCACGAGGTCACCGACCGAGAGCTGGCCGTTCACCGACAGCCAGACGCCCGCGAGCAGACACAGGGCGAAGGTCACGTCGGGCACGAGCAGCAGCCAGAGCCAGATACCGGCGATGGCGCGGGCCTTCTCGAGCTCGGTACCGCGCAGGTCTTCGGCCTGTGACGCGAAGCCCTTCAGGGCGTACTTGCCCCGGCCGAAGGCCTTGAGCACGCGGATGCCGTGCACTGATTCCTCGACCGTGGTCGCGAGGTCTCCCGACTGGTCCTGGCTACGGCGCGCGACAGTCGAGTACTTCTTCTCGAAGACGTAGCCGTAGATCCAGAGCGGAATGGAGAGCACCATGAACGCGACGCCGAGAATCCACGAGATCGAGACGAGGAACACGAAGCCCACGAGGATCGTGAGCACGTTCACGACGAGCAGCACGAGCCCGAAGCTGATCCAGCGACGGATCAGGCCGAGGTCGCTGACCGCGCGCGAGAGCAGCTGCCCGCTCGGCCACCGGTCGTGAAAACTCACCGGAAGGTCTTGCAGGTGGGCGTAGAGGCCATTGCGCATGCGCGCCTCGATGTGGGTGCCCGGGGTGAGTACGAACCACCGGCGCAGGGCGATGAAGGCGGCCTCGAGCACACCGAGCGTGAGCACGACGGCGAAGGCCGGCCAGACCTGCGCGGCATCGCCGGTCTGCAACGGGCCATCGACGAGGTCGCGAAGCACGCGCGGGATCAGCAGCGCGACGATCGCCGCGGCGAGGGCAGAGACCATTCCGAGGACGATGCGCGGCATGGCCGGTTTGGCGTACGGGTACAGGCGCTTCAGGGCAGCAAAAGTCGACACCGGGGGCGAGCCGGGGCCGGGCTGTGGAGCGGGAGTTGACACGGCAGAAGACATGGATGCAGATCCGATAGCGGTAGGGCGCGATCGACGGGAACGATCGACTGGTGGTTCGTGGTGGGGGTAGCGCGGGCGCCTGGTGGGTGGCCGAAGTCGGAAGGGAAGGTCAGTAGCCCGGCGTATCTCCCTCTGGGGAAGCGACCCCGGGCAGCCTTTTAGACTAGCCCCGCTCTGCCCGGCGTGCAAGAACACGCCGGGGTCGCTCACCTCGACTGCACAGATAGCTCGCGTTCGCGGGCAATCGGTGATGGGCTGGGTGCAGGCACCCCGGATCCGGGCTGCCGCCACACCCACCGAAAGGCCCCGTCATGGTCGACACAGCCAGAGGATTCACCCTCGTCCGCAACCTCGATGCAACGCCCGAGGCGATCTTCACCGCGTGGACCGACGCCGACGCGGCCGCCGAATGGTGGCATCCGCGACAGACCACGACCCCGCGCGAATCGGTGCAGATCGACGCGAGGGTCGGCGGAGAGTACCGCTACACGATGGTCAACGACCTCTCGGGTGAGGGTGTCGACACGGGAGGCGTCTACAGCGAGGTCGTCGCCCCCACCAAGCTGGTCTTCACTTGGGGTGTTCCCGGCGAGCGTTCCGACGACACCCCGGTCGTCACCATCGCGATCGAGCCCGAGGGCGAACTGACCCTGATGAGATTCGACCTGCGCGGGGTCGACGGGTTCTCGGGAGACAGCTCGTACTACGACGGGTGGGAGCAGGCTCTCGACTCGCTCACCGAGTACCTGGCGCGAACCGCCTAGCGGATCCGCACCGACAGGCAGGTGACGCAGCCCTCGAGCTTCTCGAACTCCGAGATGTCGACGGTCACCACGCGATAGCCGAGATCTTCGATGAGTGCGGCGGTGCGCGGGGCGGATGCCGCCATGAGTACGGTGTCTTCGGCGAGCACGACGACGTGGGCGCCAGCCTCTTCGGGCACCGCGAGAAAGCGGTCGAACACCGAGAAGTCGTCGATGAGCGGCGGGTACCCGATGATCGTTCCGTCGGGCAGTGCGGTCACCGCGCTCTTCAGGTGCAGCACCTTCGAGATCGGCACGGCCACGATCGAGTAGCCGAGGCCCGCGAGGATCGCGCGCAGCTGGCGCACGCCCTCGGCATTGGTGCGGCCACCGCGGCCGACGTAGACGGTCGAACCGACCTTGAGCACGTCGCCACCGTCGAGGGTTCCGGGCGACACGATCCGCTCGATATCGAGGCCGAGTTCGCTCACTGTGGCTTCGACGGCAGCGGCTTCACCGCGACGCGTTTCGGAGCCCGAGTTGGCGATCACGGCGAGGTTGCCGAAGATCACCACGGCGTCTTCGACGAAGACGGAGTCGGCGAGCTCGGGAGCCGCCTCGACCTCGTTGGTCGACCAGCCGTTCTCGAGCAGGGCTGTCACGTAGGCATCCCACTGCTCTTCGGCGAGGTCGGTGTCGATGAGGGTGCGCGGAATGTGGGTGACCTGGCCCTCGGCGAGGTTCTGCGCCGGCACGCGCACGAGGGCGACGTTCTTGCCGACGACGCTCGTGCGGGCGCGGAAGGTCGTCGCGCGGTTCCAGACCCAGCGCCCGACGGTCACCGACAGGATCGTGGAGGCCACGAAGAACGGCAGGTTCGAGGTGAGGAGCGAGCCGAAGAGCAGCCCGATCACTTCGCTCGTCAGTGCGCTGGTGAGGGTGAGCGAGGTTGCCGTGATCGATGCGAGGGCACCGGTGACGAGGCCGATGACCAGGGCGAGGTACCACGAGGTGTACCCGCCGACGAGGGCGAGCAGGAACTGCAGCACGAAGAAGATCAGGCTGGCGACCTGGGTGATCGAGCTGGCCTGGGCGACGATGCCGCTCGCGTACTGGTACGACACCGTGAGGGCGAGCACAACCGCCAGGTGCACCGCGATGGTCACGACCGCCGCAGAGAGCAGCGAAGCGACGATCCGGCGCTGGATCGACAGGCGGGGCTGGATCGACAGGCTGGGGCGAGGGCCAGCCGTGGACGGCAGTGAAGTCATGGATGCGACCTTAGTAGACGGCAGATAAGCAAGACCTGAGAGCCCCTATGCCCGCGTGGATCGGCACCTCAGCCCGCCGCGGCGGGCTGAGGTGGCCGATCCACGCGCAAACAGGATCTTCCTCGTGGAAGAAGTATTCCTAGTAGAAGGACCACTCCTAGTGGAAGAAGTGGCGTTCGTTCGTGAAGTACATCGTCACGCCGGCGGCAGCCGCTGCGGCGATGACCTCTTCGTCGCGAACCGAACCACCGGGCTGGACAACAGCCTTCACACCGGCGTCGAGCAGCACCTGCAGTCCGTCGGCGAACGGGAAGAACGCGTCGGATGCCGCGACCGACCCAGCGGCCCGCTCGCCCGCGCGGGTGACCGCGAGGTGGCACGAGTCGACCCGGTTGACCTGGCCCATTCCGACACCGACCGATGCGCCGTCGTGCGCGAGCAGGATCGCGTTCGACTTGACGGCGCGAACCGCGCGCCAGGCGAACTCGAGGTCTGCGCGGGTTGCGGCATCAGCTTCTTCGCCGGCCGCGAGGGTCCAGGTCGAGGAGTCGAATCCGTCGTAGGTGTCGGTCGACTGCACGAGCATTCCGCCGGAGACCTGCTTGAGCTCACGCGGTGAACGGCTATAGTCGGCCGGCAGCACCAGCAGGCGCAGGTTCTTCTTGGTGGTCAGCACGGCGAGGGCGTCGTCGTCGAAGCTCGGCGCGATGACCACCTCGGTGAAGATGTCCTTGATCGACTCCGCCGCAGCGAGGGTGATCGGGCGGTTGGCAGCGATCACGCCGCCGAAGGCCGACACCGGGTCGCACTCGTGCGCGCGGCGGTGAGCCGAGAGCATCGGGTCGCCGGTGCCGCGGGCGACGGCGATACCACACGGGTTGGCGTGCTTGATGATGGCGACCGCAGGCTCGTCGAAGTCGAAAGCGGCGCGCAGGGCGGCATCCGCGTCGACGTAGTTGTTGTACGACATCTCTTTGCCGTGCAGCTGGGTGGCCTGCGCGATTCCCGCACCGTCCGGCTCACGGTAGAGCGCGGCCTGCTGGTGCGAGTTCTCGCCGTAACGCAAGGTCGACGCGAGCTCGGCCGAGTAGGTCAGCGACTGCGGGAACGCGGCATCCTGGCTTGCATCGACCCCGACGTTGCCGGCGAACCAGGCGGCGACCGCGGCATCGTAGGCGGCGGTGTGCGCAAAAGCGTGGGCAGCAAGGCGCTGGCGCAGCGCGAGCGTGGTCCCGCCGGCCTCGAGGGCCGCGATGACCTGCGGGTAGCTCTCGGGCGAAGTCACGATGGCGACGTTCGCGTGGTTCTTCGCCGACGCGCGCACCATGGCCGGTCCGCCGATGTCGATCTGCTCGATCGCGGCGTCACCGGTGATGCCGGCGGCGATGGTCGCGACGAACGGGTACAGGTTCGAGACGACGAGTTCGAACGGCTTGATCCCGGATGCCGCGAGCTCGGTCTCGTGGGATTCGAGACGCAGGTCGGCGAGCAGTCCGGCGTGGATGGCGGGGTGCAGGGTGCGCACGCGGCCGTCGAGGGACTCGGGGTAGCCGGTCACTTCGGCGACCTCGGTCACCGGGATCCCGGCCGCGGCGATGGTCTTCGCGGTGGTTCCGGTCGACACGATCTCGACGTTCGCCGCGGCGAGCGCCGTGGCGAGTTCGACGAGGCCGGTCTTGTCGCTGACCGAGACGAGGGCGCGGGCGATCGGAATCGAGTCGCGCTCGCGGTAGAGGGAAGGGTCGTGGCTCGGGCCGCTCATTAGCTCGCTAGCTCCTTGAGATCGATGTGACCGTTGGCGATGTCGAGAACGGCCTGCACGAGCAGGTCCCTCTCGACGACCTTGATGCGGTCGTGCAGGGTGTGTTCGGTGTCACCGGGAAGCACGGGAATGCGCTCCTGGGAGATGATGGGGCCGCTGTCGACGCCGTTGTCCACGACGATGACGCTCGCACCGGTCTGGTCGACCCCGGCGGCGATCGCGTCACGCACGCCGTGCGCTCCGGGGAACTCGGGCAGGTAGGCCGGGTGCGTGTTGATGAGGGCCGGGCTGAGAGCCTCGACCACGCGCGGCGGCAGCAGCTTCATGAAGCCGCTGAGAACGACGAGGTCGGGGCTCCAGACGCGGATCTGCTCGAGCAGTGCGTCTCCCCAGCTCTCGCGGTCGTCGAAAGCCGACAGTGCAGAGGAGAAGGTCGGGATGCCGAATTCCTCGGCGTGGGCGAACCCGTCGGCGTCGCGGTCGGCACCGACGGCGACCACGCGGGCCGGGAACTCCGCATCCTCCGACGCCTCGAGCAGGGCCCGCAGGTTGGACCCGCCCCCCGAAATGAGAACTACGAGAGAAAGCACCCTCGAAGCTTACCGTGGAGGCCGTGGCCCCGATTCAGCACGTCGGCTCAGTCCTGGGCGGGGGCAGCGGGCCGCTTGCCCGCGGTGAACAGCCCGATGGTGGCCGCGATCGCGAATTCGAGAGCGGCGATCTCCCCGACGAGCACGGCATCCGGTCCGACATCGACCAGTCGCCCCGGACCGGCAGCGCCACCCGATAACCAGGCGAGCACGCCGAGCAGCAGCCCGCCGACAAGACCGATGCCGAGACCGGAGAGGATCGTCGCCCGGATCGGCACCGCGTCACGAGGGTCGGTGACGCCGAGGGCTCGTGCGAGCCGCGGCTGCAGCACGAGGGCGGTAAGGAACCCGGCGAGCACGGGAACGAGCAGGCCGAGAAAGCCCCAGGCCAGTTCACCCTCGGGCAGCACGCCGAGGATCGGCAGCGCCGGAACCGGCCCGAGCTGGGTGCCGAGTGGCGACACAGTCGACCCCACCCCGATCGCGACACCCGGGCCGACGAGCCAGGATGCCGCCCAGACGACGACGTTCGGCAGGAAGGCGAGTTGGGCGATCGTGAGCGAGATACCACCGAGGATCTCGGTGTGCAGCCCTTCGTAGAGCGAGATGATGCGGGCGTAGTTCACGAGAAGCAGTGCCGCGAGAACGAGGGATGCCACGGCAAGCAGCGAGAACACCGCGGCGGCTCCCCCACGCAGCGCGGTGCCGACGACAGCGCGTGCCTCGACGCTCCAGTCATTCACCCAGTCCCGGATCGAGCTGCCCGAGTCGTCGTCGATGTGGCGGGCGGTTCGCAGTGATCCGATCAGGATCCCCAGCGCGAACACCGCGGTCGGGAACACGATTCCCTGCCAGATCTCCGGACGCGCGGCGCTGTGCAGCGCGGTCATCGTCGCGCCGAGGCTGAGCAGGGCGAAGGTGGCGATCGCGACGAACTCGCCGAACGAGCGGAACCGCGTCTCTGACACGCGGCGACCGGCGCGGATGCCGAGAAGCAGGGTCAGCAGGGCGAACCCGAGAAGCGAGATGGTGACGACGAAGCTCGAATCGGCACCGGAGACTCCCAGGGATTCGGCGAGCGTGGGGTCGAGGGTGAGGCTCACATCCGCGCCGTGCCCCAGTAGCCAGATGTCGACCGCTGCCCGCCAGAATGCGGCCCAGTCGATGGCGAAACCGAACTGCACTCCCCAGAGGACCGTCAGGGGAGCGAGCGGGATTCCGATTCCGATCGCTACAACGAGAGCCGCTTCGAGGGCGGCGAAGAGTGCGGTGAGCGGTCGATTCATTACCCGTGGGAGCCTACCCGCGCTTCGCCCGGCACTCTCTCCGACTTGCCCACTTACGCCCTGTTTCCGAGCAAAAAACGGGCGTGACCGGGCAAGTCGGTGACGGGGCTACTGCACCAGCTCGCGCACCGGCTGGCAGGCGAACGCGGCCGCGCCCGGCCAGGCCACGTTGCTGTGCCGGGTGGGGCCGGGGCGGCCCGGGGCGCCCGGGAACACCAAGTCGCCCGCGACGTAGAGCCGCCCGGCGGTCGGTGCGCCGACGGTCGCGCGACCCACCGGTACGACGATGCTGCCGAGCACCGGGGCGGTTCCGGTGATCGTCACCGACCGGGCATCCGCGAAGTTCCAGAGCGTGCGCTCGGCGACCCGGCTGGCACCCGGCCCGGGTACCACGCGAACCCCGGCGTCCTGCACCGCGGCGCTTCCGACCTCCACGTTCTCGCCGCTCACCGTCACTACAACGCTCGCCCCCCGCGGGAATCCCGGTGAAGTCGATGAGAGCGGCCCGACCGAGGGCCCGGCTGTCGGTAGCGAAGACCTGGAGCGGCGCCCGGCCGTCGCCGAAGAAGAGCAGCGACCGGCCGATGACCGTGGTCGTGCCGGTCACCGGAAGCCGCGCGAGCTCCTGCGACCGGGCGGGCAGGGTGTCGCCGAAGCGGCGGAAACCGCTGAACGCGGCCGGTCCGGCCTTCTCGTGCACGCTCCCGCCGTGGGTGACGATAGTCGCCCCCGGCGTTACGGATCCGCCCACAACGCGGTTTCCCCCACCGGGCACTCCACGACCGAGCTCGAGGGCGGCATCCGCCCGGACCGACAGGTCGCCACCGACGGCGAGCATTGTCGTTCCTGGCGTCGGCGCCACCCCGGTTCCGGCCCGTGTCGCCCCGACGCCGGTGACTCTCGTGCCGCCGGAGGAGGCGAGCAACACATCGCCCCCGACCACCAGCGGGCCTTCGGATTCGAGATCGGCGCCCCTCGACTCGAAGTCACCCCCGACGTAGACCGAGATGTTGTTGTCGGTGAAGGCGGGCGGGTCAACGCCCACGGCCGGCCAGCTGCCGACCGGCGGGCAGGATGCCGACTGCGGCGTGGGGGCGCCGGTCGCGAGCGATACCAGCACGCTCGCCACTATGAGCATCGCCACGAGAACCGCCGCATAGGGAAGCCAGCTGCGCCAGGCCCGCAGCACTCTCTCGCCCGGCACCGGACCGGTGTCGGCGGAGGGATCGGTGCCGGCATCCGGTTGTGCCTCTGTTGCTGCGGGCGGCGAGCTCATGCCCGTGATCCTGCCCCGCGACGACCACCCTCACGTCACCTCGGGCAGGTGAACCGACGTGCCCCTTGCGCCCTCTTTTCTCGCGAAAAAGGGGCGGAAGTCGGCAGGTCGGTTCAGAGCTCGCCGAACCCGTCAGCCACGAGGGCGCTGATCTTGTCGAGAAGAACCGCAGCACCGGGGCCCGTGGACGAGACGCGGATGCTGTCGCCGGTCCGCGCGCCGAGGCTCATGAGTGCGATCGAACTGTCTGCCCTGACCGGCCCGGAGCCGGTGCGCAGGTTCTCCACCGTGGTCTTCGCGTCCGCGGCCATCGCCGCCGCCGCGATGAGCGAAGCCGGTCTCGCGTGCAGGCCGGACGGGTTGGCCAGCTCGAGGTCGACGCGGAGGCCGGCCGCGGTCCCCGGCACGGAAGGCCCCGAGGGGACGCCCGGGTCGGCCGCGGGATCGTCTCCCAGTTGCGCGCTCTTGGCCGCGAGCGCCCCGCGTGCTTCTTCTTCTACCTCGTCGAGGCTCGCCCCACCCGACGCCCGCACGATCCCGGCGAGCAGGCCTTCGACGAATGGCGCACTGGTCAGCTTCACCCGCAGGTCGGGGTCGGCAACGAACTCGAGTGCAAGCTCCGTGCTCATCAGGGCCGAGCCGAGATCCATGAAGACGAGAACACCGTCGGGTGACGCCACCTCTTCGATCGCGGCGGCGACTCTCGTGGCATCCGTTCCGATGACCCCGTCGCCGGCCCCGGCCGCGATGGCGATCGGCGGCCGGTCACCGGGCACCATCTGCAGGGCGAGTTCGACGGCGGCTTCGGCCAGGGCGGGACTGTGTGAGACGACGACTATTCCGATCAAGCGACGACTCCGGCCAGCGCCTCGAAGAGGTAGGCGGTCGAGGTGGCACCGGGGTCGAGGTGCCCGGCACTGCGCTCACCGAGGTAGCTCGCGCGGCCCTTGCGCGCCACGAGATCGAGGGTGGCGTCGCGACCGGCTGCCGCGGCCGATGCTGCAGCCGCGGCGGCAGCGGGCAGGCCATCGGCGAGCGCGTCATCGAAGGCCTCGAGCGCCGGCGCGAGGGCGTCGAGCATCGTCTTGTCGCCGGCCTCGGCCTTGCCCCGGGCGATCACGCCACCGAGGCCTGCCGCCAGCGCTGACGAGAGCGCGGGCCCGTCGAGTTCGCTCACGGCACCGGCCGCGACGCCGAACCGCAGGAAGAACGTGCCGTAGAGCGGGCCGCTCGCGCCGCCGACCGACGACACGAGGGTCATGCCGACACCCTTGAACAACTCGTCGACTGTCACGGCGGGCTCGGCCTGGCCGAGTTTGTCGAGAACCGCGCCCATCCCCCTCGCCATGTTGGCGCCGTGGTCGGCGTCACCGATGGCGGAGTCGAGTTCGGTGAGATAGTCGCGATTCTCGGTCACGAGATCACGAAACGCACCGAGCCAGGCTGTCAGGTCGGCGAGGGAGACGGAGGCGGTCATGCGACTACATCCCCCAGCGCAGGCCGGCGGTGTTCACCGGGGCATCCCACAGCGAGAGCACCTCGTCGTCGGCGCGCAGCAGGGTGAGCGAGCAACCGGCCATGTCGAGCGAGGTGATGTAGTTACCCACGAGCGACCGGCCCACGGTGACCCCGGCCGCCTCGAGCAACCGCGCAACCTCGCCGTACATGAGGTAGAGCTCGATCAACGGTGACCCGCCCATGCCGTTGAGCATGACGATCGTCGGCCCCGAGGTGAAGTCGAGGTCGGCGAGGATCGGGTCGACGAGCATGCCGGCGATGTCGGATGCCGGGGCGAGTGCAACGCGCCGGCGACCGGGTTCGCCGTGGATGCCGACTCCGATCTCCATCTCGTTGTCGGGCAGGTCGAACGTCGGCTTTCCCGCGGCCGGCACGGTGCAGCTGGTGAGAGCCATGCCCATCGAGCGGCCGTTCTCGTTGACCGACCGAGCAATCGCGGCGACAGCGGCGAGATCGCGGCCCTCTTCGGCCGCGGCTCCCGCGATCTTCTCGAGCAGCACGGTGACCCCGACTCCACGACGACCGGCAGTCCAGGTCGAATCGGTCACGGCGACATCGTCGTTGGTCACGACGGTCTCGACGGTCACCCCGGTGTCGGCGCCGGCGAGCTCGGCAGCCATGTCGAAGTTCATGACGTCACCGGTGTAGTTCTTGACTATGTGCAGCACGCCGGCGCCGGCATCCGCGACCTTGGTGGCTTCCTGGATCTGGTCGGGCGTGGGAGAGGTGAAGACCTCACCCGAGATCGCGGCGTCGAGCATGCCGAACCCGACGAACCCGCCGTGCAGCGGCTCGTGGCCGGAACCACCGCCCGAGATGAGCGCGACTTTGCCCGTCTTCGTGCCTTCGCCGCGGTAGATGATGCGGTTGGAGTGGTCGACGCGGAGTTCCGGGTGGGCCGCAGCAACGCCGATCAGGGAATCGGCGAGAACGGCATCAGGGGAATTGATCAGTTTCTTCATCGTGCTCCTTCGAACGAGAGATACAACCTGTTAGGTCGAACATCCTCCCTCGTGCCCGATGCCGTCAAGGGAATGGGGCGAAGTCGCACCGATGTCCGGGCCGCCGTTCAGCCGCGGCCCTCAGCTGTCGAGAAGCGTGCGCGCCGTGCTCTCGTCGAGGATCAGGTCGGTCACGACACCGGCGGCGAGCGCGCCGCGCAGGCTGGTCACCTTCGAGACCCCGGAGACCACGCAGACGCGGCGGGCGACGCGGCGGAATGAGGCGAGGTCGGGGCCGCTCGCGCGGGCGTTGAGGGCTACACCGTCGGACGAGCCGTCTTCACGGAAGAACACCGTCGCGACGTCGCCGACCGCACCGTCGGCGGTCAGGCTGTCGTAGTCCTCGGGCTCGAGGTAGCCGCCGAGGTAGACGTGGCTCGGCACCTGGGCCAGCGGCGACCCGACGCCGAAGAGCGCGACATCCATCGACCGCTGGATGTCGAGAACGCGCCGGGTGCTGCGCTCGCGCCACAGGGCGAGCTTGGTCGCCGGGTCGTCGAAGAACGTCGGAACGGGGAACTGCTCGACGTGGGCGCCGTACGCCTCACCGAACCGGCGCAGGATCTCGCTCGCGTAGAGGATGCCCGATGTGCGGTTGTTGCCGGCACCGTTGAGCTGCACGACCTGCGAATTGTGGGTGGCCTTCGGCACGAGGTAGCGACTGATCGCACTCACCGTAGAACCCCAGGCGATCCCGAGGGTCATGTTGGAGTCGAAGTACTGGTCGAGGATGCGCGCGGCCGAGAGCGCGACCCGCTCGAGCCTCTCGATGTCGCTCGTATGGTCGGGCACCGGAACGATGTGGGTTGCGACATCGAACCTCTCGCGCAGGTCGTTCTGCAGCCGGGAGTTGCGATCGAGGGGGGAGCGGATCTGGATGTCGACCAGCCCCGTCTCGCGCGCGAAGGCGAGGAGTCGAGAGACCGACGACCGCGAGGTGTGCAGTTCGTGGGCGATGGCGTCCATCGTGAGGTCCTGCAGGTAATACAGGTGCGCGGCGCGCAGGGCGTCGCGCACGCGTTCCGGGTTCGACGACACCGTGGCAGCCGTCGCGGTGGTGGCCTTTGCTGCCTCCATGGCACTACGACCTTCCTGCACGTTTGTGCACAGCGGTTGACCATCTGTGCTCAACCTTCAATGATGATCTAACAAGGTGAGTTACGCGCGCGCAACTCCAGCACTACTGGCGTAAGGAAGTCCAACGATGGCCAAGTCTCTGAAACCCGATACGACTCGGCAGAACGTCGCCCGTATCATCGAGCGCCCCACGGCGAAGGTTCTCATCATCGGGGGTGGCATCAACGGCATCGCAACCTTCCGCGACCTCGCCCTGCAGGGCGTCGACGTCGTGCTCGTCGAGCGCAACGATTATGGATCGGGCGCTTCGGCCGCCTCGTCGCACATGATCCACGGCGGCATCCGCTACCTCGAGAACGGCGAGCTCCGCCTCGTCCGCGAATCCGTGCAGGAACGCAACGGCCTGCTGCGCATCGCGCCGCACTACGTGAAGCCATTGCAGACCACCATCCCGATCTTCTCGACGGTCTCGGGCATTCTCGCCGCTCCGCTGCGACTGCTCACGCACAAGCAGCGCTCGACCAAGGAGCGCGGCGCAGCGCTCATCAAGATCGGCCTGAGCCTGTACGACTCGTTCTCGCGCGACGGCGGCACCGTGCCCCGCCACGAGTTCCACGGCCGCAAGGAGTCGCTGAAGGCCCTGCCCAAGCTCAACCCCGGCCTCAAGTACACGGCCACCTACTACGACGCGTCAGTTCACGAACCGGAGCGCCTCGCTCTCGACGTGCTCAAGGACGGCCTGGCCACCGGCTCCGGCCGCAGCGCCAACTACGTCGAGGCCATCGGCGTGAAAGACGGCGGGATCCTGCTGAAGGATGGCGTGACCGGCACCGAGTTCACCGTTACAGCCGACGTCGTCATCAACGCCTCGGGCCCCTGGACCGACCTCACCAACGAGGCCTTCGGCCTCGACAGTGCGTTCATGGGCGGCACCAAGGGCTCGCACATCGTTCTCGACAACCCCGAACTCCTGGCGGCCACAGCCGGTCGCGAGCTGTTCTTCGAGAACAACGACGGCCGCATCGTGCTCATCTACCCGCTCAAGGGCCGGGTTCTCGTCGGTACGACCGACCTCGAGGCCGACATCCGCGAGCCCGCCGTCTGTACCGAAGAAGAGGTCGACTACTTCTTCGGGCTCGTGAAGCACGTCTTCCCCACGGTCGAGGTGAACCGCGAGCAGATCGTCTACCGCTACGCCGGCATCCGCCCGCTCCCCCGCCACGAAGACACCCAGCCCGGGTTCGTCTCGCGCGACTACCGCATCGTGCCCGGCACGATCGAGGGCCTGCCCACCACCAAGCTGTTCAGCCTGGTCGGCGGAAAGTGGACCACGTTCCGCGCGCTGTCCGAGCACCTCGCCAACGAGACTCTCGACGCCATCGGCGCGAAGCGCTCGGTGAGCACCGAGGGACTCGCCATCGGCGGCGGCAACAAGTACCCGACGACCGCGGACGCCCGCACGACCTGGATCGCCGCTCACGCCGACGGGTTCGAGCCCGCCATGGTGGAGCGCCTGCTCGAGCGTTACGGCACCCGCGCCGCCGACGTTCTCGACGTGCTCGCCGACCAGCCGTCGGTGTCCCTCGACACCGATGCGGAGTTCACGACCGCCGAGATCGCCTACTTCGCCGAGCAGGAAGAGGTCGTTCACCTCGCTGACGTGATCCTGCGCCGCACCAACATCGCCTTCCGGGGCGGTGTGACGGCGGCACTTCTCGCCGAGATCGGCGGAGTGCTCGCCACCACTCTCGGCTGGAGTGCTGAGCAGCTCGCGACCGAGGTCGAACGCACCACGCGCATCCTGCACGACGCCCACGGTGTCGACCTCGCGGCATCGCCGGTCACCGCCCCGAGCGGTGTTTCGGCGGCAACCACGAACTAGAAAAGAAGTCCAGTCCCCGTGCACAAATGTGCACGGGGCTGGCGAAGTCTCCGGATTAGGCGAAAGATCAGCGATTGACCTGCCCGTCACGGTCCGGATGAGAGTAAGAAAGCAGTACGGCAATACCGCACCACCCGCCTCGCCGGATTTCTGCCGGACGGCGGCTGAAGCAGCACAAAACAGCAACACCAATCAATGGAGGTCAATGTGGACAATCTAGGAGTGGTCTTCCTTTCGGAGATCGTAGGAACGGCGTTGCTCGTTCTTCTCGGAACCGGTGTCGTAGCCAACGTCGCGCTCGTGCGCAACAAGGGCTTCAACGGCGGATTCCTCATGGTCAATATCGGCTGGGGCCTTGCGGTCTTCGCCGGTGTGATCGTCTCGTACAACTCGGGCGCGCACCTCAACCCGGCTGTCACCCTCGGTCTTGCCGCCAGCGGCGCGAAAGAGTTCGGATCGGGTGTCGAAGTCAATGCCGTGTCGATCCTCGTGTACATCGCGGCACAGATGATCGGTGCTTTCATCGGTGCCGTCTTCACCTGGCTCGCCTACAAGCAGCACTTCGATGCTGAGCCCGAAGCCGCCAACAAGCTCGGTGTCTTCTCGACCGGCCCGGCCATCCGCAGCTACGCCTGGAACCTCGTCACCGAGATCATCGGCACCTTCGTGCTGGTGTTCGTGGTCATCGGATTCGGGCGCCAGGCTCCCGGCGCAGGCCTTGCCGCACTCGGCGCCCTTCCCGTCGCGCTTCTGGTTATCGCGATCGGTGCCTCGCTCGGTGGACCTACCGGCTACGCCATCAACCCTGCCCGTGACCTCGGACCCCGCATCGCGCACGCGGTGCTTCCGATCAAGGGCAAGGGAACCAGCGACTGGTCCTACTCGTGGGTACCGGTTGTCGGTCCGATCGTCGGTGGAGTTCTCGCCGGCCTCCTCTCCGGCCCGCTGATGCCGATCCTCGCCACCGTCGGCGCCTGATCGCAACTCCCCATCTGCTTTTCCCCCTCAGCACGACACTCATCAACAAAGGAGTTACCACCACATGAGCGACTACATCCTGGCGATCGACCAGGGAACCACGAGTTCCCGCGCCATCATCTTCGACAAGTCGGGAACGATCAAGTCGACGGGACAGCTCGAGCACGAGCAGATCTTCCCGAAGGCGGGCTGGGTCGAGCACGACCCGAAAGAGATCTGGAACAACACTCGCGAGGTCATCGGCCAGGCCCTCTCGAAGGCCAACCTGACCCGTCACGACATTGCTGCGATCGGCATCACCAACCAGCGTGAGACCGCTGTCGTCTGGGACCGCACCACCGGCGAGCCCGTCTACAACGCCATCGTCTGGCAGGACACCCGCACGCAGTCGATCGTCGACAAGCTCGCCAAGGACGGCGGCGTCGAGCGTTACAAAGAGATCGTCGGGCTTCCGCTCGCGACCTACTTCTCGGGTACCAAGATCGTCTGGATCCTCGACAACGTCGAGGGAGCCCGCGCCAAGGCAGAGGCCGGCGACCTGATGTTCGGCACCACTGACACCTGGGTGCTCTGGAACCTCACCGGCGGCGTCAACGGCGGCGTGCACGTCACCGATGTCACCAACGCCAGCCGCACGCTGTTCATGGACCTCAAGACGCTCTCCTGGCGCCAGGACATCCTCGACGACTTCGGCGTACCGGCTTCGATGCTGCCCGAGATCAAGAGTTCGTCCGAGGTCTACGGCACCGCCGAATCGAACAGCCTGCTCCGCGAGGTGCCCATCGCCGGCATCCTCGGCGACCAGCAGGCAGCGACCTTCGGCCAGGCCGCGTTCGACGCCGGTGAGGCGAAGAACACCTACGGCACCGGTAACTTCCTGATCTTCAACACCGACACCGAGATCATCCACTCGAAGAACGGCCTGCTCACGACGCTGGGCTACAAGCTCGGCGACGAGCCGGCACACTACGCACTCGAGGGTTCGATCGCCGTCACAGGATCGCTGATCCAGTGGCTGCGCGACAACCTCGGACTCATCTCGTCGGCCGCTGACGTCGAGATGCTCGCCGCTACTGTCGACGACAACGGTGGGGCGTATTTCGTCCCGGCGTTCTCGGGCCTGTTCGCGCCGTACTGGCGCTCGGATGCGCGCGGAGCCCTCGTCGGCCTCACCCGCTACGTGAACAAGGGCCACATCGCCCGCGCGGCGCTCGAGGCGACCGCATTCCAGACCCGCGAGGTGCTGGATGCCGTCAACGCCGACTCGGGTGTGCCCCTGACCGAGCTCAAGGTCGACGGCGGAATGATCGCCAACAACCTGCTCATGCAGTTCCAGGCCGACATCCTCGGCGTTCCGGTGGTGCGCCCGGTGGTCGCCGAGACGACCGCCCTCGGTGCCGCCTACGCGGCTGGCCTCGCGGTCGGCTTCTGGAGCGACCTCGACGACCTGCGCAAGAACTGGCAGGAAGACTCCCGCTGGGAGCCGAAGATGGAGGACGCCGAGCGCGAGCGCCTGCTGCGCAACTGGAAGAAGGCTGTCACCAAGACCTTCGACTGGGTCGATGAAGACGTGCAGTAGGTCCTGACACAGGTCCACGACCGGCCGCGCTGATCCGCGGGAGGTCGTGACGAAGAACCCCGGTCAATCACTCGTGGTGGGTGCACTGACCGGGGTTCTTTACGTCGCGGAACAACGACCGGAAAGCTTTCCAGGAGTGCACTGCACGTCAACCGGAGCGGCACTGTCCAGTGAGTATCGTCCAGTCATTCACCGAGTCGGCCCGCCCACACAGGCCGACTCGGTGGACTGATCTCATCCCACAACTGGATCGAGTTGAGCCAAGTGTAGATGCGTCAGGTGAAACAGCTACTCCCCCGTTCGGGGGTACCTGCCGCGTGAACAATCGCGGGAGCCCAGAACCTAGTCGCGGCCCTCGAGGGACCTGACCTCGTCTGAGTCGGCGCCACCCGTGGTCACGCATGGGCCGGTGGTCGCGATGCGGATCGCCGGCTTCTGGCCCTCGGCTTTCGGCTCCACCGAGAACTCGATATGGGCGAGCGACGACTTGTTGCTGAGCGCGATGAGGGTCTGGCTGTCAGCGGCCTCGGTCGACTCGACCCAGCCCTGGTCGACAAACGACTGGGCGAGCTCTTCTGACACCGTGGTGATGCGCGCGGACTGCGAATTGGTCAGCATGATGCTGGTGGTCGACAGCCAGGATCGCGAGAGGCCTTCCGGGTCCTTGGCCGGAGACTCGCAGCTCTCAGAGACGTCGGTGGTCTCGTTGACCTGCTTGACGATGATGTCAGGAAGACGGGATGCCGCCTCGTTACGCAGCAACTGGGCAGCGGACTTGGTCTCGGCGAGTGTCGCCTGCACCTCGCCGGTTCCCGCCGAATCGCCGCTCGGCGCGCAGCCGGACAACGCCGCGGCCGCGACCAGGGTCAGGGCGACAGCGGCCAGGCCGCGAGCCGCTGTGCCTGCGAGCCGTGCTCCCCCGAGCACTGCCATTTCGCCGCCGGAAACCGACGACCTCACTCTCGAACCGAACATCCGTGCTTCCCCCATCGACGTGATCGAGTGGCAAGCTAACGGGTTTAGGTGAACGGCTGGTAGCGGGTTGGGGCCGACTCGCTCCTGTCCACGATCAGAGGTCGCGGCCTCGCTTGCGCAACTGGCGACCGTAGACGATGCCGACCGCACCGATGATCACACAGAGCACCGGGATGATGAGCGGGACGAAATCCATGGGTCCAGTCTAGGTTGCCCGGTCGGTCGGCCGGCATCGGCAGTACGACAGAAGGGCCCCGCCACCGAAGTGACGAGGCCCTTCCGCACATCGAGATGTTTAGAGTGTGGCGAAGATCTCGCGCATGAGGTCAGCCGTCTCGCTCGGCGTCTTGCCGACCTTGACGCCAGCAGCCTCGAGGGCTTCCTTCTTGGCCTGCGCCGTTCCGGACGAGCCAGACACGATTGCCCCAGCGTGACCCATGGTCTTGCCCTCGGGAGCGGTGAATCCGGCAACGTATCCGACGACCGGCTTGGTGACGTGAGCCTTGATGTAGTCTGCGGCCCGCTCTTCGGCGTCTCCGCCGATCTCACCGATCATCACGATCGCCTTGGTCTCGGGGTCGGCCTCGAACGCAGCGAGTGCGTCGATGTGCGTGGTCCCGATGATGGGGTCTCCTCCGATGCCGATAGCAGTTGAGAAGCCGAGGTCACGCAGTTCGTACATCATCTGGTAGGTCAGGGTTCCCGACTTCGACACGAGGCCGATGGGGCCCTTGCCGGTGATGTTCGCGGGGGTGATGCCGACGAGCGCCTCACCGGGAGTGATGATTCCGGGGCAGTTCGGGCCGATGATGCGGGTGGTGCCACCCTTCGCCTTGGCGAGCGCCCAGAACTCCGCGGCATCCTGCACCGGGATTCCCTCGGTGATTACGACGACGAGCGGGATCCCGGCCTCGATGGCCTCGACCACGGCATCCTTGGCGAAAGCCGGCGGAACGAAGACGATCGAAACGTCGGCACCGGTCTCGGTGATCGCCTCGGTCAAGGTGCCGAAGACCGGCAGGGTAACGTCGCCATGGGTGACGGTGGTGCCGGCCTTGCGGGCGTTGACGCCACCGACCACCTGGGTGCCCGCGGCGAGCATGAGGGCCGTGTGCTTGGTGCCCTCACCGCCCGTGATGCCCTGGACGATGACTTTGGAATCCTTATTGAGGAAGATCGACATTTCTCTTCGTCCCTTACTTCGAAGCCAGCTCGGCGGCCTTGTCGGCGCCTTCGTCCATGGTGGAGGCCAGGGTGACCAGTGGGTGGTTCGCTTCGGTCAGGATGCGGCGCCCCTCTTCGACCTTGTTGCCATCGAGGCGCACCACGAGCGGCTTGCTCGCGGTGTCGCCGAGCACTTCGAGCGCACCGACGATGCCGTTCGCCACGGCGTCGCAGGCGGTGATCCCGCCGAAGACGTTGACGAACACACTCTTCACCTGCTCGTCACCGAGGATGACGTCGAGTCCCGCAGCCATGACCGCGGCGGATGCCCCGCCACCGATGTCGAGGAAGTTGGCCGGCTTCACGCCGCCCCACTTCTCGCCGGCGTAGGCGACGACGTCGAGCGTCGACATGACCAGGCCGGCACCGTTACCGATGATTCCGACCTCGCCGTCGAGCTTGACGTAGTTGAGGTCGTTCTCCTTGGCCTTCGCCTCGAGCGGGTCTGCCGCAGCGGCGTCCTCGAGCTCGGCGTGGTTCGGGTGACGGAAGGCGGCGTTCTCGTCGAGGGTGACCTTGCCGTCGAGGGCGACGATGTCGCCGTCTTCGGTGAGCACGAGAGGGTTGACCTCGACCAGGGTCGCGTCTTCACCCTTGTAGACGTCGTAGAGCTTGACGATGACGGGGGCGACCTTGTCGATGAGGTCGGCCGGGAATTTCGCGGCGACCGCGATTGCCTTGGCCTTCTCGAGGTCGATGCCCTCGATCGGGTCGACCTCGATGCGGGCGAGGGCCTCGGGGCGCTCGACGGCGAGGATCTCGATCTCCATTCCGCCCTCGACGCTCGTGAGCGAGAGGTACGAACGGTTGGCGCGGTCGAGAAGTACCGAAAAGTAGAACTCCTGCGCGATTCGCGCGCCGGCTGCGATCATGACGCGCTTGACGACGTGACCCTTGATGTCGAGGCCGAGGATCTGCTCAGCTGCGGTGTACGCGTCATCCGCGTTGTGCACCACCTTGACGCCGCCGGCCTTGCCGCGGCCTCCGACCTTGACCTGCGCCTTGACGACGACGGTTCCGCCGAGCTTCTCTGCTGCAGCTCTTGCTTCTTCGGGGGTATCTGCCGTGAGGCCGGCCAGTACAGGTACTCCGTATGCCTCGAAGAGGTCCCGGGCCTGGTACTCGAAAAGATCCACGTAGCTCTCTCAATCGCGCGTCGATGGTGTCTGGATGGCTCGCTTCTCGACTCCGAGATAGTTCGACGTCGAGAGATAATCGCCAGAAAGAACTCTACTCGCTCGAACTGCGCACAAAGTCCTGCCGCCTCCTTACGGAAGAGCTAACACTCCCCCACCATGACCCGCGGAGGCTACAACGACAAAACGAAAAAGCTAGATAGCAGGACCGAGATCAGTGACCGACTTGGCAGCACGACCCTCGGTAGTGACGCAGGATCCGGCAGTGGTCACGGTGACCTGCGCCCCCACCCCCGCCACCTTGTCGGGCTTGACCCCGGAGATGTCGATGGTCACGAACGACTGCGGGTTGGTGAGCTGTGTGATCTTCGAGCTCTTGCCCTCGGTGGCTTCCCAGCCCTGGTCTTCGTACGACGTGACGACGTTCTGCACGATCTCGTCGATATCTTGCTTGGCGTGCACGTTGATAAGGATCAGGATGCTGGACTTCCAGGTGCGGCTGAGTCCGTTGGGGTCTTTCTCGACCGACTCGCACGGCTCCGAGCGGTCGTTCGGCTGGACGACGTCGACGACGATGTTGCCCGGAATCCGGCTTGCGACCTCGTTACGCAGCAACTGCACCGGTGACTTGATCTGCGTGAGGCTGAGTGCCGATCCGCCTTCGGCACCGGCCGGAGACTCCGCGCAACCGGTGAGACCGGCGAGGGCGACGGCAGAAACAGCAGCGATCGTAGCGAAGCGCGCGAGGCGGGTCGAGTTCACGGAAGTGGCACCTTTTCGGTCAGGGCTGCCCAAGGCTGCCGCAGTAAGTCCCAAGCGAGTGTTTCGCCTGGATACACCCCAGCGTCATCACCAGTTCACTTGAGATTAGCTGGGCGATAACCGACTTCCTAGGGGTATTTAGCCCCTGCGCCACCCCAATGGTGGGGGCAGTACGACCGTTACGCGCGACCCTCGAGCTGCTTGACTTCGTCGGAATCCGGTCCGTCGGTGAGCACGCACGGGCCATCGGCAGAGATCGAGTAGGTCGCGCCGTTTCCCTTGCCGTCGACGGCGTCGGTCGCGATCAGGTTGATGACCGCAGTCGTGCCAGCTTTTTCGAGGGTCGTCTGGGTGATGCCCTTCGATGGCTTGTTCTCAGAAGGGGTCCAGCCGTCGTTCTGCAGGCTCGAGATGATCTCGCCCGAGACCGTGCCGAGGCGCCAGGCGCTCTTCGGTTCGACGAAGATCATGATGCTCGAGCGCCACGCGCGGCGCATTCCCTTGTCACCGCAGGTGACCGACGAGTCTTTGGTCTCACCGAGCTTGTCGACGACAGCCGGGGGCACGCGGCCGGCGATCTCGTTGCGCAGCAGCTGCGCGGAGGGCTTGGTCGACTCGAGCGTCGGCCCGGTGGCAGCGGGAGCCGCGCATCCGGCGAGCATGAGGCCCGCCAGGACGACGGCGGCGAGAGACAGGGCAGGGCGGAGCGATCGGGACATGCGTATACCTCTTAGACAATGGGGCTACAGCCGGTGGCACCCATGCCCCCGGAAAGCGTCGTTCCCCCGACGCCGCAACCAGTTGTCTGAAGTTATCAGTTGCGTCAGCCTCAATCGAGAGCCATCGGCAACCTGACCGCCCCCAGTCATGGGGGTTACCCGCGTGTTTTGGCGGATTTGTCGAGGAACTCCGAGCGGAAGGCGGGCACCCTAGAGCTTCTCGATCGGCGCGATCTTGATCAGGAGTCGCTTGCGGCCGGCGGTGTCGAACTGCACCTCGGCGACCCGCTTTGCACCCTCGCCGGTGACGGCGGTGACCCGCCCATCGCCGAAATCGAGGTGGCGGATGCGGTCGCCGGCCTGCAGTTCGAGCGCACTGTTGTCGCGCACGACGTTGGTCACCGCGCTCGTCCACTCGGTCTTCGCACGCGGCGGAGCGGGCGGCAGCCCGGCGGCCTCGCGCAGGGAGGAACCCCACGATGAGCCGTCGCGGCGGGCGTTCAGCGCGCGCGGCTGGGTGCCGTTGCGACTGGTCGCGGTGCCCGGCGACTGGCGCCAGTCGATGAGCTCGGTCGGGATCTCCTGCAGGAACCGGCTCGGCATTGCCACGCTGACGTCGCCGTACTGCGCCCGGGTCATCGCCAGCGAGATGAAGAGTTGTTTGCGCGCGCGGGTGATGCCCACGTAGAACAGCCGACGCTCTTCCGCTGGTCCGCCCGGTTCGCCGGCGGACATCCGGTGCGGCAGCAGGTCTTCTTCGACCCCGGTGAGGAAGACGGCTTCGTATTCGAGTCCCTTTGCTGTGTGCAGGGTCATCAGCGAAACGGTTCCGCTCGAGTCGTCGAGCTCGTCGGCCGCAGCCACGAGTGCGACCTCGGTGAGGAAGTCGAGCAGGCGACCCTCGGGATTGTTCTTCTGGAATTCCTTGGTGACGGCGACGAGTTCGTCGACGTTCTCGGCGCGCGCTTCGTCTTGCGGGTCGCGCGATGCGCGCAGGGCCTCGACGAACCCGGAACCCTCGAGCAGCGCGATGAGAATGTCGGGAACCTGTGCCGTATCGGCGGTGAGGGCAACCCCGTCGAGAAGTGCCGCGAGCCCGAGGATCGCTGCGGTGATCTTCGGACCGAGGCCGAGCTCCCCGGCGTGGCGCATGGCCTCGCGAAGGGATACTTCGTGGTGGTCGGCGTAGCTCTGGAGCGCCGCTTCGGTGGCCGGGCCGATCCCGCGCTTCGGGGTATTCATGATGCGGCGCAGGGCGAGCGGGTCAGCCGGGTTCGCGATGGCGATCAGGTAGCCGAAGGCGTCCTTGATCTCGGCGCGCTCATAGAACTTGGTTCCCCCGAGCACCCGGTAGGGCACGGCCGAGCGGATCAGGATCTCTTCGAGGGCACGCGTCTGGGCGTTCGTGCGGTAGAAGACGGCCATGTCTTTGTAGGCCATGCCCTCGTCATGCAGCCTGGTCACCTCGTCGGCGACGAACTGGGCTTCGTCGTGGCCCGAGTACCCGGTGAATCCGACGATCTTCTCGCCCGCGCCATCCGTGGTGAACAGCTTCTTGTCTTTACGGTCGAAGTTGTTCGAGATGACAGCGTTGGCCGCGTCGAGGATCGTCTGGGTCGAGCGGTAGTTCTGCTCGAGCAGCACGACCTTCGAGTTCGGGAAGTCACGCTCGAATTCGACGATATTGCGGATGTCCGCGCCGCGGAACGCGTAGATCGACTGGTCGCTGTCGCCGACGACAGTGAGCGATGCCGGCTCGTTCGCGCCGGCCGGCTGGGCCTGGCTCGCGAAGACTCCGGGGCTCGTCTCGAACGACTCGGCCACCGGCGGGCGGGTGAGTTCGCGGATCAGGGCGTACTGCGCGTGGTTGGTGTCCTGGTATTCGTCGACGAGCACGTGGCGGAAGCGCTTCTGGTAGAGCGCGGCGACGTGCGGGAAGGCGCGGAACAGGTAGACGGTCTGGCCGATCAGGTCGTCGAAGTCGAAAGCGTTGGCCTGGTTCAGGCGCTCGGTGTATTTGCGGAAGATCTCCACGAACATGACCTCCGCCGGGTCGTTGAAGTTCGCCCCGCGGGCATAGGACTCGATGTCGGCGAGTTCGTTCTTGAGCTTGGAGATCTTGCCGGCGGCCTTGCTGACCGTGAACCCCATCGTGTCGGCATCGAGTTCTTTGATGATGCGCTTGAGCACGGCACGGGAGTCAGCCGAGTCGTAGATCGTGAAGTTGCGCGAGAAGCCGAAGTGCTCGGCCTCGCGGCGCAGGATGCGCACACACGCCGAGTGGAAGGTCGAGATCCACATGCCCTCGGCGGCGTTCCCGACGATCGCCTGCACCCGCTCGCGCATCTCGGCCGCGGCCTTGTTGGTGAAGGTGATCGCGAGGATCTGGCTCGGCCAGGCTTCGCGGCCCTGCAGCAGGCTCGCGATGCGGCGGGAACGCCGCC
>Ga0247736_10000131_pt1 | contig 28655 bp, 25 predicted proteins | sample UWRJL193509B2_FD_180935 | JGI IMG/M metagenome (GOLD analysis project Ga0247736, IMG submission 180935) | Plant litter microbial communities from Arlington Agricultural Research Station in Wisconsin, United States - UWRJ-L193-509B-2 | ecosystem: Environmental > Terrestrial > Plant litter >...
AAGACCTGTTAGTTGACTTTGACTATCAGACGACTGCATAGCTTTAACTATATGATAAGCGGCACCTGCAATGCCTGCATCAGAGAAATAATTGGGGTAATAAGCTTTTATTTTCATCTGTATTATAAAACCTTAATTTTAAATGGCATGCCCAACATGTTTAATCATTCTTATTCATTAATTTAGCCAACCTTAACTAATATTCTTGATATCAATTCAAACAAATATCACTTACTACTTAAAAATAGTTAAGTTAGAAGTACTTTAACTAACTTTTAATTTTTATGCTGTTTGTACATAATATCTAAACACTTTAATCTAACAATCTTACTCAACAAAAAGTGGCGTAGAACTAAGCACCAATTAGCTAGATTAATCAAACGAAGTTTTGTATTTCATTAATAAAACTCTATTTATATTCAATAATTTTGCTTTGTTGATTAAAATAAGTGCTATACCAAAACTTAATCTGCCCCGTTGCCTCTGCAAATTTTCCTGCTGTTAAAAAAATTGCTTGAATAAAGGCATCTTTAAATTTCTGCTGGCTTTTAATGGTTAATCTTAATACTTGTAATGGATAAAGCAGCATTAAAAGCAATCCTAAAACTGGGAAAATGATCAATAAAACCACCACAGAAATTGGTATTAATAAACCCCAAATCCAAGCACGTTTTGATTCGGCGACCCAGTGATACTCTGGCGCAGCACCATGCAAATAAGCACCTTCTGCATATGCGTAACCGGCACGCATTGTCCGCTTCCACCATTGACTAAATTTTTTAATTGCCGCATCGTGCAATGTCATCTCAGCATCAAGCCGCCATATATGATAATCAGCTTTTCTTATTCTGATACACAATTCAGGCTCTTCGCCAGCAATTAAATGATTATTGTATCCACCAACTAATTTTATTACCTCGGCGCGCATCAAAGCATCTCCGCCGCAAGCTTTGGCTTCACCGATTGGTGTATTCCATTCTAGATCACACATATGATTGTAAATAGAGCGTTGTGGAAAAAGCTCTCGTCTTCTACCACAAACCACTGCGACTTTCGGATGACTATCCAAATAATCAACGGCTGCATTTATCCATTGAGCATTCACAATACAATCGCCATCCACAAATTGCACGAATTTTATTTCAGGGAAAAGTGTAGTAATTGCGTCAAAGCCTGTATTTCTAGCCCTGGCTGCAGTGAAAGCCTGTGACATATCTAATGAAATCACATGAGCACCGCGGCTTTTCGCCTCAACTATGGAGTGATCAGTTGATGCAGAGTCGACATAAACTATTTGTGGCGCAAAATCAGACAATGAATCTAAACAACGCACTAAGCGCGAACCTTCATTACGGCCTATGATGACTATACCAACTGATGACTGAATCGTTTGCACAGAGCCTATATTCTTTTTGATAAATTATTATTTAAGTTTGAATGTTTGTTTTGAGTCGTAGCGGCTATTGTTAACACTCAAATATACCTAATTAAAATCCTAACTTATCTCGCACTCTTGTGAAGACCCTATAAAAAACTGGTGGTGTTAAATCTTTTAGGTAGTTATCAATAGTTGAACGTCGGATTTCTTTTCGAGTTGCAGCATCTTCGTTTGCCCTAGCCTTATACATAGTAGAATGAGAAACTGATTCATCATAAATGCGTTTGGAAGCAGTGTAATAATATAGCGCTAGTGATCTACGTTTAACATTTTCTGGTGTGTTTAACGGATCAGGATGTCCATGAAAACTGTCTGCATCGGTATTAAATATCACACAGCGGTTATAAATAGGGGCAATACTATGCACTTTATTTTGCATGCTTTTGTCCCATAACTCCAGTTTCCCACCGTACTCATCATTCCACTCTTTATTCAAATAGATAATTACATTGATTCTTCTATTTAAATGCAGTTGTTCATTCACCCTAAAATCGGCATGTATACCTAATTTTCCGCCAGAGGAGGTTTCATGGAACCCACCACCTGTGAAATGTGGATCAGGGATTAAAGATGGAATAGTTGTTAGTGATTCTAAAAATTGTACCATCGGCATAGAGTTAAAAAAGCCAAATACCTCTCGACAAAAGCCATTGCAATCGGCTGGAGCTACTTGTCTTTTATGTAATCCTGCATAGCCTAATTCAAAAACCACATCATTCTGAAGTTTCTCTTTCGGAAAGTTTTCAAGAATCTTATCTATCAATGCTTCTGGTAGGAAGTTATCAATCACAATGTGCGGAAACGGTTCTGCAAAGCAGTAGTCACCACTTAAACTTTCCCCATACTTTTGAGCTTCTTTAACGTCTAACTGCACGCCGTCACTCATCGTAATTGGTATTGTTGTTTGCTGAAACATACTAAAGTCCTGAAATTAAATCAAATGGAGATGTTAATATAATTTATAACATTCACGATAGAGTAGCAATAGCTCATTAAGACATTCCAGAGCTAAAATTTAATAACACGCAAGAAAGCGTGTTATTAAATTTAATTACTTTAAAAGCCGACGATAAATCAAGCTTGCCCTAATAGTAGAAGACTTAATAGTAATAAGCTTTTGATTCCATTTCGGCTTTGTTTAAAACTACACCTAATAAGTTGTTTTTTGGCAGGTGATGTAAGGTCTCTTCAATCTCGGATTGTGTAGACATACCATTCGCTATTACCAGTAGTATGCAGTCTACCTGTGGTAGCAATACCATTGCATCATCAGAGTTTAGCACTGGTGGACAATCAAAAATGACTATTCTTGATTCATAACGATCTCTTAACTCAGTGATGAGATTAGTCACTTTTCTTGAAGAAAGTATTTCAGCTGATTTTGAGACTGGCTTCATTGTTGGAACAACTACCAAGCGATCAATACCAGGATTAATCATAATATCTTTAAGTAGAGCTTTCTCTTGCAGATAATCATTCATTGATTTTTCTGTATGTATGCCCAAATAAGTTGCTACTTTTGGTCTACGCAAATCAAAATCTACTAAAATTGCAGTCTTTTGTGGCTGATGCGCAATACTAATGGCCAGATTAATCGAGACTAGAGTTTTTCCAGATTGTGGTGTTGGGGAGACAACAGCTATCGTTCGCCAATTATTCTCTTCCATTTTCTGTAGAATTTGTGTTCTTAAAGAGTCAAAACTATAACTATTTACATCACTTTTAGTGTGCGCAACGATTCTATTTTTTTCTAAATGCGCATTATCTAACTTGATAATCGGCGTATTTAAATAGGTAATCATGCCCAGTTCATTTTCCGTATTCGGAAAACCTTTGACAGATTGTTGGGTAACAACTTCTGGCTGGACCACTCTAGAGCTTATTTTATTCCCAATATTTTCTACTTTGGCTTTTGCAAGCGCATCTTTAATTTTTTCCATAACAATCTCTATGCGAATCTAGCCATTAACTTAACTATTAACAAATCAAGCGGCATAAAAACAAAATGAATAATCAATAGTGAAATGAGGATCGTAGCGAATATAGATAGCAATATATATTTGTTAAAGTTTTTTCTACGCTTTAATTCACTATTTGTTGAAATATAAGGAATAATGACTAAAGGCCGCATATTAATCAATGCAGTTAAAGCCTCCACTCCACGTACTCTTCTATCCAATGCCTCAAGCAATATAGCTAATGCAAGTGCTCCTGCTAATCCGCCACCAAAGCCCAATGCAATAATTTTCTTTCTGTTAGGTTTAATTGGTTTATCAGGAAAAATAGGTGGCTCTAACATAGAGAAACGCTCAGCCTTATTTTCTTGCTCTAGGTTCTCCGCAATTTTTGCATTAATTTGTTTAGATTTGACTTCTTCATACTTAGTTTTAGCATTTTCATAATCTCTCATTAAAGTAAATAAACCTCTCTCTACTTGAGGGCTTAGTGTTACTTGAGCTTGCAATTGATCCACTCTACTTTCAAGAGATTTTCTTTGTTGCGCCAAAGAGTTTAATCTAACTTTAGCCGCTTCGATTTGCGCTTGTACTTTTGCAGTAACCAGGTCAGAAGCAATATCGCTTCTAGCAGGCTTTGCATCAACTTTGGTTTCTTTAGTATTTTCTAAAGCTTCAATTTTTCTTTTAAGCGCACGAATTGTTGGATGTGTTTCTTTATACAAACCTAGCGAGCGCTCAAGCTCAGCCTTTGATTTCTCTAGCTCTGACGTAGGGCTGATAATTTCACCATTCGCATTGGTTCTTACATTAGCTTTAGCTGAAGCCAACTCAACATCCAAATATCTCAGTTCTTCTTGTGTTGATTTGTAGTCACGGTCAATTTCTTTTATATCTGACTCTGATCGCTGCAACAAAGTCATATGCATTTCCATATGCTCTGGCAATGAGTTTGAATGCTCTTGTTTATAAGTAGCAACTCTATTTTCTACACCTTCCAACTCTTTTCTTAAACTCTCTACCTCTTGTGTCAGAAACTCTGTCGTTTCCGTTGCACGTTCTGTACGCGCTTTTACATTCTCATCTAAAAACAAGGTCACTATTTCGTTAGCTACTTTATGTGCAACTTCAGGCCTTTCATATTCAAAACCCACCTTAAATGCAATCGTTGCCCGTCCACCACCGCTACGCTCAACATCAGCATTAACTAAAACCACTGAAATACTTTCGCGCATCGTATCAATTAATGTTGAGATAGTTTCTGAGTCAATCCTTTTAGGATATAAATTATATTTTTGGATAATGCGATATAAGTTATCCCTCGTCATCACTCTTTGTTTGATAACTTCAATACGTTCACCTGCATAGCTTGTAACGGTTGCTTTAACAACGTCATCAGGAATTTGTTGTGATTCAATTAAAATGGTACCAGTTGATTGGTAAGTTGGCGGTAAAAAAACAGCTACTGAAACCGCCGCCATTAAAATTAAGATGAAAACCACTAACATTTGTAACCATCTACGTTTCAAAATAGATAGATAATCGCTAAGGGTTAATTCGTATTCATTCGCCATATCGTATTAGTTTTCTTAAAACTCTGGAGTACTATAAGTAAATGTGAGTCCGACCACATTTCCGCTAACATTTTGATTGAAATTCTTTTGATTTCTTCTTTCAACAGACAATCGCATCTGCCACATTTCTGTTAACTCTTTAGAGTACCAGCCAGAAATTTGCGTTGATTCTGAAGCGAAATTTGATTTGTTTTTATTAATGCTGTAACTAGCGCCAAAATTACTTCTTTCGGTAAGTTGATAATCATAGCCTAAATTAAATCGATCCGTTTCAACAAACCCCCCAATACCACTACCAGAGACAGATCGAGATAATGTTGATCTAAAGTTAGATCGTTCACCTTGTCGGATTAAATTTAGACTGCCTATCTTACCAGAGCCTGCCGAAGCGCCTAACACAGTATTTGCATTTTGATTGGAGGTGTCTACTTTATTAACACCAATACTTGAAGTAAAAGTCCATTGCTCAGTTAATAGAATTTTTGCGCCGACGGAAATACTTTTAGATTTGCTATCCCCAGCATTGCCAACATTATTCACAAAAAAACCATTACCATTATCAATCAACAGCCCACTATCAGTTATTACACCATCAGATTTAAAATCTGTATATGCCGCTTGAATAAAGGGACTTATTCTTTCAGTTAATTCATAAGTAATTGATGAATTAATGTTTTTTGAAAGCGAATCTGAAAATCGTGAAGAATCGTAAGTAATCTTAGTATATTGAGTGCCAATTGAGTAACTAAGCCTCTCTGTAATTGCACGTGACCAATTAGCATTTAATGACTTGGTGATGGCACTACCATCAACATCCACAAAACCATTTTGATTAAATTCTGAAAATCTCGAGCTTCTTTTATCATAATGCGCTAGGATTGAAAATTGTCCTTTTTCGTTATCATGCTGCCAACCAGCGTCGAAATTCGGGTCTTGACGATTTTGCGTAATTCTTGGATCGGAACTTCGCTGTAGAGCTAAGCCTGCATTTGCATACCACCTATTCTGATCTTCCACTGCGGCCACAGTATACTTAGGGGTTATTGTGTAACGCCAGATAGATTTTTTGTCTTCTCTCAAAAGCGGATTAGAGTCATATTGTGTATCAAATGATGATGACGCTTGCTGAAGCACAACGATTGCCTCAGCAGATGAAGAAAACATCACCATGCCAGCAAGCAAAAATTTAATATTTAATTTACTAATCAATTTTATACATTCTTAGAGCTATTCGTATAATTTGCATACAAGCTATGCATGTAGCGGCTGACAATGATTTTAAAACTGAAGACTTAAGGAACTAATATTGTGTCGCCTGTTTTTAATAGAATATTTGAATTCAGATTTTTTCCGTTGATTAAATCATCATAATCGACAGAAATAGTGTTTTGAACGCCATTTGCGGTGCGCAATATTTTTAAATCATCAGAATCGGCAAACTTATCTAAGCCACCTGCTTGACTAAGCGCTTGCATTAGTGTCATAGGGCTAATCAATAAAATCGGACCTGGTTTTAGTACTTTGCCAATGACATAAACTCGATTACCTTCAATACTTGATATGACAACCGTCACCTGAGGGTCAGGCAAATAAGTTTTCAGTTTCTCAGTAATGCGCTTTTCAACCTCAGTCGTAGTAGCATTTGAAACATCTACACGACCAGCTAATGGAAATGTAATGCTACCATCTGGCAATACTTTAACCTCTTTTTTTAATGTCTCTTCACCCCAAACCGATACATCCAATACATCACCTTCACGCAATGTATAAGATTCTGGAAGCTCAACACTGAATGCAATATTCGCGTATAAAAGTCCTGCTAACAAAACTGAAAAATAATGCTTGATGTTCATGTGTTACTCCCCGTAAAACAGATAATATTAGGTGAAACAATAATATATATAAAAGGGCTTGTCGCCCTTTCTTTTGTAAAAAGTACGTAATTAAAGTGATTTATATCATATTTTTGCTAAATGTATCATTTAATACAAAAATATCGTTTAATTAACCCTACTCAATGCTTAATTTTATATTTTTAAATTAATTACTCAATAGCTCAACTGGGTATTATAAACAATCCGCAACAGCTAATAAGCACCTTTACCAGTAAAAGCAGTGACTGTGCGTATTAAAATAGATAAATCCAACCAAATCGACCAGTTATTAATATATTCGATATCTGATTCAATACGCTTGGTCATTTGGTCTATTTCTTTTGTTTCGCCACGATAACCTCTTACTTGAGCTAAGCCTGTAATACCGGGCTTAATATTGTGGCGCGCATAATAATCACTGATGCGTTGAGAATAAACCTCATCGTGCTGTACTGCATGCGGTCTCGGTCCAACCAACGACATATCGCCTTTAAGCACATTAAATACTTGCGGCAACTCATCTAAGCTGGTTTTACGTATAAAAGCGCCAACTTTAGTAATGCGCGAGTCATTTTTTTTAGCTTGCTCAAGCGGTTGATCGTTCGATACCTGCTGGTTTACGCGCATGCTGCGGAATTTCCAGATACTAAATTTTTTTCCATTCCAGCCTGTTCTATCTTGTCTGAAAAAGATGGGCCCAGGACTATCGAGCTTCACTGCAATTGCTACAATAATTAACACTGGCGTGATTAATAATAATATTAAGAAAGAAAGCACCTTGTCTTCAATAGATTTACCCAATTTACTCACGCCAGTTAAGGGCGTTTCTGAAAGGGTTAATACTGGTATACCAGCAATTTCCTTGACACTGTGATTAATCAGCCTGAGTGAGAAAATATCGGGAATCCAATGTATGCTCACATGCTTATCTAGCAGAACAAAATATAGCTCCTCTAAAACTCTAGAAGACTCTAACGGGGTGACGATATAGATCGTATTAATATCATGCTCATCAATCAAACCAGGCAATTCAGCCACTTTACCTAAATGAATAGTACGGCTTGTTGGATAATCATTCAGTTCTGATTTTTGTGCTTTGCGCTTACGTTTTGTCTCTTCTTCGATTGAGACATTGCCAATGACACGTTCATTTAACCAAGGATTTGAGGTGATTTTATGTTCCAAATAATTAGCTAATTGACCTTGGCCCACAATGATCACATTGTCAGTTATTTGAGAATGTTTGTTGATTCGACCATTAATCATTCTCACAAAAAAATGGATAATACTTTGAGCTACAAACCCTACTACGAATAACTCGGTTACAAAAACCCGCGAAAAAATATGACTTTGTTTAGTTAAAAACCCCAAAACAAATATAATTAAAAAACTAATCGACCATGCATTAAATAGACTAAAAAGTTTAGCTACAAAGCTTGAGCTGGTGCGGTAAATAGCAAACCGATCGTACATCACTGAAACCAAGCCGAGTAATACCAACATCAGAATAACGTAATCTTGCGTTAAAAACCCAACATTGAGCTCAATAAAAAACCATGCCACACCCAATATGGCAACACCATCTAGCAATGGCTGTAATATATTAATGAGACTTCGTCTGCGCTGAAGCACAGACCTGGATTTGGATCGAATAACCATAATACTAAATGAGAACCTAAGCTAACTTATGTGGCGTGTATTTAGCAACAGCCTGCGCTCTGCAAGATACATCTAATTTTTGAAAAATACGTTTTAAGTGATTTTTAACAGTATTTGGGCTAATGGTCAAAATCATGCCGATTTCAAAATTAGTTTTTCCTGTTTTAACCCAATGTAAAATTTCATGCTCCCGCTCACTTAAACCACCCAAATTTAACTCTTCAATCAACTCTTCTTCTGTTACGGGTGTTTCCATATATTCAACGCGGCGTAAAGCAGAATCGACATGTGGCATTAACAAACCCAAAACCGAATGCTGTACTTGAAATTCGCGCGCTTTGTCGAAAAACACATAAATGCAATCATTTTTGCCACGTGTATCACGCACGCCATACACTAACAATGAATTCATTCCAACTAACTTGCGTGTAAAAGGCGTTGGCGACTGTGCATTAATACCAGCGGCATCGAAAAAATTGATGCGAAACCATCTTTCGCCATTATCCAACCAGCGTTGATGTAAATTTGACATTAAATAGGCAAACACACCTGGCGCATCAATGAGCTTTTGGGTGCGAATGTCATCAATATTTGAGGACACATCAAAGTTAAGATCGCCAGTTGTAAAATCGCCCCAAGCTGCCACTAAAATATCATGCGGCAAGACCTCGTTGACACTACCCTGTAACCAATTAAAAAAATCAACGTGCTTTTGAACAGAGAATGATTTTTGAATCACTCTAAAAACCTGTTCCCAATTTTGGTTTGTTGTATTATTTTCCATCACTGCATGCCTCTCACGATTCATATCGATTAGATGAGGAAACAGTTGCATTTTTAATACCAACTTTCTAAATGGTTTTATTATTTATTTAAATCAATAAGTTAAGAAATTCTTTTAGTAGAAAATCTTATATTTAATGATAAGTCATCATCAGTGATGTCATCTATTCGACACTATGCAGTTTCGGTACTCTACAACAAATTATTTACGTCTTTTATAATTAATAGTTTTTAACAACTATAGTTTTATTATAAAGCGTAAATAGCAGGCAAATTACGCCACCATCCATATACATCCATTCCGCACCCAAACACATAGCGGTTTGGCACAACTAAGCCTACATAATCTGCACTAATTGGCTTAGTCATTTCAAGTTTTTTTTCGACTAAAACAGCTACTTTTATTTCTGCTGCGCCTAATAATTTGCATTCATTTACGATGGTTTTTAGAGTAATACCTTCATCCAAAATGTCGTCTAATATCAATACTTTTCTAGCGTTAATATCTTTTTTAGGCTTCACCAACCACTCCACAGCATTACCTTCAATGCCGTGATAACGGGTGGCATGCAAATAGTCAAATTCCAGCAAAAATTGCAATTGTGGCAATAATTGTCCAGTAAAAAACACCCCGCCACCCATTACACACAAAACAATTGGCAATTCATGTGCATAGTCAATATTAAGCTGGCTAGCTAGGTTAGCAATGGCTTCGTTAACAACTTGCTCACTGTGAATAAGCTCAGCTTTTTGAATATACTGTTGCGGATCGTCAACGGTCATTAGCAATGACTAATATTTAATGGTTTTTAAATATTCTGCAAAGTCTTTTGCAATCTCTGGATGTTTAAGTGCTAATTCTACGTTTGCTTTCATAAAGCCGAGCTTGCAACCACAATCAAATCGTTTGCCTGCGAAGCGATAAGCAAAAATAGGCTCTAATTGCATCAAGTCTGAAATACCATCCGTTAGCTGAATTTCTCCGCCTTTACCTGGCTTAACTTTTTCCAAACAATCAAAAATTTTAGGCGTTAAGATATAGCGCCCTACTACCGCCAAATTTGAAGGCGCATCTGCTGGCTTTGGTTTTTCAACGATGCTTTTTAGTTGCAGTAAATTTTCAGCCACACTAAATGCATCTACAATACCGTAGCTCGCTGTTTCTGATGGAAGCACATCTTCAACGCCTAGTACTGATGCTTTCTTGCTGCCATAAACCGCAGCCATTTGTGCGGTAGCGCCAATTGGCGCATCAATTAAATCATCGGCCAAAATCACACTGAAAGGATTATCTCCTACCACTGGTTTAGCGCAAAGTACCGCGTGACCAAGGCCAAGCGCTTTAGGCTGACGAATAAAAATACAGGAAACATGTGACGGTAAGATTGCTTTTAATACTTCCAACATGGCTTTTTTACCACTGGCTTCCAGTGACGCTTCCAACTCGCTGGCATTATCAAAATGATCCTCGATGGATCTTTTATTTCGTCCAGTAATAAAAATAAGCTCAGTAGCGCCTGCAGCTATCGCTTCTTCAGCAGCATATTGAATCAACGGCTTATCCACTATAGGTAGCATTTCTTTTGGACTGGCTTTAGTTGCTGGTAAAAAACGTGTGCCTAAGCCGGCAACGGGGAAAACTGCTTTTGTTATCGTAGTCATTTTAATTCTATCTTTCAATGCAAGGTAATTTGTTTAGTTATAAGTTCAGAATGCGTTATATTTTCAGTACGCGTTGCGTCTTGTAGTTGCGGGTTATATTCTTCTACCCAAAATTTTAACTCATTCTTGATTAATTCTTCGTTCATTCCTTGAGAATGTTCTATCCATTTCAGTAATTTTTTCACCCAAATTTTATCAACTGGTCTGGCTAACGCTATACGTAACTTTTCATGTGGCGTGCTGATTGTATGCTCATCATCGGCAAGCAGCTCCTCATAAAGTTTTTCGCCTGGGCGCAAACCAATATATTCAATTTGAATATCCTCTATTTGCAAGCCAGAAAGTCGAATCATATCTGCCGCCAATGCGGCAATTTTAACTGGTTCGCCCATATCCAGCACAAAAATTTCGCCGCCGTTACCCATTAACCCCGCTTGCATTACTAACTGTGCCGCTTCGGGAATAGACATAAAATACCGTGTAATTTCTGGATGCGTAATGGTGATAGGACCACCTTTTGCAATCTGTTCTCTAAATTTAGGTATCACGCTACCGCTGCTGCCTAAAACATTGCCAAAACGCACAATGACAAATCGCGTGCTATCTCCGAAATCCAACTCATTTCCTTGTAAACCCTGACAAACCATTTCACCCAAGCGCTTGCTGGCACCCATCACATTAGTGGGATTAACTGCTTTATCGGTTGAAATTAAAACGAATTTCCCCACTTTATTTTCCATACAAGCGTTGGCCAGCGTATGAGTGCCGATGACATTATTGGCTAATGCTTCCCAAACATTACCATTTTCCATCAACGGCACATGCTTATAAGCTGCCGCATGAAACACTACAGAAGGCTGAAATTGTTTAAGTAACTCTGTCACGCGGTAAGTATTTTTAACATCGCCAGTTTTATACACTAAATGAATGGTTAACCCTTGCCGACTGAATTCTTGCTCAATTTTATACAGCGCATATTCTGAAATATCTAAACAAACCAATGTGTTAGGCTTGTATTTAATAATTTGCCGACACAACTCCGAGCCAATCGATCCGCCTGCACCAGTCACCATGACTGTTCGATTCTCAATCAAATGCTGCAAACCAGTATTGTCTAATTTAACCGCATCACGTCCCAGCAAATCCTCTACATCTACTTTTCTAATTTGCGAGATATTCACTTTACCGCTGATCAAATCGTCAAAAACAGGCACGGTTAGAACTGCTAATCCAGCTTCATTCGCTAATTGAACAGCATGCTTTCTTACGCTATTTGATGCAGATGGCATGACCACAATCGCATGTTTTATCCCTAAAGAAGATACGTAATGTGCTAATCGATTGAGTCCACCCAGCACTTTCACGCCTTGCAATTGGCGGCCGTGCATCGCGCTATTATCATCTAATAGTCCAACTACGCGCCATTCTGTGCTTCGGGCTAAATCTTTCACTAAAGCAATTGCCGCTTCACCTGCGCCTAATAATAATACTGGCTCGCCGCGCATATGCGTATGCCCATATAAGACATAATCTTTCCAAGCTCTATAAACAAAACGACTGCCGCCAACCATTAAAATCAATAGCATTGGATCAAGAATCAAAACAGATCTTGGTACGAAATTACTCGGCTTAAACATAAACAACAATGTCACCACCAACAATGCAGCGGCTAAAACCGCTTTTAAAACACGCTGTAAATCAGGCAAACTAGCGAAGCGCCATACACCTTTATAAAGGCCGAATCGTACAAAGAAAAGCACTTGCAACGGCACCGCCCAAAGCATTATGTGCATAAGCGAAAGCATAAACTCCGGCGGAATATGGAAGTTAAATCTAAGCAGGTATGCCAGCACCCAAGCCAAGCAAGCCGCGAGTACGTCATGAGTAAATGCTGACGCTATTCGCCAATTAAATAATTTTTTAACCATGTTTTAATTTATTCGTAATTTAGTTTGGTAAAAATAGTTATCACAAATGAGTAAAATACATTTTACCTAATTATTCGCTGCTTAGCTTTAAGCGCTGTTTGTGTTTTATCCAAAGCTGATCAATTAATCTCATCATAATCAAATAAGCAATTACCCAGAAAAACAACGCTAATAATATATAAATTGTAGGCTGCTTCAACAATAAAATAGCAGTAACGGCAATACTTAACATTAAAATATACTCAATTATTGCCGTTTTCTTATGCCCCCAACCCATTTGCACCAAGCGTTGATAATAATGACTACGATGTGCCTGCCAAACCTTCTCACCGTTCATTTGCCGCTTAATTAACGTTATCGTCGCATCCACTATAAAAGGTGAAAATACCAGAATTGGAAACCATGCAGGCCACACAGTATTAAAATAACCATACGTGCCAATCGACCCAACAAGAAATCCTAACGGTATTGAGCCAGCATCACCCATAAATATTTTTGCGGGATGAAAGTTAAAAAGTAGAAAAGAAAAACAGGCAGCAGCAATGACAGCATTCATCAGTGCCAAATGCATATCACCCATCAAAAATGCAGCAATCGCATAAGTGGAAAATCCAAATAAACCCATTCCGCCAGCTAGACCATCAGAGCCATCCATAAAATTAAACAGATTAGTCATCCATGTAATTAATAATGTCAGCAAAGCAACTAACCACCATGGCTGATGTGGCAACATCACAATCAAAAATGTAACACTTACTATTAACTGTATCAGCAATCGCCATTTAGCGGATAACTGGTAAATATCATCTATTAACGAAGTTAACATTAAAATAGCGGGAAATAATATCCAACACCAATTAGTCGCACTTATTAACGGCAGAAATGCCAACCATGAGATCAACATACCAGCCATAATTGCCAGCCCACCAATGCGCGGCGTTAATTGGGTATGTAGCGAGCGTTGGTTGGGTTGATCCAACGCTATGTTAGCCATGCGTGTTTTTAATATTAAAATTACCGTAAAAAAAGTGATTAAGAATGATAGGGTTAAGAATGATATAAACCAATATTGCATATTAAGTGCGTTCTTTTTTTTGTGATTGTCGATACCAATCAGCAGTTATTTTCAAACCTTCTGCCATCGTAAAAGGTGGCTTCCAGCCAAGCTCTTGGCGAATTTTTGAGCTATCAATTACTAAAGACTCAGTCAATCTATCAGCACTGGCAGATTTACCAGCAAACTTTGCAAAAAAGCGCATGAAAAATATCGGAAAAGAAAAAAGATAATTAGGCTTGTTTAATGCAACTGCAATTTTTTTAATCAGCTGCGGCATTGATACATCTTCCCCATCGCTAACTAAATAAGTCTGCCCTGCTGCATTTGGATGGGTTACACAGGTAATAATCGCATCTACAAAATTACCCGCATAAATTAAGCTACGTTTATTATTAATATTCGCTAATGGCAATGGTAACTTTTTATCAACCAATTTCAACAGCGCTGCAAAATTTGCTTTAACCCCTGCCCCATAAATTAATGGAGGCCTCAAAATCACCACTTGCATCCCAGTTTCTTTTTCTATTTGTCTTAATCCTTTTTCAGCTTCATATTTAGAAACCGCATACGGATCTTGAGGGTTCGGCAAATCATTTTCAGTAAAAGGCCGCTCTTCCGTAAACTCCCCATTCACCTTAATAGAACTGACAAATATAAATCGCTTAACGCCAGCCTTTGCAGCAGCTTTAGCCAAATTAACAGTGCCATGTAAATTAACAGCTAAGAAAGCATCTAAAGGATTAATTGCTTTATCTTGCATCACATGCACGCGTGCGGCTAAATGAATGACAACGTTGCAACCTGACAATGCCTCTTGCCAAGCCTCTTTTGCAGCAAAATCAGGAACAATCAAGCTGTTCATAATCGAATCCGTGTGTTGACGTGTTACTTGCAACACCTGAATATTCTGATTTTTTAAAATTAGAATAAGTGATTGTCCAATAAACCCCGATGCACCTGTTACTAAAATTTGCATCATTAACAAATCAAAATACAAAACTTGCAATTAAAACAAACAAAACAAACCGGTCTAAAGCAAATCTTCTTGCTTGCGGCACATATACGAGTAGTTTAATTTGGGAAATAAATTTTTTTTGATTTAACAATTTCTTTAGTTTTTTTAAAGCTGCATTTTCTGAAATTAATGCCACAACTGATACTACTTTAATCACTTCTGCACGATACCAGCCTTGCTTTAGTTTTTTCAGCCTGGCAAGCTTTGCTTTTAATCCGATATTAGCACCCACAACATTATTGGAGTGTTGGCGATATAACATGGAAGGCATGGAATCAATTATCCACTTGTGTCCATGCGCTCTACATATCGCATAAGTAAGCCAATCATGTAATACAACTTGCCGCGCGGGACTTTGCGCGTCCATCAATTGTTCGCGCACTTTTTTAATTAACCAAGGCGTCATCAAAAACGTACATCCTGGCCCTGCTGATTCAAACAAAAAGTCCCATTTTTTTTGAGGTTGCGATTTAATAATTTGTTTTTTATCACCATCTGGCCAAAAAGCCATTATGTTTGAAGAAACACCGTCTGCATCGTGTTGCTTAGCTAAATTGATATGATTAATTAATTTATCCGAATTCCAAATGTCATCTTGGTCAGCAAAAGCAATGTAATCATAACTGTCAACTTTTGCATCTAAAATCAATCTATAGAAATTTTTTCCTGCTGATCCTAATGTTTTAACTGTAGGCAATACCTCTACTCTTTGATCATTTAATTGACTCAAAAAATTTAGTGTATCGTCGTTCGAATGGTCATCAGAAATAACAATATGAACAGCAACTTTTTGTTGATTTAAAATACTATCAAGTTGTGCTGACAAATATTTAGCACCGTTAAAAGTTGCCAAAAGTATCAATACTTTGGGATGCGGGTTTTGATCCATTTCGTTAATTTAACTTTGATTTGGCGTTAAGTGCTATCTCACGGACAGCCACCCAAAGCCGACCGAATTCGCCATTAATAATGCGCCCTACCGCTAGTAATGCATACCCCCAAAAACAGGCAATCCATTTAGGAAATTTCAATACAGGCATGCAGCATAACCAAAATAATAGTTCATGTTTATACAATATGTGCAATGCAGTATAAGAAAAGTCAATACTCGTTTTGGATTGCGTTTTTCTTAAATTAATTAGGTGGATAGGTAAAAAATACCATAACAATTTTCTGTTAATTTGATTAATAGTTTCTTGATCAAGTCCTTTAAGCACAAGATATTGCAATGCACGGTTGAATTCAATAGTAAAAATATTGATCACATTGTAATCTCTACTTTCTATGCGCTTCGCTGCTATCAAATATTCACTAACGTATAAACTTTTAGATTCTCTACTAATCGCTTCATAAAATAAGTGGGTTTGTACTAATGCTGTTCCTACATACTGATTAGCATCAACATCTTTCATGATTTTTCGATTAATTATTAATGATGAAATAAATGCGGCATTAGTAGCGCATTTCTTAACAAAAGCATTTTTGTCTTTAAATACTAATGGCTGGACCGTGGCTTGCTCAGGTTTTTCTTGTTTGAAATTATTGTTGTACCCATAAGCACTTATAAAAGCTACACCAAAATCATTAGCAGCTAGTAAATCTGTTAACTTAAGTAATCCTCCCTCTAGAATCACATCGTCATCACCCAAGATAAGCACATAGCGTCCTTTTGCCAGATTAAAGCATTGGGCAATATTTCTATCAGAGCCTATATTCTCGGCATTGCGCACATAACTCACTTGTGAACCCATATTAATGTATGTCTGTACTAACTCGGCAGTATTATCAGGTGAAGCATTATCGTAAACAGTCACATCAACATGATTACCGACAGCTATAATTTGAGGCAACAATTCATCTAAACATAACCTAAGCCATTTAGCCCGGTTATAAGTAGGTATAGCAATAGATAGAAGGATTTCACTCATTGTTTAGACTTTAATTAATGATGCCAAAGTTTACGCGAACGCTGCCAAAGCCATAATGCACTTGGCAATCCATACACAAGATTTATAAGCATTAAAGATATCACCATGCCCGTGCTTGCATATAAGCGACCAAAAAACCACATCGATAAAGCTGTTAACACCGCGCCAATCACTGATAACACCATAAATGGCTCTCGTTTATGCATTCGAAGATAATGCGCTAATGCACCGATAACATGCGATAAGAAAAGTGCTATCAGTAAATAAATCATATCCATTAGCGGCAATAATCGATGAATTAGTGGATGTGCTGAAAATACATATAACAACACGCTAATTGATATGACTCCTGTTAAGCTCACCAATGTTGATTGCCAAAACACCTTAGCGTATAGAGCATCTAATGCGAGCCAGTTTTTGCTAGATACCAGCTTTACCATTGCTGGCGAGTTTGCTTGGAGCCAGATGAGTGGAATTATCGCTATAACATTTGCAACGACTAAACTCATACCCATTTGCCCAGCAATTGCAGGGCCATGAAAGTAAAATAAAATGGGGGTAAATAGCTGGAATATAAAATAACCAGATATCCAGCTAACGGCTATACGCCATTGCATTGGCCAAACCTCTATTCCCCAAGAAAAAGCAGGTTTATTGTCAATATGTTTTGTGAGCAAAGCTTCGGTTAATAAAATACGATAGTTGCTTATCATCCAAGTTAAACTAATTATCACGTTAACTATAAATGTAACTGCCGCTGCAAACAAACCAAGCCCACCATATATAGCAGCCCACGTTAATATGCTGGCAAAAAATCCTTGTGCTAACCGTAATTGATTAATTTGAGCGACTTGCCCACTACCCTCAATAGCAGCCAAAATGGGAATAATAGGCAGATACATTGCGGCCGCAACCACCAACAATATCCAAGGCAACTGCCAAGAAACTTGTAAATTAACAATCTCGTGTTTGCCAAAAAAAAATAATCCAAATGGCAATACAAATAAGAGTATTAAAAGCGCTACTACAAGATACCATCTGACAGCATATTTTATAATGGCATGCATGCGGTCTTTCGAGTGTTTAGCGCCTAATATATCGCCTGATTTTCCCCAAGAAAGTCGTGTAAATTCATGGCTAGAGAATTGATTGATCACAAAGGCCAAGCCTAATTCGAATAACACTTGTAAAGCCAGCACGCTACTGAACGTATAAAAAAAGCCCTGCTCTGCTACATTAAAATAACTAGCCACCAATAGCAAAGTGACTGGACCAGCAGCAATTTGCCAACTTCTGGCTAATAATGAGAATCCCACTGCTTGGTTAATACCTACCAAGCGAGTTATCTGACTCATTATTTTATACATTGGAGATTACACATCTTGGACTTATTGATCGAAACTTAAAGCGCAGCAAATCAGATTCTAGATTTATCAACACGCAAACCTTTATCAGTACGTCCAGAAAGACTAAAAGCCAATTTTCTTGCCCATTTAGCAATAAACGTAGGTATTAATAAATAGCAAATCGTCATAATCAATAATCGACAACGCCAGCCTTTTCCAAACGCTAACATATTCAACAAATAAGTCATTTGATTCACCCCTAAAGCTTTAAAATTGAGCATTACCATCAAAAGCCATAAAAATAAACTTTTAATAGTTGATCCCTCACGCGTTATATAAGTAAATATGTCCTTTATAAAGTATTCGCGCAGATTTTTATCTTCAATAAATCGGCTTGTCCTAAACCATCCGTTATACCACTCTAAATCACCCGCAAAATAGCCTGGCACGTTGCTAGGCGTATGTAACATGATGTCTTTACTTAAAGAATAAACATTCAGTTGTTGGCTAGTTAGCGCCCGTAAAATAGATACCAGCTGAGGATAAGAATCTCCAATAGCCATATAGGCATAAGGCAAGCTCTTTGTAATAATCGAACGCCTAACAATCGTTGCAGAAATCATGCTTACACTTGCAAAAAATAACTGATCGTTTTTGACTAACTGAATGGCCTCTGTATATCGCCCACGGCTTACCGGAGATACAAGCCAACCCAATCGGATAACATCGGCTTGTGATTTTTGTAGCACAGCTTTTAATTCAGTTATATCTTCTAAAAACCACTCATCGTCATCACCAATTATCCACGAGTATTCAGAAGATGCTATTTCAACAGCCCGCATAATATTGGCGTTTCCACCAATATTATATGGATTGCGATGATAAGTTAAATTTGGCCAGTTATTTTTAGCAGTGGAAACAACTTCTTCGGTATTGTCTGTGGAGGCATTATCAAGAATATGTAACTTAATATCTGTAAGCCCGGCTTTAATGAATGCTTGAAGCGTATCTTGCAAATTTTCTGAGCGGTTATATGTGATTAATACTGGTTCAAGCTTTTGATTGTCCCAAAAAAGTTCTTGAGGGTTAACTGCATTATTTAAGCTCATAAAAATAAATTTATCATTACAAAATGACCCATTGATAATTTTAAAAAATATTAATCTTGTTTACGACAATACACAGAAATCAATCTGCCAGCTTCACAAATACTATATTTCTTTTCGACATCTGCAGAAACTGCTTTTAATCCTTGCATAACTTTAATGCGAGACCTTGCCTCTCCAAGAAGGGCTGGCATGCGAATTGTCGCAGGGTCTAAAGCTACTGGAACCTCTCCATTCAAGTTTTTATTAATATCGGTATCTATAAATACATAATCGGGGTTATTTTTAAATATATGGTCAGATGCTAACTTAACTTCTTTAGGAGAAACTAAGTTTGTTAGCAATTCGTTATATGGCATAGCACTATATCTATTGGCTAAAATTGGTAAAACATGATCGTATTTAGAAACTATAAAAATAGCATTTTGGTTAGTGCTATATTTTTTTATAAGCTGCGCACCTTCTTTGAAAAGCATTGGATCCATAGTTGATTCAAATTTTGCACTGTCAAAACTCCACGTATATAATTGATGTTCTTTAAATTCTTTGAAATAGCCATAATTATTCCAGTAAAAAATAATTGACCCTACTAAATATATTAAAACAAGTGGTGAAATTAAAAGCACACCATATTTCTTAACGATAGTTTCCTCACCAGAATTATTTAGTCCATGAAAAAGTATCGTTAACCAAAAAATAAATACTGGTGCAATACCCAAGATATGGTGCATTTGCGGATACCAAATGTAGTAGGTTAGACTTTGTACAAAATAAAAAGCCATTGCTACAGAAAGTATTGCCAGTGAATTATTTTGTTTGATGACAATATTTGTATAAAGCAAAATACTCACTAGTACTAAAAGTATAAAAATACTTTTAGTACTAGCCAACGGTGATCCAACACCTATAAGCATATAAATTGCCGTAGGATTAGCGCCAGGGAATGGATAAAAGTAAAAGAATACTCCAGCGATACCTAGCACTATCCCTAATATCAATAATGATATTTGTATTTTTTGATCTTTTATAGCTTTAAATGCTATGGCTGCAACTAGAGATAAAGTAATAAATAGCCCAAAATCTTTACTCCATAAAATAGCAAATATCGCCAAACAAGAGGCGCACAACAAATATAGCCAGTTATTTTTGACTAAATATTGATAGAAAAAATAAAAAATGACTACGTCAAAAAAGTGACGAATTGGATTAAAACCTGGGGCTAATTGTATAAGCTCAGTACCTAAGCAAACTATTGCTGTGACTGAAGTTAACGTTGCAAAAACTAATGTGTTAAATCGTTTAAATATTGCCCATATGCCACATAAAAAAACCGCAAAATAGATTAAGTAGCTAGCGAAGAACATCTTAAAGTAATCTTGATAGGTTGAAGAGTTAATCGCTTTTAATAACTTAGCTTGAAATGTTGTACTCAACCATCCGTAAACCATTGTTTGAGTGTTAGGAATTGCACCTAAATTAATCGCATTCATAACACCAAAATTGTATCCATGATGGTACAAAAACCAACCAGCTTTGGACTGATTGACTAATTCTTTTGCATTTTTACTTAAAAAATCCTGCTCTTCTGAAGAGTATTGGCGTTGTTGAATACTTTGATCTAAATTCATACTTGAGATAGACAATTTATCAATATTTTGTCTATCTTTTTTAGATATTTCTAATGTTGCCAATAAAGCCTTTTCATTTATTGTAAACGGCCTTAATGCGACAAAATCATTATCGTTTTCACAAAAAAAACTTTGCTCATTTTTTTCATTTATGGCTTTTAAGCTTTGAATAATTATTTGGCAACTTTCAACTTTCTCCCTCAAATTGGAAATTATATTTTGATTTGGATTTCCTTGGCGTCTTGGGTCATTAATCTGTAGACCAGCAATTTTATGTTGATTGATATAATCTAAGTTATCAACTACCTTACCTGACTTTAATATAGTTCTTTCAGAGATGTTTATATAATCATTTTTAATAGTTAAAGTAGTAAAAATTAATGGTAAAAAAACAAATACATATTGAATAACTAAAACAAAGAAAAAAACTCTTAATGCCAATTTAGGGATTGCAATTTTAGATTTATCTGTAATAAAAATGCAAAAAGAAAACCACCAAAGCGAAAATAGCACTGCAAATACTAAAACAGGAAAATGCTTTAAAGCGCTTAGTATTATTAAGCCATTAACAATCACTATTGTAAAAAAATAAGCAAAAATGTTAGTTAATTTATACTTGAGTAAAACTGAATTAGTATGATTAATTGATTTTGCTACATATAAATAAATAATATAGTGAATAAGCAGAGCAATGATTGACAAGACATACTGTAATAATGAAGCTAATTTTAATCCTGTACCTCCTGTGGGTTTAGCCCATGAGTACAAACTTACATAGTCATAAATATTAGGCTGGAAGCTTTTAGCCAAAAGAGATGAAACTATCATAGAGAGTGCTATTAGCCCTAAGCTATTAATAGCAAAATGTAAAATGAGTAATTTTTGTATGGTGATTTTTTTAAAAATCCTCTCAAAAAAATTGCTATTTATTAACTCACCAACCATCAGTACCCTTTATAAAATCGATTACTTAAATTATTTAAACTTACTTAATGCTTATATTTTTTGCCACAGTTTCAACAATAAAATATCTTGGTGGATTAATATTAATTTTTCTTCTTAGATAATTAATTGTTGGATGCTTTACAAAGAATGAGTTAACTTCTTTAGGCTTGAACAATGGAACTATCACTCTTCTTGTAAGAAATTCTAAAACTGAAAGTTTTAATGGAGAAAGGACTGTTTTCTCTATTTCAAATCCCGCACCGCTAATAACAGTCTCAAACTCTTCTTTTGATGCGTATTCTCTGAGATGTGTCGGATCCATCGCCCACTTGCCTTCAGCAGTTTTGTAATACCACCAGCCATAAGATTTTCTGACTAATGATGCAATATAAAGTGTGCCGCCTGGCCTTAAAATTCGTTTTATTTCTTGCAGTAATTTGTCTTGATCAACATGCTCGATCACTTGCGTACACACAATAAAATCAAAGCTATTATTATCAATTTCTGGAATAGATGTAACGTCTGAGCAAAAAACCTTAAAATCTGTATATTGTTTTAGTCGTTCACAACGTTCTGGTGACAAGTCAACGGCAACAACATTCTTTGCTTTTTCTAGATAACCGCCCAATTTTAATGCAACTAAAAGCGCACCGTCGCCCGCACCCAAATCTGCAAGATCAACTTCTTTATTCTGTAAAAAATCTTTTACAAGTTCAGGAATTTCCTCTGTATGAAAATGCAGAAATGTCCTTGAGTATTCATTAAAATCCATTCTTACCTCAGTTTCTATTTAACGTTTAGGGCCATGAGCTTTTGCCCAAGTAATCAACTTATCGTATACAACGCCAGGCAATATTCGAAATCCATTCCAAATCAAATTTGATTGCCACGGAATAATTGGTAATCTGGATTTATTCTTAATTTTTTTCTGAATTAATATTGCAGCCTTTTGAGGGGATAGCATTCCAGGTATCCAAAAAGGCAATCCTTCAGTCATTGCAGTATCTACAAAACCTAAGCCAATTGTTGTAACACTAATTCCGTGATGCACTAATCTTAATCTTAGGCTTTCTGTCCAAATATTGACGGCTGCTTTTGATGCAGAATAAGCGCCTGAATTTGGTGTTGCACAAAAAGACCCAATACTTGAAATAGCAACTATTTGGCCTTTACTAGCCGCTTTCATTTGTTTAATGAAAGGCGTTATTGTATGAATCAATCCAAAATAATTCACTTTCATTAATTCTTCAGCTATCAAATTATCTTGATAATCTTGATCTTCTTCTCCACGTATTCCAGCATTAGCAATGACGATATCAATATGACCAACTGTTGCTAAAAAATCTTCAGATAGTTTCTTCAATAGCGTGCCGTCTGTTACATCTGCGACATATTCATAAACTACTGCGCCTTTTGCGCGGCACCGCTCCGATACGATATTCAGCTCTAACTGACGACGCGCTAATAAACCCATCACAACGCCAGGTTTGGCATAAAGTTCGCTTAATGCCGCACCTACTCCAGAGGATGCACCAGTGATCCAAATTGAACGTGTATTTTCATTACTCATAAATTATATGTTTTCAAAGGGTGCTATGGCGTTAATTGGATTTAAAAGAAAAACGACTATGGCCAAAATACGCCAATACAACAACTATAACTGCGATGATTGCTTGTGAAACAACTGGATTAAGCCCTATTAACTCAACAAAAAAACCGATTAATAACAAATTAACGATAAACGTTGAGCCATATACAACATAAAATCTTAAGTATTCTTTTAGATAATTTCCTTTAGTTTTGAACACTAAAAGTTTGTAACAAATATATGCATTAGTTAACCCGACTATTTGACTTAACACTAATATCAACATGTAATGTAATGAGTCGTGTGTTAAATAATATAAGTACAGAAAAGCGGCATAAGAAAATAAAGTGTTCCACGCACCGACTGCAATGTAGGTTATTTTTTTCTGAGTATTTGGAGAATAATTTTTGGCAAAATCCAATATCCGCATCAATTTAGGCCTACTTGATTTTTTACTATAAAATTCGGTCGTTGTTTTACCTCTTCATAAATAAGGCCGATATATTCACTCATTACGCCTAGTATGGTGAATAAAATACCAAACATTAATAAAACGATAGTCATGATCGTGCCATAGCCAGCAAAAGGCACTCCCCAAAATAATGCTTTAATAATGGTTATAACTAATAGTGCAAATGAAAGCATTGAAACCGAAAGTCCCATAAAGGTAATAAGCTTTAAAGGTATATATGAATGAGCAAAAATGCCCTTTATTGCTAAATCTATCACTTTAAATGTATGAGCACCTGAAACTCCTGCAAATCGCTCTGCTCGCTCATGCTCTATACCAATAGATTTGTAGCCAACCCATGCAAAGAGCCCGCGTACAAAGCGATTGCGCTCATGTATAGAATTAATGGTTTGATACACTTTTTTGTCAATTAATCTAAAATCACTGACGTTGCTAGGTATTTTTCCATCTGTTAATGCATTTGCTACTTTGTAAAACAATTGTGAATTAAATCGGCGAATTATGCCTGTGCCGTTACGTTTGGTGACAATGCCGTATATGTTTTCGTAACCCTCTTCCCACTTTTTTATAAATTGGGTTATTAATTCTGGTGGGTCTTGCAGATCAGCTGTCATGATAACTGCAGCATCGCCTGAGGCAAAATTAAGCCCAGCTGTAATGCCACCGTCCATTCTAAAGTTTCTGGCTAACTGTAAAATTTTAAAGCGTTTATCTGATTGATGCGCTAACAGCAATTTTTCGTACGTATTATCTAGTGAGCCATTTTCAACAATAATGGCTTCAAAATCATACTTGGGATTTGCTGCAAACACAGTCTGCAAGCGTGTTGTTAGCTCACTAATATTGTCTTGCTCGTTATAAGCGGGAATGACAATAGAGATTAATTTTTTATTCATATTTTTCTTAATTATTGAGTTGCTGATAGATTTTTTGGATGGTTGCATCAATCGAAGCATTTAAATCATATTTTAAAGTTAAACCAAGCGCTGTTTTTGCTTTTTCAGTTGATGGCACATAGCGGTCTATTTTTGACTCAGATATTGACGGCACATCTGCTTGAGAGTCTGTACGCGAAGCTATTGTAGTGGCCAAATCACCTAAAATAACGGCATGGTCTGAACCAACATTGTAAACGGGACAATCGGATGAAGCAGAATCTGCAATCGTCATTAACCATTCAACCAAATCATCTGCATACATATAACTACGGTAAACTTTATGCGTAGCCTTTACGGCAATTGGTCGCTTGTTGATTGCATCTTCAATAAAATTTCCAATCGCAAAATGTTGATTTCTTGGCAACCAACATCCAACAAAAGCAAAGCATCTGGCAATACTGACATTTAAGCCCTCAGTACCAAGTTGCTGTATTGCTAGCTCGGCATCTTGCTTAGCTAGCGCATAACTTTGTTTCGCAATATCTATGTGTATCAATCCACTGGGTACTTCATTCTCATTTATTTGCGGAATATGCGAAGGCTGAGTGCCATATACAGCACCAGAGCTGGTATAGACAATTTTACTTTTTTGATGAAATTTTTTAGCTAAATCACAATAATGATAGGTGCCAGCTTGTATATTTTTTTTCTCTGTTTCTGGCTGATTAATATAATTTCTTACATCAGTTGAAGCAGCGGCGTGAATAACATAATCGGCGTAAGGCAAAAAATCTGTGGCGGTAATATCTGCAGATAAAAGCTCAACATTCTCGTTTAATAATAGGGGTGCTTCTGTTTTGAGAGTCTGTGCATTTCTAGACATTACAATAACTTTAGCAATCTGCCAAGGTTTGAGCAAACCTCGATTAAAGGCATCTAAAATAGATTTACCAAAAAAACCAGTGCCGCCGATAATTAATAAGGTTTTCATCAATATTGATATTTAATTCTACGACTATTAAGATAAAACTTTCCACCGACTTTCTAGCAGTTCGATTCTTTTATCATCTTCTTGCATAATCACTGAGTAATAATCACGTTTATTTAACAACCAAAGCAATTCAAATTTTACGGCCAAAAGCAAGCCAGCTTCAATATCGCAATTATTAATGGCTGTGGTTGCATCGAAAATAACTTTTCTAGTTTCAAACCGGGTTAAGTTTGTTGCGTGAATTTTCTTTAGCATAGCTAAAGCGTCGATTGATACCGCACCACCTACAACCATGTCAATTTTGTTATCTAAACAAACTTTACTGGCTTTAACACAATAATCTGTTACAGCATTAGTATTAATAGCATCTCTTGACCAACCCATTGAGCCAGAAAAATCGACCCGACCAAATACCATACCATCTAACGCATTACCGTTAGAGGCGATTTTAGCCATTTCTTCAATATGATTAAATGCGGTGATGGTTTCAACATTGAACAAAAAGTCTGTGTCAGCTTGCTCTTCTATGCTGTATATTTTATTTTTGGCATCGATAAATTTAGAAAGCGCATAAGGTGTCTCAACCATAGGCGCAATAATATACTCAACGCCCAGCTGTTTACTTTCCATTAAATCTCGTATTGCTTCACAACCACCAATTTTTAACCCAATCTTTAAATCAGCTTTGCGGGCAATTTCAATTAACCTCAATAGCTCATCAATTCTTGTACCTTCTGCTTCAAACTCAGCTTTAACAGCCACTGCTCCATGCTCTTGTTTCAGTTTTTTTAAACATTCGAGCATTTGATATTCGCGATTATTCATAAATTTTTCTTTTTAATTAATTAAATATTTAGCTAAAGCTGAAAATTGGTCTTCAGTTAGGTTTGGCGTCATTAAATGTAATGGATTAGATTCCATTGCACCATTCGCAGTAATTTTACTGGTAATTTTAGGAAAATAGGTTTGTTCGGGATCAATGGACACAATAAATGCGGAAGTTTCTTTACTATCGAACATTTGTTTGAATTGTTCATCCGATTCATAACCCACATTTACTCTTATTGAGGGCACACCCCATGCCATAAAAAGCTTTTCCCAATTAGGCAAGCCTAATCCAGTAGTACGATCGCAACCCACATACCTACCACCAAAATAATTCCTTTGTGTAGCACGTATAGACGCATAGCCTGAGTCATCAAAAATAAAGATTTTCAAATTTAATTTGTTAATGGAAGCAGTACCGATTTCTTGAATATTTTGAGAAAATCCACCATCGCCTTCAACTAGAATAACGCGTTTATCAGGATGCGCAAATGCAGCGCCAATTGCGCCTGATAAGCCATACCCCATAGATGCCAAACCTTTATTAGTCACTATAGTTTGTCCTGATTTTTGCTCAAAAGCCTGCATCATGATTGTAAATGCCCCACCACTGCTACAAGGCACAATTACATCATTTTCCGCACTCACTTGTGATAACTTTTCTGCAAAAATGTAAGGCGAGATATATTCACTTCTAGTCTGATTAATAGGCTCAACTAAAGGTATAGATGTCCTAATTAATCTTGTGTAAGCAAGCCAATCTAAATGTGCGGCATTTTCATTAGCAGACAAATTGTTGTTTACAAGTTTGCTTAAAAAAGCATTCGCATCTCCCAATATTGGAAGTGCTACTTTAGGGTGCGCTTTATCCAATTCAGCTTGATCAATATCAACCTGAATCACTTCTCCTTTAGGCACAAACGATTGCCAATTGAAACCTGTTTGTTGCATACCTAATCTAGTACCGACTGCAATGACTAAATCACTTTGTTGTAGAATTAAGTTAGCGCTACGTTGCCCCCATGTATTAGGTCGCCCAACGTAGTTTGGCTGATTTGAAGGTATGCGATCAGCTGCATTCCAAGTTGTTGCAATTGGAATTTTTAAGCTTGCTAGTGATTGTTTTAACTTCCTGGTTGTTGCTCTATTAACTCCGCCACCGATCAACAACAGGGGGCGTTTTGCTGCGTTTATTTTTTCTATTACTTTAATAATTTGTCTGTCATCCGTTGGCGGATACTCTATACCCACTTTATTATGATCTATTTGTGACGTAAACGGCACATCGCGCGCTTGTACGTCAATAGGCATTTCAATAAACACTGGGCCTTTTCTAAAGATACCCACATGATTAACTAAGTTAAAAAAATCATTAAAGTCAACCACTTCTTCTAGCAAAACAGATTTTACGGCGATTGGTTTAACGATGGATACACCATCAATCTCTTGAATACCACGCTGACGTAATTTACCTTTTGCAAGATCAGCAGTTTTAACTTGTCCGCCTATCACTAACAATTCTCGGCTTTCAAGAAAAGCACCTGCAAAGGCCGTCACAATATTAGTTAACCCAGGCCCTGCGGTGACTAATACCAATGCTTTTTTACCATCACTAGTTTCATTGAAATATTCAGCAGCAATGCCAGCTGCGACTTCATGTATGACTGGAATGCATATTAATTTGTGACTGAAACTTTCAATTAAATGCATGATATTTCCGCCACCCACATAAAAACAATGGGTGTAATTCATTTGCACTAACCAATCAGTTATCTGATCGCTATACTTCATAAAACGCCTTTATAAAATCGAATGATGCTTTTAAATCCTGTGCTGATTGATCGTTAATAGGAATAAATTGACGGTATAAATAGCCGTTTTCATCTGGAATGATGATAACAAATTCATCTTTTTGATGCTTCTTATCTGATTTGAATTTTTCAAAAGCATTTGCTGACGACAATTGCTTTAAATCTTGATTCAATGTAGAAATATTACTTAAT
>Ga0247736_10000132_pt1 | contig 28543 bp, 23 predicted proteins | sample UWRJL193509B2_FD_180935 | JGI IMG/M metagenome (GOLD analysis project Ga0247736, IMG submission 180935) | Plant litter microbial communities from Arlington Agricultural Research Station in Wisconsin, United States - UWRJ-L193-509B-2 | ecosystem: Environmental > Terrestrial > Plant litter >...
GGATTGAGCGAATAAGCCATTAAATCTAAAGTTAATTCGAATATAAAATCAAATTGTCGAAATGAAGGCCTGTATTTCAAATAAATGCATGCGTTAATATCTAAAAAATTAAGGATAAATAATGACTATTTCCAATGTGGGAAAAGTAAATATAAACCGGCACCAAAAACCTGTCGGTTTTTCAGACAAGCTTGCTTTTAGTTTCACGAAAGCAATGCGTTTTTTCGCCGACACTTTCTTTAGCGGCCGTTATGGACATCGCGCAGTCGTGCTGGAAACCATCGCTGGTGTACCTGGCATGGTTGGCGGAACGCTGCAACACTTGCACTCATTGCGGCGAATGGAATCAGATGGCGGCTGGATACGCACATTATTAGACGAAGCGGAAAATGAACGTATGCATCTAATGACATTTATCGAAATCGCCAAGCCAAGCGCTTTTGAACGAATATTAATCCTGATTGCACAAGGTGTTTTTTACAACCTTTTCTTTTTGTTATATTTAATCTCGCCCAAAACGGCACATCGTGTGGTGGGATATTTTGAAGAAGAAGCTGTATATAGCTACACAGAATACTTGGCAGATTTAGATAATGGCAAATATGAGAATGTGCCGGCACCGCAATTGGCGATTGATTATTGGCAACTGCCAGCTGACGCCACATTGCGCGATGTGATTATTGTGGTACGCGCCGATGAAGCCAGTCATCGAGATGTGAATCATGATTTTGCAAATCGATTAACCCAATAATCAGTAAATGTACTTATACAAATTGACTTTAAGATTGTATTTTAAGTGATTGAACTTGCTTGTATTTTAATACCAGAATCATCGAAGATAAGCATAGCGTAATAGCATTGGCGATAATCACGGGCCAATCGTGTCTTAACAAGCCGTAAACCAGCCACATTGCAACACCAAAAGTAAAAATGCTGTACATAGGCAATGAAATGCCGGATAAATCGCGTGTTTTATAAGAATGTATGGCTTGCGGCACAAAAGCAAAGGTGGTTGAAAATGCTGCAAAAGCACCGATTAAATTTGTGAAATCAGAAATTAACATAATAAATTACTTTAAAAATATTTCTTAATATATTGATTATAAATATTTTAAGTTAAATCTGGCATTTCTGCACCGAATATTTTGATTTTCAATTTTTTCAATTGATCCCTGAAATCTGCCGCTTTTTCAAACTCCAAGTTTTTAGCAGCATCATGCATGCATTTTTCCAAGCGCTTCATTTCTTTAGCCAATTGTTTTTCACTCAAACTTTCATAGTTGGCTTGATCCTGTGCGGCTTTGCGCTCACGTTGCGCCTCATCTTTATCGTAAACACCATCGATCATGTCTTTGATACTCTTAGTGATGCCTTTTGGCACGATACCATTTGCTTCATTAAAAGCTAGCTGTACTTTTCGACGTCTTTCAGTTTCATCCATCGCAGCTTTCATACTGCGCGTGATTTTATTGGCATAGAAAATCACTTTGCCGTTTAAGTTACGCGCGGCGCGACCTGAAGTTTGAATCAAACTGCGCTCTGAACGCAAAAAGCCCTCTTTATCTGCGTCCAGTACAGCAACCAGTGATACTTCAGGAATATCTAAACCTTCGCGTAGCAAGTTAATGCCGACCAGCACGTCAAATTCGCCTAAACGTAAATCGCGAATGATCTCTACACGCTCGACCGTGTCAATATCGCTATGCAAATAGCGCACTTTTACGCCATGTTCATTTAAGTAATCCGTTAAATCTTCTGCCATGCGCTTTGTTAAGGTCGTTGCCAAAACACGCTCTTTCACTGCAACGCGTAGCTTGATCTCCCCTAATAAATCATCCACTTGAGTATCTGCTGGCTTCACAACGATTTGCGGGTCAATTAAACCTGTTGGCCGCGCAATCATTTCCACCACTTGCTGCTGGTGATTTTTTTCGTATTCGGCTGGCGTGGCTGAAACAAATACGCATTGGCGCATGATGCGCTCAAACTCTTCAAATTTAAGCGGCCTGTTATCCATTGCAGATGGCAACCTGAAACCATAATCCACCAGATTGGTTTTACGCGAACGATCGCCTAGAAACATGCCGCCCACCTGAGGCACCGTCACATGGCTTTCATCAATGATCATCAGCGCGTCAGCGGGCAAATAATCAATTAATGTCGGTGGCGGATCGCCGGGATTACGGCCTGATAAGTGGCGTGAGTAATTTTCGATGCCTTTGCAAAAGCCAATTTCGTTCAGCATTTCCAAATCAAACCGCGTGCGCTGCTCAATACGTTGCGCTTCCAGTAATTTGCCTTCTTTAATGTAAAAAGCCACGCGGTCGACCAGCTCTTTTTTGATTTTCTCAATGGCTTTCACGGTTGTTGTGCGGGGCGTGACGTAATGGCTGGAGGGATAAATAGTAAAGCGCTGAATCTTATTAAAAATCTGGCCTGTTAGCGGATCAAACAAAGTGATTGTTTCAATCTCATCATCAAACAAACTCACGCGCACGGCGGTTTCGTTATTTTCTGCAGGGAAAATATCAATCACATCGCCACGCACCCTAAAACAGCCGCGGCTAAAATCGAAGTCATTGCGGTCATATTGCATACCGATTAAGCGATCAATTGCATCACGCTGGCTAAGTTTTTCGCCTTGTTTCAAATGCAAAACCATGCCGTGATATTCGGATGGATCGCCGATACCGTAAATCGCCGAAACGGTGGCGACGATAATACTGTCTTCGCGCTCTAATAGCGCTTTAGTGGCAGATAAACGCATCTGCTCGATATGTTCATTGATGCTGGAATCTTTTTCGATAAACAAATCGCGCGATGGCACATAAGCTTCTGGCTGATAATAATCGTAATAGCTGACGAAATATTCAACCGAGTTATTTGGGAAAAACTCGCGAAATTCACTATATAACTGTGCGGCAAGCGTTTTATTCGGCGCCATCACAATCGCTGGCCGACCAATTCGCGCGATCACGTTAGCCATTGTATAAGTCTTACCAGAACCCGTCACGCCAAGCAGCGTTTGAAATTTCAGGCCGTCTTCAATACCTTGCGTGAGCTTGTCGATGGCTTGAGGCTGATCGCCCGCTGGTGGAAAAGGTTGATGTAATTGATATTTACTATTGGGAAATGTAACGAACACGCGTTTATACCTAATCTAATGTGAAACCTGGGTTTAATGAAAAAACTTGGGCTAATGTGAAAATATCGACCTTAATTCTAGCAGTTTTGCATCCAAATACGATTTTTTTGATTACAACATATATGGTTTGAATATTCAGCTTACTGTGATTTAAAAAATTATTCAGATACATAACTGAACAAAAGATTCACAGCACGAACTTAAATGAATCAGTCACAGTCTTTATTAAGCTTGAATAACGTAATAAATCATTAATTTTTAGTCGTTAACTACAAATCGTTAATTACTCGTTTAGCGGTCAATATAAATCTTAGCTTAGGGGATTTTCATGCGTGTTTTTGTGGGTCGTGTTTTACTATTAATGGCCGCAACGCTTGCGTCTGTGCCTTCTGTATCTGCTTTTGAAACTGGCAAAATGATGGAAGCTTTTTGGAGCGTAGTGATGGTGCGCGGCTACAACACAACTGGCGGTTTGGCTTATGGTTCTGGCGTAGTAGTAGCCGAAAATAAAGTATTAACCAATTGCCATGTATTGCGCGCCACTAAACAACCTTGGGTTTCACGCGGTGAAGATACTTATCCTATTACTGGTGTGAAAGTAGATGCTTGGCATGATTTATGTTTGGTTTCTACGTTCGGCATGCCCTTTAAGCCAGTTGTGCTGGGCAAAAGTACCGACCTTGAACGCGGTCAGGAAATCGCCGCAATCGGCCACTCAAATGGTGTGCCCGCCCCGCTTACCTCTAGCGGCGTTGTTAAAGCATTGTTCGATTCAGATAATGGCAAAGTGATTCGCAGCACGGCAAAGTTTACGATGGGTGCAAGCGGCAGCGGTTTGTTTGATATGCAAGGCCGCTTGGTCGGCATTAATACCTTTAAAACCGCTGGTAAAGGCGGCAGCATTCATTATGCGTTGCCAATCGAATGGTTAGAAAAGCTGGAAAAAGAACCTGAAACTACGATTTTCCCCGTTACTGGAAAAGCTTTGTGGGAAGAAGATGAAGATAAAAAACCATTCTATATGCAAACTGCAGTGCCTGAATCGCGTCAAGATTGGCCAAAGCTTGCAGAAGTTGCGGCGAAATGGACGCAGGTAGAGCCTAAAAATCCCGAAGCTTGGTATGCGCTTGGATTAGCGAATGAAAACCTAGCCAAATCAGATTTGGCACAACAAGCTTATCAACAAGCTGTAGATTGGGATAAAGGTCATTTTGATGCGTTGGTGCATTTAGGTATTATCGCCAAAAACAAAGGTGATGCCGCTGGCATGCACCGCATTCAAATCGCGTTAAACGATATTGATAAGGATTTGGGCGCTGAATATTCTGAGATGATGGGCTGTAGTAAGGAATGTTAATAGCTGACTTAATCGTATTTTCAGCTTAAGTTTCACAAAAGACCGCAAATTGCGGTCTTTTTCTTTGTATTCTGCGTTAATCTGACGATTCCTTAATCCTATATTTATGCGTAAAATAGCGCCTGTTTAATCGTACCAATTTACCAATCTAAAGTTAATCGTTGTAGTTAATCCGTTTTAAGGAAAGCGCATTTTGACCGACTCATCTTCACAGCTTCTGCCAACACAAATTTTATCGCAACGTGTTCAAAGCATTAAAGAATCCCCTACTCTGGCGATCACTGCTAAAGCAGCAAAATATAAATCTGAAGGTCGGCCAATTATTGGTTTAGCCGCTGGCGAACCAGATTTTGATACACCACAACATATTAAAGATGCGGCGATTGCGGCGATTAGTGCGGGTTATACAAAATACACACCTGTGAGCGGCATTCCAGCACTTAAAAAAGCCATTGTAAATAAATTCAAAACTGAAAATGGTTTTGATTATGCGGTAAACGAAGTGATTGTTGGTGTGGGCGGCAAGCAAACGATTTTTAACCTTTGTTTAGCTGTGCTGAATAAAGGCGATGAAGTGATCGTGCCTGCGCCTTATTGGGTGAGTTATGCAGATATTGCTTTAGTGGCAGAAGCCGTGCCAGTGATTATTGAATGCGGTATTGAGCAAGGCTTTAAATTATTGCCAGCACAATTAGAAGCGGCGATTACGCCTAAAACTAAACTGGTGATGTTCAATTCGCCATCCAATCCCACTGGCGCAGTTTACAATTTAGCAGAGCTAAAAGCGCTGGGCGAAGTATTATTAAAGCATCCGCACGTTTTGGTTGCCACTGATGATATGTATGAACATGTAAATCTGACTGGCGATAAATTCTACAATATATTGAACGCGACACCCGCGCTAAAAGAGCGCTGCATCGTACTCAATGGCGTTTCCAAGGCTTATTCCATGACAGGCTGGCGCATCGGGTATGCGGCTGGCCCTGCTTACATTATTAAAGCGATGGAAATCTTACAAAGCCAATCGACCAGCAACGCGACTTCTATCTCGCAATACGCGGCAGAAGCGGCTTTAAGCGGTTCGCAAGATTGCATTAAACCAATGGTGACTGCATTTATTGAGCGTCACAAATATGTTGTAGACCGTTTTAACACGATGCCAGGTTTAAGTTGCCTGATGGCTGGCGGCGCGTTTTACGCTTTCCCCGATGCACGCGCAGCAATTGCCAGTTTGCATAAAGCAGGCAAAATCAGCGCTGCAACCGATATGGCTTTTGCCGAATATTTACTGGAAAAATTCGATGTCGCCGTTGTACCGGGTTCTGCATTTGGTGCGGAAGGCTATTTCCGTATTTCGTTTGCAACCAGTATGGAAAATTTGCGCAATGCCTTGGATAGAATTGAAAAAGCCTTAAGTTAACTAGTTTTAGTGATTAATAAAAAAGACCTTTAATTGGGTCTTTTTTTATTTTCTGCTCGTAACCTTGCGCAGTCAGGCTACCGTTATTTTCTAAAATAGCCAGTTTCACTTCTTTAATGTCGAAATAACCAGCCTGGCGCAATGTTGAATCTAATTCCTGCCGTGTTAGCTTTGCATCATTCATTACATCTTCAAACAGTTTACCTTCATGGATAATCACCTGCGGCCTGCCTTCAATGATCGCTTCCAGCTTTTTGCTTTTAAATGTGGCCAAGCCAACGAGATAATTGATCACAATCAATGTGGTCGCAGATATCAAACCGCCAATTAACGAATCGTCACCTGCGTTCATCGAATTTTGCACCGCATCAGACAATATCAATAACAGCACAAGGTCAAATGGTGAAAGCTGCCCGATTTGCCGTTTACCAGTTAGGCGCAACAACAGAATCAAGAAAAAATACACCACCAAACCTCTGACGACTAATTCCCACCATGAAACTGACATGTCGAACATTTTTTCTACTTTCTATCGTTAATCGAATGAAATTTTATAGGTAAAAAACTGGTTAAGTCACTTATTTTTAGCTCGCTAGTTCTAGTTCATTAGCCTTATTTATCACTTTCCAAATAAATCCTTAATCGAATCCAAAGTTTCAGCTGCTTTAATACCAACGCTGGTGCCAGCGCCTGGCCCTAAAATAGCGGTACCTGCCACTGCGCCAGCCAATGCGGCTTTTGAAGGTAATACAATGGGTTTACTGACGGTTCCAGAAACGTTTAAAGGAATTGCAACTAAACTGACACTATTCTTAACGGCTATTGAGCCAGTGCCATCCAAAGCCTTATTTGGCTTGATTTTTACTTGTCCAGTTGCAGTCAATAAACCAGAACTAATATTTAAATTTTGCAAATGATATTGTTTACCAGAAATATTAAGCAATCCAGAAAATGCATCAAATTGCGTTTCGCCACCACTTTGACTTTGCTTGGTTAACAAACGCGCTACTTTCAGCAAATCTAATCCGTGCAACACACCGTGATTGATTTTGAATTTAAAATTGGCGCGTAATTGTTCTCTTAATTGCCCGGCTTCTTTCGCAGAGGCAGAAAAATCACCATTACTAAATAGATTGCCACTTAAATGCACCGCTTTACTCATCATGCTTGTCGGTTCTTTTAGTGACAGATTGGCAATATTTAAACGACCAGTTGCCTTCCAATTGCCTGCAGCATTCTTCTCGCCATCTGGCCAGGTTAACACTGCATTTCCCGTCAATTTACCGCGATACAACGCAACATCAATTTTAGGAATCGTTAACTGATTACCTTTAAGATGCATTTCAAACGCAGCCGTATCAATCAACAAAGGCAAACTAGTCGGCAACGTCCATTTATCGGCATTCACCTTAATTAAATGTTCATCACCATTTGGTGTTAATTCAGCCTTAAGTTTGCCGTCCACGCTTTCTATCAGCGCAGAATCTATTGCATTCTGCTTAGTTAACGCAATTTCAGCATTTAAAACGGGCAACTGCATATCTGGCGAAATAAACTGCATCTCATTAATCTTAATATGACTGACATTAATCGCCGCCGCTTCCGCTTTTTCAGGCTTTTTTGTGGTTAAGGCAGAAACAATCGCTAAAGCAGATTGTTTGATAATTGGCTTAATCACTTTTAAATCAACCTGCTTGGTGGTAGAAAAAAGCGTACGCAATGCCGGCACAATCACCAATTTATCAACAAGCACATCTTGATCCTCACCAATAACAATGCCGCTAGCCACCAATCTTGGACTAGGTAAAAACCGTAAATGACCCTCAGCAATTTTTACTGGCACGCCGAGTTTTTCACTGGAAACGCGTTCCGCTTTTTGTATATAAGTGTGCGTCGGCAATAAAAAAGGCAAGATAATGAGCGCAACAATGACCAGCACAACCGCAAAAACAATTTTTTTGTAATTTTTCATCAATTAACCTATAAATTATGCAGTCTAACGATTGACCAAAAGGCTCTTAGCCAGTATTATCACGCCTTCACAAGTGTAACCGATTCCTCGATAGCTCAGTCGGTAGAGCAACGGACTGTTAATCCGTGTGTCCCTGGTTCGAGCCCAGGTCGAGGAGCCAAATACCAAGCCGTTGATAGAAATATCAACGGCTTTTTGCTTTACGCAATGAATGAATTTTACAGAAAAAAGCTGACATTGAAATCAGACGTACTCTTATAAATTCTTTAATTAAGTACAGGTATCTTTCACCTGTCGGCGCTAGAATTTTTTTCCATCCTAATTTTGATTCAGCTCGACACATACGGCGATCTCCAAGGATCGCCGTATTTTTTACGCCACTTCAATTGCTGAATTCCCAATCTATTATCTTTCCTAATCCATAGCTCTGTTGTATCTTCGATTTCACATTATTTTTTCGAAGCCTTAACGGGCTATTGCTAAATACTCAATATATCTACATATTGCATAAATCAATACTGTATTTAAAGCCCCCGTGTTACATAAACCGAATGTCGGCTTAAGTCGATAGCTGATTAAATCTGTCCAATTAATGAACTATAGTTTCTAATAAAAGAAAGGTTAACGACATGGCAAGATGCACAGCACCAGTCCGCGGACATAACTCTTCGGCAGCAGCAGCAGACTGTCCTGCATGCGGATCCCGCAGCAGATACAGTTACGGCGGAGGATATTCCTCATCATATTCATCGTCGGGGAGTAGTTATAATAACAGTGGCGGAGGTAGGTCCAGCAGCAGTGCAAGGCCGCGCTGGTCGAGAGCCGGCTCTTCGGTTTCATATACACCTGCGCAAGTACAGTCACTCACGCCAATCCGCGAAACCGTTGAAATGCGTGCATCAGTACAGCCTGACCTTCGTGACGTCTTCCTTTGTCACGCGTGGGACGATCGGCTGGGAGCAGCCAAAGAGTTACACGATTTGCTAGTGTCGGCAGGTGTCAAAGTTTGGTTCAGCGAGAAGGATCTTGGCCTCGGCGTGCCAATGATGCGCGCAATAGACAAGGGCCTAGCAAACTCGAGAATCGGGCTTGTACTGGTGACCCCTGCGTTGCTGGCACGCCTTCCTAATGAGGGTGTCGCCGACAAAGAACTTTCCGCACTTCTAGCGGGTAACCAGCTCGTTCCCATTGTGCATAACACCACATATGGAGCACTCCGGAATGTCAGTCCATTGCTCGCCTCCCGTACCGGCTTGGACACGTCAGAAGATTCAATGGATGTGGTTGCAGCAAAAATCGCGGAGCTGGTCGCCGTCTAGCTTAACTGCAGCATCGAATTTGAATCGGAGCCTTAATGCAACGAAAGTACGTTACAGAATATTCCTATAGTTATATGAATAGCTTGACAGTAATGGTTACAGCACATCAGCTAATGCAAGGCGGAACCATGACGCTTCAACAAGAGGCCAATCTGTCAAAATGTCACATATACTTTATTGCAGTAAGGCCTCTACCCTATTTCAAACAAGGTTCAATCAAGCATCGAGAAAATAAGCTTTCAGGAATTTTATGTTACAAAATTGATGGGGAAGAATACGAAGTTCCATTTGCTGATTTTCCTTGGATGTTAGACAAAGATGTTGTGAGAATTGAGCATAAATATCCTTTTCGGGAGGTGGTTAGTTACAAAGCGAATGAGGAACAAGATACTTATGTACCAGCTAGTTTACTTGCCAGTTTGTATGAGCCAGAAGGGATTGAAGGAATTACTATATATAGGTCAATCTCTTGGGCAGGGGAACAGAACAGCGGTAGATCGTCTAACCCGTCATGAAACGCTACAAAAGATTCTTGCGTTGAGTAATTATGAATACCCAGATAAAGAAATCATGTTATTGATGTTCGAGTTTGAGAATGATCAAGTACTAACATCTATGGATGGCAGAGCAAAAAATGCTGACACTTCTGAAAAGAATGAGATACGTCTTATAAATGCAATGAGAAATCCCCCAAACAAAAAACAAAAGATTGGAATGATAGAAGCTGGATTAATCAGACACTTCCAACCACTTTATAATGAAAAATTTAAAATAAAGTTCCCTTCAATAAAGCATAAAGTGCTTCAATCCTGCATAAATTTAGATGTTACAGGGCTGGTGTTAGAGATCGACACATCAGACCTAAATTGTCAGCTGTTTTCCCCAACGATCCCCCCTAGTGACCACCATATAGCTAAACTTAACCTTGCAAATGATCAAAATAGGCTATCTTTCTTTCATATCACTGGAGTGGGTGAATGGCCTGGAGTAATCAGTTGATGATGCCTTCACAATGATTTTAATTATTAGACTCCAGTTACCAAATTCGTCAGTTTTGCTGAGCCAAACTCAAAATTTGATTAAAAATAATTTTCATTAAACTATATACAAAGCTTTCGAAATCAAAAGGCTATTTTTTGCATTGATTTAATGCGATTTCGGATTGCGTACATTCTTTCTTCTGGCCTTGCTTAAGGCTTTTCTTAAAGGTTTCCCACTTTAACAGTTTTTGAATATTGTTTTTTTGAGCGTTTTGAGGAGTCTTTTCTTTAGGTTTTTGTTTTACTTCTTTTTCAACTGGTTTGTTTTCAACGACCGGTTCCGTGTTTTCTCGCACCGGTTCTACATTCTGATCTTCAACGTTTTTGTTATCAGGTTGTGGCTTCAGTTTTTCTGTAGTTTCAGGATTCGTAGTTTCTTCAATTTTAGCTTCCGGATTGAGAGCTTCTTCATTAGTAACTTCCGAATTAGTAACTTCTGGATTCGTAACTACTGGGGTTGTGACGTCTGGATTTTTAGCTTCCTGATTTACGGGTTGTGTGGGCTTAAGCGGCGCGATTTCTGTTGGTGCAAATGTTGATTTAATTGCGAATATGATGATGAATAGAATCAATGAGATAGCAATTATATATTTCCATTCATTATCATTTTCAGGTTTTGATATTTCAACAGGCTGCAGGTCTTCCAAAGTGATTGGCTGTTGTGTTGCTGGGATATAGTTTTCTGTAAATTGCATTTTACTTTCTGCTACAGACAGGTCTTCTAAAGCAGCGTCTATAAAATCCAGGTCTTCAGACTTTGAACTAGCTAAATCTGATGTTGAATTCGAATCGTTAGACTCTAAATCGTCAGACTCTAAATGGACAGGATCTAATTCCACAGATTTTAGATCAACTGAATCAGCTTGGTTTGAAACCACTGATGTTTCTGGCTGCTTGGCTTGATCATCGAATACGGTTGCGAAAGCCTGTGTTTCTGCAGGGATGTTTTCGTAATATGCGCGCGAAACTAGAATATGGTTGGCTTTTGCATGCATCGCCACCTGTTTTGCCATATTGATGCTACTGCCAACAATATTGGATTGCGCATTGAAATCTTCCACTAGCTGCACTGGTTGCAGGTGAATGCCAATGCGCACAGGCAAAGGTGTGGCACTTTGTTTATTGGCGATTGAAATCTGGTTAAGTATATCGGTTGCCATGCGCATGGCGTCTTCTGGCGGGCCCGAATAAGCGATTTCTGCGCCGTCTGGGGTCTTTAATATAATGCGATTGATTTGGCCGATGTGTTCGAAAGCAATATCAAATAGATTGTTAATATAATTTTTGCGTACCTTTTGGTGAAGGTCTGTTTTTGACGCATCGACGCTTTCTACATCGCCAGTGCTATCCCCAATGGAATCCCCAATGCAATCTAAAGCGCAGTAAACAGAAACGATATTCAAGCGCTCTGTCATGGTTATTTACAGCCTAGCAAATTAGCAGACATGCATGCAGAGCGAAATGACTGCTTAGTTTCTTTATTAGAAATCAAAAGAAATGGGTTGATAAAACGAATGTACATGGAAATTTGGAGTTGCCTTAGATCGTAGTATTAGATTTTACGGTCAAATTTTGATAAGTCGCAACTTAACTGAATAAATACTGGATATTATTGTGGCTTGGTATGGATAACTAGCTTAGTCACTATCTTTTATATTTTTCTCATTTTGACGCATTGGCATTTTTGCGATTAACTTTTCCAGTTCGCTGAAATCCACCAAGCGATCAGAGCGCCATTTTTCAGTGCCATCTTTACCAATTAAAATGGATAAGGTTTTAGATTGATCGACTTGATACTTTTGTCTTAACTGCACATCATTTAGGCTGATTTTGATGATTAATATATCCCATTCATCTAAATTTACTTTTTGCCATTGCTTAAGTTGTTTTTCTGCTGAATTTTGATTGTTATCAAATAACAGGACAATTCTTTTTTGCCAGCGTGCATCGTTGATTTTTTTCTCTATATCTTGATTAGCAAAAGACATCAGGCTATGGCTCAACAATATTGCAGCTATCATTAGTTTTTTAATCATCAGGTTTCTTTAAATGAGGGTGGATTTAAGCCAGTTGTCATTTTTATTTAGTTGGTAAAAGAAAATATTTAAGCATTTAATCTATTTGAGATCACTTTTTTGCTTGTTATCTTTTCAAAGTCTTTCACAGATACTGGTTTAGAAAACAGATAACCTTGCGCATAATCGCAACCTGCTTCTGAAAGCAATATTAGCTGTTCTTTTGTTTCAACACCCTCTGCTACCACTTTCATGCCAAGTTTATGTGCCATTAATATAATCGCCTCGCACAAGCCCATATCATTGGTATTGTTGACTATATTTCGCACAAAAGATTGATCAATCTTAATGTAATCAATATCGTATTTTTTTAAATATGATAAAGATGAATAGCCAGTTCCGAAATCATCAATCGCAATTTGAAGCCCGGCATTACTGAGTTTTTGTAAACGCTCCGTTACACCGATTGACACATCTAATAAAAGACCTTCAGTAATCTCTACAACCAAACTCTGACCATTAAGACGATTGTTTTTGAGGTAATCGGCCCATTTTGAATCGTCTGTTTTAAATTGTATGGGTGATTTATTGATGCTAATTTGAAAATCAGGAAATAAGGTTTTTCGCCAAGCATCCACTTGTTTCACTGCTTGCTCAAACACCCAATCACCGATTTCTAAAATCACTCCGGTGTCTTCCGCTATCGAAATAAATTCGGATGGGTTAAGCAATCCCAGTTCTGGGTGATGCCAGCGAATTAACGCTTCAGCTTTGGATATCCTATTCGTATTGATTTCCACAATTGGCTGATACAACAACTCAAATTCGCCTTTTTCACATGCTTGTCGTAAATCATTTGCCAAGCGCATTCTGGCTTTGGCAGTCGTTTGCATAGATGCGGTGAAGTAATTATATCGATTTCGCCCCTCATCTTTTGCTGCGTACATGGCTTGGTCTGCGTTTTTTAACAAGTCTTCAAACTCGGTAGCATCGATAGGATACAAAGTAATGCCAATACTGCCAGAGATATAAACTGGGTCTAATCCTAACTCAAAAGGTTTACACATTTGTGCCAGGATATTTTTGGCAATTTTATCTAAATTGGTTGAGTCATCGACTTGCTTAAGCAAAATAACAAATTCATCGCCGCCTAAACGTGCAACGGTATCAACTTCCCTCACACATTCCTGTAACCTTTTTGATGCCTCGACCAGTAAAAGGTCGCCTTTGTTGTGGCCTAAAGTATCGTTCACTTCTTTGAAATGATCTAAATCCAGAAACAACACCGCAAGTATTGTTGCATTGCGTTCAGAGTTTTTAATCTCTTGCTCAAGACGGTCGCGGAACATGCGACGGTTAGGTAAACCCGTTAATGAATCAAAGTTTGCCTGTTGCCAGATAACCTCTTCCGCCTCTTTTTGTTTGCTGATATCTCGCACGATACCTAATACGCTTTTAGTGCCTTTAAAATCAACTCTTGAGGCGCGCAAATCTAGCCAGATGTGCTCTGTACCACCTTTTAATATAAATTTAACTTGATAGTTTTTAAGTGGTTCATTGCCTTCACTTATTCTTTCTGAAAATCTTTGATTCCAAATGTCCAGATACTCAGGTGCGACGACTTTATCAAACGGCATGCCAATAAACTCATCATGGCTGTAACCCAACATTGCTGGCAACATTGGGTTGGTAAATATAAAGCGATAATCTTGCGCAACAAATACACCGTCTGCCATCGCTTCAAGCAAAGCACGCTGATTTGAATCACTTTCGCGAAGTGAAGATTCGATTTTCTTAATATCATCGATATCCGTATGGGTTCCTAAAATTCTTTCAGGTTTACCACTTTCGGTATAACTGACTACTTTGCCGCGCGTGAGTATCCATTTGTAACTGCCATCCTTGCAGAGTAGCCGTTGCTCAACTGCAAATTGATCAGTTTCACCTGAGATATGATCAGCAACAGCAGATAAAACATCAGGTAAATCGTCAGGGTGAACCAATTTACCCCACGCATTAATGCCAGCAAATTGCTTATCGCTTTCATATCCCAGTACTGATGTCCATTGATTGGTAAACGATACTTGGTCAGTGACAAGATTCCAATCCCAAACACCGTCACGCGAGGCTTCTAATGCAAACTTCCAACGCTCTTCATTGGCTTGAATTGTTTGCAGGTAAGCGAAATTCTTCAAAACCAATCTACGTGAAAACAGAATACCCAACATTACTAATATGATGGTTGTAGCCAACATAAAAATTAAAATCAGGAATTGTGCTTTGCGTGACGCTTCGCTTATAGAATTTGAAAAAGCATCTTCTAAAGGGGTAAGTTCTGTACTGATTTGATTGATTTTCTCGATAATTGGCTCGAGTATGCTTGAATCTGTTTGCCCAGCTTTAACATGTCGGTGCAACTGGTTTCCTATTTGTATGATTTGATCCATCAAATCATCTCCCTGCTCCCAATTTTGAATGGATGGCTTAAGAAGACTGGTATGCTGAAAAACTTGGAACAGCTTAATCATGCCGGGCACATCATCAGGATGATTTTTTGCTTTAATCAAACCTTGTGTTGCGATGTTGAGATTGGGTTTAGAACTTTGCAGTTGCTCTCTTGCGAGCTTGTCGCCCAAAGGCACTTGTATCGCTTTTAAAAATTGTTGGTAATCGGAATCTGCATGCGTGCGTGCGTAAACATTCAGGTGATAAACCGACTCTTTTTGAGCTTTTGACCAATAGCTCTCACCGCTAACATACGCCCTAACTGATGAGAGCGTTTTCATACTGACTAACCCCAATAAAAATAATAACGCCACAATGATGCAAAATGGCCAGATTATTGAGAGCAATTGTCTGTTTACGGAAAGAATTTGTTAATTCCTGACGAGGTTTTTTATTAGTTATTAGATTTGAATGGTTTTAGACAGTTAACCATTCGAATCCCTTATAAAAATTTTACCTAATCTTTTTTTGCTTGTACATTAAATTATCAGCATCTGCCAGCATGTGATGAATCGACTCATGTCTTTGATTGTTATATTCCACAATTCCTACACTAAACTCAATATTGTAGTTTTTGGATGATTGGCTATTAAATGTTGTGACATTTTTCTGTAGTCTTTTCAGATTATTTTCGCAGGCTTTCGCAGAACAATCGACCTGAAATACTGCAAATTCATCGCCGCCTATACGTCCAACAATATCAGAATCTCGAAAGGTATCTTTTAAAATGCTACTAAAATCTTGCAGTGCGCGATCGCCTTCTGCATGGCCAAACGCATCATTAATTGGTTTAAATTTATCTAAATCAATAAACATCAATGATGCTGGGCAGCCCATACGTTTACACAATGTTAATGCGCGTTTTGAAAACAATTCAAAACCACGCTTATTCGGCACCATCGTCAGCTCGTCATTTGTGGCCAGTTGAATAGCGATAATTTCATGCTCAACCATATGCGCTAAATCACGTAGCAAGTCTTTATCTTCCTCACTAAAGATTCTTGGTGATTGATCAATTAAACATATTGTTCCCAATTTGATGCCGTTTTGCACGCTGATTGGGCATCCAGCATAAAAACGTACATTGGGCGCACCTACAACTAAGGGATTATCAAAAAATCTAGCGTCATTTCTTGCATCAGGCATGGTAAAAACGTCATCATTTAATATTGCATGTCCACAAAAAGAAACATCTCTAGGCGTTTCCTTAACTTCTGAATCTGGGGCAGATAAAAACCACTGGCGATCTGAATCTACTAATGTGATTAGCGCGGTAGGAACACCAAATATCTTTTTTGCCAATCTTGTGATGCGATCAAACCGTTCTTGAGGTGAAGTATCAAGAATGTTCAATGCACGTAATGTATCGATTCTAGACTTTTCATTAAGAGGATTTGCTGGCTTTTGCATTCATAATTCCTAATTTATTAATCACCAATTACGATACTAAATTATTAAATTAGTTACAAATATTTGTAACATTCATTGTTTGTTTTCAGAAAAATATTTTTCAAAATTATATTCAAGGACTGATTATTGGGATATTTGAGTAAGGCTTCAAACTTATCAGCCGGTATTACGAGCGATTGATTTTGAAAGCTGGATTAAGAACTTAATATACAAATAAATGCCAAATATTTGTATGATTGAATATTTATTAAAGTTAAATATATAAAGATGAAGCTATTACTAATGATTTCTGCGCTCGTATTGTCTTTTCAGGCACATGCGGAAATTTTTGTCTGTAAAAATGCTCACAATAAAATCACTTATCAAGATGAACCTTGTGCTGATCAAACGCTTCGCACATTGAAAAATGTGCCCGATGCGCCGATTGAAGACCAGCTTGAAGCGCATGAACGCACTAGGAAATCGACTGAATTATCGCAACAAAGAGCGTTAATGGCTGAAACCGAACGCCAGCAGCAAGAAAAAGCCAATAGGGAATATCAAACGATTGCGCTTGAAAGGCGCAGGTTAGATTTGCTTGAGCAGCAAAGTGCGGCGTTAGAACAAACCGTGGCGCCGCAATGGTTTATTGGAAGGCCTGGCTTTGGTGTGAATAGATCGGGCGCGTATCGTTACGACACTTACAGAGGAAATAGGTATAAGCCTAATTACAATAGACCTGGTTTTACCAAGCCTATTATTAATAAACCCAATACAAATAAACCTGGACCTAATAAACCTAGACAAAATAATTACAGATCAAATGATAGGTAAGCTCGTTTGAACTGTTAAAAATCGCGCTTAATAAAGGTTAATCTAGAAATATTTAATAATTAATCTTTAGCATTATTCACTTCAGCTGCCATAATTCCAGCACCTAAACCACCAGCACCAGCCGCTGCACCGCCACCGCCTATTCCGCCGCCACCTTTCACTTCGTTTTTATTACCGCCCTCACCTTCACGCGCAGCACTTAACGGCAATCTTGCTGGGCCAGATGCAGGCATCACAATATTACTGGGGATTTGCTCTAAACCTAATTGCGTGCGTAAATCTGCGCGTAACGATTTAATCAGCGGTTGAAAATCCACATATTCATCGTTTTTTAAACCATTCGCACAGGCGACTGATAACCCGACTTGCGCAATCGTGCCAAATAAAATAATGTCGGCCAGCGTTTCTTCTAACTGTGGCGTGTGATCTTGTCTTGCAGGCGTGAATGATCCCGCAAGCGAGCGATAAGCCGCTACCAGCGATTTAAGGCGTTCAGTTTCTTGCCTGTTCTCACGCTGGCGCTTCTGTTGCACGCGCTGCATCACAAACACGCGCACTGCCAACAGAATAACGGCAATCACTAATGACGCAATCAGCGTTAATGGCAACGGGCCGAGATCAGCAATTTGCATTGTTTACTTCCTTAAGTTTTATTTTGACTCAATGACTTTTAACGATAATTTACTTAGCGATTAACTTTATTAACGCGTAATTTTATTTACTATTAACGGTTAAAACTACCGAAAAATAATCTGAATGCGTTAAATTTAGTCCACCGCGTCAGAGATTTGTTCCGCCATCAGCCTTGTGCGTACAAAGTTGATGTGTCCGCGTAAACCATAAAACATATCGGCAAATGCAGCAGGAATCTTAATCTTGCTTAATCTCGCTTCTAACTGATCCAGATTGCTCATGATTTCTTGACGCTTATTAGCGTTAATCGTGGTTTTAAAAGCATCGCTTTCCAACTCAAGCAGCGCTTTATAAAATGGATAGATGGAAAGCTGGATTTTCCAGCGATAGATTAGTGGCGCTAATTTGATGGTGGGTATCAGTATCAACAGCAGCGGTATTAAAACGACTAATATTCTGTTGATAAAACTAGCGACCCAAAACGGAAAATCACGATATAAAAAGCTTTTACCCGATTTGTAATAGCGCGTTGCGTCTGAACTGATGCGATACTCTTGCGTGGTTAAGTTAGGAAATTCACCACTTTTTGCAAATAAACTGGCAGGACCATGCACTTGACTCGCCACGTCTAACAGCAAATCAGACAGCGCGGGATGCAATGTATCTCTTGCGATTAACTCAACACTTGGCGCGATTAAATTCAAATCATTGACGGGAATATTCTTGCCTAAATCGATTGAGCCTTCTGGCAACACCAATTTATGCAAAGTTTTAATGCGTCTTGTATAACCGTCCGCCTGATTGAAATTAAAGATGTTGATGTCAGGCGTTATCACTAAAGTTTTAATCAGATTGGTCGATATAGAATCGCCCATCACAAATATCGCATCAATTTTATCCTGCAATAAATCATCGACAGGATTAACACTCGGCTTTTCAATTAATTGCGTGGCGCCGCCTGGCAAAATGCCGTTTTCTTTCAGAATATTCAATGCTAAAGAACGCGTTCCACTACCCGGTTCGCCAATATTTAAGCGCTGACCTGCAAAATCACTGATTAAATGCTTGCCTTCGCCATGATAAAAAATAACCAGTGGTTGATAAGCAATGCTGCCAAGCGACATCAGTTTATTGATTTTAGTATTTGCGGCAACACCACTCTGCACAAAACCAATATCCACATTGACACGTTTATCCGCCAGTTTATTCAGATTATCAATCGAACCGTTTGACGGCAAAATGGTGAGCGTCACACCTTCTTTGGCCAAAAGCGCTTTATATTTCAGCGCATTATTATGATAAATGCTGCCTTCTTCACCCGCGGTAATAGTTAACTTGGTAGGTGCGGCAGAATTAATGAACAAGAAAAGCGCCAAGCAAAGCAGTGCGACCAGCCCTACTGTCCAACTGGTAAACAGGATGAAGTTACCGCCATAAATCGCCGTTAGCTTCGCCCATATTTTTTTATAATGTGTTTTTAATTCAACCATATTATTTAATAATTTACTTTAGAATTCTATATTAACATGATGATTTTTATTGGTTTTAAAAACTTAATACTTATTTTGAGTTAAGTTTTTCAGGTGTGGTTTCATTCCAGCCGCCGCCTAATACTTTATACAAAGTTACTTGGTTACTAAATGCGATTAATCGAATGCTGATTAAATTCTGCTGCGCGGCATACAAAGTGCGCTGCGAATCTAATACTAACAAATAATTATCTATTCCACTTTTGTAACGCGCCTCTGATAAACGGTAACTTTCGCTAGATGCATTCACCAATGAGCTTTGTGAATTGAATTGTTCGGTTAATGTTTGACGTATCGCCAATGAATCGGCGACTTCTTTAAACGCGGTTTGGATGGTTTTTTCATACTGATTAAGCGAAATATCGCGATCGATTTCAGCGGTTTTTAAATTGGCGCGATTACGGCCAGCATTAAAAATAGGCACGACTATCTGCGGCACAAAATTCCAAAAACCAGTGCCGCTTGAAAATAAATTATTTAACTCCCGGCTAGCACTGCCAACTGATGCGGTTAACGAAATAGATGGATAAAAAGCTGCGCGTGCGGCACCGATATTGGCGTTGGCTGCTTGCAAGTTATATTCAGCTTGCACTACATCTGGCCGTTTCTGCAACACTTCAGACGGCAAACCTGCAGGTAAATCAGCCAATATAGTCGCAGGCTGCAGCGCATTATCGGGACGTAGTTCAGCAGGCAAGTTTGAGCCGATTAATAATATCAAGGCATTTTCATCCTGCTGAATCAAACTGGTAAATCGTGCGACATCGACTTTAGCGGTATCGACTAGAATTTGCGCCTGCTGTAAATCCAAACCAGTCGCAATGCCGTAATCAAAGCGACTTTTATTTAAATCATAAGAAGATTGCTGACTTTTCAATGTATCTTGCGCCAGTTTTAAACGCTCTTTATCTGCCTGCAATGTGAGCCATGCATTCGCTACTTCTGCAATCAATGCAATATGCGCGCTGCGCCTTGCTTCTTCTGTTGCTAAAAATAACTGCAAAGCCTGCGTATTCAAACTGCGAATGCGTCCGAAAAAATCTATCTCGTAATTACTAAAACTAACGCCAGCGCGGTAGTTGCGTGTGATTTCACCACTGTTGCCATTGGATTGCTGAATAACGCCATTGTTGATGACATTGGCTAAGTTGCTATTGTTGCCAGAGCTACTGTCGCCAATTTTTTGTATAGTGGCATTGCCTGATGCGTTCACGGTAGGAAACAAATTTGCAGTTGTTATCTGATATTGCGCGCGTGCGCGTTCTATATTCAAAGCCGCTATGCGCAGATCGCGATTATTGTTTAAAGCTAGTTCAATGACTTTGCGGAGTTTTTCATCAATAAAAAACTCGCGCCAACCGATATCAGCCGCAATGCTCGCTTGCTGGCTATCTGTTGTCACAGGCCAAGTTTCTGCAATAGGCGGTTTTGGTCGTTTAAAATCGGGGATGAAGCTGCAACCAGGCAACAATGTAGCAAGCACGATGAGATGGATTAAAGATTTTTTCATCATGGATTAGTCTTCAATCTTGGGCAGCGATTGATGTTTCGTTTGACTCAACGTGCTGTTTTCATATTTGTAAGGGAATGCGCTGCGGATTAACACATAAAACAACGGCACAAAAAATATGCCGAATAAAGTAGCGGTTAACATGCCGCCAAACACGCCAGTGCCAATGGCACGACGACTTGCCGCACCTGCGCCGGTACTCAGCGCCAATGGCAAAACACCAAAAATAAACGCTAATGATGTCATCAATATAGGTCTTAAGCGTAGATGCACCGCTTCCAGCGTGGCATCGATTAAAGATTTGCCTTGTTCCTGCAAGTGTTTAGCAAACTCAACGATTAAAATCGCGTTTTTAGCAGCCAGCCCAACTGTCGTCAATAAACCGACTTGAAAATAAACATCAGCTGTCATGCCGCGTAAAGTGGTTGCCAAAATAGCACCGACAATACCGAGCGGAATAATCAAAATAACCGAAAATGGTATCGCCCAACTTTCATACAACGCAGCTAAACATAAGAATACGAATAATATCGATATGGCATACAAGAATGGCGCTTGTGAGCCTGAAAGACGTTCTTGGTAAGATTGCGCGCTCCATTCATAACCAATGCCTTCGGGTAATTTTCCAGCAATTTCCTCAGCCGCTAACATCGCATCGCCAGAACTGATTCCGCTTGCGGTTTCACCGACGATTTCGAGCGATGATACGCCGTTAAAGCGCTCTAATAATGGCGAACCGTAAGTCCATTTACTGCTAGCAAAAGATGAAAATTGCACCATCTCATTATTATTATTTCGCACGTACCAATCGTTAATATTTTCAGGCTGCATACGATAAGGCGCGTCTGCCTGTAGATAGACTTTTTTCACGCGACCTCTATCGATAAAATCGTTCACATAATTACCACCGACTGCAATCGACAGCGTGCTATTGATGCTGGCTGGCGTTAAACCAAAAGCACCGGCTTTTTTATCGTCAATATCAATGCGGAATTGCGGTGTGTCATCCAAACCGCTACTGCGCACTTTACTTAATCGGTTATCTTGCGCCGCTAAGCTTAGAAATTGGTCGCGTGCTTTCATCAGCGCTTCATGCCCTAAGCCACCTAAATCTTTCAATTGCATGGTGAAACCAGAAGCTGCGCCCAAACCGCGCACAGCAGATGGCTGCAAGATGAAAATCTTAGCATCTCGAATATAGGCTAAATCTTTAGTGGCTTGTTGTGACAACGCTTGAGCAGTTTGTGCGATATCTTTTCGCTCACTCCAATCCTTCAGCTTGATAAAAGCGCGCCCAGCATTTTGACTGGCTGCACCGTTTTGTCCTTGGCCTCTAATGGTGATAACAGATTCAATCTCAGGCTTCGATAGCAAATATTTTTCAACTTCTTTCATCACCGCACGCATGCGTGTATCTGTCGCGCCAACTGGTAACTGCACTTGCGCTGAAAGGATAGCTTGATCTTCATCTGGTAAAAAAGAAGTAGGTAATTGAAAGTATAAAATTGCCATTACTAAAGTGATTAACCCGTAAACACCTGCTGCCAGTAACTTGCGATTCAATATTCCACCAACGACTGATTGATAGCGGGTTGAAGCATGATCGAAATTACGGTTGAACCAGCCAAAAAATCCACGTTTTTGTTTGTGTGATGGATCAGTTGGTTTCAGTAAAGTGGCGCATAACGCAGGCGTTAACGTTAAAGCCACGACAACAGATAACAACATGGCAGAAACGATGGTAATTGAAAATTGCCGATAGATGACGCCTGTTGAGCCGCCAAAGAATGCCATCGGAATAAAAACCGCGGATAATACCAACGCGATCCCGACCAATGCGCCTGTGATTTCTTGCATGGATTTACGTGTGGCTTCTTTGGGCGATAAGCCTTCCTCATTCATCACACGCTCAACGTTTTCAACCACGACAATCGCATCATCCACCAGCAATCCAATGGCCAGCACCAAACCAAACATGGTCAACGTATTGATGGAATAACCGAATATTGCCAGCACGCCAAAAGTGCCTAACAGAACGACTGGAACTGCGATGGCGGGAATCAATGTTGCGCGGAAGTTCTGCAAGAACAGATACATGATCAATACGACTAATATGATTGCTTCAATCAGCGACTTAACTACTTCTTCAATAGAAATTCTGACAAAAGGCGTTGTATCGTAGCCAATGGCGGTTTTAAGCTTTAAATCATTAGGAAAGAACGTCTTTAATTCATCTAGTTTGGATAATACTGCTTGCGCGGTGCCAAGCGCGTTAGCGCCCTCTGCCAACCTGACGCCAATTGCTGCGGATGCCTGACCTTTAAACGAAGTCACTGGCGTATAACTATCTGCGCCTAACTCAATGCGTGCGACATCTTTTAAATAAACAATCGCGCCATCTGTGGTCGATCTAAGCACGACATTTTCAAACTCTTCAACTGTTTGCAGTTTGGTGCGGGCAGTGATAGTTGCATTTAATTGTTGCTCACTCACCGCGGGCAATGCGCCCAACTGACCAGCAGAAACCTCAGCATTCTGAGCCAAAATCGCCGCACTGACATCGGATGGCATCAGGTTATATTTTTGTAGATTCTTAGGGTTTAACCAGATACGCATGGCGTAACCCGAACCAATTGCCTGAACCTCACCGACACCGTCTACACGACTGATTTGATCAAGCAGTGTGCTAGAAATGTAATCACCAATATCCATCGATGACACCGCTGGATTATCTGACACCAATGAAATGATCATCAGAAAATCAATGCCGGTTTTAGTGACCGTCACACCCAAACTTTGCACGATTTGCGGTAACCGAGGCAGCGCTTGCTGCAGTTTATTTTGCACTTGCACCTGCGCGATATCTGGATCTGTGCCTGCATCAAAAGTCAACGATATATTCGCGCCACCAGAAGCGTTACTGGTCGATGACATATAACTGAGGTTATCGATACCTTGAATATATTGCTCGATTACTTGGGTAACGGAATCTTGAATGGTCTGTGCAGAAGCGCCAGTATAGTTTGCGCGAATATTGACGCGTGTTGGCGCGATATTAGGATATTGCTCTAAAGACAGCTGATAGATAGAGCCTGCGCCCGCCAGCATAATAACGATGGAAATGACCCAGGCAAAAATCGGACGGTCTATAAAAAAACGAGCCATGATTACTCTTTAAGGCTTCGAAGGATTGGCTGAAAGATTGGATGTCTGATTGATTTTCGTACTGGCTTTATTTGCTGCAGCCATTTCAATCGCTTTAACTTTGTCGCCAACTTTGGCTTTCTGCATACCATCAACAATGACTTGCTCACCAGCAACCAAGCCTTCAGTGACCAGCCATTGATTACCGATGGATTTATCCGCAGCAATAACACGCACCTCGACTTTACTTTCAGCATTCACAACTAATACTGTCGCCTCGCCCTGTGCATTGCGACTGACACTTTGCTGCGGGACGACAATCGCATTTTCATTGACCGCTTCTCGAATGCGCGCACGTACATACATGCCTGGCAGCAAAAGTCCTTCATTGTTAGGCACTATCGCCCGCAGCGTTACCGCGCCAGAAGTTGGGTTAACAGTTACGCCACTGAATTTTAATATGCCTTCATGACTATAAACACTGCCATCTTCTAATATCACTTTAATAGGCGCTTCGCTGGTAGCCTTTTTCAAGTCACCGCTTGCCATCTCTCGTTTAAGTCTTAATAACTCATTACTGGATTGTGTGATATCCACAAATATTGGATCTAATTGCTGAATCCTAGTCAACACAACATCTTGATTAGCCGTGACTAAAGCACCCGGCGTGACAGCGGACACATCCACGCGCCCAGAAATAGGCGCAACGATTTTTGTAAAATTAAGGTTAATGCGCGCAGTTTGCAACGCGGCCTGAGTCAATAGCAAATCGGCCTCACCTTGTTTAAATAAGGCATTAATATCGTCATTATCTTGCTTGCTGACTGCATTGATTTTCACTAATTCCGCATAGCGCTCTGCTTTAGATTTTAAAGAAGCTAGATTCGCCTCAGACTTTCTGACATTGGCTTGTGCGCTGTCAAAAGCAGCACGATAAACTGCTGGATCTATTTGATAGAGCAAATCGCCAGCCTTAACATTTGCACCTTCTACAAATGCACGCTTTTGAATAATGCCGCCGACTTGCGGCCTAATTTCTGCAATCATTCGCGCCACTGTTCGACCAGGCAATTCAGTCACAATCGATTGCGCTTGCAGTTTAATTGTCACAACGCCGACTTCTGGCACGATTTCAACTTTGGCTTTTGGCTCGTTTTCAGATTGTTTACAGCCCGCCATCATGAGAATGAGCGGAATACATAGGCTAAAAAAAACAGAAGATCGAATTGCTGGATATTTATTCATTTAATTATTAGGCAATTCGGTTAATTGATGGGAAAAGTAGTATTTAAGATTTATTTAAAAGCAGAGATTGGTGAAATAGCCATTGAATAATATGAAAAAGATTAGTTATAAAAATATAACGATTTAATCCGTTTAATACTAAACATTCTTCATGAACAGACTGACAGAATACTGAATAGTTTACAAAGCCAGATTAATCGTCATTAAATCATAATAAATATACAAATATTCATCAATATTTACACATAAAGTCTTTATATACGTAATTGGTATAAAAACTTTCGTAATTGATATATGCGTATGAAATGGACTGTTGTAATTTATGATTAAACTCAGCCAAATAAACCTTGCTGATAATCGCTCATCGCCTGTTTGATTTCCTCTTGCGTATTCATCACAAATGGGCCGTATGCCACCACAGGTTCATTTAAAGGCTCGCCACCCAAAAATAACACGATAGAATCTGACTCAGCTTCTAATTGAATCGTGCCAGCTTCGCGCTCAAAAATCACATATTGGTCTTCTTTAACGGTTTCTGCAGCATTCACCTTTACGCTGCCTTTTATAACCACTAACGCCGCGCTATGGCTTTCAGGCGAATCTAATTTAAATGATTTACCTGCGTTCAATTGTATATCCCACACATTGATCGGCGTAAACGTTTTAGACGGACCTTTTTCGCCTTGGTAATCTCCCGCAATAATACGTAAATAACCACTTTCATCTGGCAAGGTAACCTTAGGAATCGTGTCATTTAATACGGTTTGATAGCGTGATTCTGCTAATTTATCTTGCGCCGGCAAATTCACCCATAATTGCGCCATGTGCAAAGTGCCGCCCTCTTTCGCGAATTTTTCTGAGTGATATTCCTCATGCAAAATACCCGCCGCAGCCGTCATCCACTGCACATCACCCGCACCGATTTTGCCGCCATTGCCTGCAGAATCTTTATGTTCAAGCTCGCCGTCATAAACAATAGTCACCGTTTCAAAACCACGATGCGGATGCTGCCCCACACCACGCCTTTTATCTGTCTGAGTAAAAGTCGCTGGGCCAGCATGATCTAATAATAGAAATGGGCTTATATCTTGCATTAACGCTTGATTACTATAAGAAAAGATACTTTTAACAGGAAAACCATCGCCTACCCAATGCTCGCCATTGTGGCTGTGAATACTTTTAATCTGTTTCATTTTTTCACCTCATTATTTCTATTTAGGAGATAACTTAACCACTTATTTAAGCTAAATTTTTCACGTTAAAAACTTAATTACTTAACGATTAATTTCGCATCTATTTAAGGTTAAGTGTAATCAAACTAAAGCATTAAAACTTCTTTTTATATTTAGATACATTTACAATCAAGCCAATTACATTCCTGTCATATGTTTTCTTAAATAATCAACCAATAAACACACTTTTAGGCTCTCATGGATTCATCTAGTTTTCTTGTTCAAGCGGTTATCTATCTTTCCTCCGCCATATTAATAGTACCTGTATTTAAGCGATTAGGCTTGGGCTCGGTGCTCGGTTATTTGCTTGCAGGCATATTAATCGGCCCTTACGCACTTAAACTTATTCCCGATCCCGAACATGTATTGCACTTTGCTGAATTTGGCGTTGTGCTGATGCTGTTCCTTGTTGGACTGGAATTAGAGTCCAAAAAAGTGTGGGAGTTGCGCAAAATTCTATTTGGATTAGGCGGATTACAAGTTGTTAGCACTATCATATTAGTCAGCATGGTCGCGCATATGATGCATTTGAGCTGGCCGGTTGCCATCGTCATTGCGATGGGCGTTGCCATGTCTTCAACGGCGATTGGTTTAACCTCTCTCGCAGAAAAAAAACAATTGGCTACGCCTGGCGGCCAAGCGTCATTCGCTACATTGCTATTCCAAGATTTATCCGTCATCCCTATTTTCATGCTTTTAGCATTCATCGCGCCTAATAGTTCGCAATCTGGGTTTGATTTATTGGCAATAGCAAAAGCCCTTGCCGTTATCGCAATCATTATTTTTGCAAGTAGAATATTGTTAAGGCCAATCATGCGTATCGTCGCACAAACTGGCGTACGTGAAATTTTTGTCGCCTTTTCCTTATTACTCGTGATTGGCGTTGCATTGGCAATGCAATCAGTTGGACTTTCAATGGCGCTTGGTACATTTTTGGCCGGTGTTTTGCTGGCAGATTCTGAATATCGCTACGAATTAAGGCTAGATATTGAACCCGTTAAAGGTTTGCTATTAGGTTTGTTTTTCATTGCTGTCGGCATGTCAGTCGATATGTCATTACTCGCCAATTCACCCATGATTATTCTCGGATTCGCTTTATTGATTGTCATCACTAAAATGACGATTCTGATCGGGCTAGGCAAATTATTTAAGTTAACCTTTAAAGAAGCCTTATTATTCGCCGTCGCGCTTTCACAAGTAGGTGAATTTGCTTTTGTAATTTTTGGTGTCGCGCTGACAGAAAACATCATTCTGCGTGAGACTTACAATATTTTAAATGCAATCGTTGCCGTATCCATGTTGATTACGCCATTGCTGTTACTACTTTATGAGCGCTTTCTAAGTTTGCAATGCAGTGAAAGGCCAAAGGACAGCATCACTGAAACGAATGGCGTCATCATTGCAGGCTTTGGTCGTTTCGGTCAAATTGTTGGTCGCGTGCTACTGGCAAAAGGCATTACGGCAACGTTAATCGATAATGATCCAAATCAAATTGACTTGATGCGCGAATTTGGCTGGCGTTGTTACTACGGTGATGCATCTAGGTTGGATTTGCTTGAAGAAGCTGGCATTGCAAACGCAAAACTGCTGGTAGTTTCTATCAATGATCCCGTTGCAACGCTTGAGATGGCAAAGTTAGTAAAAGAGCGATGGCCTAATGTGGCAGTTGTGATTAGAGCGCGAAGCAGAACCGATGCGTTTGATTTACGCGATGTTGGATTAAATCCAATACGTGAAACATTTTATTCTTCACTAGAAGCTGCTAGACAGGCATTAATAGCCACGGGTGAATCAGCAAGCGCTGCCGCAAAAATCATTAAGCAATTTGAACAACATGATGCTGAGCAATTAGAAGCGCACCGAAAAATAAGAGATGATATGGGTGCGGTAGTGAGCATGGCGGCAAAAGGAAGAAACGATTTAAAAGCCCTTTTAGCACTGGAACAACCAGAAGTTGACATTAAATAGCTATTTAAATTAGCTAGTAATTTTAAGTTAGAGATTTAGGCTATGAGTTTAAGTATGGATTGAATAACCAACCTAAATAAGATGTAGCCTAAATCAAAGTCGCAGAAACGAAAAAAGACCCTTACGGGTCTTTAAATACATCAAGTAAACGAGTTTACTTAAGCTTTTTGGATGTTAGAGGCTTGTTTGCCTTTTGGACCATCAGTCACGTCAAAACTAACGCGATCATTTTCTTTCAAGCTTTTGTAGCCGCTGTCTACGATAGCTGAGAAGTGAGCGAATAAAT
>Ga0247736_10000133_pt1 | contig 28535 bp, 28 predicted proteins | sample UWRJL193509B2_FD_180935 | JGI IMG/M metagenome (GOLD analysis project Ga0247736, IMG submission 180935) | Plant litter microbial communities from Arlington Agricultural Research Station in Wisconsin, United States - UWRJ-L193-509B-2 | ecosystem: Environmental > Terrestrial > Plant litter >...
AGCGCGCGGATGCCGGCGACCAGCACCGGTGTGCCGCCGTGCACCTGCCACACCGCCGATCCGCGCCCGAAGAATCCGGGGTCGGTGCCGGTCTCCATCTCGGTGATCCAGTGGGGGATGCCATCGGGAGAACCCGAGAACGCGTCGAGCAGGTAGTCCCGCCAGTTGGTGCTGATCCGGCGAAGGAAGCTTGCTCGGGCTGTCATGAGTCCGAGACTACCTGCGCCGATGCGGCCGCGACCGCGCGCTCCCGGCACTAACACGCAGGCTGGTGACACGGTCCTTCTCTGGGAATTCGCTATCACCTCGTCGGGAGGGCGTCGATTGCTGGCGCATGCTCCCTCGCGTCCGTAGGCTCACAGTCCGACAAGCCCATTGGACTATTCCGACGCATTGACCATTTCCAACCGGAGCACAGCCATGTCTTTCGCATCTTCGCCCGCCACCCCCGTGTTCGGGCAGGGCGAGCGAGTGTCCCTGCACGCTGACGCGTTGCGGTCCGCTCCAGAGTCGCAGGCCGGACCCCAAGTCACTCGCGCGCTCGAGTTCCTGCGCGATGCCGCAGCCGGGGAGCCCACCGCCCGGGTGGCCGCGGCTCTCGACCTCGGCCGATGGCTGGGAAGCGAACCCACCACGCTCGCCGACCGCTGGGAGACCCTGGCGACTGTCGCCGCGACCGACCTGGGCATGGCCCGCGCCCTGGAACCACACCTCGACGCACGCGGCATCTTCGACGAGGCGCGTGCCGCGGGCGAACGTCTGCCGGATGCCGCGGCAGCATCCTCCGCGACCTGGGGCGTTTTCGCCGCGGAGGGTGGCGCCCACCCGCTCATCGCGTCGTCGTCCGCCGACGGATCGTGGGCCCTCAGCGGAGAGAAACCGTGGTGCTCCCTCGCCGGGCTGCTCGACCGTGCCCTGATCACCGCTCGCACCGCGGACGGCGAGCGGCTGCTGTTCGCCGTCGACCTGCAGCATCCGGGAGTCACCGTCGTCGACGGCGCCTGGCACGCCCGTGGACTCACCGAGATCCCCAGTGGCCCGGTGCGATTCGAATCGGTACCCGCGGCTGAGGTCGGCGCGCCCGGCTGGTATCTCGCGCGACCAGGTTTCGCCTCCGGCGGCATCGGCGTCGCCGCCTGCTGGTTCGGCGGGGCCGTCGGGGTCGCGCGCACGCTGTTCTCGGCGCTCGCCGCATCCGCAACCCCTTCGCCGTTCGCGGTGATGCATCTTGGCGCAATCGACCAGGCGCTCGGCGACGCGCGCCGCGCGCTCGCCGAAGCAGCCGGGCTGGTGTCCGGCGGCGCCCTCACCGACGACGGAGGGGCGACCCTCGCCAGGCAGGTGCGTGGCACGGTCGTCCGCGCCTGCGAAACGGTGATCGAACGGACCGGGCATGCACTGGGACCGGCTCCTCTCGCTCTCGACGCCGACCATGCCAAGCGCGTCGCCGACCTGCAGCTCTACATCCGCCAGTACCACGCTGAGCGCGATGAAGCCGGGCTCGGTGAGTCGCTGCTCGCCGGCGCCAGCGACGGGCAGATGCCATGGTGAGCTTCGACTCGACAGAACCGGGAACCCCGGCCGCAGACTGGGCTGCAGATCCGCGGTGGAACACCCTGCCGACTGTCGACCTCGAGCAGTTCTCCGAGGTTGTCGTCGTCGCCGCCCATCCCGATGACGAGACACTCGGGGCAGGCGGACTCATTGCGGAGTGCGGGCTGCTCGGCATTCCGGTGACCGTCGTCATCGTGACCGATGGCGCGGCCTCCCATCCCGACTCCCCCACGACGACCCCGCTCGCACTCGCCAAGCGCCGGGCCGTCGAAGTCACCCAGGCGGTCAGCGGACTACACAGCGACGCACGCGTGGTCAGGCTCGGATTCGCCGATGGATCACTGGGCAGGCACTTCGCCCAAGTGGCTCTCGAGATCGACCGCTCCCTGCCGGACCGCGTGAAGAAGGGGGTGCTCGTCGTGGCCAACTGGCAGCAAGACCAGCACCCCGACCACCAGATAGTCGGGCTCGCGTGCGCGCGTCTCGCCGAAGGTCGAGGGTGGGAGTTGCTCGAGTACCCGATCTGGTTGTGGCACTGGGGTACACCGACGGCCGCCGAGGTGCCCTGGGAGAGCCTCGTTCGCCTGCCCCTCTCGCCGCTCGCCAAGGTGCTCAAGGGTGGCGCGATCGCCGAGCACGAGTCACAGGTATCGCCGCTCAGCGACCAGCCCGGAGACGAAGCGATGTTGCTGCCCGGCTTTCTCGAGCACTTCAGCGGAGACCAGGAGATCTTCGTCACCACTACCTGGCCCACGATCCAACCCGCAGCTTCGCACTACCGCAGCATGGAACCGGAATACTTCGACAAGCTCTATGAGCGGTACGACGATCCGTGGCAGTTCGTGAACCGCTGGTACGAAAAACGCAAGCGGGCCCTGACCCTCGCATCGCTGCCCGCAGAGCGCTATACCTCGGTACTCGAACTCGGCTGCTCGATCGGCGTGCTCACCGAGCAACTCGCTCAGCGCGCAGATTCACTTGTCGCCGTCGACCTGTCAGCCGCCGCCGTGGAGCGGGCACGCGAACGACTCGAGGGGTCGGGCTTCGGGGCGGGCGTGCGGATCGAACAGCGTGACATTTCCACGGGGCTCCCCGACGGCGAATTCGACCTCATCGTGCTCAGCGAGGTGGGCTATTACTTCGATTGGGAGACCCTTGGGCACCTGCTCGACGACATCCACCGGCACCTCTCTGCTACCGGCACACTCGTGCTCTGCCACTGGCGGCATCCGGTCGCCGACTATCCGTTGCGCGGAGAAGATGTCCACGTCGCGATGACCGAGCGCAGCAGCCTCGTGCGTGTCGCCTCGCACGACGAGGCCGACTTCCTGCTCGACGTCTACACGCGAACTGGAACGTCCGTCGCCGACGCCGAGGGCTTGCTCCCGTGATCCGTGCAGTCGCAGTCGTCGTTCCCGCGAGGAACGAGCGCGCACTCATCGGCCGTTGCCTCGCCGCGCTCGCAGAAGCGAGTGAGCTGTCACGAAACTCGATGCCAGCCGTGAGTATCCACCTGATCGTCGTCGCGGATGCCTGCACCGACGAAACTGCGGCCCTCGCGCGTAGCGTTGAGGGTGTGGAGGTCATCGAGATCACGGCCGGGGCTGTCGGCAGCGCCCGCGCTGCCGGCGCGTTGCGAGCTGTTGCCGAGTTCTGCGGGCCACTCGCAGAGTTTGCCCCTGATGACGTCTGGATCGCGAACACCGATGCCGACTCCGTGGTTCCTGCCCATTGGATCGTCGACCAGGTGACACTCGCCGACTCCGGTGCAGACCTCGTGCTCGGGACCGTGCGCCCGGACCCGGCCGACCTGACCGCCGAGAACGCACGGCTCTGGCATGAACAGCACGTGCCCGTAGCCGGCCTCCCCGCAGCGCAGGCGCATATCTACGGCGCAAACCTCGGCATCCGCGCCAGCCATTATCTGCGTGCGGGCGGGTTTGCCGCTTTGGCAGAACACGAAGATGTCGAGCTCGTCACCCGGGCACGCCAGGCGGGCAGCGCGTTGGTCGCGACAGACTCCAGCGAGGTGACGACCTCAGGGCGACGTCACGGGCGAACCCCGGGCGGCTTCGCACGCTACCTCCGCGTAGATTTGCACGCCCTCGCCGCCGGCTCGCCGGCCACCGTTCCCGACGCGGCCGTCAGTTGATGACCGCGACCCCGCAATCCCCGATCGGTATCACCACGAAAGGAACAGAGAAATGACTACAACCATCGAACGCCACGTCGAGGCACCCGCTGACGGAGGGGCCAAGTCCACCCGTCGCCAGAATGCCGAGAACGGTTTCAAGGCATCCAAGGAGCTCACCGACAGCCTGCAGGCCGTGCTCGTCGACCTCATCGAGCTGCACCTTCAGGGCAAGCAGGCCCACTGGAACGTCGTTGGCAAGAACTTCCGCGACCTGCACCTGCAGCTCGACGAGATCATCGACGCCGCACGCGAGTTCAGCGACGAGGTCGCCGAACGCCTTCGCGCGCTTCACGCCACCCCGGACGGTCGCAGCGACACGGTCGCCGCCACCACCACGCTGCCGGAGTACCCGGGTGGAGAGATCGACACCGCCGACACCATCGACCTGATCACCGTCCGCCTCGAAGCGACGGTCGGTCGCATGCGCGACGTGCACGACGCGGTCGACGAGGCAGACCCGACAAGCGCCGACATCCTGCACGCGATCATCGCGAAGCTCGAGCAGTACGCCTGGATGGTCTCCGCCGAGAACCGCAAGGCCCCGAAGAGGAACTAACGAATGACAGCACAGCGGCGCGAAGCCACAGCCGGCCCGAGGGCCGAGAGAATCGATGGCTACGTACCGCTGAGGTCGTACGCGGCGATCGGGGACGGCCGCACGGTCGCCCTGGTCGCCCGCGACGGCTCTGTCGACTGGATGCCGGTCCCGAGCCTCGACTCGGAACCGGTGTTCGCAAGGCTCCTCGACGCCGAAGGCGGCGGCACAATCGAGCTCGCCCCCACGGCCGAATTCACCGTGACGCGCGAGTACGTCGCCGGAACCAACGTGTTGGTCACTACTTTCACCACTGCAGACGGAGTGGCCACACTCACTGACGCACTGGTGACCGGTGTCGCTGGGCGGTTGCCGTGGGTCGAGCTCGCGCGTCGCGTCGACGGCGTCTCGGGCGCGGTCCGCTTCCGCTGGCGGGTCGCCCCCGGCACCTGCCTCGGCACCGCGTCACCCTGGGTCGAGAAGACCACCCACGGCAAGGTGCTGCGCGTCAACGGCGTGAGCCTGGCCGTGCAGGGCTTCGAGCACGGCCCGCGCGGAGGCGGCGAGCGTGCAATCCGCGGCGGGTTCACCACGGCATCCGGCTCACGCCACCTCATCACCATCGTCGGTACCGCGGAAGAGCCCCTTCACCTCGCCGACCCCGGCAACATCGACCGGGGAATCGACCGCACCATCGAGAACTGGCAGGCCTGGTCGCGGGAGTTCTCGTGGGAAGGCCCCTGGGCGGAAGCCGTGCAGCGCAGCGCGCTCGCCCTCAAACTGCTCATCTATTCGCCCACCGGCTCGATCGCGGCCGCTGCCACGACTTCGCTGCCCGAACACCAGCGCGGCGGCAAGAACTGGGACTACCGCTTCGGCTGGGTACGCGACGTCGCGTACACGCTCACCGCCCTCATTCGCTTCGGGCTGCGGGAAGAGACGCAGGCCGCCGTATCGTGGTTGTTGACCACAATCAAAGAAAACGGCCCTGACCTGCATATCTTCTACGACCTCGACGGAGGGATGCCGGCCGAACCAGTCGAGCGGGATGCACCCGGGTGGCGCGGAATCGGACCGGTCGTGGTCGGCAACCCGGCGCGCGACCAGCGCCAGCTCGGCGTCTACGGCGACCTGTTCGACGTCATGCGACGCTACGTCGAGGCGGGAAACGTGCTCGACATCGCCACCGGCCGGCTGCTGGCCGGCCTGGCCGATGCGACCTGCGACGTCTGGCGCAAAAGCGACCACGGAATGTGGGAGCTCCCGGAGACCCGTCACTACACGTCGTCGAAGATGGGCTGCTGGAGCGCACTCGACAATGCCGTGCGCCTGGGCGAGCTCGGGCAGATCCCCGGGAGCGTCGATCGCTGGCGCTCCGAGCGCGACGCCATCGCCGAATGGGTCGGCGAACACTGCTGGAACGAAGAACGCGGCGCCTACGTGTTCTTTCCCGGGACGACCGAACTCGATGCCTCAGTGCTGCTGCACGCACCAACCGGGTTCGACCGCGGTGAGCGGATGTCGCGCACAATCGATGCGATCCGCTCGGAGCTCGGCCGCGGGCCGCACGCCTACCGCTACAGCGGCGCCGAGGCCGAGGAGCACACGTTCGTCGCCTGCAGCTTCTGGGTCGCCAGCGCTCTCGCCTGTGTCGGCAGGGTGGACGAGGCGACCGGGATCATGGACGAGCTCATCGCCGAAGCGAACGATGTCGGCATGTACTCCGAGATGATCGACCCCGACTCGGGCGAGTTCTTCGGCAACCTCCCGCAGGGTCTCAGTCACCTGGCGCTCGTCAACGCCGCTATCACGATCGAAGAGCAGACGCGCTGATCCGTCAGCCGTGCCCCGCGGCTCTGTGAGCCGCCTGCGAGCTCGCGAGCGGATGCCGCCAGCCGGCGGCGGCATCCGTAGCGTTGGATCATGGATCTGAATATCGCAGGAAAGAAAGCACTCGTCTCTGGAGCAGACTCGGGAATCGGGTGGCAGACCGCCCGGCTGCTGCTCGATGCCGGAGTGACGGTGGTCATCACCGACCAGAAACAGGACACTCTCGACGAGGCGGCCGCCAGGCTCAACGCCCCCGAAGGCTCGCTCTTCGCATTCGCTGCCGACATCACCGACCTTGCGTCGCTCGCGACGCTTCACGACAACGTGCAGCGCGAGATCGGCGACATCGACATCCTCGTGCAGTCGGCGGGCATCACCGGGGCACAGGGCCTGTTCCACGAGATCGACGATGCCGGCTGGGTCGACACCATCACCGTGGACCTGCTCGGTCCGGTGCGGCTCGTGAGCACGTTCCTGCCATCGCTGCGCACGGGCGGGTGGGGTCGCCTGGTCTTCCTCGCCTCGGAGGATGCCGTGCAGCCCTACGACGACGAACTGCCCTACTGCGCCGCGAAGGCCGGGATCCTCGCGCTGATGAAAGGGCTGTCGCGCAGCTACGCGAAGGAGGGGCTGCTCGTGAACGCGGTATCCCCCGCGTTCATCCACACGCCGATGACCGACGCGATGATGGAGAAGCGCGCGAAAGAACGCGATACCGACGTCGACGAGGCTATCGAGAGCTTCCTCAGCGAAGAGCGCCCCTACATGGAACTCGGCCGCCGTGGCGAGCCGGAGGAAGTCGCCAACGTGATCGCCTTCCTCTGCTCCGACCTCTCGAGCTTCGTCAACGGGTCGAACTACCGGGTCGACTCCGGATCGGTAGCGACTATCTAATTGTGCTCATGAGAACGGCCCCCGCTTTCGCGGGGGCCGTTCTCATGAGCGGTATGCCTAGTGCTGGGCCATTCCACCCGAGACGACGATGGTCTCGCCGCTCGTGTAGCTCGACTCCTGCGACGCGAGGTAGACATAGGTCGAGGCGAGCTCTGCCGGCTGGCCGGGACGACCGAACGGCACCTGCTCTCCGAACGACTCGATCTTGTCGGTCGGCACCGACGACGGCTGCAGGGGTGTCCAGATCGGACCGGGGGCGACCCCGTTGACCCGGATGCCGTCGGGCGCAAGCTGCTCGGCCATTCCACGGGTGAAGTTCGCGATCCCGGCCTTGCTCACGGCGTATTCGATGAGTGACGGCGACGCGTGGAATCCCTGCACCGACGACGTCGTGATGATCGCCGCACCGGGCGAGAAGTGCTTCTTCGCGGCCTTGGTGAGCCAGAACAGCGAGTAGACGTTGGTCTTGAGCACGTGGTCGAGCACCCCGGTGTCGAGGTCGTCGATGCTGTCGACAGTCGGCATGATGCCGGCGACCATGACCAGCAGGTCGAGACCGCCGAGCGCAGAGGCCGAGTCGTCGACCAGCGAGTAGTCGAACTGCTCGTCGGAGATATCGCCGGGGATCAGGACGGCCTTCTGGCCCGCTGCCTCGACGAGCGCTGCGGTGCTCTCAGCTTCTTCCTGTTCCTCGGGAAGGTAGTTGAGTGCGACATCCGCACCCTCACGGGCAAAGGCGATGGCGACAGCGCGGCCGATTCCCGAGTCGGCACCGGTGATGAGCGCCTTACGGCCTTCGAGCCGACCGTGACCGACATAGCTCTCTTCGCCATGGTCGGGCTGCGGGTCCATCTTGCGGCCGTCGCCGGGCACCGGCTGCTGCTGGGGCTTAAAGGGTGGGCGCGGGTAGAGGTCGAGCGGGTTGACGGGGGTATACGGGTTCGTAGCCATACCTCCGGTCTACCAGCGGCACCTTCGGAATGTGGCCTGGGCGGCCAGGGTCGGAGCAACTGTCCAGCCCCGGCTGCGCCCATGCTCCTGGGATTGACTCCGGGGCGCGCACGTGCTTGAGGGGCTCGGTCTTCAGGCGGTCAGTCTTCAGGCTCTCAGTCTGAGGGAGCTCAGTCGAGCGCCGGAAGAGTGCGAGTGATGAAGTCGACCATCGCCCGCTTCGCGACAGCGGCTTCGGGGATCGGCAGCAGCGGATAGACGTGGATCATTCCGTCGACCTCGTGGTACTCGAGCGGGTGCCCTGCGGCTGCGGCTGCGGCGACGAGCCGTTGGGCATCGGCGTTCAGCATGTCGCGCGTGCCGCTGAAGAGGGCTATCGGGCCGAGACCCGCCAGGTCGCCGTGGATCGGACTCACCAGCGGGTCGTCGATCGGCAGCTCGCCACGATAGAGCTCACCGGTGACCCGGCTGCCGGGAATCGCGAGCCAGGGATCGTTCTCGGCCAGTTCGGCGACTCTCGGGTCGGTCAGGCTCAGGTCGAGAACAGGAGAGATGAGGATCAGGCGCGGCGCGGATGCCGGGGCCGGGCCCTCGGCGCGGTCACGGAGCAGCAGGCCGGTGGCGAGAGCCATTCCCCCACCGGCCGAGTCGCCGAGCACCGTGACATTCGAGGCGCCCACTTCGGCGACCAGCGTCTCGGCGAGGTCCGCGCATCCGGTCACTGTGCCGAGAGCCGTGCCAGCCGGTGCGAGCGGATAGATCGGAACGGTGACACGGGAATCGGTGGCCACGGCGAGGTGGGCTGCGATCTGCCAGTGCTGGGAAGAGATCTCGTAGACATAGGATCCGCCATGCAGGTAGAGCGCGCGCCGGGCGGGCACCCCGGCTCCCAGCGGCGAGAGTTCGTAGACCGGCCATCCGTCGACCTCGCGCCGGCGCACATCCACCGTGCGGGCAAGGCTGTGCGGGGGCTCGAAACTTTTCGGCTTCAGCCGCAGGGCCTCCACCCGGGCGAGGGTGCGGTCCGCCGACGAGTAGCGGCGTTTCGATCCGCGAAGGCGGATCACAAACGGCATGAGGCGGCTGGCGAATGACTGCATCTGCACAGTCTGCCCGGTTCCCTGCCCCGGCCGGTGGTTATTCCGAGCACCAGAACCTAAGAAAATAGAACCATGCCTGAATCGACTCGCCCCGTGGCCACCTCGCTGACGGCGCGCGCCGTCATCTTCGACATGGATGGGACCCTCGTCGACTCCACCGGTGTCGTCGAGCAGGTCTGGGCCGAGTTCGCTGCGGACTACCACCTCGACATCGCGGGGATCCTCGCGGTATCGCACGGCGTGCAGGGCATCGACACGATCCGCCGGTTCGCCCCGGCCGACGCCGACCACGCCGCGATCGCGGCCGACCTGATGGCACGGGAGCTCGTGCGCACCGATGGGGTCATCGGCATTCCGGGAGCGCGCGAGTTCGTCGCGAGCATTCCCGCCGATCTCGTCGCCCTCGCGACCTCGGCGACGGTCGAACTGGCGGACCTGCGCATGGGAGTCGCCGGCATTCCCCTTCCCGCGGTCTCGGTCACGGCGGAGTCGGTCAGCCGCGGCAAGCCCGATCCCGAGGTCTTCGCCCTCGCCGCGAGCCGCCTCGGGGTCGACCCCCACGAGACTGTTGTGTTCGAGGACGCCGTCGCCGGCATCAGTGGGGCACTCGCTGCCGGGTGCACAGTCGTCGTTGTCGGTGACCTCGACGACCCCATCACCGATGGCCTCATCCGCATCGCCGACTACACTTCGGTGACCGCGACGACCAGCACCGACGGCGCCGGTAAGCGCTCGATCACCATCGTTTTCTGACCCGGAAAGCAGCTCTTCGGCCACCCCGATCGGGTGTGCCCGGGAGGTGCTATTATGGTGTAGTGATTAATACGAGCATGGATACCCTTATGCTCAGCACCATCTCTCGCCAGCTCGAGCACAACCCCGCATCCGCAGCCCGGGTTCTCGCTGGCACCTCGCTCTTCCCGTCCGATCACTGTTCGGGTACTCCGTCGTTCACCCGCCAGCGCACCGCGCGCGCGTCGTGATCTCCCCGGCCCGACCACGTCACCTCATGCCACTAGCGAAACGAGAAAAATGAACTTCACCGTCGGTGAAACGCTTGTCTACCCGCACCATGGAGCAGTCACGATCACGGATGTGACTTCCCACACCGTCAAGGGCGTGGAGAAGACGTACCTCACGCTCAACGTGCACACCTCTGAGCTGACCATCCGCATCCCGATCGAGAACGCAGAGCTCGTCGGAATCCGCGAGGTCATCGACGCGGCCGGCGTCGAGGCCGTCTACGACGTGCTCCGCTCGGGCGATGTCGAAGAGCCGGGCAACTGGTCGCGCCGCTACAAGGCCAACCAGGAGAAGATGGCCAGCGGATCCGTGCACCGCGTCGCCGAGGTCGTCCGTGACCTCTGGCGTCGTGACCAGGACAAGGGAGTGTCGGCCGGCGAGAAGCGCATGCTCGCCAAGGCACGCCAGGTTCTCGTCAGCGAGCTCGCGCTCGCCCAGCACGTCGAAGACCCCGAGGCCGAGGTTCGCCTCGACGAGGTGCTCGCCACCGTCTCGGTGTAGAACTTGTAAAACTCAACAGGATTCACTCCCGTGTTCAGAACAGCCCCGGACTTCCGGGGCTGTTCTGTTTTCGCGGAGAGTTTTTCTTGAGTTCCACAAGCAGGGCCGAGGAGTTATTCACAATTACCTCCAGAGAATGATTTATAGTCACCAAACCATCCCTAGACTTCCGGAATGGCGAATAGCTGGAGCGCGGATGCGGCGAAGTACCTGACCAACTGGGCACGGTGCCCGCGGTGCGACCGCGGAGTGCTCATCGATGGCTGGTGCCCCTCCTGCAACACCGACATGACCGGGCCGGAGGCCGTAGGACTCGCCGCTGTCTCGACCGAGGCCGCGGATGCCATCAGGCGCCGCCAGCTGCTCATCGACGCACTCCCGGTAAAAGCGCGCGAGTCGTCGACCGCTACCGCTGCTGTTTCGCCCGCGGCCATCGCCTCACCCACGGCCGTCGCCTCGCCCAGCATCGCGGCGACGCAGACTGAGGGCAGCTACACCGCTTCCCAGCCCGCCGCCGCGACGGTAGTGCCGCCGTTCGCCACCCCCGCTGCCGCGGGCCCCAGCTCGCAGATCAGCGTGCAGTCGATCCTCGCCGTCGCCGGCGCCGGTCTGCTCGCCATCGCCGCCCTCGTCTTCACCTTCCTCAACCCCGACCTCACCGACGTGACCCTGCGCACGGTCATCATCGGGGTCACGACGGCGGTGTTCCTCGGTGGCGCCTGGCTGCTCGCCCGGGCCGGGCTACAGTTCTCGGCCGAAGCGGTCGGCGCGCTGGGAATGGTCTTCGTCGCCCTCGATATCTGGGCGCTGACCCTCGCGAGCCCCGAAGCCCTGAGCGACTGGGTGTTCGCCGGGATCGGTACGGTCGTGGCATCGGTGATCATGATCCTCGTGGCTGCGCGCGCCCGCATCCGCAGCTGGGCCTGGTCCGGACTCGTCGGCCTCGCCATCAGCCCGGCTTTCTTCGGCGCAGCGCTGTACAGCACCGTCACAGAAGGCATCTGGTGGGCCATGGCGTTCCAGGTGCTCGCCGGCTTCATGGCCCTCGCACTGCACTTCGCGCTGCCTCCTCTCGAGAAGCGCATCGGCTCTGGGCTGCGGGTGGAACGGGCGACCCTCACGGTGATCCAGGTCGTCGCTGCAGGAATCGTGGTGATCGAACTGCTGTTTCAATGGGCCGACAAGCCCCTGCTCACCGCCGCAGCGCTGGCGTCGCTCGCCGCACTGGCAGCACTGAGTGCGCGAACCCTGCTCCCCCGGTTCTGGAGCTACGGCGCGGGGGTGCTCGCCGCGGCCGCCGTCGCGGTCGTGCCGTTCGTGATCCCGCTCGCGAACGGCACCTGGCAGGTCGCGCTCGTACCGGCCGGTGCTGCAATCGCACTTGTCGCGATCGCTGCCGTTCGATCACACCTGCACGGGATGGACCGCACCTTCAGCCTCGGCGGCGCGTGGACAGTCGCGCTTATCGCCGGCATTCCCGCCGTGGCCCTCGGGGTCGCCCAGTTGGTCTGCCCGGTGCTGCAGCTCACAGCCGGAGACCTGAACCCGGCCAACTACCCGTTCGGAAGCAGCTACGCCGAGTTCCCCATCCAGGACCACACGGTCGGCGACACGGCATTCATCAGCCCCACGGCCGGTCTTGCCGCGACCCTCGGCCTCGCGGCCCTGACGGCCGGCTCCATCGCGCTCTGGCGGCTCGCGCGCCTTCCCCGCCCGGTTGCCATTGCGGCCAGCGCCGACGGCCCGGCGAGAGCTCGACTCGGCCTTGCCCGCGGTGCCCTGCTTCTCGCCGCCTGGAGCGGCGCCGGCGTGCTCCTGACCCTCACCGGCTGGAGTGCACTCGTGCGACCAGCCCAGTCGGCGATCGGTCTCGTTCTCGCCGTGCTCATCAGCGCTGCTCTCGTGCGCCTGCCGCGACTGTCGCGTGTCTCACTGCGGTTCCGGCTTCCGGTGATCCTGGCCGCCCACGGCCTCGTCCTCCTGGTCGGTCTGATCTCCTGGGCAGACAGCCGCATCACGGTCATCGTCGGCGCGGCCATGGCCGTGGCCTTCGCCGCCGTCGCGCAGACCGTGCCCCGCGCGCTGCGTCCCCTGCACTTCGCCGTCGGCTACGCATACGGGCTCATCATCTTCGCGACCGCCCTCGACCAGGCCGGTGTCGTCGACATCGCGGTGCTCTGCCTGACCACCTCGCTCGCATCGCTCTTTGCCCTGGCCGTCACACTCACTGGCTGGCTGCGACCGGCGACCTGGTATGCGACCCTCATCGTGACCATCGTGCCGTTCCTCTGCGCCATCGCCGCGGTGCTGGGCGAGAGGAGCGGCTGGACCGCCCTGTCGACAGCACTCACCTTCGGGCTCGCGCTCGCTGTTCTCATCACCCGTCGCTCAGGCCTCACCAGTTTCCTTCGGATTGCGGCGGCTGCACTGCTCGTTCCCTCGCTCGCCGTGGTCGTCGTCTGCCTCGGTGCGCAGTTCCTGGTCACCAGCGGCGCGCCGGCCACCCTGCCGGTGATCGCCGTCATCGTCGCGGCCGTTCTGCCGAGCACGGGCCTCATCCGTGCCGCGCTGGTGAAGCGCGGGCTGGCGGATGCCGACGCACTCGCCGCCAGGGACTGGATCGAATACTCGTCGTTCCTCACGGCGGCCCTCGCGGTGCTGCTCGCGCTCGCCCGCCCCGCCGCGGGATTCGGCACCAGCTTTCTCGTGCTCTTCATCCTCGGGCTCGGGTCACTCGCGGCCGCCTACTTCGCTCGTCGCCGCTACGCCTGGTGGGCGGCCGCAGCGAGCTTCACCGGCGCGCTCTGGAGTGTCTGGGCGATCGTCGGGATCGACGTCATCGAGCCCTACCTGCTGCCGCCCGCGCTCAGCGCCGTGATCGTCGGCGCGGCCCTGACCGCGCGGGGACGGACGGCAGTCGGGCTGTTCACGAGCGGACTCGCCAGCGCGACCATCCCCTCGGTCGCGATCCTCGCGATCGGTGGTTCCGGATCGGCGACGGTCGCCTGGCGCGCCTACGGACTGCTCGCGGGTGCAGCCGTGCTCGTCGCCGTAGGCGCCTGGCTCGGCCGGGTGTCTGCGACCGGTCGCGCGGGACGACTGCGGGCCCTGCAGCATCCGATCCTGCTGGTTGCCGTCTTCACCACCGCGGCCGCCGCAATCCAGGCCGTGCGCTACGGCCAGGGTTTCGACCCGCTGTCACTCGTCGACGACCAGCTGGTCATGCTCGTGGTTCTCGCCTTCAGCATCGGGGCGTTCCTGCTCTCATCGGTCGCGGCGTGGCTGCTGTTGCAGCGTTCGATTGCCACGAGAACCGATTCCGAGGCACCAGCGACATCGCGCTGGTACTTTGCGGCGCCTCTCGTCTACCTCGCCATCGGGCCGATTGCGGGCATCCGGCCCGGGGCCTTCCCCATTGCGACCCTGTGGGTACTCATGGCCGTGCTGCTCGCGACGATGATCGTCACAGTCGCGCGTGCCCGCACGCGCGACGTGGCGCTTCCTCCGGTGTGGTTCCTGTTCGGCCTCGCGTGGTGCGCGGCAGTCTCGGGTTGGAGCGAGCGCGACCTGCGCGTCGAGGTGTTCTCGCTGCCCCTCGGCCTCGCCCTGCTCGCTGCCGGCGTCATCGCACTCCGTGCTTCGGCAACCGCCAACGCCGTGAAGATTCCGGGTTGGACATCATGGCCGCTCGGTTTCACCGGGTCGTGGCGCCTTCTCACCCCGGGAATCCTCGTGATCTTCGTGACGTCGGTCTTGTCGACGGGCACCGACCCGCAGACCTGGCGTGCGATCCTCGTGATCGCCCTCGCCCTCATCGCGATCTTCGTCGGTTCGCTGCTCAAACTCGCGGCACCGTTCATTCTCGGAATCGTGGTGCTGCCGATCGAGAACCTGGTGGTCTTCGCCGTGCAGATCGGCAAGAACATCGGTGCGGGGCCGTGGTGGATCACCCTGTCGACAGCCGGTGCAGTGCTGCTCGTGCTGGCCGTCACCTCCGAGCGGCGCACGGGCGCGGGCGGCGTGGCCTCCCGCATCCGCGACCTCACCTGACCCGCCCCACTCGGGGTCAGACGACGGGCTTCTCTTCTTCGGCGGGCGGCTCGGGCATCGTCAGCGACGAGTCGGCCGGGTCGTAGGCGAGAAAGGCCTGCTCGGGGTCGCTCTCGAGGGTGAGCAGCACGGGCTCTTCGAGCAGCGTGCCGATCTTCATCATCAGGGCGATGACCACGTCGAACGCCTCTGAAGTCTGGATCTCGGCGGGGTCGAGGGTGAGTTCGAACCACTCCGGCGAGAAGAAGTAGGCGCTGACCCACACGTCGTCGGTCGCGGCGAAACCGAAGCTGACCGAAGCTTCGTCGACCCGCCCGAACACATCGGCGACCGAGGTGGGCATGTCTGTCGTGACACCGTCTTCCTGGTAGACGAACTGCGTCGTCGAGCGGATCCAGTCAATGGCCTTCTGCCACCCCGACACGCTCGACTCGTCGACGTAGAGGTCGATGAGAGCGCCCTCGGTCTCGAACTGCTGGCGCAGCGTGTGCCAGAGAGCATCAGCCATGAATAAGGTTCCTTGCGCGAGAGTGACAGGTGGCGAGCAACCGGACTGCGTGCCGCTCGTTACCAGCTAACCACCTCGGTGGCGTCACGAAGGTATCCGGCAGGGTGCCGCCGGGTGAATACGCGGCGGGGCGGATGCCGCTCTAGTCGACCTGCTCAGAGTCGACACCGACGAGGTCCGCCAGTTCCGCACCGGGCTGTACCGCTGCTGTCGCCGGCTTCGCGGCCACCGGGCGCATCAGACGGAACTCGGTGAGGTACGACCCGAACATCTTGCTGGCTCGGCTGCGTGTTCCCATACCGCGCGTTGCGCGCACGACTTCGGGCTTGTACCCGCGCTTGTCGTAGTACTTTCGCGTCTTCTTGAGGCCTTCCCAGACCCAGAGGTAGTCGGCATCCGCTGTCTCGAGCAGCAGGCTGCCTGCGCCGGACTGACGGGCCTTCGGGCTCACGAAGAAGAAGAAGAGCTCGGTGAGTTCGGCACCGTCGGGCTCGCGCCCCGGGCCGACGCCGACGAACCCGACGATCTCGCCGTCGATCTCGGCAACCCACTGTTTGTAGGGCCCGCCCTTCATGACGAACTTCTTCCACAGCATCGTCATCGTCTCGGTGTCGAGCTCGGCGATGACTTCCTTGGACAGTGCGGAGCGGTAAAGCTCACTCCAGCTCGATGCGTGCAGCGCACCGAGGTGATCGACATCTGCGTATTCCGCGCGACGGATGATTGCCCCCATGAGCAAAACCTAGTGGGGAATTGTTTCCGCTGTTTTTCGGGCAGGTAGCGCTGGGTCACACAATTAGCCTCGATCTAGTCCGGGAACGGCCACCAACGCGGCATCTGGTCGCGGATCGCGCGTGCCCGCCCTTCGGCATCCGTCGAGTCGCTGAATGCCCACTCTTCGAGCGAGCGGGTGATCCCGCCCGTCGCGAACGGCACGGCGACGTCGAGGTCGACGTCGCCCGTGAGCCCGCGTTCCTGCCAGATCAGGATGATGTTGCGCACGCGAGTCTCGATCGCCTTCTCGAGCACACGGCGAAGTACTCCCGATGACGCGGACGCGAAAGCGGCGCGGAAGAGATCACGATCACGCGCCACTCGCTGCAGTGCTGCCCCGAAGTTCACGGTCAGCGTCGGCTCGATGCGGTCGGCCTCGAATTTCTCAACGTCGGGAATCGGCAGTTCGTCGTCGATCTCCAGGGTGAGCATGCTGGCCACCAACTCGGGGATCGAGTCGAAGTGGGTGTAGAAGCTGGGTCTTCCCACGCCGGCGAGCCGACAGACTTCGGCTACCGAGAGCTCGTCGAGAGGAGTCTCGCGCAACGCCTCGCGCACGGCGGCCTCGATCGCGGCAACTGTACGGACCGTTCGGCGGTCGATCGTGCGGGAGGGAGAGTCGGTCACAGGAAGAACCTACCCCTTGAACTGCAGGTAAGCGGGCTAGCGGTGCGGCGACGGCACAGGAGCGCTGAAGCCCGCGAGCATCTTGAGCACGGCTTCGGTAACGGCGTCGTGCACCGTGGACGCCCATACGCAATTCCGGTGTTCGCGCAGCAGCCAGTCCATCGCGTCGACCTCGCTCATACCGATCTCGGACCAGTCGATACCGGGATTCGCGAAGGTAGCGGCGAGACCCGTCTCCGGGGAGACGATGACGGCGCCGAGATGGATGTGGTCGTCGGACCCGGCCGGAGTCCAGAGCAACTCGGCGTCACCGTCCCGCTCTTCGTCGTGGAGGTGCCAGCCCTCCCCCGCTCCGGTCCAGATCTGCGGCTCCGCCTGCCCCTCCGCTGCGACCCGGAACACCTGGAAGTCTTTCTTGGTGAACGTCGCCCATTCCTCGGGGTCGAACCCGGCCGGGGACAGCGGGGCGGAAGTGGCGCCGGCTTCGAAGAGGTCGATCGCGTCGAAAATGTCTTCGTCGATCGACTCGAGGCACGAGTGCACCCTTGCCGCGAACTCCTCCATCCAGAGCAGCAGCGCCGTGGTGGTCTTCTCATTCCAGGGAGTGCCGTCGAGCAGCGGACCCTCGTGCCCGTCAGCGTGCAGGTGCCAGACGACATCGTCATCGGTGGTCTCGACGTGCAGAGCCACATCACCGATCTCGATGAAGGTGAGGGAGAGCTCTTCGTCCTCGATCCAGCGGGCGTGGAGTTTCGGCGTGGGCAGCGAGGCCGGGTAGCGCCGTTTGAGCTTCGGCACGTCAGGAAGCACCAATTCCGTCTCGAGAATCGTCGTGCCAGTGTCGGACGCCATGTGAGTAAACCTTTCCGGCATCAATCTTGGCATCATTCGCGCGTGCTGAGTCTCGCGGTCATCCGGTCGTCAGTCGCGCGAGCCCCACCACGCCGCAACGGCCGCCATCGCCGAATCCTGGTCGGCGAGAACCGACTTGATCGATGCCGCGATCATCAGGTTGTCGATAGCTCCGTAGTCCTCCACCCGGAACCCATCGGGCGTCACCTTCTCGCGGTATTCGCGAATGTCTGAGGTGTACCCGAATACCGGCTTGCCGAGCGCTACCGCGAATCCGATCTCCCACACGGTGCCGACGTCGGCGCTCGGGCCCCGGAACGGCGTGAGGTCGGCTACGACAGCGTCGGAGCGGAGGATGCGATCGACATTCAGCTGGTAGATATCGTGATGGCTCGGTGTCGCAGGAAAATCGGCCGGCCGGTCGAGTACATCGCCCGGAACGACTGCCTCGAGCCCGTGCGCCTCAGCGTTGCGGTGTGAGGTCGCGATGCGCTCGGCGAGGTCGGAGAAGAAGACGGCGGGGCCGGCGGTGTAGACGCGGGCACGGGTCGAGGTCACGAAGGCCCTTTCGCGGGCCGGACAGGTCTCACTGGCCCGACAAAAAGGCTACAGGCGGCGGGACCCCCGCCCGACCGCGCCCGTGCCGCATTTGCCGTCGTAGCTGCCCGGCCAGTGCATGCGACCATGGACGGGTGGAAAGTCAACGGAAACCCCGACGGCAGGACGTCACAGAGACCGACCTGGTCGGCGGTTCGGAGATCCGAGAACTCGAGGTCGTTCCCTACGACGACGCCTGGCCCGGGATCTTTACTATGCACCGGGAACGGATAGGTGCTGCTCTCAGCGGGGCATCCGTGGACATAGAACACATCGGATCGACCTCGGTTCCCGGTCTGGCTGCCAAACCGATCATCGACATTCTCGTCGCCGTCGACGACGTCACCGCCGAGGAGGATTACCTCGCTCCCCTGCTCGCTGCGGGCTACGTTCTGCGCGTTCGCGAACCGGGGCACCGCCTGGTGCGCACTCCCGACCGCGATGTGCACGTGCACATCTATGAGAGATCGGCCGCGGCGGTCATGAATTACCTGCTCTTCCGTGATCGCCTGCGTACGAATGCCGAGGATCGTGCGCTCTACGCCGACGCCAAACGAGGTTTGATCGCGCGGGGATTCACCGACATGAACGCCTACTCCGACGCGAAGACCGAGGTCATCCTCGCGATCATGGGGCGGGCGCGAGCCATCGCGCCCTGATCGCAGTGCCTGGCCCGCACCCGGCTGACCTCGAATGACGTGAACATCAGGTGAACTCGACCGCTGATTAGATTGAGCTCTGCCCGCTAGAGGAGGAAGCTCGTCCCCGTGGATCCATTCATACTTCTGCTGCTGGTCATCGTCACGGCGCTGGCGTTCGACTTCACCAACGGCTTTCATGACACGGCCAACGCCATGGCTACGTCGATCGCCACCGGCGCCCTCGCGCCCAAGGTCGCCGTCACTCTTTCGGCGGTACTCAACCTCGTCGGCGCGTTTCTCAGCATCGAGGTCGCTCTCACCGTCACCAACGCCGTCGTGAAGATCCAGGACGAGTCGGGCGGACCCGATCCGGCCCTGCTCGAGGGCGGCGGCTCTGCACTGCTGCTCATCGTGCTCGCCGGGCTCATCGGGGGCATCATCTGGAACCTGCTCACCTGGCTGCTCGGCCTTCCGTCGAGTTCTTCGCACGCGCTCTTCGGGGGCCTGATCGGTTCCACGCTCGCTGGGCTGGGGCTCGACGGAGTCAACTGGGCAGGCGACGGATCGAAGCTGGACGGCGTGGTGGGCAAGGTCATCCTGCCCGCGCTGATGTCGCCGGTGGTCGCGGGTGTCGTCGCTGCGATCGGGACCTGGCTGGTATTCCGGGTCATCGGCAACCTCGCCGGCAAGAAACTCGACCACCGGTTCCGCATCGGACAGATCGGGAGTGCCTCTCTCGTCTCGCTCGCCCACGGCACCAACGACGCCCAAAAGACGATGGGGGTCATCACCCTCGCACTGATCGCTGCCGGGGGCTGGAGCGACACCGAGTCGGTGCCGTTCTGGGTGAAGCTCAGCTGCGCCCTTGCCATCTCCCTCGGCACCTACATCGGCGGCTGGCGCATCATCCGCACTGTCGGCAAAGGACTCGTCGAGATCAACACCCCGCAGGGAATGGCCGCCGAGAGCTCATCCGCCGCGGTCATCCTCGCCTCGAGCCACCTCGGTTTCGCACTGTCGACCACGCACGTCGCCACCGGGTCGATCCTCGGGTCGGGCGTCGGCCGGCCGGGCGCCCAGGTGCGCTGGCGGGTCGCGCTCCGCATGGTCATTGCCTGGGTGATCACGCTTCCGGCTGCAGCCCTCGTCGGCGCGGTCATGTGGTGGATCGGGAACCTGTTCGGCGGTGCCGTGGGCGGCATCCTGATGTTCGTTGTACTGCTGGGCCTCGCAACCGTGATCTACATCCGGTCCCGGCGCACGAGTGTCGGAGCCCACAACGTCAACGACGACTGGCAGGACGCCGACCGTCCGGCCCCGCAAAAGACCAACGCCTAAGGAGACCAGACAATGTTCACTCTCTTTCTCGAGGCGGCCGGCCAGGTCGCCCTGGTCGCCCTCCTGCTCGGCGCGGGACTCCCGGCCCTGTTCGCACTCGGTGTGCGTTCCTTCACCCTCGCCGGGGCAGCGGGCACCGGCGACAGCGAGACAACGACCCAGTCGCGCCTTCCTGCGCCCCTGCTCCGCGTGATCGGTGCCCTCTGTTACGTGCTGGTCGTCGTGGCGGTGGTCCTTGGTTTGTCCCTCATCATCGCCACCGGGTTCGGCCAGCAGATCAGCTTCGAGCAGTTCCCGCCCGCCTTCGTACCCAAAGACTGACGATGACTGACGCCGAGACTCCCGAGTCCGATGCGGCGCCCACGCCACAGACCAACGGCCTGATCACCCAGGTCATCGGCTGGTTGCGCGCGGGCTACCCGACCGGGGTTCCCGACCAGGATTACATCCCGCTCTACGGGCTCCTGCAGCGAAGCCTGACACCGACCGAGCTCGCGCAGGTCGTCGACGAACTCGTCGCCGACTCCGTTCGGTCCAGCCGCAACGGCGACCGGCTCCTCGCGTGGCAGGTGCGTAAGCACATCGAGGACCTCCTCCTCGGTCCCGCCCTTCCCGAAGATCTCGTGCGGGTCTCAGCGAAACTGGCGGCCGCCGGGTGGCCCCTCGGTGACCCGGACGCTTTGGTGTCCCAGCAACCGCAGCAGGACGATCTCATCACTCGCGTTGTGAGGTGGCTACGCGCCGGCTACCCATCCGGGCTGCCCGAACAGGACTTCATCCCGCTGGTCGCTTTGTTGCGCCGCAGGCTCACTGACGCCGAGGTGGCGGCTGTGGGCACCCGGCTCGCCGACGCGGGAGACCTGCCGGCCAGCCGGGTCGACGTGGGTACGGCTATCGCGCGAGTGACGTCCGAGCTCCCGTCGGATGACGACGTCGAGCGGGTGAGGCGGTACCTGGTCGAACACGGCTGGCCCGACGAATTCCCGGTCTAGGCACGTCAGTTCCGCTTCGAGGCCAGTCAGTCCAAGTCTTCCCGAGCCTTCCTCGAAACAGCGCACTGTTCGCCTACACTCGTGCACATGGGGAACACCGCAGACGCCTACCTGACCGGATTCGGCAGCTACCTTCCGGGAGAGCCAGTCGACAACGACGGCATCGTCGCGCGCCTCGGCGGTGATGACCGGGTCACGGAACGGATTCGTCGCCAGGTGCTCGCATCCAACGGAATCCGCCAGCGGCACTACGCCCTCGACGAGCAGGGTGAACCCACAGAGCTGAACGAGCAGCTTGCCGTCAAAGCCCTCACCGCAGCGCTCGACGATCGCGGCATCGCCCCCGCCGACCTGCGAATGCTCGCCTGCGCAACGACGATGGGCGACGTGCTCGTGCCGGGCTTCGCGTCGATGGTGCACGGCCGGCTCGGCGGCGGGCCGATGCAGACCCTGACGGCCTCGGGCGTCTGCGCCTCCAGCCTCGCCGCCCTCGATGCCGTGGTGAGCAAGATCAAGCTGGGTGACCACCCACGTGCCGCAGTTGTGGCTTCGGAACTGCCAAGCCGCAGCCTCCGGCAACGCCGGTATGACGGCATCCGTGCGGGAATGGACGCGCATTTCCTGCGCTGGATGCTGTCTGACGGGGCTGCAGCTGTCATTGTCGAGTTCCAGCCGCATCCGACAAAGCTCTCGCTGCGGGTCGACTGGGTCAGGCAGGTCTCCCTCGCCCACGAGAACCCAGTGTGCATGCGTGCCGGAATGACCGGCGACGAGACCGCCGTCGGCGGCACCTGGCAAGACGGAAGCATCACCGACGCGGATGCTGCGGGCATGTTCCTGCTGCGACAGGATGTCGGGATGCTGGACGACCTCGCCGAAGCCGGGATCCGGCAGTTCGAGGAGCTGGTCGACATCGGGCTGGTTGACGTCGGCCGCCTCGACCACGTCATCTGCCACTACAGCACCAACGTGTTTCGCGATGTCGCCTTCGATGCGCTGAAACGGCGCATCCCGACTCTCGACACCGACCGCTGGTTCTCGAATCTCGAGACCCGCGGCAACACCGGGTCGGCCAGTATCTTCATTGCGCTCGAGGAAGCATTCCACGCCGGCCGGTTCGCGCCAGGCGAGACTGTGCTGCTGGCCGTGCCCGAGTCTGGACGTTTTTCTTTTGCCTTCGCCCACCTGACCGTCGTCGCCCCACCCAACTACCAAGGAGCCCAGTCGTGACATCCACCGCAACCACTGTCGGTACCGGAACCGAAACCCTGTTCGAGCGCCTCGCGACAGTATGGGACGAGCTCGAAGTCCGACTCAGCGAAGTACCGGTGCTGAAGAAACTGGACGATGGCGAGGTGACCATAGACGACTACCTGCGCTTGCTGTTCAACCTACGCCAGCAGGTCGTCGACGGCTCGGCCTGGATCTCCCGGGCTGCGTCGAGCTTCGACGTCGACCACTTCGAGCTCCGTTCCGCAGCGATCAAGCACGCTGATGAGGAGCACCGCGATTACCAGATGCTCGAGCGTGACTATGTATCGGTCGGTGGCAACCTCGACGACCTGCGTGCCGGCCGTAAGAACGTGGGCTCGGAGGCGCTTTCCGCATACCTCTTCCAGTACGCCAGCCGCCCGAATCCGACCGGCCTGCTTGGCGCGATGTTCATCATCGAAGGGCTTGGCGCGCAACGTGCGGCCGGATGGGCGACCCGGTTCCAGGAGGTGCTGGGTCTCGCCGACAAGCAGGTGCACTTCATGCGCTATCACGAGCAGGCAGACGCGGCGCACACCGGCGACATGGAGGCGATCCTGACCTCCGGGCTGGTCGATGACGCCGCGGCCGACGAGGTCGTCCGGTGCGCCCAGGTCGTGGCACGCCTCTACGCGTTGCAACTCGAAGAACTGGACCGCTGAGATGGCGGAGTTCGTCCGCTCCGACCCGAGCATGTGGGAGGCCATCTACGCCGACCCCTCAGTGCCGCTCGACCGTTCGCTGATGCAGCAGATCATCCGGGACCAACGCCGCATCTCGCGAAGGTGGGTCTACCCGGTCGCCCGCGTCTTCTCACGTGTAGTCGTCGCAATTATCTCAGTGTTCAAGCGCTTCCTTCCGTTCCGCTGGATGCCGCTACCGATGATGGACTTCCTCTGCGTATGGTTTCTGCGGCGCTTCGTCTCGGTCGACGCAGTCGAACTGCTGATCCGTCATTTCGTGATCGAGACGAATCTCGTCAACTTCATCATCCGCAACACCGCTGTCGATTTCGAGCCGGTGACGCTGCGCCCAGAAAAGCTCAGCCAGCTCGGCGAGCAGGCGGTGGTCGAACACGACATCAACGTGTACGACGTGCTCATCGCGCTCGACGGCGTGGCCCTGACGCCTCCGGCAACACTCGACTTCACCCAGCTCGACATCCCGCCGCTCGACGCCGAGCCTGCGCGCAGGCGTCCGCTCCGTCTCGACATCCAGACCGCGCTCTGTTTCATGAACATTCCGTTCTCGACTGCCCTCAAGCTCGAGGAATACCGCCGTGCGGTGCACTCGATGAGGTTCGACGACTCGTTCCTCGAGATCCTGGCCGTCATCTGTGACGACGACACCTTCCGTCACTGGAAAGTCGGTGGCCTGAGCATCTGGATGGACTCGAACGTCGACGTGCCGCGCATGGTCTACAAGCACGCACTGATCTGCGAATACGCGCACGCACGACTCGTGAAACTGGCCGGCGGGGAGTACCCGCGGGAAACAGCGGCCGAATTCGATTGACTCCCCCGCTGCATCCCACGCAAAATCGGCGCAGGCAGACGGCCATGTCTTCGAGAGCGAGGGAGTCTTAGTCGGTCGGTCTACCCACACGATGCCTGCTCACCGCAACCAGATCGGTGCGCCGGGCTCTCACCCTCACCGGGTGATCTTTCGACCGGCGCCGCGTCAGTCCGGGGGTGGGGGCAGAGAGCCCGGTGAAATGCGTTGCGTCGGCCGAGTCGTGGAGTTAGAACTGGGCCTATGGATGCTGAGAACGAGACGACGGCGTGGCCCAGTTTTACTCGACGGGACCCGTAATCGTGACCCGCGAATTTCGCAGCGAAGTGTCGCCCTAGGAACACCGAACGCAAACGGTGACCACGATGAGCGACCCCACCCCATCTCCAGGCGCTGAACACCGCCTGCGAGACATCATCACGGTCTTCGTTCTCTCGGTCACCGCAGTGCTGACGGCGTGGTGTGGTTTCGAAGCCTCGAAATGGGGCGGAGAAATGTCCATTGCCTTCAGCCGCGCATCTTCCGCACGCATTCAAGCCGCCGATCACGAGGGAGAAGCACGCGACGCACGCCAGTTCGACCTGACTATCTATGCGCAATGGGTCATCGCCAATGCGGACCAGCAGCCCGAACTGGCGCAATACATCCAGGAAAGGTTCACGCCGGCGTTCGCGACCGCTTTCGACGCGTGGCAGTCCGACGGCGCTCAGGAGCTCTCGCCTTTCGCCCGGGAGGAATACCGGCCAGAAGGTACTGCTGCCGCTGCCCACTGGAGTGCAACGGCGGACGAGCGATTCGACGAAGCTCTCGAGAACAACCAGCGCGGCGACAATTTCTCTCTCCTGACCGTGCTGTTCGCCCTGGTCCTCTTCCTCACCGCCATGTCGCAACGCCACATCAGCACATGGTCGTCACGCATTCCTCTCTCGCTCGCCATCACGGCCGGCATCGTCGGAGTGGTGATCATGTTCTCTTTTCCCATGATCATCTAACATCGTGCCGACTCCGGCGGGTCGACAGCGAGCGGTGGCACGAGCGCTCTTTTCACCGTCACGCACCTCATCGCGCACGAGGGAACACGCCCGCTGGCGCCGCGCACGCAGCCAGGTTTCGACGATGCTCCGCCTCACGGCCCCGAGGTTCCAGTCCCGACCGTCTTTCCGCACGCTGAGCCCCGCGAGTGGGATGGGCGCCTCGGACTAAGTTCTGGTCAGGATTCACTATTCAGTAGGGCGGACGGGACTTGAACCCGTGACCGACGGATTATGAGTCCGCTGCTCTAACCAGCTGAGCTACCGCCCCGTGCCGGCCCTGGGCGGGACGGCATCCGTGGGTCCGAAGACCCGCGGAAATCTTACGATACAGCCTCGTCGGTGTGGCTCGAACCCGAAGTGAGGCTGCGGAGCTTCTGACGCAGGCGGGCCCGCTTGCCGAGAGGACGCTCGACCACGGAGTCGGTCACCCCGGTCTCTCCGCGATACAGGCGCTCGAAGGTGTCGAGGGTGCGTTCGATGTCGTGGGCCTCGACGATCTTGAGGCTCTCGTTCTTGAGCGCGAGCAGATCTTCCTCGGGCATCGTGAGAACTTCGGTGAGACGCGCGGCGAGGTCGTCGATGTTGCCTGGCTCGAACAGGAAGCCGTTGTCACCGTCGTGAACGAGGTGCGGGAGCGCCATGGCGTTCGCGGCGACGATGGGCAGACCGGAGGCCATCGCCTCCATCGTCGCAATGCTCTGCAGCTCGGCGATCGAGGGCATGGCGAACACGGTGGCACGCGTCAGCGCGTTGCGAAGGTACTCGACCTCGACGTAACCGGTGATCGTGACCCGGTCGCGCACTCCGAGCTGGCTCGCGAGCTGCTTGAGGTGGTTCTCCTGGTCGCCACCGCCGACGAGCTCGAGTTTCGCATTCAGCGAGGGGTCGAGCTGGGCGAAAGCGCGCATGAGCTTGTCGAGCTGCTTCTCGCCGGTGATGCGGCCGACGAACAGGATGAGGTTCTCGGTGCGCGGCTCGAAGTTCGGCGTGTAGTCGCGTGCGTTGATTCCGCACGAGATAGCGATGACGTGCTCGATGTTGGTGTTCTTCTCGAGGAAGTCGGCCGCTTTGCGCGTCGGGCTGGTGACGGCCTCGGCACGCGCAAATGAGCGAGCCGCTGCCTGCCAGGCGAGCCCACTGGCCCAGGGGCGCATGCGCTGCGGCAGCAGAGTGTGCTCGAGCAGGTTCTCGGGCATGAAGTGGTTGGTTCCGATGATGCGGATACCGCGCAGCTGCGCCTGGTGTGACAGCCCGCGACCCGTGACGATGTGCGACTGGAAGTGGACGACATCCGGCTTCACCTCGTCGAGGATCCGGGCGCTGTTCTGCTCGATCCGCCACGGAAGGGCGAAGCGGAGCCACGGATGCGGGTACCAGCGCCAGCTGCGCAGACGGTGCATGGTCATCGGCTGGCCCTCGTGGATCTCGGTCCAGGTGCCGTGTTTGCGACTCGCGGCGGGCGCGACGATGTGCACCTCGTGGCCACGACCGACGAGGCCGGAGGCGAGGCGAGCGGCGAAGATGGCCGCTCCGTTGATCTCTGGCGGGAACGTATCGGCACCGATAACGATCTTCAGGGGCTTTGCGCTGACCGGCTGCGGGTCGGGTGAAGCTGCGGAGGTCACGGGATCAGACACGACTTGGGGTTCCCTTGCAGTTGGCGTCGAATGGCATTGTGTGCGTAACGACGTGCTCGAAAGCTAGCCGTTAATGTACCGCAGTACCGCGTCAGTTCTGGGTTTGCGGGTGGTGTTTCGAGAGTTGGAAGACGCCGTAGATGGCGATCGCGCCCGCGACGAGGAACGCGAACATCGCCCACAATGGCGCGTTCTGTGCCTCGCCGAGAACAACGATTCCGATAGTGATGGCGACGATCGGGTCGATGACGGTGAGGCCTGCGATGACGAGGTCGGGCGGACCGTTGGAATAGGCGGTCTGCACGAAGTACGAGCCGAGGCCGGCGGCGCAGGCGAGGCCGACCACCAGCCCGATGGTGAGCCACTCGATCGAGCCGGTCTGGAAGTCCATCGCGATCAGGGTCTGGATGCGACCGATGACGACCTTCGCGATGGTCGCGACAAAACCGAAGAGCACGCCAGCACCGATGATGTAGAAGATCGGTTTGAACCGGTCACGGAAGATCGCGAACAGCGTGCCGAAAGTCACCAGCACCACTGCGAGGATCGTCAGGACCACCGCGAGCTGGGTCTCGGTGATCGGGTGCGATTCGGCGAAGAAGGCGGCTACGCCCACGAACAGCGCGATACCGCCGACACAGGTCGCGATCGCCCGGATCGAGGCGCGATCCAGTTTGACCTTGCTCACCCGGGCATTGATCACCGCGGTGATCACCAGGGCGATCGCGCCGAGCGGCTGCACGACGATCAGCGGGGCGAGCGCGATGCTCGTCAGCTGGAAGACGATGGCGAGCCCCAGGAACAGCGTCCCGATGACCCAGGACGGGCGACGCACCAGCGCGAGAAGCTGCTTGATGCTGAGCCCGCCACCGGTGTCGTTCGACGAGTTGGCATCGACGTGGGCCACTCCGGCGTGCTGGAACTGGGTTCCAACGGAGAGGAACACCGCGCCGATCAGGGCGATCGGGATACCGAGGGCGGCGTGCGGTGTCAGCGAAAGCTGGCTCGTCAAATCACTCAGTTCGGGCGGCACCCGTCAAATGTACCGGTTGCCGAGTGGATATTCTGTGTGAATGGCCGTACTACCGATTCGAATCACCGGCGACCCCGTGCTGCACGCTGTCGCCTCCCCCGTCACCGAATTCGACGACGAATTGGCGACACTCGTCGCAGACATGTTCGAAACGATGGAAGCTGCACCCGGCGTCGGCCTCGCCGGCCCGCAGGTCGGGGTGGGCAAGCGCATTTTCGTCTTCAACTGGGAAGACGACGACGAGGTGCTCTGGCGCGGGGTCGCGATCAACCCGGAACTCCTCATCTCGACTGTCTCTCTCGACGAAGCGGATGAAGACGACGACTCAGAAGGCTGCCTCTCGATCCCGGGTGAGCGATTCCCCCTTCGCCGGGCCGACCGGGCCGTATTGCGCGCCGTCGACCTCGACCAGCAGCCGTTCGAGATCGACGCGACTGGCTGGCTCGCCCGGATCTTCCAGCACGAGTACGACCACCTCGACGGCATCCTCTATGCCGACCGCCTCGAGCACGCCTACACGAAGGCCGTCAGCAAGGCGATCCGCAAGAACTTCTGGGGCCAGCCCGGTGCGAGCTGGACCCCCGGGATCGACGACCTCGAAGGCTAGACGGCGCTTATAATAGGTAAGTGACTTCTCTTCCGGCATCGCCCTACGACCACATCGACGACGAGCTCTGCCGCAGCTTCACGGTGCACCTCGAGATCGTCGGCCGCAAGTGGAACTCGGGCATCCTGCTCGCGGGGATGCGCGGGGCTACCCGGTTCAGCGAGTTTCGGGCGATGGTCGCGGGCATCTCCGACCGCCTGCTCTCGCAGCGGCTGCGTGAGCTCGAGTTCGAGGGGTTTCTCGAGCGCACTGTCACGCCGACCACACCCGTGCTGGTCGAGTACCACCTCACAGAGCACGGCCGCAGCCTGATGATCGCCCTGCAGCCCCTTGCGAAATGGGGCGCCCAGGCAAACGGTCACGTCGCGAAGGCGAGCTGACGACTTACTTTTAGTAAGTCTCTTACCCGTGCATTGCGGCCGCGCCCGCGCTGGCCCAAGCTGGGCTCATGCCTGACTACGGACATCCGATCCAGTTCGGAACCTTCATCACCCCCACGA
>Ga0247736_10000134_pt1 | contig 28318 bp, 27 predicted proteins | sample UWRJL193509B2_FD_180935 | JGI IMG/M metagenome (GOLD analysis project Ga0247736, IMG submission 180935) | Plant litter microbial communities from Arlington Agricultural Research Station in Wisconsin, United States - UWRJ-L193-509B-2 | ecosystem: Environmental > Terrestrial > Plant litter >...
CGGTTCCGAGCAAGTGCAGTGGACCCGGCCCCTCGAGCCGGCTGCCGGTGGTGTCGTCGGTTGCGTAGGGCAGCCAGACGAGCGAGACGAGAGCCGCGATCGCGATGATCGCGACGAGTACGGACCCGACGATGAGGGTCCAGGAGCGGCGACGGCGCACGGCGGGAACGACAGCCGCCTGGTCGATGACGGCGCTCACCGGTTGCCCGAGATGCTCAGCCGCAGGCGCGGGTCGACGAGGCGCTGCGAGACATCGGCGACGAACCCGATGACGAGTACGACGAGGGTGCTCACGAAGAGGATGCCCTGGATGTTCGGGTAGTCGTGCTGCTGGATCGCGGTGAGCAGCATGCTGCCGAGGCCGGGCAGGCCGAACACGCTCTCGACGACGACCGCGCCGAGAAAGGTGGTGGCGAGCTCGATGCCGAGAATGGAGATGACCGGCACCGCGGCGTTGCGCAGGCCGTGCCGCCAGAGCGCCTCGACGAACCCGGAGCCCTGGGCCCGCGCCGAGCGCAGGTAATCGCTGCCCAGCACGTCGAGGGTCGCCGAACGCACGTAGCGGGTGAGTGAGGCGCTCATGACGATGGCGACGGTGATGACCGGCAGGGTGAGCGAGTGCAGGGCGTCAGCCGGATCCGCCCAGTCGTCGCGCGGGAACCCCCCGGAGGGGAACCAGCGCAGCAGCACGGCGAAGACCGACACGAGGATGATGCCGACCCAGAACACGGGAACGGCGACACCGAGCTGCGAGAAGCCAGAGAGCACGATGCCGTACCACCGGTCGGACTTGTTCGCCGCGATGAACCCGGCGACGAGCGACAACACGAGCGCCAGTGCGAAAGCGAGAAGGGTCAGCGGAACCGTGACGACGAGCCGGGCCCCGATCTCCGGTGCGACCGGCAGGGTGCTGATGAACGACTGGCCGAGGTCGAAGACGGCGAGTTTTCCGAACCAGCTGAAGAACTGCTCGAGCAGAGGCTGGTCCGAACCCACCTGCGCGCGAGCCGCTGCGACTTGCTCCGGGGTCGCGTCGACCGAGAGCAGCGCGTTTGCCGGGTCACCCGGCAGCAGCCGGAGCAGCACAAAGAGAGCCACCATGGCGATGAGGAGCGAGACCAGCAGGAATGCCGATCGGCGCAGGAGGTAAAGAGTCATTCTGTGGCAAGCGTACGTCGAGCGGATGCCGCGCACCCGTTCGGGGCGCGACATCCGCTCGACGTACTGTCTTTTCTACTTCGTGGTGATGTCGTACGCGAAGAACTGCGAGTTGAGACCGTTGACCGGGTAACCGGTCAGGTCGCTCGACGCGACGACGATCTGCGGGTACAGGTAGAGCCAGACGCTTGCGGCGTCCTTGGCGATCTGCTCGTTCACCTGGCGCAGCTTTGCGGTCTGCTCGTCGGTGGTCGTGGCCTGTTCGGCCTCGGAGACCCACTTCGTCACCTCGGCGTTGTCATAGCCCCAGTAGAAATCGGGGTTGCCGTACCAGACGACGTCACGGTCGTTGACGTGCTCCTGCAGCGTGGCCTCGAAGTCCTGCTCCTGGAAGACCTTGGTGTACCACTCGTCAGAACTGATCGAGTTGATGGTCACGTCGATGTTCACCTTCGCGAGCTCGCTCTTGATGAACTCGGCGACGGCGGGGTGCGGGTCGTAGGTCGGGGTGTCGAGAGTGAACGAGAATCCGTCAGCGAACCCAGCGTCGGCGAGCAGTTGCTTCGCCAGGGCCGGGTCGTAGGGGTTCTCGCTCGTGAGGTCTTCGTACCACGGGTCGGTCGGCGGAACCATCGAACCGATGAGGGTTCCGTAGTCGCCCCAGATCGAGTTCAGCAGTTTCTTGGTGTCGATGGCGGAGTAGATCGCCTTGCGCACGTCGACGGTGTCGAAGGGCGCGACCCGGTCGTTGAAGGCGAGCAGTTCTTTCGTCGTCGACTTGCCGTCGCTCACGACGTAGTCGTCGTTGTCGGTGAACTGGGCGAGGGCGTCGGGGCTCTGCACGCTCGTGATGATGTCGATCTGGTTGGTGAGCAGCGCGTTGCCGAGGGCGGTTGCGTCGGTGAAGTAGTTGAAGACGACCTCGTCGTTCTTCGCTGGGTCACCCCAGTAGCCGTCCCACTTCTCGAGGCTGAGCGAGCTGCCGCGCTTCCACTCGCCGAGTGTGTACGGGCCGGTTCCGTCTTCGCTCGTCTCGAGGTCGGTCGCCTTGGCGTTGACGATCCAGATGTAGCTGAGGTTGTAGATGAACGAGATCGAGCGCTCGGCCAGCGTGATGACGACAGTCGAGTCATCCGGGGTGGCGATGTCAGAGACGACGCCGAAGCTGCTCTTGCGCGCGGACTGCGAGTCCTCGGCGAGCACGGCCTCGATGCTGGCCTTGACATCGGCTGACGTCAGCGCCGCACCGGAGTGGAAGGTGACATCGTCACGAAGGGTGAAGGTGTAGGTCAGGCCATCGTCGCTCACTGTGTTGCTCTCGGCGAGCAGTGGCTCGACCGCGCCGTCGTCGGTGAGTCTGAACAGGCCCTCGTAGACGTTGCCGTTGAAGGCCTCGGTGACACCCTGGCCACCGCCACCGGTGTTGCTGAGGTTCTGCGGTTCGTAGAGCGAGCCGATCTCGATGGTCGAGTCACCGCTCTCGGCGGCCGGCGTCGAGGCGCAGCCGGCGAAGGCGAGGGTCGCGGCGAGCGCGAGGCCGACACCGGCGGTTACCCGTCGGGTGATCGAACTGGTGGCGAAGGATTTCTTCATGACACTCCTGGATTGATGCGGGGCGCGCTCATGCGCACCCGAGCGGTGCTGTGGTGCAAGGGAAAGAGAGACCGCGACAGTGCGGCAGGAGGCGAGACCTAAGCGGCCAGCGCCTGGTAGATGTCGAAGCCATTGTGAAAGACCACCGACCGTTCACCCGCGAGAACAGGCCCGGCGAACCGGTTCTGCTCCGGCGGGAGCGGACAGTTGTACTGCACCGAGAAGCCGCAGGGCGGCACAAAAGCACGGTTGAAGTCGAGAACGACGGTGCCGGGCTCACCGAAGCTTCCGGCCCCGGTGCGCTGCACGAACAGAAAGCGGCCCGAAGAGTAGGTCGCGGTGTCGTCGGTGGCGCGGTTGGTGGCATCGCCGAAGACGAGCAGCAGCGTTCCGTCGTCGTCGAAGGCACTGAACGTGTAGTCGACACCGTCGCGGGTGAAGCGGATGTCTCCCGGCACGACCAGTTCGCGGCTTCCGCCGTTGTCACGGATGTGCTCGAACGGAATGGTGCGGTCACCGGCGACGGGGGTGAACTCCGCCTCGATCACCCAGTCCGGGTCGAAGTCGAAGACCGGCACATCGTCGAAGGCGGCGATGGCGGGCGACGCCGAATCCCAGAGACGGATGCCGTACTCCGGTTCGCCGGTGTCGAGGTTCCGGCGTTCGAGCCGGGTGACGATGACGGTCTTCGGGCTGTTCTTCAGCGCTGCCGCGAAAGCGTCGTCGGCCGATTCGCCCGCGGCGAGCCAGCGGGTCTCGATGAGTGCGAGGTTGCCAGTGGGCGCGACAACAGCGGCCAGGCGCGACGCTCGCCACGCGGGGTAACCGGCTTCGGCGAGCGTTGCAGCGCCCGGGGTCGCGGGCTGGGAAGTTGACGTGTCAGCGTTCGGCATGATCCTTCAATGATCGTCGCTCGATCCATAATGTTCCAATCGTGTGACACAACGTTGCGTGATCGTTCCCAAAGTCACAGCGACCGCTCGGATCCGCGGTTCAGAGCTGCTCGATCTTGGCGAGGATCACCTCGCGCTGGCGATCGTTCGCCGTGAGGGACGCCGCGGTCACGAATTCCGAGCGCGCTTCCTCGGTGCGTCCGAGCCGCGCGAGCAATTCACCGCGGACCCCCGGCAGCAGCGCCGATCCTCGCAGCGAGCCCTCGTCGACGATCCGGTCGACGATCAGCAGAGCGGATGCCGGCCCGGTCGCCATCGAGACCGCGACCGCGCGGTTGAGGTCGACCACCGGGTTTCTCGTGAGCTGCGAGAGAGCCTCGTAGAGCAGCACGATCTGCGCCCAGTCGGTGCCCTCGACGCTCGGGGCCGTCGCGTGGCACTCGGCGATGGCCGCCTGCAGGGCGTAGTTCGCCCGCCCGCGTCCCAGGGCATCCGCGCGAGCGAGGGCCGCGCGGCCACGGGCGATCTGCGAGTGGTCCCAGCGAGTGCGGTCCTGGTTCTCGAGCAGGATCGGCTCGCCGGTCGGAGAGACGCGGGCGCCGAACCGCGACGCCTGGAGCTCCATCAGCGCGACCAGGGCATGAGCCTCAGGCTCGCGCGGAACGAGTGCGGCAAGAATCCTGCCGATGCGCAGCGCCTCGTTCGCCAGGTCCTTCCGGATCCAGGTATCACCAGAGGTCGCCGCGTACCCCTCGGTGAAGACCAGGTAGACGACCCCGAGCACCGAACCGAGCCGCGACTTCCACTCGGCAGGGTCCGGCGCCTCGAAGGGTACTTTCGCGGCACCGAGGGTCTTCTTGGCCCGCACGATCCGCTGCTGGATCGTGGCTACCGGCACGAGGAACATCCGCGCGATCTCTTCGGTGGTGAGCCCGCCGACGACCCGCAGGGTCAGTGCGACCTGCGCCTCGCGGCTGAGCACGGGGTGACAGGCCGTGAACACGAGGCGCAGCACGTCGTCGTCGATCGGCTGCCAGGCATCCGCGCCGTCGACCGAGTCGTCGAGTTCGTGGGCGAGGGCACGGTATCGCTCATCGAGTCGCTCCCGTCGCCGCCAGCCGTCGATAGCCCGGCGCTTTGCCACAGCCGTGAGCCAGGCCCCCGGATTCTGCGGCACCCCGGATGCCGGCCACTGCGCCAGGGCGTCGGCGACGGCCTCCTGCGCGAGGTCCTCGGCCAGCCCGAGGTCACCGGTCACACGGGCGAGCGTGGCGATCACTCGCGCGCCCTCGATCCGCCAGACCGCGTCGACGGTGCACGAGATATCGCTCATGAGAATTCCCGGGCCGCAGGATCGCGGCTAGTCCTTGCCGGTCTCGACGCGCAGGGCCTGCTGCTTCTTGAACCCCTCGGTGTCGGCGAAATCGGCGAAGTCACTCATGTCGGTGACCCGGCGCACCTCGAGTTTCGACCCGGCGCCGAGTGGAGCACGGCTCGCCCACTGCTTGGCTTCCTCGGTCGACGAGACCTCGATGATCCAGAAACCACTGAAAAGTTCGTGGGTCTCACCGTAAGGGCCATCGGTCACAATCGGTGCGTCGCCGGCGAAGTCGACGACAAACGCCTCGCTGAGGTCGTCGGCGAGGCCGTCGCCCGACAGCAGCACGCCAGCACCGACGAGTGCCTCGTTGTAGTCGGCCATCTTCTGGATGATCTCGGCGAACGGGGTGTTCTCGTAGGCGAGCTTCGCGTCGTCGGTTGCGCGCATGATGAGCATGAACTTCATGGGGTACTCCTTGTTTGGCCAGGCCGCCGTCTGCGTCCTTCTACTATGGCGTCGAACGGGCCCGGGCGAAATCGACAGAAGCAGCAAAAGTTTTTCGGGAACGGCGACGGCTAGGCTCGCTCGAGTGAGAGCCCTCGACCGCGACATCCTGCGTCTGGCCGTTCCGGCGCTCGGTGCGCTCGTGGCGGAACCGTTGTTCCTGCTCACCGATACCGCCCTCGTCGGGCACCTCGGTGAGGCCCCGCTCGCCGGCCTCGGCATAGCGAGCGCCCTGCTGCAGACGACCATCGGGCTGCTCATCTTTCTCGCCTACGCGACGACCCCGGCCGTCGCCCGGATGCTCGGCGCCGGCAACACCGCTGGTGCCATCCGCGCCGGTCTCGACGGCCTCTGGCTCGCTCTCGGCATCGGCGTGGCACTCGCGCTGGTCGGCCTCGCCGCGGCGGAACCGCTGGTCGGTTTGTTTCCGAGCACGGCCGAGGTCGCGGCCCAGGCCACCGTCTACCTGCGGATCTCGCTCGCCGGGCTGCCGGCGATGCTTCTCGTCATCGCCGCGACCGGGCTCTTCCGCGGGCTGCAGGACACCCGGACTCCACTCGTGGTCGCGGTCGCGGGTTTCGGCGCGAACATCGTTCTCAACGTCGTTCTCATCTACGGCCTCGGCCTCGGTATCGCCGGGTCCGCGACCGGCACCGTCATCGCGCAGTGGGCCATGGCTGTCGTGCTTCTCTTCATCGCGGTGCGGCGGGCGCGGATCGCCGGCGTGACCCTGCGTCCCGGGCTCGCCGGAGTGAGCGGCGTTGCAGCATCGGGCGGCTGGCTGCTGCTGCGCACGGCGAGCCTGCGGGCGGCCATTCTCGCGAGTGTGGTCGTCGCGACCTCGCTCGGTGTCATCGAGCTCGCGGCCTTCCAGGTCGCGACCACCGTCTTCTTCACCCTCGCCTTCGTTCTCGACTCGCTCGCCATCGCGGGGCAGGCGCTGGTCGGGCACGGGCTCGGTGCGGCCCAGACCGAGCGCACCCGTGCCATCATGCGCCGGCTGGTGCAGGGGGGAATCGGCAGCGGGGTCGTGCTCGGGGTGGTGGTGGCGGCATCCGCCCCGCTTCTCGGCCCGGTCTTCTCGTCGAATCCGCTCGTTCAGCAGGCGATCACCGTGACGTTGCTGGTGATGGCGGCTGGGATCCCGCTCGCGGGCTACGTCTTCGTTCTCGATGGGGTGCTGATCGGAGCGGGCGATGCGAAGTACCTCGCGATCACCGGCGTGGTGAATCTCGTCGTCTTCGCACCCATGCTCGCTGGTGTCGCGCTACTGCACCCGACAGGAATTCCCGGCCTGGCCTGGCTCTGGCTGGCGTTCGGCTACGGCTACATTGCAGCCCGCGCGGTCACCCTCGGCCTTCGCGCCCGGACGACCGCGTGGCAGGTCACCGGAGCATAGCCCGCCCTACGAAACGGGAGGCTGTTCCCCGGCGGCTTCTTCTTCGAGCTTCTCGCGGATCTCGGCGCGGTAACGCACACGGCGCACGCGACGCACCATGTCGACGATGAGGAACAGCGTGATCGCGGCGATGGCGAAGGTGAACGCGAAACCGACCCAGGTCGGGGTGATCGAGTCTTCGTCGCCGGTGAAGGGCGGCGGTGCGCTCGGTGACGGCGTCGCCTGGGAGAGCCAGACTGAAGCGCGAAGCACGCTGTCGGCGAGCGCGGTGGTGACTGTCATGCGGTTTCCTCTACGGGGTGCGGATCGGGTTCGATTCCCGCGAACAGGTCGGTTTCGGGAAGCGTGGTATCGACGAGCGACTCGACCAGGTCGAAATCCTCGGTGGGCCAGGCAGCGGCCTGCACGTCGTTCGGCCAGTAGAAGAACAGGCTGTCGGGCGGAACCTGGCTGGCATGCGATCGCAACGCGCGGTCGCGGGTATCGAAGAACTCGCTGGCCGGAACGCGAGTGGTCGGCTCGGCGGGAATGCCGCCCGGTCGCTCGGCCATCCACCCGATCATCTCGGCGAGGTGTGCAGTGACGGCACTGCCGGGGTCGCGGGCCACGAGTTCGGCGTACACCGCTTCGACCCGCTGGGCGTTGAAGATGCGGTCGTAGTAGTGCTTCTGGATGGTCCACGGCGCGCCGAGTTCGCTCAGCTGGGCGGCGTCCGCGGCTGCTTTCTTCGCCCAGACGGCCACCTCGTGGGCGCGGATGTGGTCCGGATGCGGGTAGCCGCCGTTCTCGTCGTAACTGACGAGCACGTGCGGGCGGAAATCGCGCACGATCTTCACGAGCGGGGCGCCCGAGTACTCGAGCGGAATCGCCGAGAAACTGTCGGGGCGAACGCCCTCGCCCTCTTCGGGGAGCCCGGAGTCGGTGTAGCCCAGCCAACGGTGCTCGATGCCCATAGCGGCCTGGGCACCGGCCATCTCGATGCGGCGGAGGCCGCCCATGTCGCGATGCGCCATCGCGGTCTGCGCGGCGGGCAGGGCCGGGTTCTGGATATCGCCGAGTTCGCCACCGGTGCAGCTCACGACGAGCACCCGGGCGCCGAGGCTCCGGTAGTAGGCATAGGTGGCGGCACCCTTGCTCGACTCGTCGTCGGGGTGGGCGTGCACCGCCAGCAGTCGCAGTGTCACCAAACTCCTAGGGATAACGAATAGCCTTGGGTCAAGAGTAACCGCAGCATGGGGAGTTTTCGTGTCGATAGCCGAGCAGGTGACCCCCACGGGCGACCGCGCGGGCGGTGCGGATGCAGCCGCCGAGCTCGACGACCGCTACGGCCGCACTCCCGGGTCGGCACGGCGTACTCGCCTGATCTTCATCGTCGCCGCGGGCGCCTTCGCTCTCGTCTTCGGCGCCTGGCTCATCTGGGCCGGCCTCATCGGAACCGGTGCCCAGTTCCAGACGCGCGATACCGGGTACAAGAACGTGACCGACAATTCGATCGACGTGCAGTTCTCGCTGACCGTCGACGCGGGAACGCCCATGCGCTGTGCGGTGCAAGCTCTGAACTCGAGCTTCTCGATCATCGGGTGGAAGATCGTCGATATTCCGGCATCCGAGACACGCACCCGCACTCTGGTCGAAACAGTGCGCACCTCAGAGAGACCCGTTACCGGGTTGATTCATACCTGCTGGCTCGCCTAAGCTGGGGCATTCATCACACGAGACCGGCCAGTTACGGCCGGTTTTCCCTTTGTAAGGAGCACATTGTGGCTAGCGATAGTTCAGTCACCTGGCTGACCCAGGAGGCGTTCGACCGACGCACCGCCGAGCTGGAGCAGCTCACCGGTGAAGGCCGCCTCGAGATTGCAAAGAAGATCGAAGCCGCTCGCGAAGAGGGCGATCTCAAAGAGAACGGCGGATACCACGCCGCCAAAGAAGAGCAGGGCAAGATGGAGGCGCGCATCCGCGTTCTCACCGAGCTACTGCGTAACGCCACTGTCGGCGATACTCCCGAGAGCCACGGTGTAGTCGAACCGGGAACCGTCATCACCGCGAAGATCCTCGGCGACCCGAGCACGTTCCTGCTCGGCAGCCGCGAGATCGTCGGCGACAGCGACCTCGACGTCTACAGCGAGGGCAGCCCCCTCGGAACCGCGATCATCGGCATGAAGGTCGGCGAGTCGACCGCCTACACGGCACCCAACGGCAAGCAGATCACCGTGGAGATCGTCTCGGTAGAGACGTACATCCCGTAACCCGTCCTCGCCGATCGAGTAGGTCGACCGAGCGCCAGCGAGCAGTGGGGGCGCGGGCGTGTGGCGGGTGGAGCGCTAGAAGTCGACCCGCGGCTCGTAACCCTCGTCGCGCAGTTTTCCGAGAACCTCTTCGGCGTGGTCCGGGCCACGGGTCTCGATGTGCAACTCGAGTTCGACCTCGCTGATCTGCATTCCGCCGGTGTGGCGGGTGTGCAGCACCTCGACGACGTTCGAGTTCGCCTCGGCCACGAGCGCTGCAATGCGCGCGAGCTGGCCGGGGCGGTCGGGGAGCGGGATGCGCAGCTTGAGGTAGCGCTCGGATGCCGCGAGCCCGTGGTTGATCACGCGCGCCATCATGAGCGGGTCGATATTGCCCCCACTGAGGATCACGACAGTCTTGCCGGCGTCGTAGACGAGTTCGGAGAGCAGGGCGGCGACACCGACCGCGCCGGCCGGCTCGACGACGAGCTTGCCGCGTTCCATCAGCAGCAGCATCGCCTGGGCGATGAGGTCTTCGTCGACGACGATGATCTCGTCGACCGTGTCTTTGATGATGTCGAAGTTGAGTGCGCCGGGGCGGGCGACGTTGATGCCGTCGGCGATCGTCGGCCGGGTCGTCACCTCGGTGACGTAGCCATTGGTTATGGACACCGGGTACGGCGCGGCATTGGCGGCCTGGACGCCGATGATCCGCACGGTGCGACCGGTGAGGGCAGAAGCCTGCCGGATCGCGCTCGACACACCGGAGATCAGACCGCCGCCACCGATCGGGATGATCACGGTGTCGACATCCGGAACCTGGTCGAGGATCTCGAGCCCGAGGGTCCCCTGGCCGGCGACGACGTCCCAGTGGTCGAACGGCGGGATGAAGACGGCACCGGTGGCCTCGGCGAACTCGGCGGCGGCACGCAGCGGCTCTTCGACTGTATGGCCGCGCAGCACGACCTCCGCGCCGTAGCCTTTGGTCGCCTGCAGCTTCGGCAGCGCGACACCGACCGGCATGAAGATCGTGGCCTTGATGCCCAGCTCGCGGGCGGCGAAGGCGACACCCTGGGCGTGGTTGCCGGCCGAGGCGGCGACGACCCCGCGCGCCTTCTCTTCATCGGTGAGCCGCGAGAGGCGGTTGTAGGCACCGCGGATCTTGTACGACCCGGTGCGCTGCAGGTTTTCACACTTGAGGAGCACCGGCGACCCGAGGCCGTCGCTCAGAAAGCGCGCGGTCTCCATCGGGGTGACATCGACGACGCCGGAGACTCGCTCACGAGCCTCTTCGAATTCCGCCAGAGTCGGCCCTGCGAGAGTGATTTCAGCCATTTGACTTCACTGTACCGCTTGCCTGGGCCAGGTCATCCACGCCGGGTCGTCGCGCCTGGCGCCACGTTCCGCTCGAGATGTACTTCACCATGACATTGAGTACAGCGATGAAGGGAACCGCGAAGAGTGCGCCGGGGATACCTGCGATGAACGAACCGGCGGCGACCGCGAGCACGACCGCGAGCGGGTGCACCTTGACCGCGGTTCCCATGACGATCGGCTGCAGCACATGGCCCTCCAGCTGCTGCACACCGAGCACGACACCGAGCATGACGAGCGCGGGAACCGGACCGAGGAAGATGAGCGCGATGAGGATCGCGACCACACCCGAGACCACGGCACCGACGACCGGGATGAACGAGGCGAGGAAGACCAGGATCGCGATCGGGATCACGAGCGGGAACCCGCCCGGGTCACCCGTTACGACGAAGCCGATGATGAAGGCACCGAGGCCGATACCGACGGCGTCGATGAACGCGACGAAGATCTGCACCTTGACGAAGGTCGAGAGGGTGAGCCAGCCGGCGTGGCCGGCGCCGTCGACCGCGCGGCGGGCACGGCGCGGGAACAGGCGGACGATCCAGCCCCAGATCCCCTTGCCGTCGATGAGGATGAACAGGGTCGAGAAGATCACGAGAAGGAATCCGGTGACGGCGTGGAGTCCCGTCGTCCCCACCGACAGCGCACCCGAGAAGAACACCCCGGAGTCGGCCTGGAAAGCCTTCAGCGCCTGGTCGATGTAGCCGTTGATGTCGGCTTCGTTGATCTCGAGCGGCGGCTGGGCGAGGAAGGTGGTGAAGTCGCCGTAGGCCACCCCGACGCGGTCGGCGATGCCGGCCGAACCGGCGCGGATCTGGCTCACCACGAGGAAGATCAGGCCCGCGATGATGCCAAGGGTGAGCACCATGGCGAGCGCGACGGCGAGGCCGCGCGGCCACTTGTGCCGGGTCAGGAGGTTGACGAGCGGCACGAGCAGCGACGCGACGAGCACCGCGATGAGCACCGGCACGACTATGTCTTTGAGCTGCGCGACGACGAACCCGAAGACGACGATGACCGCGCCGATGGCGAGAAGCCGCCAGGCGAACTGCCCGCCGACCTCGACACCCATCGGAATCGCGAGCTCGACCTGGCGCTTGCGGTCAGGACCGGTGGGAACGTCCCTGCTCGCCTGAGAAACGGACTCGGTCTTCTTCTTGCGCCCAAAGATCATCCAGCAAGTCTAGAACCGCCGGTCTGGGCCGACCGGCGGTTCTGAGCAAATGCTGGGTGAGCGCGGCCTGGCTAGTCGCGCCCTGTCTATCTACTCGCGCGCTGCCACCGACACAGCGTTGCCCCGCAGCCGCAGGCGAATGCTGTCGCCGGGTGCCACGCGCTCCCCCACGTCGTGCTGCACCGAGAGAGAGGTGCCGTCGGCGGTAGTGACGATGGTGCGGCGCAGCGACCCGAGGAAGCTCGACGTGAGTACGGTCGCGTCGATGGTGCCCGACGGGTCGATCACGATGTCTTCCGGGCGCACGAGGGCGGTAACCGGGCCGTCGGGCAGCGGGGTGCCGAGGGCGACCAGCGTCGAACCGTAGACCGAGACCTCGCCGCCGGAGAGCTGGGCGTCGACCCGGTTGCTCAGCCCGACGAAGTTGGCGACGAACGGGGTGGCCGGGGCGCTGTAGAGCTCTTCGGGAGTGCCGATCTGCTCGATGACGCCCGCGCGCATCACCGCGACCCGGTCGGCGACCGCGAGGGCCTCCTCCTGGTCGTGGGTGACGAACAGGGTGGTGATGCCGAGGTCGGTCTGGATGCGGCGGATCTCGTCACGCAGCTGCACGCGTACCTTGGCGTCGAGCGCGCTCAGCGGCTCGTCGAGCAGCAGTACCCGCGGGCGGGTGACGAGGGCACGGGCCAGGGCGACACGTTGCTGCTGCCCGCCGGAGAGCTGGTGGGCGAAGCGCTGTGCGAAGGTTCCGAGGCCGACCATCTCGAGGGCTTCGAGCGCGCGGGCGCGACGCTCGTCGGCGGCCACCTTGCGCATCCGCAGTCCGAACTCCACGTTCTCGAGCGAGGTCATGTGCGGGAACAGCGAGTACGACTGGAAGACCATTCCAATGTCGCGCTTGTTGGTCGGTACGTGGGCGACGTTCGTGCCGTCGATGCGGATCTCGCCGCCGTCGATGCTTTCGAGCCCGGCGAGCGAACGGAGCGCCGTCGTCTTGCCGCAGCCCGAGGGGCCGAGCAGTGCGACGAACTCACCGGGAGCGACGCGCAGCCCGATCTCGTCGAGGGCACGCTGCCCCGAGTACTCCTTGACGACGTCGATCAGTTCGACGGTCGCCCCGGCGGATGCGGCCGTGGCAGGTGAGGAGGGTTGGGTGAGGGTCATGAGTCACTCCGATTGCGCTTGGCCTGTTTTGTCGATTTGGGTTGGCCAACGCGGCCGATTACCAGAAGAAGGATGAAAGCGAGAACCAGTGCGAGCAGGGCGCAGATGACCGCGACGAACGGGTCGGACTGCGAGATCTGCAGCATCGCCGTCTGCAGGTTGACCCGGTTGAGCAGCGACGCGATGGTGAATTCACCGAGCACGACCGCAACCGAGATGAACGAGGCCGCGAGGATCCCGCGGCGCAGGTTCGGAAGCAGCACGCGCCAGAGCACGTTCAGCCAGCCCGCCCCAAGGGACCGGGCCGCTTCGCTCAGCGTGATCACGTCGACGGCGTCGAGGTTCGACTGGATCGACCGGTAGGCGTATGGCAGCACGGTGATGCCGTAGGCGAAGGCGAGGGTCCAGATCGAGCCGCCGAAGACGCGCACCACAATCGCGTAGACCGGGGCGAGGCCGACGACCAGCACGATCGCGGGCACGGTGATCGGGATGATGCAGATGAACTCGAGAACCCGGCGCAGTTTCGGAAACTGCAGGTGCACCAGGATCATCGTGGGCAACAGCACGACGAGCACGATGCCCACGGTGACGGCAGCGAGCAGGAACGAGTTCGTGATTCCGGTGAACAGCGAGCGGTAGGTGCGCGCGCTGTCCGGCGAGAACAGGGTGGTCCAGTGGTCGAGCGTGTGCTCGCCTTCGAAACCCTGCCGGAAGGTGAACTCGAGCATCGCGATGAGCGGCAGCAGGAAGACCACGCCGACGATGGTGAGGATGACGCCGCGCATGATCTTCGACGGCTCGGTGCCGATCCGGACGGCGGTGGACGGTCCGCGGCTCATCGCTGCCACCTCGCGGTGCGTGACTGCAGGATCGAGTAGCCCCACATGACGACGACCATGACGACGATCATGCCGAGGGCGAGTGCGCCGGCGAGGTTCTCGCGACCGAGCACGGTCTCGCTGATGAGCGAGCCACGGATCTGCAGCGGCACGATGAACGAGCCCTGGCTGATGAGTGCGGCGGCCGTCGCGTACGACGAGAAGGCGTTGGCGAACAACAGCAGCAGGCTGCCGAAGAACGAGGGGGCGAGTACCGGGAAGGCGATTCTCGTCCAGTAGGTGAAGCGGGTTCCGCCGAGGGTGGCGTTGGCTTCGGCCCACTGGGATTTGAGTCCCTCGAGGGCGGGCATGAAGGTGATGATCATGAGCGGCACCTGAAAGTAGATGTACGGCAGCAGGAGCCCGGGAACCTGGTACAGCCAGATGCCGTTCTCGAAGATGTCGATGCCGAAGGTGTTCGCGAGAAAGACAGTGACGAGTCCCTGGCTGCCGATGAACGCGATGAACGCGAAGGCGAGCATGACCCCGCCGAACTGCGCGAGAACACTGCTGCCGCTGCTGATGACCGAACGCAGTGCGCCGTCGGGCTTCGTGCCGAGCAGGGCGTAGCAGACCAGAGCGCCGACGATCGAACCGATCACGGCCGACAGCGCAGAGACGCCGAACGAGCTGAGGAACGCATTCAGCACGACCGGTTCGAACAACCCGCTGATGTTGTCGAGGGTGAATCCGCCTTCGGCGTCGAAGAAGCCGGTGACGACGGCGAGAACCGTCGGGATGGCGAGGAAGATGACGACGTAGACCGCGAACGGGGTCAGGCCGACGTACTTCAGCAGCCCGCGGAACCGCGAGAAGCGTGGGGCGGGCGCAGAACCGGTGAGAGGGTGACGCCGAGTGTCTGACTCGGCGTCACCCTTCACGAGAACTGGCGCGTTAGCGACAGTCACTTGTTATCTGGATGAGCAACGGATACGGCGATCAGCCGATTGCCGCGGCCCACTTGTCAGCGAGAAGAGTCGCGGCTGCTGCCGACTGCTCTTCGGTCGGGGTGACGAGTTCGCCGTCGAGCGCTCCGATGGCGTCGAGGGCGTCGGTGTCGACGGTTCCCGCTTCGGTCATCGCGGCGAGGGTCACCGGGTAGGCGCCACCCTCGATGAAGAGGTTCTGGGCCTCAGGACTGAACAGGAATTCCTGCCAGAGGCGAGCGGCTGCCGGGTGAGGGGCGTCCTTGCTCACTGCCTGGTTGTAGTAGCTGGTGTAGGCGGTTCCCGGAAGGGTCAGCACCTTCCAGTCTGGAACGGTCGCCGCTGCGGCGAGGTTGTTGTAGCTCCAGTCGAAGACGACCTTAGTCTCGCCCGAGGCGATGGTGGCCGGGGTCGCGTCGAGCGGCACGAAGTTGCCCGCTGCGTTCAGCTTCTGGAAGAACTCGATACCGGGGGTGAAGTCGTCGAGGGTTCCACCGCTCTGCACGGCGGCCAGACCGACAGCCGCGAAAGCCGCGCCGGCCTGCGTCGGGTCACCATTGAGCGCAACCGCACCCTTGTAGTCAGCACCGAGCAGGTCGTCGAGCGACGTCGGGGCCGGAACGGACTTCGAGTTGTAGCCGACCGACATCGAACCGGTGTAGTCGTTGACCCAGAGGCCGGTGGCTTCCTTGTTCTCGGTCGGGATCTCGTCCCAGTTCGCTACCTGGTACGGCGCGAAGTAGTCGAGGCTGTCGAGGGCGACGGCGGTTCCGAGGTCGAAGACATCGGGGGCGGTGTCCTGGCCCTTGAGGTTGTCAGCGGCGGTGATTTCTTCGGCGCTCGAGATGTCGGGGTTGTCGGACTGCACGGTGATTCCGTACTTGTCCTCGAATGCTGCCTTGATCGCGCCGTAGTTCGCCCAGTTGTCGGGAAGCGCGATGACGTTGAGCTGGCCTTCGGCCTTGGCCGCCTCGACGAGAGCGTCGAGTCCGCCGAACGCGTCGGCGCTCGTGGCGGTCTTCGCGTCGACATCCCCGGCGGCGGGGGTTCCGCCATCGGTGCTGCCGGCGCAGGCGCTGAGCGAGATCGCGACGGCGGCGAGAACTGCGACCGTGGCGAGGTTGCGCTTTGTGAACAAGTGTTCCTCCTGGTGGTTCATCGGCCGCTCGCGCTGTGTGCGAGCAGTGGGATACCGACTGGCCTCCGTAAAAATAGGAGATTAAGCCCTCTAATGGGGGGCAAGCAGGTGAACGCCAACTATACAGCGGGCGCATTTTCGCCTTTTACCCGTCCTCACCGGTGTCGGTGACGGTGGATAGAGTCTTGTCGTGGCTACCGCTCGTTCTTCCGCTGACCTCTCCGCCGCCCAGGCACGCCGCATCGCCCTCGCCGCGCAGGGCTTCGGCCGGCCCGCCGCGGCGACGACCGGTACCCGGCAGCTCAACCTGCTCGTTCAGAAACTGGGCCTGCTGCAGCTCGATTCGGTCAACGTCTTCGAACGCAGCCACTACCTTCCCGTCTTCGCCCGGCTCGGGCACTACGACAAAAACGACCTCGACCGGCTGACCTTCGCGAGAAAGAGCGCCTACACCGAATACTGGGCCCACGAGGCCGCGATCATCCCGGTCGAGAACTGGCCGCTGTTCCGCTGGCGCATGGAAGCCCGGCGCGAGCGTTGGTACGGCGAGAAAGACTCCTGGGTGCGTGACAACGCCGTCATGCTCGACTGGTTGCGGGCCGAACTCCGTGACAAGGGCCCGATCGCCGCGAGTGAGATCCAGCACGACTCCGGCAAGGGCGAGGGCGGATGGTGGGGCTGGTCGAGCGTCAAACTCGGCCTCGAATACCTCTTCGGCTGGGGTGAGGTCGTCTCGGCGGGGCGGACCCGCTTCGAACGCACCTATGCGCTCGCCGAGCAGAAACTGCCCGCATCCGTTCTCGAACAGCAGGTCAGCGAGACGGATGCCGTGCGCCGACTGATGGCACTGTCGGCACGCGCGCACGGCGTGGGCACGCTGCGCGACCTCGCCGACTACTACCGCATTAAGCAGGCACCCGCCGCCCTCGCGCTGCTCGACCTCGTCGACTCCGGCGACGTCGTGCCGGTGACCGTCGACGGGTGGAAGCAGCAGGCATACCTGCACCGCGACGCGCGCATCCCGCGCTCAATGAACGCCGGGGCACTGCTCTCGCCCTTCGACCCGGTGGTCTGGGAACGCGGTCGCGCCGAGCGCATGTTCGACTTCCACTACCGCATCGAGATCTACACGCCAGAGCCGAAGCGGGTCTTCGGGTACTACTCGCTGCCGATCCTCATCGACGATGCGCTTGTCGGCCGGATCGACCTCAAGAACGACAGGCAGAACCGGGTACTGCGGGTTCAGTCGGCCTGGCGGGAAGCCCACGCGCCGGCCGGCATCGAAGACCGCATAGTCCCGCTGCTCGAGAGTACGCGTGCCTGGCAGGCACTCGACAAAGTCGAGTTCACCGGTCGCGGCGACCTGTCGGCGTCGCTCGAAGCCGCGTGGAACTCGCGCGGGAATTAGAAGCTTCCGCCGCTTTCGCGCAATCGCTGCACGCGCTCCAGGATCGGCGGGTGAGTGCTGAACAGGCGGTCCATGATGCCCGGCTTCGTCGGGTCGGAAATCCACATGTGCGCCATGGTCGAGTTTTGGCGACGCATCGGGCGACCGTAGGCGGCGAGCTTCTCGAGAGCGCTCGCGAGGGCATCCGGGTGACGCGTGGTGAGTGCACCTGTCGCGTCGGCGAGGTACTCGCGCTGGCGCGAGATGGCGGCCTGCACGACCGCGGCGACGAGCGGTGCGACCAGCAGCGCGACGATGCCGATGATGAGCATGATCGGGTTTCCGCCGCCGTTGTTGTTGTTATTGCGGTTGCTTCCGCCGAAGAACGCGAAGCGAAGAAAGATGTCAGAGATGAAGCCGACAGCGACCACGAGCCCGAAGACGATGAGCGAGACCCGGATGTCGTAATTGCGAACGTGCCCGAGCTCGTGTGCCATGACGCCCTCGAGCTCGTCGTCGGTCATGATGTCGAGGAGCCCGGTGGTCGCGGCGACGATGGCGTGCTCCGGATCCCGGCCGGTGGCGAACGCGTTCGGCGACGGGTCGTTCACGATGTAGACCTTGGGCATCGGGGTGCCGGTGGTGATCGAGAGATTTTCGACGATGCGGTAGAGCCGCGGGTTGTCAGCCTTCTGGATCTGCTGGGCACCGCTCATCGCGACCGCCTGGCCGCTCGCGAAGAAGTACTGGAAGACGGCATAGAGGATCGAGCCGACGAAGACCACGATGGCGATCGTGTAGTCACCCGGTGACGCGAAGAAGCTCACGGCGATGCCGAGCAGGCCGAGAATGATCACGAACGCGATCATGATGAGCACGGTGTTCCGCTTGTTCGCGGCGATATTTCTATACATGGTGTGGGGGCAGCCGTGGTCCGGTGATCAGGGCGGAAGCGGTGCTCTAGAATTGCACGCGGGGCGGTTCTGCGATGGCAGCCGAGTCGGCGACCTCGAAGAACTCGCGCTCGGAGAAACCGAGACCGCGCACGAACAGGGTGTTCGGGAAGACCTTGATCTTGGTGTTGAGCTCACGCACTCCACCGTTGTAGAACCGGCGGCTGGCCTGGATCTTGTCTTCGGTGTCGACGAGCTCGCCCTGCAGCTGGAGGTAGTTCTGGCTTGCCTGCAGCTGGGGGTAGGCCTCGGCTACGGCAAAGACGCTCTTAAGCGCGGACTGGATGTGACCCTCGGCAACGGATGCTTCGGCCGGGCTGCCGGCGGAGAGTGACTCGGCGCGGGCCTTGGTAACGGCCTCGAAGACGCCCTTCTCGTGGGCTGCGTAGCCCTTGACCGTCTCGATGAGGTTCGGCAGCAGGTCGGCACGACGCTTGAGCTGCACGGTGATGTCGCTCCACGCCTCGTCGACGCGCACGTTGAGAGTGACGAGTCCATTGTAGGTGGCCCAGAGGTAACCCCCGACAATGACCGCGAGCAGAACGATGACACCGACGACGATCAGGATTTCCATGAGGCAATCATAAGGGAGCTACCGTCACGTATCCCGGGGTTTTCATAACGGGACGCTGTGTATTCGCCGGGCACGGCGATGTACTGCGATACGGTCTAGGCCGGTAAGTCACCCGGCGGTGCTTGAGGAACAATATGTTTTTTACCCGTGAGTTGTTAGGAAACCTAGACATATCGGTCCACGTGCCCCAAACTCAAGAAAGGTTCAGCTTGCAAATCAGAGGGATGCACGTCCCAGCTGCTCAGTTCAGTGCAACGCACTCACAGATGGCAGACTCCCTATGTCGAATTTTGCAGTCGCTCTACCTGCCCGCATCGTCACCACCGTCGGTCTGACGGCCGCTCTGGCTCTTGCGATAACGGCGGCGAGCACTGGTACAGCCCGCGCGGCCGAAGCAGTCGTCGGACTCGGTACGGCGACAAGTTTCTCGGTGATCGCTTATGACTCGGTCGACAACACCGGTGCCAGCACTCTCTCGGGTGATCTTGGCGTTTCCCCCGGCACGGCTGTAACCGGGTTCCCGCCGGGTCTCGTTCTCGCGCCCGGCACCATCCACGCCGCCGATCCCGTCGCGCAGGTCGCACGTCGCGATGCCAACCGCGCCTACAACGACGCTGCTGGCCGCTCGACCACTGCCAACGTGCCGGTCGAGCTCGGCGGTACCACCAAAACTGCTGGCGTCTACACCGGCGGCACCCTGGAGGTGAACGGCCCCAACCCGCTCGTACTCGACGCCGAGGGAGACCCGGATGCCGTCTTCATCTTCCAGGCTGCCTCGACCCTCGTCACCGGTGGAGCCAGCCAGGTGCAACTCATCAACGGAGCCGACGCCTGCAACGTGTTCTGGAAGGTAGGCAGCTCGGCAACTCTCGGCACCGACTCTGAGTTCGTCGGCACGATTCTTGCCCATATCTCGGTAACCGCCACGACCGGCGCGACGATCGACGGTCGCCTCTTCGGCATCCTCGGCGCTGTCACTCTCGACAACAACGTCATCGATTCCGGAAACTGCGATACGACGGGCACGATCATCCCGGTTCCGTCCGATGACGACGACAACGACAACGGCGGCGGTAGTGGTGACGGCGGCGGAAGCGGAAGCGGAGACAATGGCGGTGGCAGCGGCGCTGCTGGCGGTTCCGACGAGGCTGCGGCGGGCGAACTCGCCGCGACCGGTGTCGACAACGGACCCGCGATCATCGCCGGCGGATCAGCGCTGCTGCTCGGTGGACTCCTCCTCGCTTACTCACGTCGCCGCCGGACTACCAGCATCAACACTGGCATCGGCGCCCACCGCGCGAGCCGTTAGGCTCCTGCCCGCAGACTCTCGCGCGGTCTCCTGTCGGGGGAGGTCGCGCGAGTAGCGCGTGCCAGACTGGTCCGGGCCCGCTTCTCGTGGCCCGGCACACCCAGGGGACACACGAATGACCGAACACACGCCTTCACGCAGCGCCACCGACTACGTCGAATCGCTGACAGTACTGATCGAAGACTTTCCGAAGCCGGGAATCACCTTCCGAGACCTGACCCCGGTCTTCGCCGACGGGCCGGCGCTTCGTGCCGTTGCGGATGCCCTGGTCGATCCGTTCGTCGGCCAGGTCGACGCGATCGCCGGCGTCGAAGCGCGCGGCTTCCTGCTGGCTGCTGCCGCCGCCTACTCGGTTGGGCTTGGCGTGTTGGTCATCCGCAAGCCGGGAAAGCTTCCCCGCGAGGTCATCTCCGAGAGCTACGACCTCGAATACGGCAGCAACACTCTCGAGGTGCAGCCATCAGACCTGCCCGCCGGGTCGCGCGTGCTGCTTCTCGATGACATCCTGGCCACCGGCGGTACGCTCGCCGCGAGCGCACGCCTCATCGACCGCGCCGGCTGGAGCGTCGCTGGGGTGAGCGTCGTTCTCGAGCTCGCCGAACTCGACGGGCGCTCTGCACTCGTCGGGCAAGACATCCGCTCGCTGGTCACCGCCTGACGGCTCTCGCGAGAGCTGGTTCAGTCGCCGAGTACGCGCGCGAGGTATTCGTTGCCGAACACGCGGTCGGGGTCGAGCCGGTTGCGCACCGCCACAAAATCGCCGTGGCGGGGGTAGGTGGCGGCGAGCGACTCGGCGTCGCGCGTGTGCATCTTTCCCCAGTGCGGACGACCGTCGTACGACTTCATGAGCGATTCGACCGTGTGGAAGTACTCGGTCGGGTCTTCGCGAAAGTATTTGTGCAGGGCGATGTACCCGGTCGGCCGGCCGGTGGCCGTCGACATCCAGAGGTCATCCGGAGCGGCAGCGCGCACTTCGATCGGGAACGAGATGCTCCAGCGCTTCGCGTCGATCATCGACCGCAGCTCGCGCAGGATCTCGGGCACGGCTTCGAAGGGCACGGCGTATTCCATCTCGCGGAACCGGGTGGTGCGCGGTGCGACGAAGACCTCGTGCGAGTGGTCGGTGTAGTCGCGGTTTCCGGCGATCTTGACCGCGAGCCGGTTGATCGGCGGCGTGAGTGACGGCATCGCGCGACCGACGTTGAGAATCGCCGCGAGGGCGTAGTTCGACACCAGCCGGTCTTCGACCCAGTCCGAGAAGCGGCTGGCCGGGCGGCGCTCCTCGCCGCCGTCGAGACGCTCGTTGTACTTGCTGAGCACGGTGTCGGTGTGCGGCCAGACATAGAACTCGAAGTGGTCGGTGGTGCTGCAGCGGTGGTCCCAGGTGTCGAGGACCGCGTCGAATTTCTCCGGGCGCTCCACCGCGCTGAGCAGGAAGGCCGGCACACACTCGATGGTGATGTCGACGAGTACCCCGAGCGCTCCGAGCCCGAGGAAGGCCGCCCCGCGCAGTTCGGGGTTCTCGGTGTCGCTGACCCGAAGCACCGAGCCGTCGGCCGTCACGAGGGTGACGGCGCGCACCTGGGTGGCGAGGCCACCGAACTCACGGCCGGTGCCGTGGGTGCCGGTCGATGTCGCTCCGGCGATCGTCTGACGGTCGATGTCGCCCATGTTCGCGAGCGCGAGCCCGAGGGGCTGCAGCAGAGCGGGCAGTTGGTAGAGGTTGGTACCCGCGCCGAGAGTGACGAGGTTTCCCTCGACCCGCAGCACGCCATCCATCGCCTCGACATCGAGCTGGATGCCGGTGGTCGCGCCGATCGAGGTGAAGCTGTGGCCGGCACCGATCGCCTTGACCGTGAGCGAGCGGTCGCGGGCGAGGTGCACGAGCTCGATGACATCGTCGACGCTGGTCGGGCGGGCCACGTGGACCGGGTCGGCACTCGCCGTGCGACCCCAATTGCGCCAGTGCGTTCCAGGCCCGAGCAGGTGGGCGCCGCGGGTTCCGGTGGCGCTCACAGGAACACCCGGCCCTGGCCGCGGTAGGTGGGAAGCGAGCCGACCTGCTGGTCGCCATCGACTATCGCGAGCTCGTCGAGGTGCTCGCTGAGCTCCCCCGCCTTGGTGTGGCGCAGCCAGACCCGGTCGCCGACGCCCAGTTTCTCAGCGGCCGGCCCGCTGAGCGGAGTCTGCACTTCGCCGGCCATCTCGCGCGGGAGCATCGAGAGCCCCTCGGGCCAGACGAGCTTCGGAACCCGGTCGGGCTGGGGCGGTCCGGATGCGATCCAGCCGCCGCCAAGCAGGGTCGCGACCCCTGGCAGGGGCTTGCGCACTACCGAGAGCGCGAACGACGCGGCGGGCGCCGGCGTGAAGTGGGTGTAGTTGTCGAAGAGGTGCGGGCCGAACAGCCCGGAGCCGGCGGCGACCTCGGTCACGGCACTCTCGGCCGAGGTGCGCTCGAGCGAGCCGGTGCCTCCACCGTTGACGAACTCGAGGTCGGCGATCTCGCGCACTGCGGCGACAGCGGCGCCACGGCGGGTGGCGAGCTCGGCCGACGACTGCACCTGCATCCAGCGGATGATCGCTCCGTAGGCACGACGACCGGCCGGGCGGTTCACCTGCCCGGCGATCTGCGCTTCGTACCCCATCATCCCGACCAGGGTGAACCCGGGGCGGGCGACGATGACCTCGGCGAGGGCGCGAGCCTGCTCGACCGAGTGCACGGGTGAGCGGCGGACGCCGGTGTGCCCGAGGTACCAGGTGTCCCACGAGGCATCGAGCTCGAGGCAGACGCGGATCGGCTCCCGCTCCCCCGGCGCGATGACCGAGTCGACGAAATCGAGCTGGTCGACGCTGTCGACCATGATCGTCACGCGGCCTGCGAGTTCGGCGCTGCGGCCGAGGGTGCGGATCGCGTGGCGGTCCGCGCTCGGGTAGCCGACCACGACGTCATCGATCGCCTCGCCGTCGGGGCCGCTCGTCGCGAGCCAGAGCGCTTCGGCCAGGGTGTACGCGAGAACCCCGGAATAGCCGGGCAGCGCGAGCACGGCATCCATGATCCCACGCACGCGGATCGACTTGCTCGCGACCCGGATCGTGGTTCCCTGCGCCCGGTCGAGCATGTCGAAGGCGTTGTGGGCGAGTGCCGGCAGCGACAACACCCCGTAGGGCGGGTCGAGCTCGGCGGTCGCCGCCTCAAGCGCCGGCCAGTAGGTGGCAGGACTCAGCCAGGGCTGGTCGGTGGGTCGGGTGAGCTGCACTTACTTCACGCTCTTGATCGGCATGATTGAGAGGCCGCCGAGGACCGCGAATACGGCCGACGACACGAACAGGGCACCGAACCCGACATTGGCACCGGCGAAGCCACCGGTCGTGGCCGACTGGCCGGTCGCGATGCCGGCAGCGACGACGACGATGACCGCGCCGAGCAAGGGAGCGACGGCCTGCGGAACGGCCGTCGCGATGTTCATGATGCCGAGATCTTTTCCGCGCGAGTGCGAGTCGGGCAGCACCTGGGTGGCGAGGGCCTGGTCGACGGCCATGAACGCACCGTACCCGAGGCCGAGAATGGCGGCCGCGACGATGGCGATGCTGTACTGCGGAACGAACGCGAGAAGCAGGGCGGCAATCGCCTGCAGGTAGGCCGAGATGTAGACGAAGATCTTGCGCTGGCCGATGCGGTCACTGAGGCGACCGACGACGAGGGCGGAGATCGTGAAGAACACGACGTAGACGGCGCTCAGGATCACGAGGTCGTCGACCGCGTTGGGGCTGCCGAGGCCGAAGGCGACGAAGTACAGCAGCTGGGTGGTTCCGAGGGCGTTGCCGAGGTTGACCAGGATACGGCCGAGCAGCGTCCAGCCGAAGTCGGGGTACTTGCGCGGGCTCACCCAGAAGCCGGAGAGCAGGATCCGGGCCGAGAACTCGGGACGCTGGTCGGCGGGAAGCGGGGTGTCCTTGAGGAACACGAGAAACGGCGCGGCGAGAACGACGAGAACGATCGCGACGACGAGGTAGCCGACCACGGTCGAGAGAAGCAGCACAGAGACGAGCAGGAGCCCGAGGATCGTGCCGACAGCCTGGGGCGCGGAGACCCAGCCCGAGACGAACCCACGCTGGTTGACCGGCACCTGGTCTGAGATCGTGGCGGTGATCGCAGCGGTGACGATGCAGAAGCCGACCAGCGCTGTCGACCAGAAGATCCCGACGCCGACGAGGCTCGAGGTCTGCACACCCAGCAGCGCGAGGGAGATCGCGAAGACCAGGGTTCCGGCCAGGATCCACGGGCGGCGGCGGCCGAAGCGTGAGGTCGTGCGGTCGGAGAGCGCACCGGTTAGCGGGTAGGCGATCAGTGCGCAGACGCCCGCGATGGCCGAGATGATGCCGAAGGCGATGACCGGCTCGAGCCAGCTTCCCGATTCGATCTGCTTGCCCGCGTCGATGGGCAGGCCCATGACCTCGGCGATCTGCTGCGGCAGCAGAAGCTGGATCGGGGTGAGCTGGGCCATCCAGATTCCCAGCCACGCTGTCGCGAAGAGCGCGATCCAGCGTCCGGGCACCCGGCGAATGGGTTCGGAGAACAGGGCGGCCGGGGCCTTGGCTGTGGTCGTCATAGGGATCGCTCCTCGTGAGCAGTTGGTGGGATGGTGGCGGGTGCGGGAACAGCGAGGGTAGAGAGAGAATCGGCGGCGAACTCGATGACGCGGCGGGCGGCATCCGTGTCACGGTCGGCGAGCCAGCCGAAAGTGAGTCCGTCGGTCAGCGTGAGCACAGAGCGGGCGACGTCGTCGACCGGGCGGGTCCAGGTGACGCCCGCGTTCGTCGCGCCGGCGATGAGCAGTTCGGTGACGGCCGCGCGGTAGCGGGAGTACTGCTCGGCGGCGAGGTGGCGAAGGCCCGGGGTACGCAGGGCGTACTGCATGATCTCGAACATCACCTGCTCGTGCTCGGGGTCCGCGATGACGGCGCCTTCGAAGAACGCGTTGAGGGCGTCCCGGATGCTGGTGCGGATGTCCGCGCCGAGTCGAAGGCCCGAGAAGGCCGCGACTGTCTCATTTTCGACCACGTGGGCGACGAGTTCGCGCATCATCTCGTCGCGCGAGGTGAACGCGTAGTGAAAACTCGCCAGAGACATGTTCGCCTCGCCGACGACAGCGCGGGTGGTTGCGGCGTTCATACCGTCGCGGGCGATGACGCGCAGGGCAGCCTCGACGAGCAGGCGACGACGCTCGAGCGACGGTACGCGTGCCACGGCGGCCCCCTCGGTCGCTTGCCTTAGTGGGTCAAGCGACCCAGACGTGTGACCAAGATGGCAGCACGGCTGCCGGGTGTCAAGACACTCTTTTGGGGCACGCTCTTTTCGGGGAACAGGCCTGGTCAGGCCGCGGGAGCCGCGATGTTCACCAGCCAGGTGATCCCGAATCTGTCTTTCAGCATGCCGAAGCTCGCGCCCCAGGGCGCCACCGCGAGGGGCGCGCTACCCACTCGGCTCACAATTCGCAAGGCCCGAAATTCGCTCCCCTAACACCGTTAGGTTCGAATGATGGTCGATCCTCGCATCACGAGAACCAAAGAGAGCGTTTTGGCTGCCGCCGAACGCTTGATGATCGACGACGACACCAGGACTATCACCATCACCGCGTTAGCGACCGAATCGACTGTGTCCCGGCGAACCATTTACACCTACTGGCCGACGATCGACGCGGTCCTGGCAGATGTCCTCTCGCGCAAACTCGCCCAGCGATTCGAAGAACTGGACGACCCGTCCGTGCTCGATCGCCTGACAAAATTCCTGCAATCCGTGCGAGCCGGAATGACTGACCCGCTCGAGAGCACCGCGTTGCTCACTGTCGTGCTCGACGCGAGCAGTGGAGAAGACGGCGATCGACGTCTCCATGACATCACGGCGGGTCGACTCGAACTCTTCCGTACCCACGTCGGCAAAATCAGCGCCGACGAGTTCGCACAACTCGTCGGACCGCTGTTCACGACAGCTCTGGTGCTGCGGCTGCCGATCCCGGACGAACTGATGGCCAGGCAAATCGCCTTCGGAATGAAGCTGCTCTCGGGTCGTTAGCAGGCGTTCATAGCTGGTACCCCCGGTGGGGTTCGAACCCACACTTGGTCGATTTTAAGTCGACTGCCTCTGCCAATTGGGCTACGGGGGCGAGTGCGATGAAGCGGTCCCCAGCCTAACGGTCACGGGAAAACGCGGATGCCCCGCTCACCGAAGTGAGCGGGGCATCCGTGATGCAGTAATTACGCCTTGGGGCGCGAAGCGAAGCGCTCGAACTCGGCGCGCGGCGTCTCGACGGCGACGAGCGACGCGAGGTCGCGACCCCAGAAGAGGTTGATGACCCAGTTGCCGATGACGCGAGCCTTGCGCTCCCAGGTCGGCATGGCCAGGCCGTGGTATCCGCGGTGCATGACCCAGGCGGGGAAGCCGGTGATGCCGATCTTGCCCTTCTGGAAGACACCGACACCCAGTCCGAGGCCGGCGACGGCTCCGGCGGGCTGGTGGAAGTAGTCCTTGGGGTTCTCGCCACGGAGCACGGCGACGATGTTCTTCGACAGGAGCTTGCCCTGGCGAACAGCGTGCTGGGCGTTCGGAACGCAGAAGCCACCGACACCCTTACCGGTGAGGTCGGGAACGGCGCTGACGTCGCCGGCGCCCCAGGCATCCGCCACTACGCCGTCATCGGTGATGACGCGCAGGTCGGCCTGGACGCGCAGGCGTCCACGCTCTTCGGTGGGGAGGTCGGTGTTGCGCAGCATAGGCGACGCCATGACACCCGCGGTCCAGACGATGAGGTCGGACTCGAAGGTCTCGCCGGTCGAGAGCTCGATGACTCCGCCGGCAGCGGACTTGAGCTGGGTCTCGAGGTGGATCTGCGCGCCACGCTCGGCGAGGTTCTTGATGACCCAGAGGCTCGTCTTGAGCGACACCTCGGGCATGATGCGGCCCATCGCCTCGATGAGGTGGAAGTGAGTGTCTTCGAAGCTGATGCCCTTGTACCGCTTGACGAGGGCGCTCGCGAACGAACGCATCTCGGCGAACGCCTCGATACCGGCGAATCCACCACCGACGACAGTGAACGTGAGCAGGCGGTCGCGCTCGGGGCCTGCCGGCAGCAGGGCTGCCTTGTCGAAGTTGGTGAGAATGCGGTCGCGCACGGCGATCGCCTCTTCGATGTTCTTCATGCCAATGGCCTCGTCGGCAACACCGGGGATCGGGAAGGTGCGCGAGACGGAACCGGCGGTGACGACGATCTGGTCGTACTCGAACTCGTAGGGCTCGCCGACCGGAGGCGTGATGGTCGCGCTCTTGGAGGCGTGGTTGATACCGGTGACGGCAGCGGTGACGATGTTCGTCTTCGACAGGTGCTGGTGGTGAGGAACCACGGCGTGGCGGGGATCGATGGATCCGGCAGCGATCTCGGGAAGGAACGGCTGGTACGTCATGTACGGGCGCGGGTCAACCATGGTGACCTCGGCTTCGCCCTTGCGAAGAAGCTTCTCCAGCTTCCAGGCGGTGTAGAAACCGGCGTAGCCGCCGCCGACGATCAGGATTTTGGGCACGAGTGGTGGTCTCCTATTAAGACGGGGGAAGGCGAACTTCACCGTTGGAAGTCACCATTCAATCTACTCTCTTCGCCGCAATCCACCGAAATGACGCCTCGCGCCGGTCACCAGCACCGCTGCGGCGGCGGCGAAAACGAGAGCGAGCGCACCGGGGACCAGCACGCCGCGCACAGCCGAAACCGGCAGCGTCTCGGGTGCCACGGGCACCGGCGTCGCCGATTCTACGGGCGCTGCCGAGGGCGGCGCGATCGTCGCGAGAGGCTGCGGGTCGGCCGACGCCCGGCGGTGCACCCGCACCCACTCGGCGAGATCTCCCATCGGGTTGACCTGCACTTTTGCAACTTTCGCCGATACCGCCCGATCGGCGTGCAGGGTGCCGAAACCGTAGATCGGGTCGACGCCGCGTGCGCCGGCATCCGTCGCCGTCGACGTGATCCGGTTGATGACGCTGGCCGCATCGAGGTCGGGGTGGGCTGCCCGGACGAGCGCTACGACTCCCGCGACGAGTGGTGCCGCGCCGCTGGTTCCGCTCCAGGTGACGTAGCCGGTGCCGGGAACCGCTCCGACCAGTTGTTCGCTCGGTGCGGCCACACCGATGGTGATCCCCTGCGCGGACGCGTTATCGCTTGCGCTTCCTGCCCGGTCGAGACCGGCGACAGTCAGTACGCCGGGCATGGTCGCGGGAGCCCCGACCGCCTCGGTGCCGCTCCCCCGGTTGCCCGCGGCGGCGACGATGACGACCTCGTGGTCCATCGCGTACTGGA
>Ga0247736_10000136_pt1 | contig 27833 bp, 25 predicted proteins | sample UWRJL193509B2_FD_180935 | JGI IMG/M metagenome (GOLD analysis project Ga0247736, IMG submission 180935) | Plant litter microbial communities from Arlington Agricultural Research Station in Wisconsin, United States - UWRJ-L193-509B-2 | ecosystem: Environmental > Terrestrial > Plant litter >...
CCTGGTCTTCCACATGGCACTTGTCGGCGTGCTGCTCTCGGTGGGTATCGGCGGCGGTTTCGGCTACAGCGGCCAGCGCGTCGTCGTCGAGGGGCAGAAGTTCGTCAACGTGCTCGGCGACTACGACTCGTTCAACCCCGGGCCGTTCTTCTCGTCTGACGTGCTGTCGCCGTACCGGGTGAAGCTCGACAGCTTCGAGGCGACCTATGAGACCGAGAACGTCAACGCGATCGGACAGGCGATCGACTACAGCGCCGACGTCACGACGACGGATGCCGCCGGTAACGACTCGACCGCCTCCATCAAGGTCAACTCCCCGCTGAGCATCGGCGGCACCGAGATCTACCTTCTCGGGAACGGCTACGCGCCCCAGCTGGTCGTGCGCGACCCGGACGGCAAGGTCGTCTGGGCTGACGACGTGCCGTTCCTTCCGCAGGATGCCTTCCTCACCTCGGTCGGGATCGTGAAGGTTCCCGACGGGCTCGCCGAGCAGATCGGTATGGCCGGGCTGTTCTACCCGACTCCGACGGACCTCGATTCCGGCGCGATGTCGTCGAGCAACCCCGGGCTGAACGACCCGAAGCTCACACTGCGCGTCTACAGCGGCGACCTCGGGCTCGACGAAGGCGTGCCGAAGTCGGTCTACGCGCTCGACACCGACACCCTCACCCCGATCGCCGGCGACGGCGCAGACAGCGAGGCCCTCGAGCTCGGAATCGGAGACACGGTGCAGCTGCCCGACGGGCTCGGCAGCATCGAACTGACCGGTGTGAAGCGGTTCGCCTCGTTCGACGTGCACCACGATCCCTCACAACTCTGGGTTCTCGCCTTCGCCTTCCTGATTCTCGGTGGACTCCTCACCGGGCTGTTCGTTCCCCGCCGTCGCGTGTGGGTCAAGGTCGTCGAAACCGACGGCGACGACCTGCGGCTCGAGTACGCGGGGCTCGCCCGTGGGGAAGACCCGGGGCTCGAGTCGGCAGTGACCGACATCGCGGCCAAACACTCCCAGCTTCTCGGGCTTAAGCTGAAGCCGTGACCCATATTTTCGAGACGTACTCCGTGATCGCCGTGTACTCGGCGCTCGCGGTCTACACCGTGGCGTTCATCGCCTTCACCCTCGACCTCGCCCGCCGGTCGGCGCCCGCCGCTGCCGGCGTGCAGACGGGCACGATGGCGACGGCATCCGGCGGTCGCGCGACGGCACTGCTCGAGCGTCTCGCCACGGATGCCCCGGCCGGCACGCCCGGCTCCACCCGCCAGTTGCGCATCGCCATGGGCTTCGCTGTCGCGGGGTGGGCATTGCACGTCGCGGCCACGATCCTGCGCGGCCTCGCCGCCGGACGTGTGCCGTGGGCCAACATGTTCGAGTTCTCGCTGACCGCGACGGCCATCATCGTCGGGGTCTTCCTCGCCGCACAGTTCTGGCAGGACCTGCGTTTTCTCGGCGTCTACATCATCGGCTTCACGATGGTGCTCCTCGGTCTCGCCGCCGTGAACTTCTACGTTCCGATCTCGCCGCTCCCGCCGGCACTGCAGTCGGCCTGGCTGGTGATCCACGTCTTCGTGGCTTCGCTCGGCACCGGCTTCTATGCGATCGGGGCGGGGCTCTCGATCGCGCAGCTGCTGCAGTTCCGCCGCGAGACGACCGGCCGCGGCCCGGGTTTCCTCGCGACGCTTCCGTCGGCGGCTACCCTCGAGAACCTCGCTTACCGGGTGATCCTCGTCGGCTTCGTCTTCTGGACCTTCACCCTCATCGCCGGCGCCATCTGGGCCGAGCGCGCCTGGGGCCGGTACTGGGGCTGGGACACTAAGGAGGTCTGGACCTTCATCATCTGGACCATCTTCGCCGGCTACATCCACGCGCGGGCGACCCGCGGATGGCGTGGATCCCGATCGGCGTGGCTCGCGATTGTGGGCTTCAGTGCGGTTATGTTCAATTTCACGATCGTGAACCTGTTTTTCAAGGGTTTGCACACGTACAGCGGCCTGTAAACAGCCGATAAGTCATCCTTGCGGAGGATGCGCGCGCACGCGCGATTCCTGCGAATTTCACTCTGGGGGAGACTTTTGTGGTGATTTTGCGTACGGTGGATGAAGTCCCGAAGAACTTCACCCTGTTCTACAACTGATTCGCAGCCCTTCCGGGGGATAAGAATTTAGTCGCAAAGGAAACACTGTGCCCGAATTGCATTCTCCGAATAATCGGAATGCTCACTCGACGCCGGCTCACCCCTCTTCATCCGCCCAGGCTCCCACCCGTCGCTCGTTGCGCGGTGCTGCAGTGCCGGCAATTCCCCGAGCTACCGCCGTGTCCGAGCGAGAGCGCGCGCTCTACGCCACCGAGACCAGGCCGGCCGTGGCTCGCGCTACCAAGCCCGCCCGTCGCAAGATCCACGGCCAGAAGCGAGCCGTCGCGCTTCTCACGATCCTCGTTGTTCCGGGCTTCATCGCCACCACCTCGATTCCGGCTTTCGCCCTCGGACTCAACAACTCGAACACCTCAGCGTCGGCGTCGTACTCCGACTCGGTCGTCAATGCCGACGACTCCCAGACGATCGTCGCGAGCGATGTCGGCGCGGTCGCAGTGAAGCGCAACGCATTCGACGCGACCACCCAGAAAGAACTCGACGAGAAGAAGGCCGAAGCGGCGGCAGCAGCGCTCGCCGCTTCCGCGCTGAGCGCAGCCCGTAGCGGCACCGGCGCATCGGGCGGTGCCTACAGCACCGTCGGACCCCGCGCGGCCGGAGACGACTACCCGTGGCGTTCGTCGAGCGGGCTCTCGCCGCTGCGTTACGTCGCACGCCAGTGCACCGACTTTGTCGCGTGGCGCATCAACCGCGATCACGGATCGACCAGTGCACCGTTCAAGTACGACTGGGGCAACATGACCCCCGGCGGCGGAAACGCCAGTGCCTGGGCCAGCGCCTGGAAGAACAACGGCTGGAAGACCAGCACGACTCCCGTGCGCGGAGCCGTCGCCTGGTTCAACGGCAACCACGTCGCCTACGTCAAGGCGATCTCGGGAAACAGTGTCGACCTCGAGGAATACAACTGGAACGGGTCAGGGGCGTACCACACGCGCACCATCTCGACGAGTGACGTAGCCCTCTTCCTGTATCCCCCGCCTTAAGCGGAACCCACGATCAACGCAGAAGAGCCACCAGCGAAAGCGGTGGCTCTTCTGCGTTGACGGAGCAGGGAACCGGGGTCAGAGGAGGGCGTAGGTGCGCTCGAGGCGCTCGAGCCACCAGTCGGTGCGTTCGGCAGAGGCCGCGTGGGTGTCGAGCATGGCGGGGTCCGGAACCACCCGGCGCACCTCGATCGCGCCGTCGACCGGCAGCAGCGGATGGGCGGTGACGTCGGCGGCGAGCAGGGCGCTCGTCGCAAGCCCGCAGTCGAACTGCAGATCGTCGATCGCCGCTGCGAGGTGCAGCCCCATCGAAATGCCCACCGACGTGTCGAGCGCACTCGAGACGACGACCGGAAGACCGGCCTGGCGCACGATGTCGAGGGCGGCGGTGATGCCGCCGAGGGGCTGTGCCTTGATCACGAGCACGTCAGCCGCTCCGGCCCGCGCGACGGCGAGCGGGTCTTCGGCCTTGCGCACGCTCTCGTCGGCAGCCACCGGGATCCCCATGTACTTCACGCGGGTGCGCAGTTCGGCGAGCTCGTCGACGCTCGCGCACGGTTGCTCGACGTACTCGAGATCGAATCGGGCGAGGGCGTGAATGGCGTGCTCGGCCTCGTCGACGTTCCAGCCGCCGTTGGCGTCGATGCGGATGCGGCCCTCTGGCCCGAGCACGGAGCGCGCCTCGGCGACGCGCGCCACGTCATCCGCGAGCACCTGCCCGGGTTCTGCCACCTTGACCTTTACGGTGCGGCAACCCGGAAAGCGCGCGAGGATGCCGGCTACCGCGTCAGGAGCGATGGCGGGGAGCGTCGCGTTCACCCGGACGCGATCGCGCAGCAGCGGAGAGCTGGGGCCCCAGCCGAAGTCGATCGCACCCCTGAGCCAGGCCGCGGCCTCGGCATCGTCGTATTCGGTGAACGGTGAGAACTCGGTCCAGCCGTTTGGTCCCTCGAGAAGCAGCGCCTCGCGCTTCTCGATGCGCCGGAATCGCTGCCGCAGGGGGAGCGACACCACGCGTGCGGTGCCGACGAGCTCGGCGAGGGGCGGAAGCTGCAGCGGGTCCATGAAACCAGTCTGCTGCACCGGGCGCCTCCGGCCTACGCCGCCTGCACGATCACTGTCTGGTTGCCGACGTTGTCGGTGACCGTCAGGCGGTAGTTGATGCAGCCGAGGTTCCCGGGCACGGTCTCGGGGTTGGTCACCGGTGCGTACGCGCCGTAGATGAGGCAGAGCAGCGAGTTGGACCGTTCGAACACGACAGAGGCGATTCCTGACCCGCTGTCGGTGCCCGAGACGTAGCTGGCCTGGCGGGTAGCGCCGCTGCCGGTGAACACGATCGAATACCCGGTGGGAGCCGTGTTGTCGAGAACCGGGGTGAAGGTCGAGGCCGCTGAGGTGAGCCCGGCATTGTTCGTGGCGGCGACATTCTTCGCGCCGGACGCGACGGCAGGGTTCGCGGTCCAGCTGTACGTCTGGCTCAGCGCGGTGCCGGGAGCGGTCCAGCCGGTGCCGAGTGAGGGATACGACACGCTCGCGATGCCGGAAGCGCTATCGGTGGCGCCCGAGGTGATGGTGAAGCTGCCCGCAGCGGAGCCGCGATAGTAGACGGAGGAGCCGCTCACGAAGGAGTTGGTGCCGGCGGTGGCCGTGGCTGCCGCGGTCGGCGGGGTGGTGTCGACCTTGACGATGGTCGACGCCGCGTAGCGGGTGTAGTTGAACAGGGTGTCTGGCACGACGTACTGGTACGAGTAGCAGGTCTGGTCGTTCATGAGATCCGCTGCCGGGCTGGATGCGTCGGTGGCCACCAGCGAGAAGGCGGTGAAGGTTCCGCAGGTGCCGTTGGCCGTGCCGCCGGCCGAGGTGAGCGGTGCGGTCGCCGACATGACCCGGCTGCCGGTCGGGGCGAGCCCGCTGCCGGCATCCGTTCCCTTGCTGAAGGTGACCGAGCCTGCGAGAGCGGTGGCGTAGGCCGAGCCCGTGCCGACGAGCCCGTTCGCGGCGATCGAGCCACCGGTCGGCCCTGCGATGTCGCCGTAGGTGTTTTTGCCGAGCGCGTAGTGGGCAGAAACTGTCGCTGCGCTCAGCGCGGTCGAATACACCGATACTTCGTCGAGGCCGCCGACGAAGTATCCACCGGAGTTCGCGTCGGCCGGGGAGGCGGGAATCGCGCCGATCGTGAAACCGTTCGTGTTGACGGTCGTCGAGCGGGTTGCCGCTTGCGGGGTGAGCGCAGCACCGTCGATGTAGAGGGTGATGTTCGTGCCGTCGTAGGTCTTGACCACCTGGTGCCAGACGCCGTCGTTGAGGGCTGCCGGCATGGTGAAGAATCTGTCGCTGTTGACCCCGTACCCCCACGCCGTCATAGTCAGCCCGCCCGCGTTCAGCCAGAGGCCGAACTCCTGGTCGGTGGCGAGGGAGCCGTAGGTGAAGAGAACCTGGCGGTTCGCGCTCGTCGTGCGGAACCACAGCTCGACCGAACGCGACGAGGAGCCGGTCGGCAGGCCGGATGTCGTGCTCGCCTGCACGTAGCCGGTTGTGCCGTTCGGGATGATCGCGGTGTTCGCGTCGCGGGTGAGCTCGCCGCCGATCCCTGAAGTGACACCGCCGAAGTAGTCGCCGGTGTTCGATCCCTTGCTGTCAGCCGCACGGGAGTTCGTCACCGAGCTCTCCCCGAGGCGCCACTGGGAGACGACGCCGGTCGTGGTGTTGACGGCGCCGGCATAGTCGACAATCGCTATGGTCGTGGAGCCCGGCGTGATCGTGCCGACATTTCCGACGGCATCCGTCACGACGTAGCGGTACTGGTAGCAGGTGCTGTTGAGCACGGCGGTGTCGACGTAGGGCGATGTCGGGTTCGCGGAACCCACGGCCGCGAATGACGAGAAAGTACCGCAGCCGCTGCCGTTGGTCGCGCCGCCGCTGGTCGAGCCGATCGTGCCGAGGTAGAGAGCGGATGCGCGCTGCAACTGGGCAGTGGCGACTCCCGAGCCGGAGTCGGTCGCGCTGAACGAGACGCTGACCGATGCGGTGGGCTGAAAAGTGTTCGAGTAGCTGACTGTCCCGGTCGGCGCGGTCGAGTCGTTGACGAAGGTGAGGGTCGTGGTGGCCTGGTTGCCGAGCACGTCACGACCGGTCACCACTTCGGTGGGGGAGCTCGTGGTGCCGGCAGCCCAGGTGAAGGTCGACGATACGTAGGGGCCGCCGGTGGGGGTCGCGACGGTGCCCGGGGTGTGGGTCCACCCCGTGCTGGTTCCGCCGAGGGTCGCGGTAGCGCTAGACGCGGGGCCACTGCCGGTGTCGGTGAGGGCGTTGGTCAGCGTGAACGATCCCCCGGCTGAGCCGTGGAAGTAGATGGTGTTGCCTGACTTCACCGCCATACCCGACAGGTTCGACAGGGCGATGTTGTTGACCGGGGGAGTGGACTCCGTGGTCACGATCGCGGTCTTCGCGCTCTCGGCGCCGGTCCAGTTGGTGGCGAAGCGCGGGGTGATCGACCAGCGCCACTGGCCGGCCGGAACGCCGGTCTCGGTGCAGCTGGTCGTGGTGATGAGTCCGGAGCACCCGGTGCCGGTCACCTGGAGTACTGCGCCGGTGCTGTCGTAGCGCTGCACGGTGTAGCCGCTGACGGCGGTGCCGGTGGAGAGCGTGCTCGCCGCCCAGTTCAGGGCTACCGCGGTGGGCGCGGCAACCGCGGTCGGCGTATTTCCGGCCGCGACCGTCGCTGCGGTCGAGGTCGTGTTCCCGCCCGGAAGTGAGCCGGCCGACCAGAAAGCCCAGGCGACGCTCGCGGTGAACGTGCCGGCGAGGGAAATCGCGATGACCGTGCCGAACGCGGTGATGCGATCGCGCAGTCCGGTGCGGGATCGACGGCTGGCGGGGCGAGCCGCCCGGTGCGCGCTCACGATGCCGCCTTGAGATAGACGGTGAAGGTCGCACCCTGGCAGGCGTTGGCCGCACCGGTCGACAGCGCGAGCGACGCCGGAAGGCTGATGGGGAGCGAGCCGTTGGTCGCTCCGACTTTTGCCGGCACGGTCCAGCCCGCGCCGGCATTGGTCTGGGTAGTGAACGACAGCGCGGAGAGCGTGCAGCCACTGTGGCCAGCGTCGACGGCGAAGCCGCTCGTGCCCTGCGTGGTGTCGAGAGCCAGTGACGAGATCCGGATGGGAGCCGTGTTCGGGTTCGACGCGGTTATCGACACGGTGACGCTGGTTCCGGGATACAGGCCGGATGCCACGGTGCCCGCGCTCAGGGTCAGGGCCGTCGTCGTGCCGGTGAGGCCGCTGCCGGTGCCGCCACCGCCGGCCTTCCAGTAGGCGTAGGCGGCACTGCCGCTCGCCGCGACCAGGGCGGCGACGGCGAAGGCGCCGAGCGCGACACGAGTACGGGAGACGGTCATTCGCCCATCACCGCCACGGTGCGGGCCGAGTAGCGAAGGGTGAGCTCCGCGCCGCGGCATCCGTCCTGGTTGACCGGACGGTCGAGCATCTGCACTCGCGGCCACTCCGCCGACGGAAGGGTCGACGCACTGAGCCGCTGCGACGAGAGCGCAGCAACCGCGATGGCGATATCCGGGCGGGCCTGGGTGATGACGTAGTCCTCGGTGGTGCAGGGGTGGAGTTCGTCTGCGAAAGGTGCAGAGATGGTGGCGATCTCGACCTGGATGTCGGCGACATCGATGCGGGTGAGATGGCGGTTGGTGATCTCGAGATCGAGCGGAACTGCGGTTCCCGGCTGAAGCGAGCCGGCTGCGTCGCCGCCGAGCTCGATCGACGTCGGGAGTCCGAGCGGGGCGCAGGCCGTGAGGCACGTCAAAACAGCGCTGCCCGCGAGGGCAAGCGTGAAGAGGTCGCGTCGGGCGCTGCGCATGGTCGAACCGGGTACTCTCTTCGCCCGCCGCTGGAGGACGACGGGCGAAGACGAGTGCGGTGAGGGGCTGGGCGCCCCTCACGTCGGGTTGCTAGCCGATGGCGTAGGCGAGGTTGACCGTTGCGCCCTTGCAGGCGTCCTGGTTGACCGCGGGCTTGTTGTTGAACTTGATGGTCGCGCCGGTCCAGGCGCCGCTTCCGGTGCCCGGGGCGACCTGGGCGCCGACGGTCATGACCGCACCGGCGAGGGTGTAGTCGGTCGCGTCACAGGTGCCGGTCACGCCGTTGGCGAGAGTCACGCTCGAGATCGACGCGGTCACTGTGGCGACGTAGACGGGGCTCGTGTTGGCGTTGTTGAAGTTTCCGCTGAGCGTCTGGGCGCTGTCACCGGGCTGCATGCCGGTGATGACGCTCGTCTGCACGGCCACGATCGGTGTGTTGTTCGTCGTGGTGGCCGTTCCGGTTCCCGATCCGCCCGCGGTCCAGTATGCGAACGCGGCGCCGGCACCTCCCAGCAGCAGCACGGTGACTCCGGCGACAGCCAGGTTTCTCTTGGTGGTCTTGCGCATTTCATACTCCGTCGTTAAGTTCAGGCTGGCCGGTCGCCAGGCTGGGGAGGGGCTGAGACAAACTCCAAGGGCCCAAGCTGTGAAATGCCGCGTTCCCCCCGTTTTCTGTTGTCAGCAACGGTAAGCAACAAAAACGCATCTGTCGATGCTTTTGATACAAAATGTGTCAGAGTATTCCACCCCAGAACGAGGGTCGAGCGTGACACGCGGTTTTCACGCACACAAAACTCCTAGGCTGGAGCCATGACTGACGTATCGGACCTGTTCGACCCCACCATCTGGCGAGAAGTGGACGGCTACTCCGAACTCACCGACATCACCTACCACCACGATGTGGAAGGCCGGGTCGCCCGGGTCGCTTTCAACCGGCCCGAGGTGCGTAACGCCTTCCGCCCCAAAACCGTCGACGAGCTGTACCGCGTGCTCGACCACGCCCGCCAGAATTCGCGCATCGGCGTCGTGCTGCTGACCGGGAATGGCCCCAGCCCTAAAGACGGCGGCTGGGCGTTCTGCTCGGGTGGCGACCAGCGCATCCGTGGTCGTGACGGCTACAAGTACGAGGGTGACGGCCAGGCCGACGCAGGCACTCAGGCGAGCACAGGGCGCCTGCACATCCTCGAGGTGCAGAGACTCATCAGGTTCATGCCCAAGGTCGTCATCGCCGTGATCCCCGGCTGGGCGGCCGGGGGAGGGCACTCGCTCCACGTCGTCTGCGACCTCTCGATCGCGAGTGCCGAGCACGGAAAGTTCAAGCAGACGGATGCGGACGTCGGCTCGTTCGACGGCGGTTACGGAAGCGCGTACTTCGCGCGCCAGGTCGGCCAGAAGTTCGCGCGCGAGGTCTTCTTCCTCGCCCGGGAGTACGACGCGCAGCGCGCTCTCGACACCGGCGCGATCAACGCCGTCGTGCCCCACGAACAGCTCGAGGTCGTCGCCTACGACTGGGCAAACGAGATCCTCACGAAGTCGCCGACGGCGATCCGCATGCTCAAGTTCGCGTTCAACGCGGTCGATGATGGCATGGTCGGCCAGCAGGTTTTCGCGGGCGAAGCCACCAGGCTCGCCTACGGTACCGACGAAGCCGTCGAGGGGCGCGACTCATTCCTTGAGAAGCGCGAACCCGACTGGTCGCCCTTCCCGTGGCAGTACTGACCTGGCGGTACTGATCTAGAAGGACTGCACCGCCGGTGTCTCGGCCTGGCGCAGGATCTCTTTCGAGTCACGCCTCACGATCACGCTGTGCTGCAGCCCACCGCCGCTGACGACGATCGAGGCGATCTCCGGGCTGCCCGCGGGGCTGAGGCGAGCCGTGACGGTTCCGGTGTGCAGCATCCGCAGTTCGGTGATCAGGGCGGTCTCGGCGAGCTCGCGGTCGGTGTCGCTGAGGTCGTGTCCGCGGTCGTCGACGAGGATCACGCGCACGCCACGCTCGCGGGCGATCCGTACTTCCCCGACGAGAGCGGGGCTCGAGAACCCGGCCGCGTGGATGCCGTCGCGCAGCGATGCTTCGAGCATCGCGATCGCCTGCAGTTCGGCGGCGCTGAGCGGATGCGGATGCAGCAGGCGTTCTAGCGCGGGGCGCGCGTCGCGCTCGAGGCGTTCGTTCTGGATCGAGCGCTCGCGCACGGCGGCATCGGTCGCGGCTTCGCGGCTGGTGCGGACGAGCAGGGATTCGTGGATCGCTGAAATGGTGCGGCCGGCCCGGCGCAGGACGAGAGCGAACAGCGTTCCGATCGCGAGGGTTCCGGCCTGGCGGGCGAGGTCGTTCACCGCTCCGAGCGGCTGCTGGCCGGTGCCGAGGGTCGAGACGAGCGTCACCGCGGCGAGGAACCCGAACCCGGCCCAGGCGAGGGCGCGCCGCCCGCGCAGGGCGAGCACAAGCAGGACGATCGTGACGGCGCCGAGGTGCCAGGCCGAGTAGCCCGGGTTATCGGGCGTGGCGACGTTCCACGACGACAGCACGGTGATGGCTGCGATCGCCGCGAGTACCGCAAGGGTCAGGGGAAGGCTAAGCGGGTCGTTTCCGGGAAGCACCAGGATCACGAGGGCCGCCCAGAGCAGGGCGAGTGAGGCGAGCCCAGCACCGGGTGACACGAGCCCGCCGAGGTTGAGCACGGCGACGAGAGTCGTGCCCGCACCGTAGATCGCGAGGAGGATGCGCCCGGCGTTGCTGTTGAGGCGTAGTACGGGTGACGTTTCAGCGTGCATTGTGGACGACCTCCTGGATCGGTGCTGGTGCCGGTGCTGCCGGTCGTGATGCGCCGGTGGCCTCGGCCCACTGCCGGGCATTCCAGCTGAGGAATACGGTGGTGCCCTCGCGGCGCCCGGAAATGACCGATGCGCGCGCCCCGGGCAGCGCGTTGACGCGCTGGAGGATCCCGACGCGTACGCCGAACCTGTCGAGCGCGATGCGCTGCAGGGAGAATCCGCGACCGTCGTCACTCACCACGATCTCTACCCCGGTGACCGTGATGGCCGCACGCACCCGGCGCAGGACCGGCCGGTTGTTGGCCCTTGAGGCATGCTGCAGGCTGTTGCGCACCGCTTCGGCAAGCGCCTCGCCGAGGCCGTCAGCGATATCGCTCGGAATGAGGATGCGCGCGTCGCGCTGGTCCGAGACGGTAATGCCCAGCGGCACGGCGCCGGCTCCGGCTCCCGTCATCGCGCGCTGCAACAGCGACTGGAATTCCTCGGTGGTAAGCGCGGAACCCGTCGGGTTCTCGCCGCGCAGTTCGTTCATCTTCACCAGTGCCTGGTGAGCGCTCGACTGGATCTGCTGTTGGCTCTCGGCGTGGCCGTAGGCCTCGACGGAGGAGGCCGCGCGCAGTGTCGCGAGTACGCCGTCCCGGGTGAATTCCTGATACCGGGTGCGCTGGCGTTCGAGGGTCTCATTGGCTCCGCTCGCCTGCGCTTCGGCCTGCGCGGCACGCAGGGCGTCGTCCTGCTGGCGTCCCGAGCGCAGGGTGAGCTGCACGAGCGAGACCATGACGATGCTGAACAGGGAGAGCATGATGGCATCCTGGATCGGCGTCGATGCGTCGCCGGTGCCGAGCAGCGCGAACCGCAGCACGCCGGCGACGACAGCGACGACGGCGAGATAGATCCAGGCGCCGATCGCCGGGAACGCGATGGCTGCGGTGCAGGTCGCGACGGCGATGGTGTTGGTGAGCCAGGGCACGCTCGTGGTCGAGGTGAAGCCGTCGGACAGCGCCGGGTACCAGAGGGCGAGAAGCACGAGAGCGGTCACCGCGTGCACGCCGCTCACGATGCGCAGTACCCGCACCGGGGCGCGACTGGCGACGAGAGCGAGAACGGGGGGAACGGCGCAGAACAGAACGTACGCGGCGATGGCGAATCGCTCGTCGAGCCACGAGTGCTGTTCGATGATCCCACCGATGCCGAGAAGCGTGAAGATCACGCTGCCGATCCCGATCGAGGTGACGAGAACTCGCAGAACGCGGGTGTGGGCGCTCTCAATGAGCATGCCGTGGTGTTGGGACATGAGGTCGGACTTTCGTGTACGTGAGCGGAGCCTTCGGGCCCCCCGTGCAGTCCTAATTCGTTGCGATTGCCGAATCGGATTGGGCGCTCACGACGATTCTGCGGTACTGCCCAACCTCGTCGACGACCACCGTCGCGATATCGGAGCGCCCGTGCGGGCTCAGTCGTGCGGTCACGGTGCCATAGGTCGTCGCCCTCAGCTCGGCGATGACGACGTTCTCGACGCGCTGCCGGTCACTCTCGTCGAGTTCGGCTCCCCGGTCGTCGAGCAGGATCACCTGCAGCCCCCGCGCCCGCGCGATCCAGGCCTCGGTCGCCAGGAGTTCCGAGCTGAACCCGGCGGCCCGGATGCTGTCCCTCAGCGCCGCCTCCAGCAGCACGAACTCGCCGAGCTCGCGCGGGGTGAACGGTGCGTCGTCGAGAATCCGCTCCAGTGCGGGGCGGGCGACGCGGTCGAGCCGGGCGTTCTGCACCGCACGCTCCTTGGTCGTGGCGAGGATCGCGGCCTCAGCGGTGCGCCGGCGCAACTGGGCGTGCTGCAGTGCAGAGATCGTGCGACTGGTCCGCATCAGGAAGATCGCGAACAGGGTACCGATGAACAGGGTCGCCGATTGCCGCAGGACATCGTTGACGCCCTCGGTGATCCCCCGCGTCGTCGTGACGCTCGCCAGCAGGGTGATCGTTGCAACACCCGCAAACGCGAACCACGCGACGAGACGCCGCCCACGCAGCAGCACGACGAGCAGTACGAAGGTCGTCGCGCCGAGATTCCAGTTCGCGTAGACCGGGCGGGTCGGGTCGGCGAGGTTCCACGACGAGATGAGCGTAATGGTGATCACCAGTGCGACGACCGCGATCGTCGAGACGATCCCGTACCTCTCGGCACTCGGAAAAGCGAGAAGCGCAAGCGCCACCCAGAGAAGTGAGAGCGAGAGGACCCCGAGCATCGGCACGGTCAGCCCGGAGAGGTTGAGGGTCGCGACAAGGGTCGTCGCAACACCGTAGAGCACGAGGATGACCCTGCCGCGGGCGTCTTCGAGCCGCAGGATGGCGGTGAAGCTGCTGTTCACGCTGCGCCCTTCCGCTGCAGGGAGATCCGGCGGCGCGGGGCCGCAGCGGATGCCGGCGAATCCTCCTGCGGAGCCTTCCAGGCCAGCCGCACCGTGGTTCCGCGACCCTTGACCGACTGGATCTCTGCGGTGCATCCCGGAATCACCGTCACGCGGTGCAGGATGCTGACCCGCACCCCGAGCCGGTCGGGAGCGATGCGGCGCGGGTTGAAGCCCTGCCCGTCGTCGGCGACGACGATCTGGATGCCGCAGGCACGGATGTGCGCGGTCGCGAGCCTGTTCACGGGGCGGTCGAGTTCACCCGCGGCATGCCTGATGGTGTTGCGCAGGGCTTCGGCGAGTGCCGCGGTGAGGACGTCGGCGACTTCCTGCGGAGTGCGCAGGCTGTGGGCGTCGGGATCGATAGAGATCTCGATCGAGACTCCCGTGTCCATTCCCGCCGCGATGATGAGGGACTCGAGCTCGTCCCAGTTGAGGTCCCCGCCCTCGGCCGGTGCAGTGCGGAATTCGCCGAGTTTCTGCAGTGCTGCACGCGCGCTCTCCCGGGTGAGATCGAGCGTTCCCGGCGTGTTCCGCGCCGCCGACAGGAGCGTCGCGAGGATGTTGTCGTGGGTGAACGCCTGGTACTGGGTGCGCTGGCGTTCGAGCACCTCGGAGGTAGTCGCGGTCGCCGCGGCATCCTGGGCAGCCGTGGCCGCGGCATCCTGCTCGTCACCGGCGCGAAGCGTCAGTTGGAGAAGCGACAGCATGACGGCACTGAACAGCGCTGTCATGATGCCGTCCTGGATCGCGAGCATGCCGTCGCCCCGGGCATCGGCCTCGAAGCGGACGACGGCGCTCGCCGCGGCGATGACCACGAGATAGGCCCAGGCCGGCACCGGTGCGAGCACGAGGGCGCTGGCGCAGGTGGCGACGGTGATCATCGTGAGGATCCACGGGGCATCTTTGCCGGGCAGCGGGGTCCCTGCGCCCAACGGGACCCAGGCGGCGAGAATCAGCAGGGTGGCCAGCAGGTACGACCCGGCAACCCGTCGAAGCCAGCTGACCGGGACCCGGAACGCCACAGCCGCCATCGCCGGGGGAACACCGCAGAAGATAACGATCGCGATGACCAGGAACGGCAACGGGTGATAGTTCACCTGGCGCGCGATGGCGCCTACCCCGAGCAGGGTGAAGACGATGCTGCCGAGACCGACAGACACCGCGAGAATGCGAACGACACGGTCGCGCGCGCTCTCGAGAATCATCCCTTGTTCTCCGCGCCATCGAGCACACCGTCTTCGACGGCGCGCACGTGCAGGTCGACTTTGGTCTGGGCGAAACGGCCGACCCGGGCGTACTTGGCGCGGATCCGGCCGATGTAGTCGGTGATCGTGTCGCGCGAGAGCCCGGTGAGTTCGGCAACGGTCTGCGCTTTTTCACCAGAGGCATAGAGGGCGAGGATCTCGCGTTCGCGCGGGCTGAGGCCGGCATCCGGCAGCGCGACATCGGCGTCGATGGCCGCGGCCCAGTCTGTCGTTGCCACCGTCTCACCGGCTGCAGCGCGGCGAATGGCGTCGACGAGTACGTGCATCGGCTCGGATTTGCGGATGATTCCGCGTGCGCCCGCCCGCGCTGCTTCACGCACGTGGCGTGCGTTTTCTCCCGCGGTCAGCACGAGGACTTCGATGTTCGCGGCGCGGAGCGCGCCGATATTCTCGGCGGGCGTCGACCCGTCGTCGAGGCGCAGGTCGAGCACCACCAGGTCGAGGTCGTGGTTCTGCAGGTCGAGTTCGGTGAGGCTGCGGACGACGGTGGCGAGGTGGATGTCGTCGATAGCCGCGATGACCTCGGAGAAGCCGATACTGACCACTTCGTGGTCTTCCACATGGGCGATGCGGATGGGCGTAGAAGGGGTATTCACCATGATGACCTTTTCCTCGCGGGAGAGCGATACGCGCCACCCCCCATTTGGGAGCCCCCACAAATGTCGTATCGCTGCTCGCTACCAGCGTGGCACAGTTTGCGTAGTTATCCCGGCCTGGTCCCCACCGAAGTTCCCTTTCCGCCAGGCCGTGTCACACCGAGAGGCAAGGAACTGCTCGTGATCCAGACCCAGCCACGGCTCGAAACCGTCATCGAGAACTACGACGTCATGCTCGATGAGATGCGCGCTGTGATCAGCATCGCCGTGCCGACCGGAACCTGGGCGAGCGCGCTCAATGCGCAGGTGGATCATCTCGATGAGACCGTCGGTTCCGAGCGGCTGTGCGTTGGGCGATCCGCACTCTGGAACTACACGACCGAGACCACCCAGGCCGAACGCGACTACCTGATCGAGAAGCTCTCGCGGCTCGGCTCGAAGTACGGCTTCTCTGCTCTCCGTGCCCTTCACGACCGCACCGGCGGCTTCCAGGCGGCCGCGAGCGACGAATTCGGCGCCCAGCTCGAATTCGGCGGCTCCCGGTTCCTCACGATCAGCTACACGACGGGCATCCACCTCGCCCGGGCCTCGAGCATCGCCCCGGCCCACTCCACGGTCGAGGGCCTCTAACCTCCGCCCCACCAGGAATCCGGCTTACGCTTGGACCATGACCCGGCCACTCGTCTCCCTGCCGGGCGCACCAGCAGCGCTGGTCCTCGAAGCGCTCGCGAGTATCCTCGCCGGCGAAGGCCCGGCGATCCTCCCGCACGACGGTCCCCTCTCCCGCCCGCTTCCCGAGACGGTGCCCCAGCGCACGGCACTCGTCATCGAGACCAGTGGCTCGACCGACCGGCCCAAACGGGTCGCCCTCAGCGCTGACGCCCTGCTGGCGTCGGCCGCGGCATCCGACTCAGCCCTCGGCGGCCCCGGGCAGTGGCTGCTCGCGCTTCCGGCGACCTACATCGCGGGAATCAACGTGCTGGTGCGGTCGATCGCGGCCCAGACGACACCGGTGCTCCTTTCACCGGGGCACTTCGACCCCGTCGCATTCGTCTCTGTTGCTCACGAGTTGACCGAACCGCTGCGCTACACCTCTCTCGTGCCCGCCCAGCTGTCGCGGCTTCTCGATGCGCCGGGCGATGAAGCCGTGGCCGCGCTGAAGCGGTTCGACCGGATCCTCGTCGGCGGGCAGGCGACTCCTCCGAATCTTCTCGCCCGCTGCGCAGCGCTCGGCATCAGGGTGACCCGCACCTACGGGTCGAGCGAGACGAGCGGCGGATGCGTCTACGACGGCGTTCCGATCGGCCAGGTCGAGGCGCGCGTCGTCGACGGTGAGATCCAGCTCGCCGGCCCGGTGCTCGCCGAGGGCTATCTCGACGACCCGGAACGCAGCGAGGCCGCCTTCGTCGTCCACACCGACGACACTTTCAGTACCCGGCGCTGGTATCGCACCGGGGATACCGGAACGCTCACTGACGGTCTGCTCGCGGTAAGCGGGCGCCTCGACGACGTGATCATCTCCGGCGGGCTCAAGGTCTCGCTCGGGGAGCTCGAGACGGCCGTGCGTGCACTGCCCGGCCTGCACGGCGCGGTGGTGATCTCTGAGGCTGACGAGCGGTGGGGCGAAGTGCCGGTCGTGGTCAGCGACGTGCCCGTCGAACTCGCGCGGCTGCGCAGCGCCGTAACAGCAACCCTCGGCCGTGCGGCTGCGCCGGCCAGGGTCGTGGTCGCGCCCATCCCGCTGATGCCCAGCGGCAAGCCCGATCGCCGTGCGCTGCGCGCGGCCGTGCGCACAGCAAGCGATCGTTAGACTCCTGTTCGTGGCTACCGAATCGAAGAAAACAGCGGCGAAGAAGAAGAGCACGAGCGGACGCCCGGGCGCCCGGCCGCCCGGTGTCGCCCCGGTGCGCAAGGCGACGGCATCCGACTGGATCGCCGGTGCAAGGCTGCGCACCCTGACGCTCTCGATCGCACCCGTGGTCCTCGGCACGGCGACCGCACTCTCGCTCGGCGACCAGCAGTTCCACTGGGTGCGCGCACTCGCGTGCCTCGCCCTCGCGCTGTTCCTGCAGATCGCCGTGAACTACGCCAACGACTACTCCGACGGCATCCGCGGCACGGATTCGCACCGTGTCGGGCCGTCGCGCCTGACCGGCTCGGGTGCCGCGAAGCCGCGCACCGTTCTCGCGGTGTCGCTGGTCTTCTTCGGGCTCGCGGCGCTCGTCGGCATCGCCATCGTCATCGTCACCCAGCAGTGGTGGCTGCTCGCGGTCGGGGCAGCGTGCATTCTCGCCGGCTGGTTCTACACCGGTGGCAAGCGCCCCTACGGCTACTACGGCCTCGGCGAGCTGTTCGTGTTCGTCTTCTTCGGGCTCGTCGCGACGGTCGGCACGACCTTCGTGCAGGCCGGCGACGTCAACACCGACTCCTGGCTCTGCGGAATCGCTGTCGGGTTCCTCGCCTGCGCCGTGCTGATGATCAACAACCTGCGCGACCGCGAGCAGGACAAGATCGCCGGCAAGCGCACCATCGCCGTGCTCATCGGCGACCGCGCGTCACGGGTGACCTTCGTCGTGCTCCTGCTTCTGCCGTTCGTGATCGTCGGGCTGTTCACACTCTTCTATTCGGCAGCGCCGCTCGCGTTCTTCGCGCTGCTGGCGCTGCTGCCGGCGGCACTCATCGCGCTCACCGGGAAGACGGCGAAGGAGTTCATCCTCGCCCTGCAGCTCACCTCGCTCGGCTCGCTGATCTTCGGTCTAGCGCTCGGCGCCGCCATCGCGTTCTAGGCCCTGGCGTTCACTGGCCTCCCGCGAGGCTATCGATTCGTCTTCGGATGCCTCGTCCGACGCTTCGACGCGACGACGGGCCGAGGGATCGACGCCGAGGGTATCTGAGTCGTACTCGTCGTCGTCGGCCTGCCCGGCATCCCGCGAGCGCTGCATGAGCGCGGCGACCTTTGCGCGCTGGCGGCCGAAGAACAAGTACGACACGCAGAACGAGATGATCGCGGCGACGATCGCGGCTATCCAGCCAGGCACGCTGAGCAGAAGCAGCAGGGTGAGCGCGGCGGCGAACAGCGCGAGGCGCAGGAGGCTGTAGGAGACCCAGGTTTTCACACCCCGAGTCTAGGTTCGGCAGGCTGTGAAGAAGTCGGGGTGCAGGCGGATCAGAAGCGGGCGGATTAGAATCGAGGCATGGCAAGGCTGATAGTTCCCATCGTGATCATCGCGTTCATGATCTTCGCCATCGTCGACCTGCTGCTCACACCGCCTACCCGCGTTCGCGGCGTGCCGAAACTCGTCTGGGCTGCGATCGTCATTCTGCTTCCGATCGTCGGGGGAATCCTCTGGTTCTGGATCGGCAAAGAGTCTGCGCGCAGCGCCGAAGCACCCCGAATGGTCCACCCCGACGATGACCCGACCTTCCTCGCCACCATCCGCCGGGATGAAGAGCAGGACGAACGCATTCGCCGTCTCGAGCAGGAGCTTGCCGATCTCGACGATGACCCACCCAAAGAGAAGTAACTCGCCGGCTACGGGTTTTGCCGTCGCCCTGCTCGACGAATTCGTGCGGCTCGGCGTTCGCGACATAGTCCTGAGCCCGGGCTCCCGTTCGCAGGCCCTCGCGCTGGCCGCCGCTGCCCTCGAGAGCGCGGGACGCATCCGGCTGCGGGTGCGGATCGACGAACGTGCGGCCGGGTTCCTGGCCCTCGGGCTCGCGATCGAGACCGGCACACCAGTGCTGGTCGTCACGACGTCGGGCACCGCCGTCGCCAACCTGCACCCCGCGGTGCTCGAAGCGCACCACTCGTCGGTTCCGGTCATCGTGCTCAGCGCCGATCGCCCAGAGGAACTACGCGGCATCGCGTCGAACCAGACCACCCACCAGCCCGGGATCTTCGGATCCGCGGTTCGCCTCGCCCTCGACGTCGACGCTCCGGTCGGTGACGGCGATGACGGCGCTGCCGAGGTCGCTCGCGAGGCCATGGCCGCGGCCCTCGGGCCGGTGCACGTGAACCTCGCCTTCCGCGATCCCCTCTCCGGCGCGCTGCCCGTCGGGAGCGAGCCGGATGCCGCGCTATTCGTCGCGCCCGCGGCTCCCGTTCGCGAGCCGCTCGTTCTCACCCCTGCTCCCGGCACGGTCGTCGTCGCCGGAAGTGGCGCGGGTGCCCGCGCCGAGGAGGTCGCCCGTGCGCTCGGGGCACCACTGCTCGCCGAAGTCGCCAGTGGTGCGCACTTCGGCCCCAATCTCGTCGTCGACTACCGCACGCTGATCGAGGCCGCCAACTTCGGCGACCGGGTCGAGCGGGTCGTCGTCTTCGGGCATCCGACCCTCAGCCGTGAGATTCCCGCGCTCATCCAACGGGAGGGCGTGACGACGATCGTCGTGCGCCACGGCTCGGCCGAGGACTACAACCCGGGGCACGCTGTCGATACCTTTGCTGACGACCTGCTCGTCGAGGGCGAACCCGAGAACACCGCCGCCGCCCGCTCCTGGCTCGGTCGCTGGGTGATGACCTCCCGCGCCAACCTCGAGCAGCACGACGCGCCGGCGATCGGCATCGCGATCTCGAACGAGCCCGCCGACCAGGCCGCTTTCAACCGCGCCGTGCTTGCCGGGCTCCGGGCGCCGGTGACCCGCCGTGCCCTCGCCGAGGCGGCCTGGCGCATGACCTGGCCGCACGACCGGCTCGTACTGGGAGCGTCCCGCCTGATCCGCGAGGTCGATCGGCACGCGCCGGGCAAGAAGATCACCGTGCATGCCAACCGCGGACTGGCCGGAATCGACGGGACCATCTCGACCGGCGTCGGTATCGCGCTCGCGAGCCAGGACGAGGGCGGGGCTGCGGCCGGGGGAGTCACCCGGGTGCTCCTCGGTGACCTCGCGCTGCTGCACGACGTCGGGTCACTGCTGTTCGGGCTCGGTGAGACACGCCCGCGCATCCAGGTCATCGTCGGGAATGATGGCGGCGGAACCATTTTCGACGGCCTCGAAGTCGCCTCCATCGCGGAGCCCGGGGCTTTCGACCGCGTTCTCTACACCGGGCACGACGTGTCACTCGAGCAGCTGGCCGCGGCGTACGGCTGGAGCTATCGTCGCGTCGCCAACCGGGGTGAACTCGATGCTGCACTCACACCGACCGAGGGCCCGACCCTTATCGAAGTCCCCATCGCGAGGTAGCCTCGGGGCATGGATGACCTTCCCGCTGTAGGAAAACACCTCGACCTGTCCACGATCTCCACCGACGCGACCCCGGGCTTCGCCGGCAGCAAGGCCACCGGCGCGAAAGCCCTGGCCAGCGGCAGCGAACGCCTCTCTGCACTGCAGGAGAAACTTTTCGCCGAAAGCCGTTTCGGCGGCACCCGCTCGGTTCTGCTCGTGCTGCAGGGCATGGACACCTCGGGCAAGGGCGGCATCGTCGGCCACGTCGTCGGCGCGGTGAACCCGCAGGGTGTCAGGGTCGCCGGGTTCAAGGCGCCCACCGACGAAGAGAAGGCCCACGACTTCCTCTGGCGCATCCGCCCGCAGGTGCCGCCGGCCGGGTACATCGGCGTCTTCGACCGTTCGCACTACGAAGACGTGCTGATCCACCGCGTGCACGGCTGGGCTACTCCCGAGGTCATCATTGAGCGCTACGCGGCGATAAACGCGTTCGAGGCTGAGCTCGCCGCCACCGGCACCACGATCGTCAAGGTGATGCTCCACATCTCGAAAGACGAGCAGAAGGCCCGTCTCGCCGAGCGGCTCGACCGCGAGGACAAGCACTGGAAGTTCAATCCCGGTGACCTCGACGAGCGCGAATACTGGGACGCATACCAGCAGGCCTACGAGCTCGCCCTCACGGCGACGTCGACCCCGCATGCCCCGTGGTTCGTCGTTCCCGCGGACCGCAAATGGTACGCACGGCTCGCGGTGCAGCACCTGCTGCTCGGCGCCCTCGGGTCACTCGACCTCGACTGGCCGAAGGCGGACTACGACGTGGCCGCCCAGAAGGCGCGCCTCGCGGCATCCTGAACGGGGTTAGCCGAACGCTTCGACGACCGGGCGGAACTTGAGTTTCGTCTCGGCCAGCTCGCGGATCGCCTCGGAACCCTCGACGATGCCGGCTCCGGCGTACGCGGTGATCCGGCCGGTGCTCGACACGTGGGCGCAGCGCAGGGCGACGGCCCACTCGCCATCGCCAGCCGCGTCGACCCAGCCAACCGGCCCGGCATAACGGCCGCGGTCGAAGGGCTCGAGCTCGCCGATGATCTCGAGGGCTGACAGCGTCGGGGTTCCCGCGACCGCCGCCGTGGGGTGCAGCGCTGAGATGAGGTCGAGAGAGGTCGAGCCGTCGGTCAGGCTGCCCTCGACGTCGCTCGCGAGGTGCCAGAGGTTCGGCAGCTTGAGGGTGAACGGCTGGTCGGATGCGGCCAGGTGAGAACTGTGCGGACCGAGAGCCCCCATGACGCTCGCGAGGGCGTACTGGTGCTCGTCCAGGTCTTTCGTCGAGGTCGCAAGGGTGACGGCCGCTTCGTGGTCGGCTTCGGCATCCGCACCGCGTGCCATGCTCCCGGCGAGCACGCGGGCGCTGACCGAGCCGCGGTCGACGCGCACCAGGGTTTCCGGGCTCGCTCCGATGAGGCCGTTGACTGCGTAGGTGAAGCAGTCGGGGTAGCCGAGCGCGAGGGAAGCGAGAACGAGGCGCAGGTCGGCACCGACCGGCAGGTGCCCGAGGAGGTCGCGCGCGATGACTACCTTGCTGACAGCGCGGTCGCGGATCGCGGCGATGGCCGCATCGACCGCGGCGAGGAATGCGTCGGGGGTCATCTGCCCGGGTAGCAGCGAGATGCGGTACTCCGGGCCGAACGCAGTGGCGGCCGGAACCGCGGCGTCCGTGTTGACGCGAGTGATCCAGGCCGTGCCATCGCGCTTGCCGATAATGACCGAGGGAACGATGAGAACGCTCGTGGCGGCCGAATGCTCAGAGAAAGCGAAGCTGCCCAGGGCGACGAGACCGGTTCCCGGCAGGTTCACATCATCGGTGATCGTCGCGGCAGCAACGAGCTCACGCCAGGCGGCGGCGGCATCCGACATACGCGTCGGCCCGGTGAACTCGAGGCGCACTGCCTCGCCAATCCCGGCAATACCCTGGCCCCGGCGGATGAACAGCAGCGGGTCCCGGCGATCGAGCAGGGGTATGAGGGGCCCTACCTGGTCGAGTGCCACGGTCTGCACCGTGAGAGCAGGAGGAAGAACCGCTGAATCGCTCACGCCTCCAGCGTACTCTCCGGTTGGTCGGATGCTTTCTCACTAAGATTGCGGTGTGACTAGTGCGGATATGGATAAGCAGCCCGATGAGGTAGCTGGCATGTTTGATGAGGTCGCGAAACACTACGACCGCACCAATGACATCTTGTCAGCAGGTAACGCGATTCTCTGGCGTTACGCGACAACGCGGGCCGTGGCCCCCGAAGCCGGTGAGCGGATCCTCGATATCGCCGCCGGAACGGGCACGAGCTCTGCCGCCCTCGCCAAGTCGGGAGCGCGCGTCGTCGCCGTCGATTTCTCGGCCGGCATGATCGCCGAGGGGCGCAAGCGCCACGACGACATCGAGTTCATCGAGGCGAATGCCGAGAAGCTGCCTTTCGGTGATAACGAGTTCGACGCGGTCACCATCAGCTTCGGCCTGCGCAACGTGCACAACCCCAAGGCCGCCCTCAGCGAGATGTACCGGGTGCTCAAGCCCGGTGGCCGCCTCGTGATCTGCGAGTTCTCGCGACCGCCCCGCGCCCTTCTGCGCGCCGGCTACTTCGGGTATCTCAAGTACGTCATGCCCACTGTTGTGGGCATCACCAGCTCCAACGCTGTCGCCTACGACTACCTCGCCGAGTCCATCAAGGAATGGCCTGACCAGGGCAAGCTCAGCCAGTGGATCCGGGCGTCCGGCTTCACCCGCGTCGCCTACCGCAACCTCACGGCGGGCGTCGTCGCCCTGCACCGGGGACGCAAGCCAGCGGATGCCTCGATTCTCGCCTCCGTCGCCAAGCGCAAGAGCGCGGCCACGCGCCCGGTGAAGATCATCCCGCCGGAAACTGCCTAAGTCTTCTTACATCCCCAACCAGATCGGTACGAGAGTGAATCCGAGCCCTCCAATAGCTCGTCGCAGCAACACGTTGAGCTCGTCGCTCGGGCTCGGCGAGAAGCTGTTCGCCTCGAGCAGCGAGCGACGGTTCGTCGACGAGATCTCTGAGGGACTCGACCAGGTCGAGGCCGGGCTGCTCGCCGAGATGTCGTTCGCCGACAACCTCGCGGATGTCACGAGCCGATACCTGCTCGAAGCCGGCGGAAAGCGGGTGCGGCCCGTTCTCACGCTGCTCACCGCCCAGCTCGGTTCGGGCAACAACCCGAACATCATCAAGACGGCCATGGCCATCGAGATCACGCACCTCGCCTCGCTGTACCACGACGACGTCATGGACGAAGCGGCGATGCGCCGCGGGGTTCCCTCTGCGCAGACGGTGTGGGGCAACTCGGTTGCAATCCTCACCGGCGACCTGCTGTTCGCGCGCGCGAGCAAGCTCGTCGCGGGAATGGGCGAGCGCACCATCCGCCTGCAGGCCGACACGTTCGAACGCCTGTGCCTCGGCCAGTTGCACGAGACGATCGGACCGCGCGAGAGCGATGACCCGATCGCGCACTACATCCAGGTACTCGCCGACAAGACCGGTTCGCTCATCGCCGCGGCCGCCGAAGTCGGCGTGCTGCTCTCGGGTGCGCCCGAGGAGTACCGCGTTCCCGTGGTCACCTTCGGCGAGAAGATCGGCGTCGCCTTCCAGCTCGTCGATGACGTCATCGACCTGTCGTCGAAGACAGACGAGACCGGCAAGGTCGCGGGAACCGACCTGCGTGCCGGCGTTGCAACGCTGCCGCTGCTCTACCTGCGCGAAGCTGCTCTCAGCGATGCGGATGCCGCGTCGCTGCTCGAGCGGATCGAACGGGACATCGACCCCGACGTCGCCGGTGCTGACACCGACGCCGACCTCACCGCGGCGATCGCGGAACTGCGCGACCACGCCGTGACCGCGCGCACCCTCGACGAAGCCCGTCGCTGGGCCGATGACGCAGTCGCCGCCCTCGACCCGCTGCCCAAGGGGCCGGTCAAGAAGGCCCTCACGCGGTTCGCCGCGAGCATCGTCGAGCGAAGCAACTAGACCTCACCGGCTGGGTCACGCCACCCAGCACCTCCCACAAGCCGAGAAGGCCCAACAGAAGGAACACCATGACCAAGCTCCGCCTGGCCATCGTCGGAGCGGGACCGGCCGGCATCTACGCCGCCGACATCCTGCTCAAAGCCGAGAAGCAGTTCGACGTCTCGATCGACCTCTTCGAACAGCTCCCCGCGCCCTATGGCCTCGTCCGCTACGGCGTCGCCCCCGACCACCCGCGCATCAAGGGCATCATTAACGCCCTGCGCGAGGTTCTCGACTCCGGCCAGATCCGCCTGTTCGGCAACGTGCTGTTCGGCCGAGACATCACCCTCGACGACCTCAAGAAGCACTACAACGCCGTGATCTTCTCGACCGGGTCGATCCGCGACGCTGCCCTCGCCGTTCCCGGCATCGACCTCGAGGGCAGCTACGGCGCCGCCGACTTCGTCAGCTGGTACGACGGCCACCCGGACTTCCCGCGCGAGTGGCCTCTCGACGCGTCTTCGGTCGCCGTCATCGGCAACGGAAACGTCGCGCTCGACGTCGCCCGCATGCTCGCGAAGCACGCCGACGACCTGCTGCCCACCGAGATCCCGGCCAACGTCTACGAAGGACTGAAGGCCTCGCCGGTCACCGACGTTCACGTCTTCGGTCGCCGTGGCCCTGCCCAGGTGAAGTTCTCGCCGCTCGAACTGCGCGAGCTCGGCGAACTGAACGATGTCGACATGATCGTGTACGACGAGGACTTCGACTACGACGAGGCATCCAAAACCGCGATCGCGAGCAACAAGCAGGTCTTCGTGATCGACAAGGTGCTCACCCAGTGGCGTGCCCGCGAGACCGGTTCCGCCTCGCGCCGCCTGCACCTGCACTTCCACGCCAAGCCGCTCGAGATCACGTCCGACGACAACGGCCGTGTCGCATCGATCAAGTACGAGCGCACCGAGCCGGATGGCGAGGGTGGCACGCGCGGAACCGGCGAGATCCGCGAGATCGAGATCCAGGCGCTCTACCGCGCGGTCGGATACTTCGGTTCGCCGCTCGACGGGGTGCCGTTCGACGAGAAGCGCGGTGTGATCCCGAACCGCGAGGGCCAGGTCATCGACGACAACGACGAGCAGGTGCACGGCGTCTACGCGACCGGCTGGATCAAGCGCGGCCCGGTCGGGCTCATCGGCCACACCAAGAGCGACGCGATGGAGACCATCAAGCACGTCGTGAACGACCAGGCCAACTGGTGGGCACCCACGCATCCCGAAGAAGAGTCGGTCACCGCCCTGCTCGAAGAGCGCGGTGTCGAATTCACCAACCTCGACGGCTGGCACAACCTCGACGAGCACGAGAAGGCGCTCGGTGAGCCGCACGGCCGCACCCGCATCAAGGTCGTCGACCGCGAAGAGATGGTCCGCGCCTCGAACAAGGCCTAGTTCAACCGACGCTGCGTCCCCCGCCCACCTGTGTGGCGGGGGACGCAGTGCTGTGTGGCGGGGGAAATATGTTCGTGGCGGGGGTCACGACTCCCGCCACGGCGACTTTTCTCCCGCCGCGAGTTTCGCAATGACCCGCCGGAAGCGCGTGGGCGGCTACTGCACCGTCGCGGTCAGGCGGGCGACATTGTCGAGTACCTTCGACCGCAGCGGCTGCTTGCGCCAGTCGTCGAGGGTCAGCTCGCGGCTCATCGCGCGATATGACGCCTCGACCTCGCGCAGCTGCTCGACGAAGCTCGGGCCGTGGATCATGACCGAGATCTCGAGGTTCAACGTGAACGAGCGCATGTCCATGTTGCTCGAACCGATCACGGCGACCCGGTCGTCGATCGTGAAGTGCTTCGCGTGCAGCACGGTCGGCGCCTTGTAGAGCCAGATGCGCACGCCGGCCCGCAGAAGAGCCTCGTAGTAGCTGCGCTGGGCGTGATAGACGACCGGCTGGTCACCGATCTCCGAGACGAAGAGCTGCACGTCGAGCCCGCTCTGGGCCGCCGTCGTGATCGCGTAGAGCATCGACTCGTCGGGCACGAAGTACGGGCTCGTGATGATGATCTTCTCCTGCGCGCTGTACAACAGCGAGTTGAACAGGCGCAGGTTGTTCTCACCCTCGAAGCCGGGGCCGCTCGGCACGACTTGGCAGTCGAACATGTCGAGGATGTCGGGCGGGCTCGCCTGGTCGGGCACTATCGTCTCGTTCTCGAGGAGCTCGTCGGTCTCGCTGTACCAGTCGGTGATGAACAGGGCGTCGATCCCGGGAACGATGGGCCCCTCGAAGCGCACCATGAGGTCTTTCCACTTGAGCCCGCGACGACGGTTCGATCGCTTGTTGTAACTGCGGTCGATCATGTTCTGCGAGCCGGTGTAAGCGACCTCACCGTCGATCACGAGCAGCTTGCGGTGGTTGCGCAGGTCGACGCGCTGGATGCGGCCGCGCCAGGGCTGGATCGGCAGCATTAGTTGCCACTTCACGCCGATGCGACGCAGCTTGCGGATGGTGCGGAAGTAGTGCGGAGACCGCCAGGACGCCACGTGGTCGAGCAGAACCCGCACGGTGACCCCGCGCTGCGCCGCCCCGTGCAGGGCTTCGAAGAACGGCACGGTCGTGCGGTCGAAGGCGATGATGTAGAACTCGGCGTGCACGTAGCGCTTCGCCTTGTTCACGGCATCCGTCATCGCCGCGAGCGACTCATCGTAATTCGGGTAGAGCTTCGCCGAGTTGCCGCCGACAATGGGCATCGCACCGAGCGAACGGTTGAGCTCGACGATCGGCTCGAGCCACTCCGGCCAGTGGCCGCCGCGGTCGAGTGAACCGAGGTTCTCGGTCGACTCGGTGATGTACTGGTTGATCTGGCGCTGGCGCGCACGGCGCTTGCGCGGGAGTTTGTTGCTTCCGAACAGCAGGAACAGCACGAACCCGATTGTCGGGATGGTCATGATCGCGAGCAGCCAGGCTGTGGCGGTCTGGGGCTTGCGATTGACCGGGACGATCACGACCGCGACGACGCGGATGCAGATGTCGAGGGTCAGCAGGATCGCAGCGTAAACCGGGCCGAAACTCAGCTGCATCGGGGGCGACTACCTGAAGTTCACGAATTGCAGGTCGACGTCGAGGTCCTTGCCCTTGAGCAGTGCCATCGTCGCCTGCAGGTCGTCACGGCTCTTCGACGAGACGCGCAGTTCATCTCCCTGGATCTGGGCCTTCACGGTCTTCGGTGCTTCGTCGCGGATGATCTTCGAGACCTTCTTCGCGTCTTCAGACGAGATGCCGTTCTTGAGTGAGACCTCGATGCGGTACTCCTTGCCGCTGGGGTAGGGCTCACCGGTGTCGAGGCTGCGCAGGCTGATGCCCCGCTTGATGAACTTCGCCTCGAGAACCTCGAGAACTGCCTTCACGCGCTCTTCGGCACTGGCCTTGAGCAGCAGCTTCTCGCCGCTCCACTCGACCGATGCGCCGATCCCCTTGAAGTCGTATCGCTGGGCGATCTCCTTCTGGGCCTGGTTGACGGCGTTGTCCGCCTCCATTTTGTCGACCTTGCTGACGATGTCGAATGTGGAATCTGCCATGTGCCCATGGTAGAACCTCAGGATGCCTGCCCGCAGACACCCCAGAGTTCTCA
>Ga0247736_10000138_pt1 | contig 27800 bp, 30 predicted proteins | sample UWRJL193509B2_FD_180935 | JGI IMG/M metagenome (GOLD analysis project Ga0247736, IMG submission 180935) | Plant litter microbial communities from Arlington Agricultural Research Station in Wisconsin, United States - UWRJ-L193-509B-2 | ecosystem: Environmental > Terrestrial > Plant litter >...
CCGCCTACCTGCGGCAGGAAGCCGCGATCCGGTCGGAGGTCGAGGCCCGCCAGTCATGGGTGATGAACGCCGCCCGCCTCGGTGTGGCTGCGCCGTGGATCGTGCTGCTCCTGCTTGCCACCCGCCCCGAGGCGGCGCTCGCGTACAAGACGACCGCGGGCGGCCTGCTCATCCTCGGTGGGTTCGTGGTCTCGGTGTTCGCCTACCGGCTCATGATCGCGATCGGCCGGCTGCCCGAAGAGCGGCGGTGGTTCCAGTGACGACGCCGGGAGCGTGGGGAGTAGTGCTCGGGCTCGTTCTTGGCCTCGGGCTGTGGTCGATGGTCAGCGCGTTGCCGCGCCTCAGCCGCCCGGCGCTCAGCGCCCGCGTCGCTCCCTATGTCTTGGACATCTCGGCCGCCGCCCGAGAGTTGCGCGACCGGCGGCCCGCAAATCCTCTTCCCGTGTTCGGCATGGTCCTCGCGCCGGTCGTCGCGCGACTGAGCGAATTGCTTTCAGTGCTCCTCGGGGGCACGGCATCGACGACGAAGCGCCTGCGCCAGGCGGGAATGACGATGAGCGCCGATGAGTTCCGGGCCCGGCAGGTCTCCTGGGGTGCGGTGGCTGGAGCGGCCGGCGTTGTGATCGTTTTCACCGCCAGCAGGCTTCAGCTGGTGCCCGCCGTGGTGCAGGTCGGCATCGTGGTTATCCTCGCGATCGGTGGCGTATTCGCTCGGGAATACCTGTTGCAGCGGGCAGCGAAGATCCGCGTAGCCCGCATGGCGAGCGAGCTGCCGACTCTTCTCGAATTCCTCACCCTGTCGCTCTCGGCCGGCGAGGGAATCCTGGATGCCATCCGTCGCGTCGGCCGTATCAGTCGCGGCGAACTGTCGACCGAGCTCGCATCTGTCTCCACCGAGGTCGCGCTGGGGCTACCGCTCGCCGACTCCCTCACGAAGCTCTCGGCGACCCTCGACCTGCCCGCGTTCTCACGCTGTGTCGAGCAGATAGTCGGGGCACTCGAGCGCGGGACACCGCTCGTCGAAGTGTTGCGCGCGCAGGCCCAGGACGTTCGGGATGAGGCGAAGCGCGAATTGCTCGAGGTGGCCGGGCGCAAAGAAGTCGCGATGCTCGTGCCGCTGGTCTTCCTGATCCTGCCGTTGACTGTCGCTTTCGCGATCTTTCCCGGGATCCTCGTCTTGCAGTTGGGCATCTGATGGAACGCGAAGCACGCAGAAAGGAGTCAGCCATGCACCGTCACGTACTGGTGAGCAAGGACAGCGAGAGAGGCGACGTGCCGGGCTGGGTTCTGATCACGCTGATGACGGCCGGGCTAGTGATCATCATCTGGGGACTCGCTGGGCCAGCGCTGAGCGCCGTCTTCCAGCAAGCCATCGATCGCGTCACCGGCTTCTGATGTTCCGGGACCGCGAGCGCGGATCTGCGCCGGCGGAGTTCGCCATGGTCGGCGGCCTGCTCACGCTTCTCACCCTCTCGGTGATGCAGCTCGGCCTCGCGCTCCACGTGCGCAACACGGTTCTCGATGCCGCATCCGAGGGCGCCCGCTATGCCTCCCTCGCCGACAACAGCCTCGCTGACGGAGTCGGCCGCACCCGCGACCTCATCGCCACGGCCCTCGGCCCGGACTACGCCCGCTCGGTCAGCGCCGCATACGGCACCTACCTCGACGCACCAGCCTCGATCGTGACGGTGCGCACGCCGCTGCCATTGCTCGGCCTCATCGGCATCACCGACGGACTGGAGGTCTCGGGCCATGCCGCGGTCGAGACTCTCGAGTGACGGCGGATCCGCGTCGCTCGAGTTCATCACGGCGGGCATGATCCTGCTGGTGCCGGTCGTGTACCTCGTGCTGGCGATGTCGTCGATCCAGTCCGCGTCGCTCGCCGTCGAGGGTGCGTCGCGCCAGGCTGCCCGCGTCTTCGTGCAGGCCGACGACGGCTCGTCGGCAGCGAGCAGCGCCGAGCGGGCGTTCCGGTTCGCGCTCGCCGACTACGGGGTCGACGCGGATGCCGCGACTATCTCCATCAGCTGCGAACCCGATCCGCGGGACTGCCTGGCGCGTCACGGATATGTGACTGTCACGGTGTCGGCATCCGTGCCGCTGCCGCTCACTCCGGCAGCCATCACCGTCGACAGGCCGCTCTCGGTCACGCTCGAGTCGACGGCGACCCAGCAGGTCTCCCGATTCAGGATCACGCCATGAACAGGATGCAGGATGACCGCGGCTCGACGCTGCCGCTCATCATTTTCTACGGCGCGCTGTCGCTGGTCCTCGTTCTACTGGTTGTTGCCGCGACCTCCCTCTATCTCGAGCGCAAGCGGCTGTTCACGCTCGCTGACGGCGCGGCCCTGGTTGGTGCCGAGGCCTATGACCTCGATGACGTGATCGTGCCGGGCGGTGACGGCCGGCCCCGGCTGGAACTTCAGGATTCGGATGTCTCTGAAGCCGTCACCGATTACCTCGAAGCCACGCCCACCGACCAGTTCGAGGGCCTCGTGGTGACGCAGGCAGATTCCGTGGACGGCAAGAGCGCGACTGTCGGCCTGTCTGCGCAATGGCGGCCGCCGGTGCTCACCCTGGTCATCCCGGACGGCCTGCGCATCGAGGTAACGGCCGTTGCGAGGTCGGTGTTCGAATAACCATTTCTCTCGATGAATTCGAGAAACTTTTCGTTTGGTGCATCACGAGTCGCATCCGCTCTCGTCATAGTTATGAAAGCACGATGACAGTGGGGGACGAATGGCGACGTGGAGCGCAGACGCGCGGTACACCGAGTTGGTGGAGAAGCATGGTGGCAATTTGCTGCACCTTGCACTTCTGCTGACGGGTAACCGGCATGACGCCGAGGACATCGTGCAGGATGCGTTGATCTCGGTCGCGAGGGCGTGGTCGACGTCGAAACCGACTGCTGGCCTCGCGTACCTCAAGCGCGCCGTCGCGAACCGGGCGATCGACGTCGGTCGTGCTCGCCGCGAGACGCCGGTGAGTGAGATCACCGAGAGCTACGCGGACGATCTCGGCTTTCTGAGCTACGAAGACGACCAGCGTTTCTTCGCTCTGCTGGCCCAGCTGCCGGAACGGCAGCGCGCCACCCTGGTGCTCAAATTTCACGCGGATATGGATGACCGGGCGATCGCGAAGGCGCTGAAGATCTCGGTCGCGACAGTTCGCAGCCAGGCGCAACACGGCCTCGCCAAGTTGCGGGCCGACCAGGAACTACTCGAAGGAAGGAACTCACGATGAACCCGGAAGACCGCCTTCGCGCCCTCAACGACAGTGATCGTTGGACCGTCAACGCCATCCAGCCGCGGGAGAACCCTTTCGGGTCCGTCGCCCCGGCTCGCCGCCGCCAGTCCTGGCGAATGATCTTCGCCGAGATCGGAGTGGTAGCGGTCGTCGGCGCCGTCATCTTCGGCGCGATCACGATCCAGAACCGCACCTCACCGGACATTTCAGAGAACCCGACGCCGGTGCCGACGTCGACCCCGATACCGACTCCGGAAGTCACCCAGCCACCCGTGCCGAGCAACACTCCCGAGCCTCCGCCGGTCAACGCGCCCACCGTTTCGAAGATCGTGATCTCGAGTGCAGGGGTCGAGCTGCGTTCTGAGTCCGAAAAGGTGCTCAATCACTTCGAGTATCTCGAGGAGGACACTGACGCCCTCGTCGCCGCACTGAAAGACGTGCTGGGAAACGAACCTGCCCTGAGTCATGATGACGGCGACTCGATGGCCTTTCCCAGTGAAAAATTCGACTGGGGCGGCTTCATCGTTGCCGACTACGAAGGTGATGCGGACTCCACACGCCAAGCCTTCCAGGTCGAAGTCTGGGCTTCGGAAGTCAACAATGTGACCATCGTCACCGATGACGGTGTCGGCATCGGCACTCCGGTTTCTCGCGTCCAGACCCTTTCAGATGCGCTGGGCGATACTCAGGGATTCGAAAACCAGCTGGAAGGTGTCTGGTATCTCGACCGAATCCCAGCGAATGGCACAGACGAACCCACGAACAGCAACGAGCTTCCGGTGTACACGACCGTCATCTCCGCCGACAACGATTCGACGGTGGTTACCAGGATTCTGGCGCCTGGGCGGATTTTCGGGCCGTGACCGACAGCGACAGGCAGACAAGGGGACGAATGGCGACGTGGAGCGCAGACGCGCGGTACACCGGGTTGGTGGAAAAGCACGTGGCACTTGGGCGCCCGACAACGGTGCCGCAGGCTCTCACCAAACCTGAGGTTGCACTCCAGACTCGTCGCGTATGCTCTGCTCAGCCGCCATGCACGCGGCGTGAGAAAGAGGAATTCAGTGCCCGAGGTGACGCAGTTGTATCGCGGTCGCTCGGCGCGTATTCCGACCCGGTCACTGTCGCTGGCCAGCGTCGTATTCTTCGGATTGCTGCTCTCGGGCTGCGCGAGCATGGAGATGCTGCAGCCGACCGAATCGCCCGCCAGCTCCGCTCCGCCGATGAGTTCGCAGGTGCCGTCGCCTGACATCGAGGCCGAGACCACGCTGATCGAAGTATCTGCGACCGGGTTCGACCTGCTCGACGCCGATGGCGAGCGTATCGATTCGTTTGACTACTACGACGACGACAGCGCCGAGGTCATTTCGACCCTCACCGACTTGTTCGGTGCCGAGCCCACCGTCGAGACCCAGGATGTCGCGACGCATTTCCGGTCATACGAGACGAACACGTGGAAGGGCTTCGCCGTCTGGGACTACGGATCGGTCGGGGCCGGGCCGGGGGAGCCCGCGTTCGCCGTGCACGTGACCGCTCAGGCGATCAACCACATCACGGTCGAGACCAACGACGGGGTCGCGATCGGCGACGCCGAAGCGTCAGCCGCAGACGCGTCGTACAACTCCACGAATACCGGCTACGACGGCCGTGAGCTCACCATTTACAGCCTCGATGAGACCCTGCTTCCCGACGGAATCCAGACCTACATCGAAGACGGCCCGGCCGCGTATTCCGTGCAGGCCTGGGTGTTCTCCGACACCGGCACGGTCGACGAGATCACCGCCCCGAACGCGAACTTCGGGTCGTAGCTACTTCGACGCCAGCCGGTTCAGCGCCGAGTGCTTGTGGGCGGCGCGGGCGCCGGTCTTCTCTGACTCGACGATGAACGCCGGGTCACCGCTGCTCGCGGTGAACTTCTGGCCGTCGAACTCGAAGTCGGCCGTATGCCGTTCGACGATGTGGCCCTGGGTGCGACCCTGCGATGTGTTCCAGCTGACCCGGTCGCCTTTGTGTAGTTCTGTGGACATGCCGTCACGCTAACAGCCGGGCAAGGCCAGCCATAGAGCTCCGGGCTGCTTCACATTTAGTCACACAACGACGCCGACGCCCGCGCGCGTTTAGTGTTTTTCTATGACTACGCCGACCCGCACCCTCGCCGTGGTCGACGTCGTCTCCGAACGCGCGCACAACCCGGGCTACCAGTCGGTAGCCGACTCCCTCAACGCCCGGCTGATTGCCGAAGCATCCGCGCAGGGCTGGAGCATCGAGCACCTCTCTGCTGCCGATACCGCCCGTGACGAACTGCTGCTCGCCGGCCAGCGTGCCGACGCCATCGTAATCATGGGCGGCGAGGATGTCGCCCCGGACCTCTATGGCGGAGCGACCGACTACCCCGGCGCGGGTAACCACGTGCAGGCCGCCGATGAGGCGCAGATCGCGCTCGTGCTGCAGTCCGCAGAACTCGGGGTGCCCCTGCTCGGCATCTGCCGAGGGCACCAGATTGTGAACGTGGCGTTCGGTGGCACGCTCGTGCAGCACCTCGGTGACCACACGATCCACCGCACTCCCGAGCCCGGTCCGGGTCCGATGGTGTCGCATCCGGTCGACCTCGCCGCTGACAGTGCACTCGCCCGCGCGCTCTCTGCGACCACGGTCGAGGTGCGCAGCAGCCACCACCAGGCGGTCGGCGAACTGGGCACCGGCCTGAAGGCCGTCGCCTGGGCTGCAGACGACAAGCTCATCGAGGCAGTCGAGCACCTCAGTGCTCCCATCTACGGGGTGCAGTGGCACCCCGAAGAGCCCGGCGCGGCTCTCGACCAGCTCAGTCTCACCCTCGGCCTCTTGCGCTCCGCCGCCGAGTTCACGAGCGCCGCCGTCGCGGCCTGAGAGTCAGCACCACGCCGAGCAGCGATCCGACGATCGCGCCTGCGCTGTTCGCGGCGAGGTCACGGGCGTCTGGAACGCGGGAGGGCAAGAAAGCCTGCGCGCTCTCGATGCCGAACGTCAGCATCACTCCGAAAACCAGCGCCAGCCACCACCGGCGCGGGCCGAGCAGGAGCACGAAGAGCAGGCCGATGGGCAGGAACATCGCGATGTTCGCGGCGAACTCGAGGTCGGAATAGGTCATTCCCGAGTCGGGGTTCAGCCGCCACGACAGCGACATGGCGGCCCGGGCGAGCAGCCGGAACAGGCTGCCGCCGGGCTGCGGCCCGAGAGTGATGAGGGCGACGACGCCGAGGTAGCTGAGGGTTACAAAAGTCAGCACCGGATGCTGGGCGATGGTCGACCCGGTGCGCGGCCGGGGGTGAGCGTAGGCCGTCAAGGGCAACGGGCGTGTGGCTATCGGCACGGTGTCGGGAAGCATTCTTCGACGCTATTCATCGCCTGCCCAGAACGAATCAGCCCAGCGGCCCCCGCTCGTCGTCCGGAAGAGTGATTATTGGTCGAGCAGCGGCTGGCTCTGGACTCGTCACAGACGGGGCGACTCCGTCGAGGTGGGTTGATCCCTTTTCACTTCTTCGCACCCCGCGTACCCGAGAGTTCTCAGCAGGCTGATGTGGCCCTCCCGCGCCGGCTCGATCACATCATCTGTCCATGAGAATCCCGCGCTGACGTCGTTCTCCACCACCCAGCTGAAGTCCTGCCAACTGTCCAGGGTATCCAGGTCCCGATCGATGGTGGCCTGGTCGCGTGCGTCGAAGTCCTCGAGGAACTTGTCAGTCCACGCGCAGCGCCAGCAGAAGAGGGCAGCACCCGTGCCCGTGCCTTTCGGTGCCATATCCGCGTTGCCCTGCGGATAGTCCGTCGGGAAGACATAGCCGTCCGGAAGTTGGTCTTCGAACTCGTCTGCTGCGGCCAGGTACTCCTGATAGGCCGCTGAGTTATTCACACTGCCGCCAGCGTCTTCGCTCGGCGTCGGCTCAGGGGTCAGTGTGGGTGAGGGCGCCGGCGTCGATCTGGCCCGGTCGGCATCCGGCGCCGGGTCGAATACTGAACATCCCGCAAGCGTCATCACGACAACCAGGCTGAGGGGCAGCATTGTCACCAACGCCCATTGGCGAGAGTTCAACTCAGTTCCCGCGCGCGATCGACTGGTACGGGAGGTGTTCCGGATGCGGTGCACAAATTCCCTTCCAGATGTCGCGAGCGTCGGAGAATAGCGTTCAGGGTCGAGAGTACGTGATCGTGCCACGGTCCGAGCTACTGGTCGAGCTACTGGTCGAGCAGCGCGTGCTCGTGGGCGAAGACGACCAGCTGCACCCGGTCGCGCAGGCCGAGCTTCGCGAGGATGCTGCTGATGTGCGACTTGACCGTGTGGGCGCTGACGAAGAGCTCGGCCGCGATCTCGGCGTTGCTCAGGCCGCGTGCCGCGGGGTGGAAGATCGACAACTCCCGCCCGGAGAGCGTGCCGAACGACTCGGGAGGGGCGGCGGTCTCGGCACCGGTGGTCGAGCGGAACAGGTCGGTGAGCGCCTCCGGTGCGATGACCGAGGCTCCGCCGTGCACGGCCCGGATCGACGCGGCGAGGAATTCGGGGGTGGAGTCCTTGAGCAGGAACCCGCTCGCACCGAACCGGATCGCGGTCGCCGCCGAGAAGTCGAGGTTGAACGTGGTCAGCACGATCACCTTGAGCGGCCTAGCCCGGGTCGCGATCGCAGCCGGGCTGAAGAGTTCGCGGGTGGCGGCGACCCCGTCGAGAACGGGCATGCGGATGTCCATGAGCACGACATCCGGTGCGGTCGCGGCGATCACGTCGATGGCCTCGCGTCCGTCTCCCGCCCGCCCGACCACGGTGAGGTCGGGCTGCGCGTCGATCATGATCGCCACGCCCTCGCGGAATAGCTGCTGGTCGTCGACGAGCACCACCCGGATAGCGGGCGCGGTCACGATCGCACCCCGGCGGGAATGACGGCGCGCACGTCGAACACCGAACCGGCGCCGCGGGCATCCGGGATCACCTGCACGTCGAGGCGACCACCGAGGGCATCCAGCCGCGACCGCATGCCGTCGATGCCCGAACCGGTGCGATCGGGGTCGACGGTGTCACCCGGAACAACGTGATTGCGCACACCGAGCTCGAGCCCGGCAACCGACCACTGCTGGTGCACGGCGATCGGCCGGTCGCGGTCCGCGAACTTCAGCGCGTTGGTCAGGGTCTCCTGCAGCACGCGGTGCGCGGCATCCGCGGCGCGCGAACTGAGAAGCACGGGTGTGCCGGCCTGCGTCGCCTCGAGGCTCGCACCGGACGCGCGCACGTTCGCCAACACCTGGTCGAGCGCGGGCGCGACCCCGATCGCGCCGGTCTCGACAGCTTCGATCTGGGTGAGCACCTGCCGCACCTCACCGAGTGAGCGGCGAGCAGTCTCGGCGATCGTGGCAACGGTGCGGCGAACGGCGTCGGCATCCGACGCATCGAGAAAGCGCACCGAATCGGACTGGGCGATGATCACGGCGAGGGAGTGGCCGACGACATCGTGCACATCGCGCGCGAGCTCGGCTTTTTCCCGTTCCAGCGCGGCGATGGCCTCGGAACGCAGAGCCTCGTCTTCCGCGAGTCGGCGACTGATCGCCGACTGTTGCGAACGCCGCAGCAGCCGGCTCGCCAGCCCGGCCAGCCACGCTCCGCCGAGAACCGCCAGCGGGATCGCGGTCAGAACGATGATCGGCGTGAAGATCGGGCGATTCGACGGCGGCACAAAAACCCAGGTCCAGGAGTGGGCGCCGACGAGGGTGATGACCGAGACCACCACGCCGGCAGTGACGGATGCCCCGGCGAGCACCATGACCCAGCGCCGGCCGTAGGCGACGGCGCTGTAGAGCACGATCACGGTTCCGACCTGCAGGAACGAGACGTCGAGGCCCGAGCCGAGCTGCGCGATCGTCGAGATCCAGGCGAGCCCGAGCGCCGTAGCGGGAAGCACGCGGCGCACGATGAGCGCCGGGATCATGAACCCGAGGCTCACCCAGGTCACCCGCGGAAGGAGCCCGGCCGTGGTCACCCAGATCCCGATCGCGACGAGCAGCAGGGCGAGGCCGAGATCGAAGACGAGCGCGGTTCGGGTGACGCCGGGGTGAGACCCCGGAATCGGCAGGCGGGGGAGGGGGGAGCCGCCGATTCCGGGTAGGGGAGAGCGAGAGTCGAGCTTGCGGCTTTCGACTATCCCCGTCACGAGTGCCAGAGTATGTCGCTGCGAATCGCGGCCGCGTCACTCCAGAGGATGAATTGTGAGCGCCTGTCGACTAGGTGCGGCGCACGTGTGGGGCGTATCGCGGCACGTAGCGCAGCAGGATGCCAGCGCCGATCAGGCCGACGACCCCCATCACGCCGCTCGCGAAAGCGAGTGAGGCGGCTGCGGTGATTCCCGCGATGGCGAGCGGGCCGGCCGCGCTTCCGGCGTCGCCGGTGAACCGCCAGGCTCCGAGGAACGGTGCCGGGTTCTTCTGGTCGGCGAGGTCGGCGCCGAGGGTCATCAGAATGCCGCTGCCGACCCCGTTGGCGAGCGACATGAAGATCGCGGCCCCGATGAACCAGGCCACGGCGTACTTCGCGTCGTGCGTGAAGGCGAGGGCGAGATGGCCGAGCCCGAGGCCGATCATCGACGGCATGGCGCTCCACAGGCGCCCGAAGCGATCCATGATCTGGCCGCTGGCGTAGAACAGGGCGAAATCGATCGCGCCGGCGGCTCCGATGATCAGCGCGGTCTGGGCATCCGCGATTCCGATGCTGACCGCCCAGAGCGGCAGGATCACCTGGCGGCTCGCGCGCATGGCGCCGATCAGCGCAGCGCCTGAGCCGAGGCGCACGAGCACGGCCCGGCTGTTCCAGATCGTGCGGAACAGGCCGTGGGCTTCAGCGGCGACCAGCTTCTGCCCTTCGAGCGCCGGCAGCGTGATCGCGCCGGTACGGGCGCGGCGGGCAGCGAGGATCTCGGCCGGGTCACGCAGCACGAAGAGCAGGGCGGCGGCACCGAGGCAGCCGGCGATGTGGATCCAGAACACCGACTGCGTGCTGCCGGTGAGATGGATGACAGCCGCGCTGATGAACGGGCCGACGAAGAAGCCGAGGCGGAAGGTGCCGCCGAGGGTCGAGAGCGCGCGGGCCCGGTAGGCCTTGGGCACGAAGCTCGTCATGAAAGCGTGGCGGGCGAGGGCGAAGACCGCCGTCGACAGCCCGATCAGGAAGATAGCGATGCCGAGTACGAGCGGGTTCGGGGCGACGAGCGCCAGAACCAAGCCGACGATCGAGAGTAGTGCGGCGCCGATCATCGCGGTGCGCTCGCCGATGCGCGAGACCACCCAGCCACTCGGGATGTCGCCGACGAGTTCGCCGATCATGATCATCGCCGCGATGAGACCGGCGACCGCGAGGGTGGCGCCGAGGTTGTCGGCCACGACCGGGATGATCGGCAGGATCGCGCCCTCGCCGATCGAGAACAGCAGAGTCGGGGCGATTGCCGGTAGGGCGATAGAGCGAAAGCTGAATTTCTGCTCGTCGCCGCTCATGTCCTATTCAGCCTACGCCTGTAGCGCAGCCCTTCCGCGACACGGCCTTCAGCCGGGCGCTGCCGGGGCGCGGTAGAGTTATGGCGACATGATCGAACTGGATATTTCTGAGCAGGTGGCCGCCTTACGGTCGACTTTCGCCGACATCCGTTCGGTGGTCGGCGTCGAGCGGCTGCAGGCCGAGATCGCTGACCTGAGCGAACAGGCCGGTGTTCCCGATCTCTGGGATGACACCGAGAAGGCGCAGAAAGTCACGTCGCGGCTGAGCCACCGCCAGGCGGAGCTCGCCAAGATCGTCAGCATCGAGACCCGTCTCGACGACCTCGAGATCATGGTCGAGCTCGCCAACGAAGAAGACGACGAGTCGGCAGCCGCCGACGTGCAGTCCGAGCTCATCTCCGTGCAGAAGGTGCTCGGCGAGCTCGAGGTGCAGACCCTGCTCAACGGCGAATTCGACCAGAGCCCCGCTGTCATCACGATCCGCGCCGGAGCCGGTGGCGTCGACGCCGCAGACTTCGCCGAGATGCTCCTGCGCATGTACCTGCGCTACGCCGAGCAGCACAACTTTCCGACCAAGGTTCTCGACACGAGCTACGCCGAAGAAGCGGGCATCAAGTCGGCGACCTTCGAGGTCGATGCTCCCTACGCTTTCGGCACCATGAGCGTCGAGGCCGGCACCCACCGCCTCGTGCGCATGAGCCCATTCAACTCGGCCGGCAAACGCCAGACCAGCTTCGCCGCGGTCGAGGTCGTGCCCCTGATCGAGCAGACGGATGTCGTCGAGGTTCCCGAGAGCGACATCCGCGTCGATGTGTTCCGCTCGTCCGGACCCGGTGGCCAGTCGGTGAACACCACCGACTCGGCCGTGCGCATTACCCACCTTCCGACCGGCATCGTCGTCAGCTGCCAGAACGAGAAGTCGCAGATCCAGAACCGTGCCGCCGCGCTGCGCGTTCTGCAGTCGCGACTGCTGCTGTTGCAACGCGAGCAGGAAGCGGCGCAGAAGAAGGAATTCGCGGGCGTCATCACCGCGAGCTGGGGCGACCAGATGCGCAGCTACGTGCTCGCGCCGTACCAGATGGTCAAAGACCTGCGCACGGAGTTCGAGGTCAACAACCCGTCGAACGTCTTCGACGGAGACCTCGACGGCTTCATCGCCGCGGGCATCAAGTGGCGGAAGCGCGCGAAGGACTAACCAGCGTGGTCTCGGCGTCGAGTTGGGTGAGTCTCAAGGGCGTCGAGCGGGTGCCCGGGGACTTCTCGGCCTTGAGAGGTAATTTCAGCCTGTGGGCGACGGCCCGGTCGGTGACGACGATGTTTCTCGAGGGGACCCCGCCGCGCATCCGCCTCGACCGCGAGGTGATCAGGTCTGGCGAGCGAGAGTTGCCGTTCGCCGAGATCTCCATGGCGCGTATCGATTCCGATTCGCTCCGGCTGGGCACGTTACAACTCGTTTTCGGACAGAAAGACCAGTTCGAGTTCGGGGTCACCCTGAGCAAGGGTCGGAACGTAGTGGTCACTGAACGCACGCAGCAGCTCCTGGCCCAGGTGCTTGCGGCATCGAGAATCGAGATCCCCACCGACCACTGGGACCCGAAGGGCAAGTTCGCGCGCTCGGGCTCGCCCTTCCATGTCACCCGCGACGAGGCGATCGAGCTGGTGCTGCATCCGCCCCTTGAGGGCGACCCGCTCCCCATCACCCTCTAACCCCGCTGGGGCTGTCAAAACTTGTGGGTTGAAGGCGCTCCAACCCGCAAAAAGACACAAACCCGCGGGAAAGCCTGGGTGGTCAGCCCCGGATGAGAAGGGTGGCCAGTGCGACCAGCGCGACTATCAGCAGGATCGCGTGCACGATCAGGAACGACACGTTCAGGCGCACTGCCGTGGCCGCGAGATGCCGGGACGACTCGAAGCGCCCGGAGCGGTCGGATGCCGTCTGCGCCATCGGGAGTCCGGCATACGGAAAAACCGGCGCGATGATCAGCGCGAGAAGCGCGAGCGAGTGCCCGGGCTGGCAGGCTTTCACGCCGAAGGTGCGTGAGTAGGTTTCGTATCTCATTGCCATTCGGAGCCTCCCGAATTGTGCCGCGTCGGGCGGGGGTACCCGGCGTGTGGTCTGAGACTACGGAATCGTGCAAAAAAATACAGTCCTCCTAAAGGTGGACGCCCAAAGCAGGTGAGGGAGAGGGTCTGCACCCAGCAAAGTGCCAGCGAGCGACGCGAGTCGCTGCGCTGATTCCCCCGGCCGCTCCTTAAGCTCGACACGTCATGATTCGCTTTGATTCGGTTTCCAAGTCGTACTCCGGCAACTCCCGCCCCGCACTGAACTCGGTGAGCCTCGAGATACTCAAGGGGGAGTTCGTCTTTCTTGTCGGCGCCTCCGGTTCGGGCAAGTCGAGCTTCCTGCGCCTCGTGCTCAAGGAAGAGAAGCCGTCGAAGGGCCAGATCCACGTTCTCGGCCAGCAGCTCGGCACGATGTCGAACCGCAAGGTGCCGTACTTTCGCCGCAACCTCGGCGTCGTCTTCCAGGACTTCCGCCTGCTGCCCCAGAAGACGGTCTTCGACAACGTCGCCTTCACGCTCCAGGTAATCGGCAAGAGTCGCGGCTTCATTCAGGAGGCGGTCCCGGATGTCCTCAAGATGGTCGGTCTCGCCGGCAAGAGTTCGCGTTTTCCGCACGAGCTCTCGGGTGGTGAGCAGCAGCGGGTCGCTATCGCCCGCGCCATTGTGAACAAGCCGGCCATCCTGCTCGCCGACGAGCCGACCGGAAACCTCGACCCCCAGACATCCGCCGGCATCATGACCCTGCTCGAGCGCATCAACCTCGGCGGCACCACGGTAATCATGGCCACCCACGACGCTGGCATCGTCGATCAGATGCAGCGCCGCGTGATCGAGCTCATCAGCGGCCAGATCGTGCGCGACGAACGCCAGGGCGGGTACCAGACGCAGGCGATCCCCGTCGTCGGCTTCGGTCTCTCGGGAACCGGAGAGGTCAACTGATGCGTCTCGGACTCGTCTTCGGAGAAGCCGCCAGCGGACTCCGTCGCAATATCTCGATGGTGATCTCGGTCATCCTCGTCACCTTCATCTCTCTCACCTTCGTCGGTGCCGCGATCCTGCTGCAGATGCAGATCGGGCAGATGAAGGGCTACTGGTACGACCGGGCCCAGGTCGCCGTCTTCATGTGCACCGATATTGACTCGACCGGCAATTGCACGGGCGACGAGGCGAGCAAGGGCCAGAAGGCCGAGGTCGAGGCCCAGCTGAAGTCAGATACTCTCGCGCCGTTCATCGAGAAGTACGAGTTCGAAGACCACGACCTGGCCTTCAAGAACTTCCAGACGCAATTCGCCGACAGCCCCCTCGCCGACTTCGCTACTCCCGACCAGCTCAACGAGAGCTTCCGCATCAACCTCAAAGACCCGAACCAGGCCGACGTGCTGATCGAGTCGCTCTCCGGCCTGGCGGGGGTGCAGAGCGTGGAAGACCAGCGGCGCTACCTCGACCAGATCTTCGCCGTGCTCAACGCGGCGAGTTATACGGCAGTCGGGCTCGCGACCCTCATGCTCATCGCCGCGGTGCTGCTCATCGCGACGACCATCAGGCTGAGTGCGTTCTCGCGACGGCGCGAGCTCGGCATCATGAGGCTGGTCGGTGCGTCGAACCGGTTCATCCAGACGCCGTTCATTCTCGAGGGAGTGTTCGCGGCGGTCATCGGCTCGCTGCTGGCCGGCGGTGCGATCGTCGCTATCGTGCAGTTCTTCGTCAAGGGCTACCTCACCCAGGCACTCGCGGCCACGACCGGCACGTCGCTGGTCGGGCTCGACGAGGCCATTGTGGTGGTGCCGATCCTGGTGGTGATCGGTGGCGTGCTCGCCGCGGCATCCGCCGGCTTCGCCATCAACAGGTATCTGAAGGTCTAGGCACCGCTGGCGCGCAAAGCGCTAGACTGATGGGCTGCGTGGCGGATGCCGCGCACTTCACCCGTTTCAACTCACGGAGACACCATGCCCAGGGATCGCGGCCAAAAGGTTGTTGCAAGCAACCGCAAAGCCCGCCACGACTACACGATCGAAGACACCTATGAAGCCGGCCTCGTGCTGACGGGTACCGAGGTCAAGTCGTTGCGAGCCGGTCGGGCGAGCCTGGTCGACGGTTACGGGTTCATCGACGGTGGCGAAGCGTGGCTGGATGCCGTGCACATCCCCGAGTTCAACCAGGGTTCCTGGAACAATCACCCGGTGCGCCGCAAGCGCAAGATGCTGCTGCACAAGGCCCAGATCCTCAAGATCCACCACAAGATCAAAGAAGGTGGCTACACCCTCGTGCCTCTGTCGATCTACTTCAGCGACGGAAACGCCAAAGTCGAGCTCGCTGTCGCCAAGGGAAAGCGCGAGTACGACAAGCGCCAGACCCTGCGCGAGCGCCAGGACAAGCGTGAGGCCGACCGCGCCATGGGAACCCACCGCAACCTCGGCGACTAGTTCGAACCAGCGCGTCTGTCCCTAGGGGAAGGGTCAGGCGGCAAGGAAACGGGCGTCGACCAGGGCCGTCACTTCGATGTTGTCGGGGGTCACCTGCAACTCGGGGTTCCCACCGGACTTCGCCAGGCGGGCGCTCGCCGCGAACATGACCGGCTCTGGGGATGCCGATCCCTGGTCGCCGAGCATGCCCGGATCGGCGAGCGCGGTGGCGCGCACGCTTCCCAGGCCGATGCTCTGGGCGAAGACCGTGGCCTTGGCGACCGCGTCTTTCACCGCGCGCGACCGCACCTCGGCCGTGGCCATGGTGCGGGTGGCATCCGTGAGCTCCCAGTCGATGGTGTGAAAGACGATGCCCGCGGTCGCGGCGAAGTCGGTGAGCAACTGGGACAGCGCGTCGAAGTCGCTGAAGACGGCGCGAAAGCCGAGGTGCGCGTGGGTGACCGGCTCGAGCTGCACCCCCTCGTTGTTCCACGGGCGCTCAGACCAGACCTGCAGTCGCTCTGACGACCAGGTGGTGATGGCGGCGGCATCCTTCAGCCTCGCGAGTTCCTCGCGCAGCGCGAAGGCACCCTCGCTCGTGCGCGTGACGACGTCGTCGCGCGACTCACCGTCGAAGGCGACGGCGGCGCTCAGGATGCCGCGCTCGGCGGGGTAGCGGGACGAGTACTCGCCTCGAACTGTAATCACGGTCTCGGTCACGATTTATCCCCCGGGCATGTATTGCGGCAGTCTGGTGTTCTAGAATAGAGGGCTGCATCCGGTGGATGCGGTGAACATTGAAAACTCAACAGCGCGCGATAGTGACCAGGCTTCACGGCCGGCATGGGGATGATCGGTTTCGACATTGCCTGCAAAACTGTGAGAAGCGGGTCGAGGATGCAGGCTTATCTCGTAAACGATGCCCGCAAACAATAAGTGCCAATTCCAAGCGCACTGACTTCGCCCTCGCTGCCTAAGCGAGCGCACTAAAGAAGTCCGTCAGACCGAGGATGCTCTCTACTCGGACCCTGGCGTAATTTAGAGAGATTGCTGCGTAGTTATGTCTGAGGGCTACGTGGGACTTTCACTCGGGCTGGGCTTGTCGATCCAGGTGCTCGTAGCAAGGATCGGAGCCAAGTAGAACGTTTTTACGAGCTACACCCGTAGAAGGCACAGAATTACAGCAGTGGACCGGGGTTCAATTCCCCGCATCTCCACCATGTGGATTGCTATCGCGCGTTGTCGAGTTCGTTCTCTGGTGCAGAAGCCGCCCTTCGGGGCGGCTTTTGTGCTTAGGGCATCATTTGCCTAATGAGGTAAGCCTTACCTAAGCTGGGGCCATGCCTGAGCTCGCCGCATCCGACACTCCTGCCCTGCACGTGCTGTTCGTGGGCGACAGCCGCGATCTCTTCGCCATCCGCAACATGCTCGTAGAGCTGCCCGCCACGGCCTACGGCCAGGTCTTCATCGAGATCGCGGCCTCCATCCAACGCGAGCAGCTCGAGGCACCCGCCGGTGTCTCAGTCACCTGGCTTTCCCGCGACCGCGACTACTTCGCCGGGGAGGTGCTCCCGGTGCGCGGGCAGCTCGTGTCGCGTGCCGTCCGCGCCTGGGCGACCGAGTGGATGCCGCAGACCGCCACCGAGCAGGACGGCTTCGTCATGTGGGTGGGCTGCTCGTCGAGCCCGCGCGTGAGTGACCTCTACCGGGAGCTCAGCGAGCTGATCGAAGCACCGCGCCTCAGGCAGGACTGAGCGAGCGCGAAGTCCGCTCGACAGGAATAAGCCCGCGGAGAGCGCGGTTTTCTCCTGTTGAGGGTGACCGCGCGCCAGATCCTCCTGTCGAACCGAACCAAAGGAACCACCGTGAGCATCCGCAGTACCCGCGCACCGCGCCCGCAGACCGTGCTCGAAGTGCTGCGCACCGAGCAGCTCAGCCCGCACCTCGTGCGCATCATCGCCGGCGGGCCCGGCTTCGCTGCCTTCCAGCCCAACGATTTCAGCGACCCGTACATCAAGATCTTCTTCGCGAAGCCCGAGCTCGGCCTCGTGCCGCCGTACGACCTGCTCGAACTGCGCACCCGGCTAGCTCCTAACGACCTGCCGGTCACCCGCACCTACACGGTGCGCTCGGTCGACCCGGTCGAGGGGTCGATCTCCGTCGACTTCGTCGTGCACGGTGACGAGGGACTCGCTGGTCCCTGGGCCGCTCGTGCGCAGCCCGGTGACGCTCTCGTCTTTGGCGGCCCCGGGGGCGGGTTCAAGCCCGACCCGGCAGCGGACTGGTACCTGCTCGCCGGCGACGAGTCGGCTTTGCCCGCCATCGCGTCGAGCCTCGAGGCCATGCCGGCGGATGCCGCAGGCATAGCCCTCATCGAGGTGTCCGGCCGCGACGACGAACTCGCCCTCGAGGCACCGGCCGGCATCGAAATCCGCTGGCTGCACCGCGGGTCCGTGGTCGCGGGGGAGTCGACCATTCTTGCCGACAGCGTTGCCGCGCTGGACTGGCGGGATGGACGGGTGCAGGTCTTCGCCCACGGCGAGCGCGAGTCGATGAAGGCTCTTCGCGACGTGTTCTTCACCGTACGGGGGCTCGAGCGCTACCAGGTCTCGCTCTCGGGCTACTGGGCCTACGGGCGCAGCGAAGACCGGTTCCAGGCGGAGAAACGCGAGCCGATCGGCCAAATCCTGCTCGAAGCTGCGCCGCCCGCGGCCAGCTGAGCTAGGTGAAGACGAGCGACAGCAGCATCACCAGCACGATTCCGACCACGGAGATGATGGTCTCCATGACCGACCAGGTCTTGATGGTCTGGCCGACGGTGAGCCCAAAATACTCTTTGACGAGCCAGAACCCGGCATCGTTGACGTGGGAGAAGAACAGCGACCCGGCACCGATAGCGAGCACCAGCAGCGACAGGTGAGTCTGGGTGAGGTCGCCAGCAAGCGGGAGCACGATTCCGGCGGCGGTCACCGTGGCGACCGTTGCCGACCCCGTCGCGAGGCGGATCAGCACGGCGATGATCCAGCCGAGCAGCAGCACCGAGATGTTGGCGGCGACGGCGATCTTCGCGATCGCGTCACCGGTTCCGCCGTCGATGAGAACCTGCTTGAAACCACCGCCGGCGCCGACGATGAAGAGCACGCCGACGATCGGCAGCAGGCTCTGGCCGATCTTCTTTCCGAGAGTCGCAGCGTTGAAGCCGACCCGGGTGCCGAAGACGATCATCGCGAGCAGTACGGCGAAGAGCAGAGCGAATACCGGGTCACCGATGAAGTCGAGCAGCTGGCGCACGAAGGTTCCCTCCTCCACCCAGATGTCGGCGGCGGCCTTCGCGAGCATGAGTACGAGGGGCGACAGCAGGGTCAGCAGCGTGAGCCCGAACGACGGGGTGCGGGTGGCATCCGGATCCTGGGCGCGTGACGCGGTCTTCAGCATCTCGGTTTTCGGCTGGGCCGAGGTGTCGGCGTCAGAGGATGCCCCGGTCACAGCGAGACCGGCACCGGCCGCCCCGATCGGAACCCAGCGCGCGGCGAGAGGAGCGAACAGTGGCCCGGCGACGATGACCGTCGGGATCGCGATGAGCAGGCCGAGAGCGAGGGTGACCCCGACGTCGGCATCGAGGATCTTGATTGCGGCGAGGGGGCCGGGGTGCGGCGGCACGAACCCGTGCAGAACCGAGAGGCCGGCGAGAGCCGGGATGCCGAGGCGCATCGCCGGTCCCTTCGACCGGTGAACCGCGAGCATGACGACGGGAATGAGCAGCACGAGGCCGATCTCAAAGAACATCGGGATGCCGATGATGCCCGCGATGAGCGCCATCTTCCACGGCAGCGTCGCGGGCTTGCCCTTCAGGATCGTGTCGACCACGACATCCGCGCCGCCGGAATCGGCGAGCAGCTTGCCGAGCATCGCACCGAGCCCGATCAAGATGCCGACGTAGCCGAGAACGCCGCCGACTCCCGCTTCGAACGACGCCGTGACCTTGTCGAGGGCGATGCCCGACGCGATGCCCACGAACAACGCGCTGATCGTGAGGGCCAGGAACGCGTGGAGCTTAACGAAGACGATCAGCACCACGACGATCGCGATTCCGATGGCCGCGACGACCAGCACCTGGGTGTCGTGGGGGCCCCAGGGTTCGTTCGCCGGGTTCTCCGCGGCGGGCACGGCTGTGATCAACCGGTCGAGATACGTCATCGTGATCCTCCTGCGTTGTGCGAGCTGAATGCCCGGTTCTACTGCGTCGGTTCTGACTCGGTCGTTCCACCGGCCGTCGAGTCGGTTTCATCCGGTTCGTCGTGTGCGGGTTCCGCCACGTGTGGCTTGTGCTCGGCTTGCCAACCGAAAGCGTCCATGATCTCGTCGACTATCGCCTGCGGCGTTGGTCCGATCCCGATACGCAGCGACGGCTCGTCGCTGCCGGGCTCTTCGAGAGTCGCGAACTGGCTGTCGAGAAGTGAAGTCGGCATAAAGTGACCGTGCCGGGAGGCGAGCCTCGCGGCGATGGTCTCGCGGCTGCCGGCGAGGTAGATGAAGTGCACTCCCGTGCCGCGGCGGTTCAGAACGTCGCGGTACGAGCGTTTGAGCGACGAGCAGGTGATGACGCCGCTCTCGCCCGCGTCGAGGCGTTCGTCGATCCAGTCGGCGACGGTGTCGAGCCAGGGCCAGCGGTCATCGTCGGTGAGTGCTTCGCCCGCGGCCATCTTGTCGATGTTGGCTTGCGGATGCAGTGCGTCACCTTCTTCGAAGGGCCAGCCGAGTTCGCCGGCGAGCAGCGCCGCGACAGTCGACTTTCCGCATCCGGAGACCCCCATAAGCACGAGGACGACAGGATCATCGATTGCGAGCGGGACGTGCGGTGAGGCTTCCACGACTCCATCCTTGCACCGGGCGCACTCCGTGTCAGCGTTCGGTACGGCTCCGACCAGCGTGCCCAGCCCGCTCCCAGCCGGCGAATACTCGCGCCGCGCTCTTCGAGTGAGAAAAACTTTGAGACGATTCGTGTGGATCGATGACTATAAGGGTATGGAGAGCGAAGTGAAGACGAGCGACGTCGCGGCCCGCACCACGCCCGACGACCGGCCGCTTGTCGACGCGCTCACGCGGGGCGAACGCCCCGCGTTCAAGGCACTCTACGACCGGCACGCCCGCGCCGTGCACCTCTACGTCGCGTCGATTGTGCGCGACCCGCAGGTCGTCGACGAGGTGACGCAAGAGGCGTGGCTCACCCTGTGGGCCAAACGCACCTCGATCTCGCTGGCGGGGGAGTCGGTGCTGCCGTGGCTGTTCGTCACCGCACGCCACAAAAGCCTGAACCGGCTGGCGCGGGCCCGCAAGCAGAGTCGCGAGGTGGAGCTCGAAGAAACTGTGCTGCTGCCCTCGGGAATCGACCAGTCCGTTGCGGTGGACATCGCCGAGATCGTCGCGGCAATCGAGCGGATCGTCGACGCGATGCCCGCCCTCGACCGGCAGCTCTACCTGCTCTGCCTGCGGGACGGCGCGAGTTACGAGAGCGCTGCGCAGACTCTCGGGATCAACCACGGGGCCGTGCGCAACCGGTTGTTCCGGATCCGGCGTGCACTGCGCACGGCCGTCGACACGAATGGAGGCTGGAAATGAATCTCGACACCCTGCCGTCGGACCAGCACCTGCAGTCGAGGTGGGTCGCGATCGAAGCGGCCACTCGGAAACGGTCGGCATCGCGACTTCGGCGCACGTCACTGGTCGGGTTGCTCGTCGTCGGCCTGGTCGGCGGATCGAGTTTCGCCGCGTATGCGGCGCACGAGGCCAGCCAGCAGGCTGAGAACGACCGTTCCGGCGTTGCGGCTCAGATCGCGCTTGCGCCAATGCTCGACGAGAACGACGACTGGTTCGCCAGGTTCTACGACGTCGCCGTGAGTCCGGCGAAGGCCCAGCCCGACGAAGATGACATGCCTGCGGACTACGGCGGCAGCGCAATGGACACGAAAACCAAGGTGCTGACCGTGTGGTGGGTGGGAACGCCTCCCGATGACGTTGTCGATTTCTTTGCGGAACCGACGACGGAATTCACCGTGAAGCTCGAATCGATCTCGGTCAGCAAACGCGCACTGGAGCGCGCTTCCATGACGATCTCGTCGACTGACCACAGGCACCACTTGGTGCCCGGGCTCTCAGTGGTGTCCGTGGGGCACGCCGACTCAGACCGAACCTCACTCGTGATCGAGTTCGAGCTACTGGGTGACGAGATGCCCGAGAATGGCAGGGCCGACCTCATTGCAGCTGCCCAATCCCTCGTCAGCGTGAAGATTGCCGGCGCGAACCAGGTCGTCACATCGGATTTGGTCTATCGGATGGAGAGCCCTTTCCCTGATCTGCCGGGCCAGAAACCAGTCGATCAAACGGCGATCCCGTGGACGGGGCCGTCTCGGGACTAGGCGGCGACCTACTACCGCAACGTGAGGAAGCATCCGCAACGCTTCCGTTCGTGCCCTTCGGTTCGTACACTTTACGGATGGCAACTACCCCCGTCGTGAGCAGCGGTTGCCGCGACGCGGGCATCGAATAGCCCCGTGGCAGCTCCCACCCCGCGCATCCGCGCGCTCGGCCCGCAGCGGGTGCGGGCGCGCGCCGGAATCCTCGCCGCAATCGCGATAGTCGTCGCCCTCACCGCCGGCATCTTCGTCGCGACCATCGGCTACCTCGAGACCGCGACGACCTCGGGTGCCCGGCAGCTCGTGCGGGCGGCGCCGGTGGATGCGGCATCCGTGGTCATCGAGACCCACCTCGCCGATGACGTGCAGGCGCAGTCCGCTGCTGCCGCCGCCCTGCTCGATGACCAGTTCGCCGGCACGCCGGTGACCGTCGACCGCACGCTGCGGGCCGGAGCGCTGAGCTCAGACCGCGATCGTTCGATTCTCGCCATCGCCGACCCGGAGCTCCTGCGTTTCGCACAACTTGTCGACGGTGACTGGCCCGACCTCGACAGCGACACCGCGTCGACGGGCGCCATTCCGGCGGCGCTGCAGGCCGATGCCGCCGAGTCCCTCGGCGTCGCGGTCGGCGATGACTTCCGGGTCGGTTCGAGTGCCCAGGGTATTACCGTTCGCGTCGTCGCCACCTGGCGCGCAACGGATGCCGCCGCTCCGCGCTTCGCGGGCGACCCCGCAGTGGCATCCGGGGCGAGTGGAACAGCGGCCGGCCCGCTCGTCGTCTCCGAGGCCGACCTCGTCGCCCTGCCCTCCGGCCACTATGTGCGCTGGACCGTGACACCGCGCATCGGCGAGCTCGACGCCGCGAGCATCGCCGCGCTCGAGACCAGCGCCGACGTCGAGGGCATCTCGGCGGCCATCCGGCGCGATGGTGGCATCACCGACGAATCGACCACGGTCGCCGGCGCGCTGGCCGACACCGCCGCGCGGGTGCGTTCGGTTGCGAGTGCGGCCAGTGCGCTCTCGAGCATTCCCCTCGCGCTCACCGGTGTCATCGCCCTCATCACCCTGCTGCAGTTGTCGTCGTTACTTGCCGGGTCGCGGCAGGGCGAGACCTACATGTTCCGGGCGCGTGGGGCATCCGTGCCGCAGCTCGCCCGCTGGGCCGGCGTCGAGACCCTCGGTATCGCGCTACCCGCTGTCCTGGTCGGTGCCGTTGCCGGCGTGCTGGTGACCGGGGGCAGCCTGGCGGCGCCGAGCGTCGGCCAAATCGTCTGCGCCGCCGCGGTCGAGGTCGTGGCGATCGTCGCGATCTGGATCCGCGGTGTTGCCGCCGCCCGCACCGGTGGTTCGTCGGCCACCCGCCAGGTCGCGGGCATCCTTCCCGGCCTGCTCACGGTCTTCGCTCTGCTGGCCGCTGCGCTCTCGACCTGGCAACTGTTGCTCTACGGATCGGTCTCGCTCTCGCCGCTGGCTTCTTTCGCCCCGACGCTCGGGGTCGCCGCTCTTGTCCTGCTCTTCGGCGCGGCTCTCGCGCCGATCGCGAGCGTGCTGGCAAGGGTGCTCGCGCGAGCCCGCTCGCTCGTGCCGGCGCTCGCAGCCCGCCAGGTCGCCCGCCAGGCGAGCATCTTCGCCGTCGCCTCCCTCGTCGTGGCGCTCGCCACCGGCGGCGTGACAGTAGCGACCGTGATCTCGGCCCAGATCGCCGCCGTCGATTCCGAGACCACGGCCCTCGGCATCGGCAGCGACGTGCGGGTACGACTCGACGTGCAGGGGCAGGTCACCGACGGAACAGCGCCGCTCACCGCACTGCCGTATGCCGACCTGCCCGGTGCGACCGCCAGCGCGGTCGTGCTCGCCGGGCCGGCGACCATCGGGACCGACGATGTCGACCTGGTCGGCATCGCCGCGGCATCGCTGCCGCGCGTTGTCACCCCGGTGACCGGCCGGGTCGATCCGGCCGCGCTCGCCGCGAGGTTCGACCACCCCGCGGCCGTCGCCCTGCCCGGAGCGGCTTCCGAGCTCGTGGTGACCGTTGATACGAGTGCGGGTCCGGATGTCGACGGTGGCGTCAACGTGCAGGCCTGGCTCGCCGACGCGACCGGCGCCCTGGCGAAAGTCGACCTGGGAACAGTCGCCTTCGACGGCAGCGGGGGAGACATCGCCTCGGGGAGCATTCCCGCCGGGGTCGCCCCGTGGAGCCTGCTCGCCATCGACGCCACCCTCACCGGCGCGCCGTCGTCCTTCGACATCGCCGTGGACTTCATCGCGGTGAAAGCAGACGACACGGCCCTCGCCCCCGGACTCGCCCGCGCAAGCGTCTCGTCGGAGCGGACGAGTGATCGTTCGATGGTGGGGTCGCTGAACGGCGCGGGCCTCGGCGCCGAACCACTCGGGGTGATCGTGAGCGACGACCTCGCCGCGCGCGCCGATCTCGCCACCGGGAGTGAGTTCGACCTCACGCTGTCGACCGGGCGCGCGATCCCCGCCGTTGTGGTGGCGACTGCTCCCGTCGTTCCGGGGTCGACTGCCGGGCTGGGAGCGCTGGTCGACCTGGTCAGTCTGGATGCCGCGATGCTGGCGGACGGCGGCCCGGTGCTCCAGGCTGCCGACATCTGGATCGCGAGTGCCGACCCCGCGGCCACGAGCGAGGGTGCGACCCTGGCGTCGAACTACCCGGCCAGCGTCGAGGATCGGCAGTCGGCATCCGTCGCACCTCTTCTCGACCCGACCACCTCGGCGCTCGTGGCCGACCTCGGCGGGGTCGTGCTCATCGCGCTGATCGCTTTCGCCGCGACTGCGGCCACCCTGGCGAGGTCCCGTCGCGAGGAGGGTATTGTGCTGTCGGCGCTCGGGGCGCCGGCCCGCGCCCAGGCGCTGCTGCGCGGCGTGGAGCTCGCCGCTGTCACCCTGTTCGCCGCGCTCACGGGAGTCGTCGCCGGGTCCATCGCGGCCACTCTCACCGCAGGCACTCTCGCCGTTTCGGCTGTGCCGGGGTCACCGGCGGGGTCGGGCGTGCCGCCGCTGCTGCCCGCGGTGCTTCCGCTCGTCGGCGTGCTCGCCTGCCTGGTGCTGATAGTCGTGGTGTACGCGAGTGCCGTCGGCCGTGGACTCGCGCTCCGCCGCGCCCGTCGCCCGGCAGTGGAAGGCGGTGTCTCGTGAGCACGGAACTCTCTACCCGCGGGTTCATCGCGCGCGTGACCCGTTCGGTAGCGGTGCCCGCATTTGTCATCGCGCTGATTGTTTTCGCTCTCGCGGTGTTCGTTTCCGCCGCGCCGCGGATTCTCGACGGAGTATTCACCTCGAGTGTCCGCTACGACATCGACTTCAATTCGCAGGTCGCGCAGCGCGAGTTCTCGGGCTTCACCATCGGCGGTCCCGACATCGGCCCGTCGGGTACGCCCGGGAGCCGGGGCCTGCCCGCCGAGGTCGAAGCGGTGTGGGGTCGCCAGCTGGATGCACTCGACGACCTGAGGCTGATCATGCCGCCGGAACTGAAGAAGGCGGTGAAACCCGCACAACTGGCGACGAGCTTCCAGGGCCAGGCCGTGTTCGCGGTCGAGGGCGACCCTCCGGCACGCAAGACGCAGTTGTCTCTCGGTTTCGACCCGCACTACGCCGACCGCATCCGCCTCGACGAGGGCGCACTGCCGAGACCGTTCGCGGTCGGCGAGACCGCCGACATCCTGTTGTCGACAGAATCGGCTTCGCTCGCGGTGTGGAAGGTCGGCGAGGAGCGCACCTTCGGTCGGCTGACAGTGCGACTCAGCGGAACCTTCACGGTCAAAGACGAGAACGATCCGTACTGGGCTCACACGACCGGGCTCGCCTCGGCGACCTCGGTGACTCTCGGCGGCGAAGAGGTCGTCGTCGTGCAGGGTTTTGTCGAACCGTCGTCGTACGAGGCGGCGGCGGAGTCGACCGACACCCTCGTCTATTCGACCGTCTGGTTCCAGCTCGACTCGGCCGGGATCACCGCGGACAACGCGCACGAAATCGCCGTCGAGGCCCGCAAGTTCCTCACCACGGCAAAGCCGATCGGCGTCAACGTCGTCACCTCGTACTCGGTGGGACCGGCCTCGGTCAGCCTGACCTCCCGGGCACCCGACTTTCTCGACCTCGCGCTCTCACGGACAGCGGTCACCGGGCAGTCGCTCGCGATGCTCGCTGCCGGACCACTCGGTGCGCTGGCGGCGATCCTCGTGCTCGCGGTGCTGCTGTTCGTCCGACGGCAGGCACCTACCCTGCACCTTCTGACGGCGCGGGGTGCGAACCGAGCGCAACTCGGCATCCTCGCGGCGGTGAGCAGCCTCGTCGTCGTGCTGCCGGCGGCGATCATCGGCGTCGTGGTCGGCGCCCTCGGGGGATCCCTCTTCGGGCTCGCTATCGCGGGAACGGGTGCGGGCTTCAGCGTCGGGGTCGCGGATGTCGTGCTGCCGTTCGCGCTCGCGCTGGTCGTCGCCCTGCTGGTGGCCGGGTTCTCGCTGCGGCCCGAGCCGGCCGGGCCGACACAGCGTCGCGGTATCGCGCGACTCGCCGTCGAGATCGTGGTCACGGCCCTGGCGATCACGTCGGTCATCGTGCTCGCCCAGCGGGCTCCGGCATCCGGCCCGGATGCGGCATCCGCCCCTCCGTTCGATCCTCTGCTCGCCGCGGAGCCGCTGCTGGTCGTGCTGGTGGGCGGGATAGTCGTGTTGCGGGTCTATCCGGCCTTGGTGCGCCGCGTCGTCGCGACGACGCGGCGCAGTCGCGGGCTGGTGGGCTTCCTCGGCGCGGCCGAGGCTGCATCGCAGTCGTCGGGTCGATCGGCGGGCGGCCCGGTCACCGCACTCGCCGTCATCATCGGAGTCTCGATCGCCGTATTCAGCGGCAGCCTGCTGACCACCCTGCGCTCAGGGATCGACGACAGCGCTGAGGCGTCGGTCGGGTCCGACCTCACGGTGGTCTCGCGGGTCCTCACTACGGACCAGGCCGAACGAATCGCGGCGGTCGACGGCATCGAGAAGACGGTGACCCTCTACACGAGCGCAAGCGAGACGCTCTTCGTCGGTGCGGCGCGCGAGACCATCAACGTCATAGTCGTCGATACCGCGCGGCTCGCAGAGGTGCAGGCCGGGGTGGCCGGAGCGCTCGACCTTCCGCCCGGGATCGCGACGCCGGTGACCGAAGGCCAGCCGGTTCCCGTCGTCGTCTCGGATGCCGAGGCCGCGACACTCGGCGACGACCCCCTGCGCATTCTGAACTCCGACCTCGATGTGCTCGGCACCGTACCGGGAACCAACGCGCTCACCTTCCGCACCTCGTGGATCCTCGTCGACGCCGTCAACGCCGACGTGCTGCTCGAGGCGTACAGCCCGACCGATCACCTGCTCGCGACCCTCGACCCGGCTGTCCCGGCGACCGCCGTCGCCGACGAGGTGCGCGCCATCATCGGGGAGTCAGGTACCGTGCAGACGCCGGGCGAGCTGTCGGCGGTGCAGCGGGCGAGTCCCGCGATCGCGGCCCTCGACACCGGCGTCGTGGTCGCCATCCTGGTCTCGGGCATTGCCTGTGCGGTCGCGATCATCATGACCCTCGGGCTCGGTGCCGCCGCACGCCAGCGACTGCTCAGCCTGCTCGGCGCGCTCGGGATCAGTCGCCGGCAGTCCCGCGCGCTCACCGCGTGGGAAGTCGCGCCGATCGCGATCACCGCCGTGGTCGCGGGCACCGTTCTCGGGGTGCTCGTGCCGTTCCTCGTGATCACCGGCACCGACCTGCGGCCCTTCACCGCCGGACTCAGCCAACCCGGGATCGTGATCGATCCACTGCTCACCGCGATCGTCGTCGGGGCATTCTGCCTCGTCGTCGTGATCGCCGTCGCCGCGAGTGCACTCGCGGTTCGAACGACCGGAACCGCCCGCGCGATACGGTCGACGGAAGAAGGATGACCCCATGAGCCTGACCTCGAACACCACCGAGCCTGACATCCTCTGCCAGGACGTCGTGCGGATCTTCAGCGCCTCCGGCATCGAGGTGCAGGCCCTGCAGGGCCTCAACCTGAGGGTCGACACGGGCGAGATCGTCGCCGTGATCGGGGCATCCGGTTCGGGAAAATCGACGTTGCTGACGATCCTCTCGGGCCTCGACAAACCGACGGCCGGCTCGGCGCGGGTGGCCGGGCACGACCTGATCACGA
>Ga0247736_10000139_pt1 | contig 27438 bp, 21 predicted proteins | sample UWRJL193509B2_FD_180935 | JGI IMG/M metagenome (GOLD analysis project Ga0247736, IMG submission 180935) | Plant litter microbial communities from Arlington Agricultural Research Station in Wisconsin, United States - UWRJ-L193-509B-2 | ecosystem: Environmental > Terrestrial > Plant litter >...
GAACCCTCGTCGGCGATGATGAGCGTGCGCTCGAACTGGCCCATGTTCTCGGTGTTGATGCGGAAGTATGCCTGGAGCGGGATCTCCACGTGAACGCCCTTGGGAACGTAGACGAACGATCCGCCCGACCACACGGCCGTGTTCAGCGCGGCGAACTTGTTGTCGCCGGCCGGGATGACCGTGCCGAAGTACTCCTCGAAGAATTCGGGGTGCTCCTTGAGAGCGGTGTCGGTGTCCATGAAGATGACACCCTGCGCCTCGAGCTCCGCGTTGATGGTGTGGTACACCACCTCGGACTCGTACTGGGCGGCAACACCCGAGACGAGGCGCTTGCGCTCGGCCTCAGGGATACCCAGCTTCTCGTAGGTGTCCTTGATGTCGTCGGGGAGGTCTTCCCACGACTGCGCCTGCTTCTCGGTGGAGCGCACGAAGTATTTGATGTTGTCGAAGTCGATACCCGAGAGGTCTGCGCCCCAGGTCGGCATCGGCTTGCGACCGAAGAGGGCGAGTCCCTTGAGGCGGAGCTTGGTCATCCACTCGGGTTCGTTCTTCAGGGTGGAGATGTCGGTGACGACTTCCTCGTTGATGCCACGGCGCGCTGACGCACCGGCCGCATCCGAGTCAGACCATCCGAATTCATATTGCCCGAGGCTGTTGAGCTCGGGTCGGTCAATGAGCACGTCTGACATAGTTACCTCTTTCCTTACCGCTAACAACCGAGGTGATCGAAGCAGCATTCCCTCGCGGCAGCGGTGTCCTCCGTGTCGCGATCGTCGCACAGCACAGGCCGGGTGATTCTCGTGGTTTGCCTCATCGCCGCCCCCGAGCAGTGCACTTCACCTGCGTGCTGCTGACAAAAAGGGCATCTTCGACGTGCTTAGACTGAACCAGGACACGGGATTAGATCCGGCGTCTTCGCTGACTCCCCGGCATGGGCTGTGTTCCTGAACCTGTCGATTCTACAGGGAGCGGCCCCGAATAACAGGAGGAAGTGCTGTGAGTAGCACCATGTCGTCAGCTTCAGCGATTACGAGCCGTGGATTCCGCTGGTTGCCGGCCGAGGTAGACAAGCGCGTCCGCGTGGCGGCGTGGTTGTCGCTCATCTTCCAGATTCTGCTCATCGGCACCGGCGGGGCCGTGCGGCTCACGGCATCGGGTCTCGGTTGCCCGACCTGGCCGCAGTGCACGGACGGCTCGTTCGTCAACACTCCCGAGATGGGCCTGCACGGGGTCATCGAGTTCGGCAACCGCCTGCTGACCTTCGTGCTGGCCTTCATCACCATCGCCGCGTTCCTGTCGGTCTTCAGGTTCCGCCGCACGCGCCGCGACCTGTTCCGCCTCACTCTGTTCCAAGGCCTCAGCATCCCGTTCCAGGCTGTACTCGGCGGAATCACCGTGCTCACCGGTCTCAACCCGTACGTCGTCGGCGCTCACTTCGCAGTGTCGATCGTGCTCGTCGTCCTCACCACGATGCTCGTCTGGCGTGTCTACCGCGGCCCACGCGGCAGCCAGCTGGTGGTTCCCCGCTGGTACCTCGGCATCACGCACCTCACGACGCTCGCGGTGTTCGTCACCGTGGTCGTCGGCATCCTGACCACCGGTTCCGGCCCGCACGCCGGCGACAACTCCAACCCCGACAAGCCCGCTCCGCGCAACGGCCTCGACCCGGCCCTGTTGCAGCACGTGCACAGCTGGCCGGCCTACGCGACTTTCGGCCTCACCATCCTGCTGCTCGCCATCGCGATCGCGCTGCGACTCCCCCGCCGTTGGCAGGTCGTGCTCCTCGCCGTCGAGGTCGTGCAGATCATCGTCGGCATCACCCAGGCCAGGCTCGGTCTTCCCGAGCTGCTGGTCGGCATCCACATGATCCTCGCCGGGGTGCTCGTCGCTTCGATGACGGCGGTCGTGCTGTCACTGCGCTCGAGCGCTCCCGACGGTCGCGTCGGGGAACCGATCTCCGCCAGCTAGGTGGAACCGGTCTAGAACGGGGCGATGGCCGGCAGCGGCAGCAGCGGGTCGATGCCCACGGCGAGGAACACCAGCGTCAGGTAGGTGATGCTCGAGTGGAAGACGCGCATCGGCTTGATCACTTCGTGGCGGATCGCCCGGCCATACAGGCGGTGCGACTCGAAGATGAACCAGGCGCCCGCGCCCGCGGCGACCACCGCGTAGACGACGCTCATGCCGGCGACCGGGATGAGCAGGAGTGAGCAGACGACGGTGGCCCAGGCGTAGAGGATGACCTGCAGTCCGACGACGGCGCGACCGCGCACGACAGCCAGCATCGGCACACCGGCCGAGTGGTAGTCCTCGCGGTACTTCATCGACAGCGGCCAGTAGTGCGGCGGCGTCCACAGGAAGATGACGGCAAAAAGAACAATCGGTGCCCAGGTGAGGGAACCGGTTACCGCAGCCCAGCCGATGACGACCGGGAAGCATCCGGCGATTCCACCCCAGATGATGTTCTGCTCGGTGCGGCGCTTGAGCCAGAGCGAGTAGATGAAGACGTAGACGAGGATCGCGGCGAGCGACAGCACGGCCGCGAGCGGCGTCGTAAACAGCCAGAGCCAGGCGATGGATGCGATGCCGATGACCCAGGCGAAGACCAGCGCCTGCCGGTCGGTCAGGTCGCCCGTGACCAACGGCCGATTCTGGGTGCGCTTCATGATCCGGTCGATATCGCGGTCGATGTAGCAGTTGAAAGCACTGGCGGAGCCGGCACTCAGCGAGCCGCCGACGAGGGTGGCGAGAACGAGCCAGAGGTCGGGAATGCCGTTCTGGGCGAGGATCATGACCGGCGCGGTTGTAACGAGGAGCAATTCGATGACGCGCGGCTTCGTGAGTGCCACATAGGCCTTGACGGTACGGATGAAGCCGATTCGTGCTGTGGCCTGCGGGCGCTCTAGAGCTACGTCCATGACTCCTCAATCGTGTGGGTGCAGCATCAATTGTAGGCGCTCGGGACTGGGGGTCTGCCGAACGACGCCGTACGGGCATCACGGCGGTGCCTCGCTGTCTCTATACTTGGTCCTGCTTGCCAACCGTCGGCCTCCCCCATCCAGCGCCACCATCCTTTTGCTGCCCGGGGCGCTCACGGCCGTGCCGATGAAGACCTTGGCAAGCAGACATCTCACCGAGCGGCGGACGAACTGATCCGTTGTTAGTGCATGAAGAAGGGTCATCACCACCGTGGCATCTCTCCAATGGGAACCCATTGACAACCAGGCAGTAGACACCGCCCGAATCCTCGCGGCTGACGCCGTGGAAAAGGTCGGCAACGGGCACCCGGGAACGGCTATGAGCCTCGCCCCCGCCGCCTACCTGCTCTTCCAGAAGGTCATGCGTCGTGACCCCTCCGACCAGCACTGGCTCGGACGGGACCGCTTCGTGCTGTCTGTCGGCCACAGCTCGCTCACCCAGTACGTGCAGCTCTACCTCGGTGGCTACGGCCTCGAGCTCGACGACCTCAAGGCCCTGCGCACCTGGGGATCGCTGACCCCCGGACACCCGGAGTACGGCCACACCGACGGCGTCGAGATCACCACCGGCCCGCTCGGCCAGGGTCTCGCCTCGGCAGTGGGCTTCGCCTACGCGGCCCGCTTCGAGCGTGGCCTGTTCGACCCCGAGACCGAAGCCGGCAAGAGCCCCTTCGACCACAACGTCTACGTCATCGCCGGTGACGGCGACCTGCAGGAAGGCGTCACGAGCGAGGCTTCGTCCCTCGCCGGCCACCAGCAGCTCGGCAACCTCATCGCGATCTACGACTCGAACCAGATCTCGATCGAAGACGACACCAACATCGCCTTCACCGAAGACGTCCGCGCCCGCTACGAGGCCTACAACTGGCACGTCCAGGTAGTCGACTGGAAGAAGACCGGCGAGTACCACGAGGACGTCGCCGAGCTCTACGCGGCAATCGAGGCAGCACAGGGCGAGACCGACAAGCCGTCGCTCATCATCCTGCGCACGATCATCGGCTGGCCGAGCCCGAAGAAGCAGAACACCGGAAAGATCCACGGTTCGGCTCTCGGAGCAGAAGAGCTCGCCGGTCTCAAGGAAGTTCTCGGATTCGACCCCGAGAAGTCGTTCGACGTCTCGGACGAGGTCATCACCCACACCCGCAAGGCACTCGACAAGGGTGCGGCGGAGCGCGCGGAGTGGCAGGTGTCGTTCGACGCCTGGGCCACCGCGAACCCCGACAAGAAGGAACTTCTCGACCGACTGCTGACGGGTGAACTGCCCGCCGGTGTCGAAGAGGCGCTTCCCGTGTTCGAGGCCGGCAAGGACGTCTCGACCCGCGCAGCCTCTGGCAAGGTTCTCGACGCCCTCGGTTCGGTCATCCCCGAGCTGTGGGGTGGCTCAGCCGACCTGGCCGAGTCGAACAACACCACCATCGCCGGTGCGAAGTCGTTCGTTCCCGAGCAGTGGTCGACGCACGAGTGGACCGGCGACAAGTACGGCCGCGTGCTGCACTTCGGTATCCGCGAGCACGCCATGGGCGCGATCCTCAACGGAATCGTGCTGCACGGCCCGACCCGCGCCTTCGGCGGTACGTTCCTCATCTTCAGCGACTACATGCGCCCGGCTGTCCGTCTCGCCGCGCTCATGAAGGTGCCGTCGATCTTCGTCTGGACCCACGACTCCGTCGCACTCGGTGAAGACGGACCGACCCACCAGCCGATCGAGCAGCTCGCGACCCTGCGCGCCATTCCCGGACTCGATGTCGTTCGCCCCGGCGACGCCAACGAGACCGCGTGGGCCTGGAAGACGATCCTCGAGCGTCGCCAGGGACCGGCCGGAATCGCCCTCACCCGCCAGAACATCCCCGTGTTCGAGCGTGGCGACGACGTCGCGACCGGCGAGACCTTCGCTTCGGCGAAGTACGTCGCCAAGGGCGCGTACGTTCTGGCCGAGGCACCGAACGGCACCCCGGATGTCATCTTCATCGCCACCGGTTCTGAGCTGCAGATCGCCGTCGAGGCCCGCGAGGTACTGAAGGGCGAGGGCATCAACGCCCGCGTCGTGTCGGTTCCGAGCCTCGAATGGTTCGAGGAACAGGATGCCGCGTACCGCGAGTCGGTTCTTCCCGCAGCCGTAAAGGCACGCGTGTCGATCGAAGCCGGCCTCAGCCTGACCTGGGAGCGCTACGTCGGCGATGCCGGACGCAGCGTCTCGATCGAGCACTTCGGTGCGTCGGCTGACTACAAGACCCTGTTCCGCGAGTTCGGGATCACCACGGAGGCCGCCGTAGCCGCGGCCAAGGATTCGCTGGCCGCACTGTAGCTCCCCCGGGATCACGGTTCACCAGCACACCAGATTCAGTTCAGGAAAGAAGAAACAATGACTACCTCCCCCACCGCCCAGCTCTCCGAAGCCGGCGTCAGCATCTGGCTCGACGACCTGTCGCGTGAGCGCATCAACTCGGGCGGGCTGCAGAAGCTCATCTCCGAGCGCAACGTCGTCGGTGTCACCACGAACCCGACCATCTTCGCCAGTGCACTCGCCAAGGGCGAGGCGTACGACGCCCAGGTCGCAACCCTTGCGGCTGCCGGCACGAGCGTCACCGATGCCGTCTTCGAGATCACGACCGACGACGTCGCTGCTGCCAGCGACATCTTCCGCCCGATCTTCGACGAGACCGCCGGATTCGACGGGCGCGTCTCGATCGAGGTCGAGCCGGGCTTCGCTCACGACGCCGCAGCGACCTCCGCCCAGGCCAAGCAGCTGTGGGCAAAGGTCGACCGCCCGAACGCCCTCATCAAGATTCCGGCGACCATCGCCGGACTCGAGGCGATCACCGACACCATCGCGGCCGGCATCAGCGTCAACGTGACGCTGATCTTCAGCCTCGAGCGTTACCGCGCCGTCATCAACGCGTACCTCACCGGTCTCGAGAAGGCCAAGGCCGCCGGCATCGACCTGTCGACCCTGCACTCGGTCGCCTCGTTCTTCGTGTCGCGCGTCGACACCGAGATCGACAAGCAGCTCGATGCGATCGGCACCGAAGAGGCCAAGGCCCTCAAGGGCAAGGCGGGCGTCGCGAACGCCCAGCTCGCCTACCAGGTCTACGAGCAGGAGTTCGCTTCCGAGCGCGCACAGGGACTGCTCGCAGCCGGTGCCAACAAGCAGCGTCCGCTCTGGGCCTCGACCGGCGTCAAGGACCCCGCCGTTCTCGACACCACCTACGTGGTCGAGCTCGTCGCCGCCGACGTCGTCAACACGATGCCCGAGAAGACCCTCGAAGCGACCTTCGACCACGGCGTCATCGCCGGTGACTCGATCAGCGGATCCTACGACGCAGCGAACGCCGTACTCGACGCCCTCGCCGCGCAGGGTGTCTCCTACGACGACGTGACCGCACTGCTCGAGAAGGAGGGCGTTGAGAAGTTCATCGTCAGCTGGAACGAACTGCTCGACACCGTCACGGCCGCGCTCGAGGCTGCAAAATGAGTGCCCGCGTCGCAGTATCGGGCGCGGCCGCTGAGGCCGTAGCCCGGGTTGTACCGCAGCTCGTCGCCGACTTCGTCGCGAGCCGTATCACGAGCCTCGACCCGTCCCTCTGGGGACCGGACGCCGAGGAAGAAGCGGCGAAGCGCCTGGGCTGGACCGAATCGGTGGCTGTCTCGGCCGCGCTGGTTCCCGGCATCCTCGCCCTGCGCGAGAAGCTGGTCGGCCTCGGTGTCAACCATTTCGTTCTCGGCGGAATGGGCGGATCCTCGCTCGCCCCCGAAGTGATCACCCAGACCGCGGGTGTCGAGCTCACCGTTCTCGACTCGACCGATCCCGGCCAGGTGCTCTCGGCACTCGGTGACCGCCTCGCGACAACCGCCGTGGTGATCTCGTCGAAGTCCGGCGGAACCGTCGAGACCGACAGCCAGAAGCGCATCTACGAGAAGGCGTTCACGGATGCCGGGATCGACCCGCTCGAGCGCATCGTCGTCGTGACCGACCCCGGTTCGCCTCTCGATGCCTCGGCTCGCGAAGCCGGCTACCAGGTCTTCAACGCCGACCCGACTGTCGGAGGGCGCTACTCGGCCCTGACCGCATTCGGACTCGTTCCGTCCGGACTCGCCGGCGTCGACATCGAGGCTCTCCTCGACGAGGCGCAGGCTGCTCTCGTCGAGCTGGCCGTCGACCGCGCTGAGAACCCGGGCCTCGTGCTCGGAGCCGCGATCGCCGGCACCGAGCCGCTCAAGGACAAGCTCGCCCTGGTTGCCGACGGAACCCACATCGTCGGCTTCGGCGACTGGATCGAGCAGCTCATCGCAGAATCCACCGGAAAGATCGGCAGGGGCCTGCTGCCCGTCGTTCTCGGCACCGATGCTCCTGAACTCGGCGAGAACCTCGCCGACCTCCAGGTCGTTCGCCTCGTCGGGGACTACGAAGACACCCGCGAGGTCGCCGACGGCGAGATCGAGATCACGGGCACCCTCGGTGCCCAGCTGATCACCTGGGAGTACGCGACAGCTGTCGCCGGCCGCCTTCTCGGTATCAACCCGTTCGACCAGCCCGATGTCGAATCGGCGAAGATCGCGACCCGCGGCCTTCTCGATGCACGCCCCGAGCCGGTCGCACCGACCTTCGTCGACTCCGGCATCGAGGTTCGCGGAACCGCCGACGTGCTCGCTGGCGCCACCGATCTCGACAGCGCGGTCTCCGCACTGCTGTCGTTCCTCGATGACGACGGCTACGTGTCGATCCAGGCCTACGTCGACCGCGTCGCGCACCCCGCACTCTCCGAGACCCGCGACCTGGTCGCTGCTCGCGCGAAGCGCCCGGTGACCTTCGGCTGGGGCCCGCGGTTCCTGCACTCGACCGGCCAGTTCCACAAGGGTGGGCCGGCTATCGGGGTGTTCCTGCAGATCACCACGGCGCACGAGAGCGACCTGTCGATCCCGGACCGCCCGTTCACCTTCGGCCAGCTCATCCAGGCCCAGGCCGCTGGCGACGCGAGTGTTCTCGCCGACCACGGTCGCCCGGTGCTCACGCTGACCCTCACCAATCCCGAAGAGCAGCTCCCGGCGCTAATCGCCGCCCTGAGCTAGTCGTTTCACACACACTCTAGAAAGCACCTAGGAGCTGCATGTCCCCCGTGGATATCACGCCCGAGTTCAACCCGTTGCGGGTTGCCTCGGACCGTCGACTCAACCGAATCGCCGGACCCTCCAGCCTCGTGATCTTCGGCGTGACAGGTGACCTGTCGCGCAAGAAGCTCATGCCGGCTGTGTACGACCTCGCCAACCGCGGCCTGCTTCCCCCGGGGTTCGCCCTCGTCGGGTTCGCCCGCCGCGACTGGGAAGACCAGGACTTCGAGAAAGTCGTCTACGAGGCCGTCAAGCAGTACGCACGCACCCCGTTCGATGAGGATGTCTGGCGCCAGCTGGCGCAGGGCATCCGCTTCGTGCAGGGCGAGTTCGACGACGACGAGGCTTTCGAACGCCTCAAGGACACCATCCACGAGCTCGACGAGCACCGTGGAACTATGGGTAACCACGCGTTCTACCTGTCGATCCCGCCGAAGGCGTTCCCGCTCGTCACCGAGCAGCTGCGTCGCTCCGGGCTCGCCGAGCAGAAAGACGGCCAGTGGCGCCGCGTGGTCATCGAGAAGCCGTTCGGAAGCGACCTCAAGACCGCCCGTGAGCTGAACGACGTCGTCGAGTCGGTCTTCCCGGCCGACAGCGTCTTCCGGATCGACCACTACCTCGGTAAAGAGACGGTGCAGAACATTCTCGCGCTGCGCTTCGCCAACGAGATGTACGAACCGATCTGGAACGCCAACTACATCGACCACGTGCAGATCACCATGGCCGAAGACATCGGTGTGGGCGGTCGAGCGGGATACTACGACGGAATCGGCGCCGCTCGCGACGTCATCCAGAACCACCTGCTGCAGCTTCTCGCCCTCACCGCGATGGAAGAGCCGATCTCGTTCGACGCCGCAGACCTGCGCGCCGAGAAAGAGAAGGTCCTCGCAGCGGTCAAGCTGCCCGACGACCTCAGCCAGTCCACCGCCCGCGGCCAGTACTCCGGCGGCTGGCAGGGTGGCGAGAAGGTCATCGGCTTCCTCGACGAAGACGGCATGAACCCGGAGTCCCTCACCGAGACCTTCGCGGCGATTCGCCTCGATATCGGCACGCGCCGCTGGGCCGGGGTTCCTTTCTACCTGCGTGCCGGCAAGCGCCTCGGTCGCCGCGTGACCGAGATCGCCGTCGTCTTCAAGCGTGCTCCGCAGAACCTCTTCGCTGAGAGCCAGACCGGGGTACTCGGGCAGAACGCCCTCGTCATCCGCGTGCAGCCCGATGAGGGTGTCACCCTTCGCTTCGGCTCGAAGGTTCCCGGAGCGACCATGCAGGTTCGTGACGTGACCATGGACTTCGGTTACGGCCACGCGTTCACCGAGGCGAGCCCCGAGGCCTACGAGCGGCTCATCCTCGACGTGCTGCTTGGTGACCCGCCGCTGTTCCCCCGCCACGAAGAGGTAGAACTCTCGTGGAAGATCCTCGACCCGATCGAAGAGTTCTGGGCGACCCAGGGCCAGCCCGAGCAGTACCGCCCGGGAACCTGGGGACCCGACTCCGCCGATGAACTCATGGCCCGCGACGGCCGAACCTGGAGGCGTCCATGATCGTCGACCTGCCCGACACCACCACGAGCAAGATCTCGAAGGCACTCGTCAAGATCCGCGAAGAGGGCGGCGCCGTCGCCCTCGGTCGTGTTCTCACCCTGATCATCTCGACTCGCCTCGGCGAAGAAGAAGAGGCGATCGAGGCTGCGAACGACGCTTCGCGCGAGCACCCGATGCGTGTCATCGTCGTCTCGACCAGTGGCGACAGCAACGACCACAGCCCGGCTCGCCTCGATGCCCAGATCCGCGTGGGCGGCGACGCCGGCGCAAGTGAGGTCATCGTCGTCCGTGCCTACGGCGACACCGCGAGCGACAAGGAAGGCCTCGTCACCGGGCTGCTGCTTCCCGATGCCCCGGTCGTCGTCTGGTGGCCCGGAGATGCCCCGAACGTCGCTTCGGAGTCAGCCCTCGGTCGCATCGCCCAGCGCCGCATCACCGATGCAGCCTCGGCGAAGAACCCGCTCGAAGCACTCGAACACCTGACCAAGACCTACCACCCCGGTGACACGGACTTCGCCTGGACCCGCCTCACACTCTGGCGCGCGCAGCTTGCTGCCGTCCTCGACCAGCCGCCGTACGAGCAGGTCACCGGCGTCGAGGTGCATGGCGCAGCAGACTCGCCGTCGACCGCACTGCTCGCCGCCTGGCTGCAACTGCAGTTGAAGGTCGACGTCAAGCTCGAGGTCTCGAGCAAGTCGCACGGGTCGAGTGGTATCCAGGGTGTTGTGCTCCACCGTGCGTCCGGACCGGTCCAGCTCGAGCGCAACATGCCCAATGTCGCGACGCTCGTCCAGCCGAACCAGCCGACCCACGACATCTCACTCCCCCGTCGCAGCCTTCGTGACTGCCTCGCCGAGGAACTGCGCAGGCTCGACCCCGATGCCCTGTTCGGTGAAGTGATCCAGAAGGGTCTCGCTCAGCTTGGCTCGACGACGACGCGAAAGGCACCCTCCGCATGACCGAAGAACGGCGCGTACTCGTCCACCCCAACAAGGCCTCGCTCGCGGCATCGGTCGCAGCGCGCTTCATCACGACGCTGATCGACACTGTCGACCAGTACGGCGAAGCCTCGGTCGTGCTGACCGGTGGGTCGATGGGTAGCGCCGTTCTCGCGGCCGTCAACGGTTCGCCAGCGCGCGACAGCATCGACTGGACGCGTGTTCACTTCTGGTGGGGCGATGAGCGCTGGCTCCCCCGCGGTGACGCCGAGCGCAACGAGACCCAGGCCCGCGAGGCCCTTCTCGACCACCTCGGTCTCGACGGCTCGACGATCCACGCGTTCCCGGCATCCGACGATGGAATCGAACTGGATGCCGCAGCGGGCGTCTACGCGAAAGAGCTCGCCTCGGCGGCTTCCGACGCGCAGGGCTACCCCCGGTTCGACGTCACTTTTCTCGGCGTCGGTCCCGATGGGCACATCGCGTCGCTGTTCCCCGAGCGTTCGGGGATCCGTGAGCGGGATGCCACCGTCATCCCGGTGCGCAACTCCCCCAAGCCGCCGCCCGAGCGCCTCAGCCTGACCCTTCCGGTGATCAATTCGTCGGTGCGGGTCTGGCTGGTTCTCGCGGGCGCCGACAAGGCATCCGCCCTCGGGCTGACCCTCGCCGGCGCCAGCCTGAACGAGGTACCGGCGGCCGGTGTCGAGGGCACGTCGAGCACACTGTTCTTCGTGGACGCCGACGCCACGGCCGAAGTTCCCGAGAGCCTCACCGCGACCGACCTGTTCTGGACGTCTGCCGATTCGGTAGACCCCGAGTAACAACGGTTGTAAGACAAACAAAAGCGGCGCTCCCCGAGGGGAGCGCCGCTTGTGGTTGTCTTCGAGCTGCCTACTTGTCGACAGTCGCCGTGCCGCGACGGGCACGCAGCTGCTGGATCGCCTCGTCGAGCAGGCTAGCCTGCTCTTCTTCGGTGCGGCGTTCTTTCACGTACGCGAGGTGGGTCTTGTACGGCTCGAGCTTGGCGACGAGAGGCGGGTTCGCCTTGTCGCGGCCAGCCGGAAGACCACTCTGCGGTGAGTCGATAGTCTCGGGAATCTCTTCGTCGGGCAGGTTGGCGGCGAAGTAGCGCACCGTCTCATTGCCCAGCTCGTCCCAGTACGAGACCTGGATGCGGTCAGCGTGGTAACCGCGGTCCTGCTCACCCATCGGCCCCGCGCCTACGCGAGAACCGCGGATTGCGCTTCCTCCAGATGCCATGATTGCCCCTTGCCTTCTAAAGCGTGTGTGATTGCTGGCGGACCGGGTGCCGGTTAGCCAGCGGCCGTGAACTTGGTGATGAGTCCGAGAACGATGATCGAGCTGATCCAGACGACACCGAGGATCACCGTGATCCGGTTGAGGTTGCGCTCTGCGACACCCGACGCGCCGAGGTTGGAGGTGACTCCACCACCGAACATGTCAGAGAGACCGCCGCCGCGACCGCGGTGCAGCAGGATGAGCAGGGTCAACAGAAGACTCGTGATACCGAGAATGACCTGCAATACGACCTGGAGAATTTCCACGGGTTACCTTTCGAAACGGCTGGATGGCCGCTAACTACTATAACTTGACTCGAGGGCGCTGTGAGTCACCCTCGTGAAGCCAGATGGACAGGCAGCTCGCAGCTAGACGCCGACGTGCTTGAGGAATCGCGAGATAGCTGCGAACTCGGTCACGTCGAGGCTCGCGCCTCCGACGAGTGCACCGTCGACGTTCGGTTCGCGCATGAACCCGGCGATGTTGCCGGACTTCACGGAACCGCCGTAGAGGATGCGGGTGGCGTCGGCGACGTCCTGGCCGAGGACTTCGGCGAGCACGAGGCGCAGCTGGGCCGCGACCTGCTCGGCCTGCTCGGGCGTTGCGGCCTGGCCGGAACCGATGGCCCAGACCGGCTCGTACGCCACGACGATGTCGACTGCACCGGTCAGGCCGGCAAGCGCTGCGCGCAGCTGGGCGACCGGAACCGCACTCGGTCCGTGCTTCTCGAGGTCTTCGGCGGTCTCACCGACGCAGATGACGGGAACAAGACCGTGCTTGATCGCTGCGGCCGACTTCTCGGCGACGATCTCGTCGGTCTCGTTGTGCATGACGCGACGCTCGGAGTGCCCGATGATGACGTACTTGCAGTCGAGCGACTTGAGGAACGCGCCGGAGATCTCGCCGGTGTAGGCGCCCGACTCGAACCGCGAGACATCCTGCCCGCCGTAGGCGAGTTCGAGCTTGTCGGCCGAAACGAGAGTCTGCACCGAACGGAGGTCGGTGAACGGAGGGAAGACCGCGACCTCGGTGGTCGAGAAGTCGTGCCCGGCGTCCTTCAGGCTCCAGGCGAGCTTCTGGACAAAAGCAATCGACTGCAGGTGATCGAGGTTCATCTTCCAGTTTCCTGCGATGAACGGGGTGCGCTTGGTTACCATCCGAGGACCTCCAGGCCTGGCAGGCGCTTTCCCTCGAGGAACTCGAGGCTCGCGCCACCACCGGTTGAAATGTGACCGAACTGGTCATCAGTGAATCCGAGGGCACGGACGGCCGCGGCGGAATCGCCACCGCCGACAACTCCGAGCCCGTCGACGCTCGTGAGCGCCTGTGCTACTGCTTTGGTCCCGGCGGCGAACGGTGCGAGTTCGAAGACTCCCATCGGTCCGTTCCAGAAAACCGTCTTCGACTCGGAGATGATGCCCGCGAAAGTCGCGGCGGTCTCCGGTCCGATGTCGAGGCCGAGGCCGCTTGCACCGAACGGCGTGTTCTCGATGCCGTCGGCGGGGGTGATCGCGGTCTCCGCGTCAGCACCGAACTTCGAGGCGACCACGACATCCGTGGGCAGCACGATCTTCACGCCGAGCTTCTCTGCCTCGGCGAGGTAGCCGGTGACGACCTCGAGCTGGTCGGCCTCGAGCAGGCTCGACCCGACCTTGTGTCCCTGGGCCGCGAGGAAGGTGAAGAGCATTCCGCCGCCGACGAGAAGAGTGTCGACCTTGGGAAGAAGGTGCCCGATGACGCCGAGCTTGTCAGAGACCTTCGAGCCGCCGAGTACAACCGTGTACGGGCGCTCGGGCTTCTCGGTCAGGCGGTCGAGAACGTCAAGCTCGGTCGCGATGAGCAGGCCGGCAGCGCTCGGAAGGAGCGACGCGAGTTCGTAGACGCTCGCCTGCTTGCGGTGTACGACTCCGAAACCGTCAGAGACGAAAGCGTCTCCGAGTTCGGCGAGTTGCTTCGCGAAGGCTTCGCGCTCGGCGGCGTCCTTGCTCGCCTCCCCCGCGTTGAACCGCAGGTTCTCAAGGAGCGCGACGCCCCCGTCGGTGAGTTCGCCGACGGCCGCGTGGGCTGCTTCGCCTACGGTGTCGGTGGCGAAGGTCACGGGCTTACCGAGAAGCTCGCTGAGGCGCTGGGCGACCGGGGCGAGGCTGTACTTGGCCTCGGGCGCGCCGTCGGGGCGGCCGAGGTGCGAGACCACGACGACGCGGGCGCCGGCATTGATCAGGAGATTGAGGGTGGGAAGCGAAGCGCGAACGCGTCCGTCATCCGTGATCTGTCCGTCTGTGAGCGGAACGTTGAGGTCGCAGCGGACGAGGACAGTCTTGCCCTGCAGTTCGCCGAGGCTCTCGATGGTACGAAGCGTCATGGTAGTTTCCGGGTCTGTAATCGCGAAACGGTTGGGGTGCAGCTGTCTCGAGGACGGCCACACCCCAACCGGGCAATCGGGTGATTAGAGGCGGTCGCCGACGAATGCGGTGAGGTCGACGAGACGGTTGGAGTAGCCCCACTCGTTGTCGTACCACGATGCAACCTTGACCTGGTCGCCGATGACCTTGGTCAGGCCGGCGTCGAAGATCGAGGAGTGCGGGTCGCCGACGATGTCGCTCGACACGATCTCGTCTTCGGTGTACTTGAGGATTCCCTTGAGCGGGCCCTCTGCTGCAGCCTTGTACGCCGCGTTGACCTCGGCGACGGTGACCGGGCGCGAAGCCGTGACCGTGAGGTCGGTGATCGAACCGGTGATGACCGGAACGCGCAGCGCGTAGCCGTCGAGCTTGCCGACAAGCTCCGGGATGACCAGGCCGAGGGCCTTGGCTGCACCGGTCGAGGTCGGGATGATGTTGGCGGCTGCGGCGCGGGCGCGGCGCAGGTCGCTGTGCGGGCCGTCCTGCAGGTTCTGGTCTGCGGTGTAGGCGTGGACCGTGGTCATCAGGCCACGCTCGATGCCGAAGTTCTCCATGAACACCTTGGCGAGCGGCGCGAGGCAGTTCGTGGTGCACGAGGCATTCGAGATGATCGTGTGGATTGCCGAGTCGTAGGTGTCTTCGTTCACACCGAGAACCAGGGTCGCGACGTCGGCACCGGTTGCGGGAGCCGAGACGATGACCTTCTTTGCGCCGGCGGTGACGTGCTTGAGTGCGTCTTCCTGCTTGGTGAAACGGCCGGTGGACTCGATGACGATGTCGACGCCCAGTTCGCCCCAGGGAAGCAGCGAGGGGTCGCGCTCGGCGAGGACCTTGATCGGCTTGCCGTTGACGAAGATGGTGTCGCCGTCGACCGTGACCTCGGCGTCAAGACGTCCACCGACGGTGTCGTACTTGAGCAGGTGCGCGAGAGCGGCGGGGTTGTCGAGGTCGTTGACCGCAACGATCTCAAGGTCGCTGCCCTTGGCGAGGGCTGCGCGGAAGAAGTTACGGCCGATTCGACCGAAGCCGTTGATACCGATCTTGACGCTCAATGGAACTCCAGTTTTTCAGGCGCCGGACGGCGCTGGGGCGATGCTAGTGGTGGATTGATCTACAACAAGAGAGCTGGGGCCGGGAACCGCGGTTCCCGGCCACATTGTCGCTACGAGAGTAGCAGTAGGCCCGAGGTCTTCTCCTGCGCAACGGCGAAGCGCTTCTGGACGTTCTCCCAGTTGGTGATGTTCCAGAAGGCCTTGACGTAGTCAGCGCGTACGTTCTTGTAGTCGAGGTAGTAAGCGTGCTCCCAGACGTCGAGCATGAGCAGCGGCACGATCCCTGCGGGAAGGTTGCCCTGCTGGTCGAAGAACTGCGCGATGATCAGGCGCTGGCCGATCGAGTCCCAGGCGAGAACTGCCCAGCCGGAGCCCTGCACACCCAGTGCGGTGGCGGTGAAGTGGGCGACGAACTTGTCGAACGAACCGAACTGGTCGTCGATCGCCGAAGCGAGGTCACCGGTCGGCTTGTCGCCGCCGTTCGGCGAGAGGTTGGTCCAGAAGATCGAGTGGTTGACGTGTCCGCCGAGGTTGAACGCGAGGTCCTTCTCGAGCTTGTTCACATAGGTGAGGTTGTCGCTGTCACGTGCTTCAGCGAGCTGCGCGAGGGCCGTGTTGGCGCCCGTGACGTAGGCCTGGTGGTGCTTGCTGTGGTGCAGCTCCATGATGGCGCCGCTGATGCTCGGCTCGAGTGCCGCATAGTCGTACTCGAGTTCGGGAAGGGTGTAGTCAGCCATAAAAATATCTCCTATTGATAGGCCCCGAGCGTCGCAAGAAGTGCGAGTCGGGGTGACTTTTTCAGTCTACTCGTGCCAACCTGCGCGGCTTCCGGATGCTTCCCGCTGAACAGCCCGCTCCAAGGAATAGTTCAGGAATTGTTCCCCTGGCGGTCAGCGTGGAGGGCTGGCTACTCGTCGAGGTCCGGCGGCAGATTCGCGTCGGTCCCGGGAATGCCCAGGTCGCTCGCGCGCTTGTCGGCCATCGCCAGCAGGCGGCGGATGCGGCCGGCGACGGCATCCTTCGTCATCGGCGGTTCGGCATGGTGCCCGAGCTCGTCGAGGCTCGAGTCGCGGAAGCGCAGGCGGAGGTCCCCGGCGTACTTGAGGTGCGGCGGAACCGTGTCGTCGAGGATCTCGAGCGCACGCTCGACGCGCGCACAGGCGGCCACGGCGGCCTGGGCCGAGCGGCGCAGGTTGGCGTCGTCGAAGTTGACCAGGCGGTTGGCTGTCGCCCGCACTTCGCGGCGCTGGCGCATCTCTTCCCACGCGGCGACACTCTCGGTGGCTCCCATGTGCACGAGCATCGCGCTGATCGACTCGCCGTCACGGATGACCACGCGGTAGACGCCGCGGACCTCGCGGGCCTTCGCTGAGATCTGCAGGCGGCCGGCGGCACCGACGAGGGCCATCGCGGCCTCGTTACCGGGGCAGACGATCTCGAGCGCGGCCGAGCGGCCGGGATCGGTCAGTGTTCCCGCGGCGAGGAACGCACCGCGCCAGACGGCGGCGAGGTCGTCGCGCGAGCCGGTGGTCAGTTTGTTCGGGAGGCCACGGATCGGGCGACGGCGGGCATCGAGAAGTCCGGTCTGGCGGGCAAGGGTCTCTCCCCCGTCGACGACGCGTACGAGGTACTGGCTGGACCGGCGCATACCGGAAGCCGAGACGACGGCCCCCTCGCTGCGCACTCCGTAGAGCTCGGCGAGGTCCTTGCGCACGCGCTGGGCGGTGACCGGTGAGTCCAGTTCCGACTCGACAGCGATGCGACCGGAGATCATGTGCAGTCCGCCGGCAAAACGCAGGATCGTGGCGAGCTCCGCCGCTCGAACCGTCGTTTTACTGACCTCGAGTCGTGCGAGTTCGTCTTTGACGTCGGCAGTCAGTGCCACAGGGGTGTTCCTTCTCTCAGCGGTGGTGGGTTATCAGCCCGGATGCAGTATCTGGTGAGGCGGTCATTCCCGGCCAAGGTCGCGGTGTTTGACACTCACGGCGACGCCGGGGAATCCGCGCAGCAACGCCGCGAGTTCTTCCGCGGCGGCGATGGACCGGTGCTTTCCGCCCGTACATCCAACAGCGATCGTAGCGTGTCTCTTGTTCTCTCGCTGGTACCCGGCGAGCACCGGCTCGAGCGCCTTGCCGTACGCGGCGATGAACTCCGCCGCCCCTGGCTGGGCGAGCACGTACTCGCTCACTTCGGGGTCGAGGCCGGTCTTGGAGCGCAGTTCCGGGTTCCAGAACGGGTTGGGAAGGAACCGCATGTCGGCGACCAGGTCGGCGTCGGCAGGAAGCCCGTACTTGAATCCGAAACTCATCACGGTCACCCGCACACCGGCCGCGTTGACCTCGGCGAACTTCTCGGCGATCGACGTGGCGAGCTGGTGGATGTTCAGCTCCGAGGTGTCGATGATCAGGTCACTCTGCTCGCGCAGCTCCTGCATCAGCGTCCGTTCGGCGCCGATCCCATCGAGCAGCGTGCCGTCGCCCTGCAGCGGATGCGGTCGGCGCACCTGCTCGAAGCGGCGCACAAGAGCGGCATCCGTCGCCTCGAGGAACAGCACGCGCACCGGCACACTCGTGCGGAGCACTTCGACAGCTTCCTGCACGTCGGCGAAGAGTTTGCCTCCGCGAACGTCGACGACCGCCGCGATCTTCGGCAGGGTGTTGCCCGCGTGCTGGGCGAGATCGACGAGCGGGCGCAGCATCTGCGGTGGCAGGTTGTCGACGACGTACCAGCCGAGATCTTCGAGGGCGTTGCCGACAGTGGACCGCCCGGCTCCGGACATGCCGGTGACGATCAGAACCTGCTGCTCGTTCTCGGTAGGCATGAACTCTCAGACTCTCGATCGACCGCGGACTCGCGAACCTCAAGGATACCGTGTGTGCACGACGTGCACTCCCGTTACCGCTGTGACGGGAGTGGCTCGCTCGCCTACTGTTCGCGCAGCCCGGCGACGACCGCTTCGGCCAGCGCCGGGCCGATGCCCTTCACCGCGGTGATCGCGGCGGCATCGGCCTTGCGCAGCTGGGCGACGGATCCGAAATGGCTGAGCAGGTCGGAGACGCGCGACGGGCCGAGCCCGGGAATCGAAGCGAGCCGACTGGTGATGTCGCTCTTGCGGCGCTGGCGCTGGTAGCTGATGGCGAAGCGGTGCGCTTCGTCGCGGATGCGCTGGAACAGGAAGAGCGCGTCGCTGTTGCGCGGCAGGATCACCGGGTAGTCGGAGTCCGGAAGCCAGATCTCCTCGAGGCGCTTGGCGATGCCGCAGAGCTGGATACCGGTGATGCCGGCGTCGTCGAGGGCGCGCTGGGCCGCGGCGACCTGTGGCTGGCCGCCGTCGACGATCAACAGGTTCGGGCGATAGGCGAAGCGCTTTCTCTCGACAGCGACATCGTCGGCGCTGACGACGGCGGTGGCATCCGTCGACCGCGCGAGGGCGGCCTCAGCTACCTGCGCGGCATCGGGCTCGTCTTCGAGGTGGGCCAGGCGGCGGCTGAGGGTCTGGTAGATCGATTCGGTGTCGTCTGTCGACTCGGCGATGCTGAACCGACGGTACTGGTCTTTGCGCGGGAGCCCGTCTTCGAAGACGACCATCGACGCGACGATGTTGGTGCCGCTGAGGTGGGAGACGTCGTAGCACTCCATGCGCAGCGGCGCCTCAGTCATGCCGAGGGCTTCCTGGATGTCGGCGAGTGCTTGCGACCGGGCCACGAAGTCGCCGCTGCGGCGGGTCTTGTAGAGAACGAGCGCGTTCTTCGCGTTGGTCTCGACAGTCTGGGCCAGTGCTGCCTTGTCGCCGCGCTGGGCGGTGCGCAGCACGACCTTGCCGGCCGCGGTGCGCTTCTCGGTGAGCCAGGTCTCGAGCTGGGCTGCGTCTTCGGGCAGGGCCGGAACGTAGATCTCGCGCGGGGGCACGGCGTCGTCGTACGCGTTCTGCAGCACGGTGTCCACGAGTTCGGCGAGGTCGAGGTCGAGCTCCTTGTCGACCACCCAGCTGCGCACACCGCGGATGCGGCCGCCGCGCACGATGAATTGCTGCACCGCCGCGGCCAGTTCGTCGTGGGCAATGCCGAACATGTCGGCGTCGACGTCGTCGGAAAGCACGACACTCGTCTTCGAGAGCACCGCCTCGAGGGCCGCGAGCTGGTCGCGGTAGCGGGCAGCCGATTCGTAGTCCATCTCGGCCGAGGCCGCCTTCATCCGCTTCGCCAGCGAAACCGTGTAGCGCGTGTCATTGCCGGCCATGAACGAGGCGAAGTCGAGGGCTATCGACTTGTGGTCCTCTTTCGAGATGCGACCGACGCAGGGAGCGGCGCACTTGCCGATGTCACCGAGGAGGCAGGGCCTTCCGGTCTGCTCGGCACGCTTGTAGGTCGCGTCGGAGCAGCTGCGCATCGGGAATGCCTTGAGCATGAGATCGACGGTCTCGCGGATCGCCCAGACCTTGGTGTACGGCCCGAAATACCGCGCGCCCTTGATGCCCTTGTTGCGAGTGACCATAACGCGTGGCGCGTCTTCGCCGAGGGTGATCGCCAGGTAGGGGTACGACTTGTCATCGCGGAACTTGACGTTGAACGGCGGGTCGAACTCCTTGATCCAGGTGTATTCGAGCTGCAGGGCCTCGAATTCGCTGCCGACGACGGTCCACTCGACCGATGCCGCCGCCAGCACCATGCGCCGCGTGCGCTCGTGCAGGCTCGCGAGCGGCTGGAAGTAGTTGCTCAGCCGGGCCCGCAGGCTGTTCGCCTTGCCGACGTAGAGCACCCGCGAGCCGGCGTCGCGAAAGCGGTACACACCCGGCTGGGTCGGGATCTCGCCGGCCTTCGGCCTCCAACTGACGGTATCTGCCATGGCTCAGCGCGCAATCAGGCGCGTACTCCCTCGAGCATCTCTTTGAGGAACTGGCCGGTGTGGCTGTCCGGGTTCTTCGCCAGCTTCTCGGGTGTACCGGTGGCGAGGATCTTGCCTCCGCCGGCCCCACCCTCTGGCCCCAGGTCGATGAGCCAGTCGGAGCTCTTGATCACGTCGAGGTTGTGCTCGATCACGATGACCGTGTTGCCCTTGTCGACAAGACCGTTGAGCACGAGCAGAAGCTTGCGCACGTCTTCGAAGTGCAGGCCGGTGGTCGGCTCGTCGAGAACGTAGATGCTGCGGCCGTTGGAGCGCTTCTGCAGCTCGGTCGCGAGCTTGACGCGCTGCGCTTCACCGCCCGAGAGTGTTGTGGCGCTCTGGCCGAGTCGCACGTACCCGAGCCCGACATCGACGAGAGTCGTGAGAAAACGGCTGATCGCGCCGATCGCCTCGAAGAAGACCGCTGCCTCGCTGATCGGCATGTCGAGGACCTCGGCGATGTTCTTGCCCTTGTAGCGCACCGCGAGGGTCTCACGGTTGTAGCGGGCGCCGTGGCAGACCTCGCAGGCGACGTAGACATCGGGAAGGAAGTTCATCTCGATCTTGATGGTTCCGTCACCCGAGCAGTTCTCGCAGCGACCGCCCTTGACGTTGAAGCTGAACCGGCCGGGAAGGTAGCCGCGAGCCTTGGCATCCGTCGTCTCGGCGAACAGGTTGCGGATCTTGTCGAAGACGCCGGTATAGGTCGCCGGGTTCGAGCGCGGGGTGCGCCCGATCGGGTTCTGGTCGACGTGCACCACCTTGTCGAGGTGGTCCAGGCCGGTCACCCTGGTGTGCTTTCCAGGAATCTGACGTGCACCGTTGAGCTCGTTGGCGAGGACCTTGTAGAGGATGTCGTTGACGAGGCTCGACTTTCCCGAGCCGCTGACGCCGGTCACCGCTGTGAGAACACCGAGCGGGAAGTCGACAGTGACGTTGCGGAGGTTGTTGGCCTTCGCACCCTCGACCGTGACGATGCGGCCCTTGTCGATCGGGCGACGCTTCTTCGGCGTCGCGATCGAGCGGCGGCCGGAGAGGTAGTCGCCGGTCATCGACTCAGTGTTTTCGAGCAGTTCCTCGTAGGAACCGGAGTGCACCACGACTCCGCCGTGCTCCCCCGCACCCGGCCCGATGTCGACGACCCAGTCAGCGGTGCGGATGGTGTCTTCGTCGTGCTCGACGACGATGAGGGTGTTGCCGAGGTTCTTGAGCTTGACCAGGGTCTCGATCAGACGGCGGTTGTCGCGCTGGTGCAGACCGATCGAGGGCTCGTCGAGAACGTAGAGCACGCCGGTGAGGCCGGAACCGATCTGGGTCGCGAGACGGATGCGCTGGGCCTCGCCACCGGAGAGGGTCGCGGCCGCGCGCGCGAGGTTGAGGTAGCCGAGGCCGACCTCGATGAGGAACTCGAGGCGCAGGCGGATCTCGCGCAGCACCTGCGCAGCGATCTTCGCCTCGCGGTCGGTGAGGGTGAGTGCGTCCATGAACGCGTGGCTGTCGAGCAGGCTCAGCTCGCAGGCATCCGAGATGCTCATGTCGTTGACCGTGACCGCGAGCACCTCGGGCTTGAGGCGTTTGCCGTCGCAGACCGGGCACGGGATCTCACGCAGGTACGCCGAGAAACGCTGACGCTGGGTGTCGGTCTCGGCCTCGAGGAACTTGCGCTCGATGTACGGCATGACACCCTCGAACCCGGTCGAGTACTTCATCTCGCGACCGAAGCGGTTCTTCCACTTGACGGTCACCTCGAAGTTGTTGCCCTTGAGGATCGCGTTCTGGATCTCGTCGGAGAGCTCGCCCCACGGGGTCTTCAGCGAGAAGTTCATGTCTTGCGCGAGGCCGACGAGCAACTTCTCGAAGTAGTTGAACAGTCCCTTGCCCGACTGCGCCCAGGGCAGGATCACACCATCGGCGAGACTCACCGACGGGTCGGCGATAAGCAGTTCGGAGTCGACCGACATGCGCGTGCCGAGGCCGGAGCACTCCGGGCAGGCGCCGAACGGGGCGTTGAACGAGAACGTGCGCGGCTCGATCTCGGTGAGCGCGAGCGGGTGGTTGTTCGGGCAGGAGAGCTTCTCAGAGAAGGTGCGCCAGGCGTTGTCGCTCTTCGAGTCGAGGTCGACGAAGTTGACCTTCACCAGGCCGTCGGTGAGGCGGAGGGCGGTCTCGAGCGAGTCGGTGAGGCGGGTCAGCAGGTCTTCGGATGCCACGAGCCTGTCGACGACGACGGAGATGTCGTGTTTGACCTGCTTTTTGAGAGTCGGCGGGGCGCTGAGCTGGATCACTTCGCCGTCGACGACAGCGCGGGAGTAGCCGGCTGCGGCGAGCTCCTTGAAGAGGTCGACGAACTCGCCCTTCTTCTGCGAGACGACCGGGCTGAGGATCTGGTAGCGGGTGCCGTCTTCGAGTTCCATGAGCTGGTCGGCGATCTGCTGCACCGTCTGGCGCTGGATCTTCTCGCCGCAGATAGGGCAGTGCGGAATGCCGACGCGTGCCCAGAGCAGACGCATGTAGTCGTAGATCTCGGTGATCGTGCCGACAGTCGACCGGGGGTTGCGGTTGGTCGATTTCTGGTCGATCGAGACGGCGGGGCTCAGGCCCTCGATAAAGTCGACATCGGGCCGGTCGACCTGGCCGAGGAACTGGCGGGCATAGGCCGACAGCGACTCGACGTAGCGGCGCTGGCCCTCGGCGAAGATCGTGTCGAAGGCGAGACTCGACTTTCCCGACCCGGACAGGCCGGTGAAGACGACAAGCGAATCCCGCGGGATCTCGAGGTCGACGTTCTTGAGATTGTGAACCCGGGCCCCTCGTACGCTGAGCTTGGACAGACCGTTCACAGAAGAAATCGACACTCTCTATATTCTACGGAAGCCACTGACATTCGTTTGGCCGGTACGCTCCTGGCTGAAGATCCGCCTAGCTCCCGACCCTTCTACAGTTGTCAGCTCAGGTGACCCGCGGCCTCCATTTGCGCGGTGGAGCTATGGAAATCGCGCCAGCGATTTCGCGACCCCAGCGCCGACTGAGCCTGCGAAGGAGGTCGCCAAAGCACTTCCAGCAAAAAGAGACTGGGGCTAACCAGTAACGATGTCAGCTGAGGTGACCCGCGGCTTCCATTTGCCTCAGTTCTTTCTTCAAATCAGCGACCTCATCGCGCAGGCGCCCAGCGAGCTCGAACTTGAGCTCCCCCGCCGCAGCGAGCATCTGCTCGTTGAGGTCGGCGATGATCTTCTCGAGCTCGTTACCGCCGGCCGAGGCGAGGCCCTGGCGGCGCAGGTTCGGCGTGGGGGCGCGCTTGCGCCCGTCACGACCGGCGAGCAGTGCGGCGGTATCGGCGCCCTCGCGGGCGAGGGCCTCGGTGATGTCAGCGATCTTCTTGCGTAGCGGCTGCGGGTCGACCCCGCGCTCGAGGTTGTACGCGACCTGCTTCTCGCGGCGACGGTTGGTCTCGTCGATCGCGCGGGCCATCGAATCCGTGAGCACGTCGGCGTACATGTGCACCTGGCCGGAGACGTTGCGCGCCGCGCGGCCGATCGTCTGGATGAGAGACGTCGACGAACGCAGGAAGCCCTCTTTGTCGGCATCCAGGATCGCGACGAGCGAGACCTCGGGAAGGTCGAGGCCCTCGCGCAGCAGGTTGATGCCGACCAGTACGTCGTAGACGCCCTGGCGCAGCTCGGTGAGCAGTTCCACCCGTCGAAGGGTGTCGACGTCGGAGTGCAGGTACCGCACGCGCACCCCGGCCTCGGTCAGGTACTCGGTGAGCTCTTCCGACATCTTCTTGGTCAGGGTGGTGACCAGTACACGTTCGTCGCGCTCGACCCGGATGCGGATCTGCTCGAGCAGGTCGTCGATCTGGCCCTTGGTCGGCTTGACGACGATCTCGGGGTCGATGAGGCCGGTCGGGCGGATGATCTGCTCGACGACAGAATCGGTGATACCCAGCTCGTACTTGCCCGGGGTTGCCGACAGGTAGACCCGCTGGCCGACCCGGTCGAGAAATTCCGGCCACTTGAGTGGGCGGTTGTCGAGAGCGCTCGGCAGGCGGAAGCCGTGTTCGACCAGGGTGCGCTTGCGCGAGGCGTCACCCTCGTACATCGCGCCGATCTGGGGAACCGTGACGTGGGACTCGTCGATCACGACGAGGAAGTCATCGGGGAAGTAGTCGATCAGGCAGTGCGGTGCCTCGCCGGGCTGACGGCCGTCGATGTGGCGAGAGTAGTTCTCGATGCCGTTGCAGAATCCGATCTGTTCCATCATCTCGATGTCGAAGGTCGTCCGCATGCGCAGGCGCTGGGCCTCGAGCAGCTTGCCCTGGCGTTCGAGTTCGGTAAGGCGGCCCTCGAGCTCTGCCTTGATGCCGACTATCGCCTTGTGGATCGTCTCGGTGCCAGCGGTGTAGTGCGAACCGGGGAAGACCGACACGGCATCGAGCTTCTTCACGATGTCGCCGGTCAGCGGGTGCAGCGAGTACAGGGCTTCGATCTCGTCACCGAACATCTCGATGCGGATGGCGAGCTCTTCGTACATCGGGATGATCTCGATGGTGTCGCCGCGCACCCGGAAGTTGCCGCGCGAGAAGTCGACGTCGTTGCGCTGGTACTGCATCGACACAAAACGTCGGATGAGGGATTCCTGCGGGATCTTCATGCCGACCTGCAGCGCGATCATCGCCTCGAGGTAGGACTCCGACGAGCCGAGGCCGTAGATGCAGGAGACGGTGGAGACCACGACGACGTCGCGGCGGCTGAGCAGCGAGTTCGTCGTCGAGTGACGCAGGCGCTCGACCTCTGCGTTGACCGAAGAGTCCTTCTCGATGAAGGTATCGGTCTGGGGTACGTAGGCCTCGGGCTGGTAGTAGTCGTAGTACGAGACGAAGTACTCGACGGCGTTGTTGGGCATGAGCTCGCGGAACTCGTTGGCGAGCTGGGCCGCGAGAGTCTTGTTGTGCGCGAGTACCAGGGTCGGGCGCTGCACCTGTTCGATGAGCCAGGCCGTGGTCGCGGACTTACCGGTACCGGTCGCGCCGAGCAGCACGACATCCGTCTCTCCGGCATTCACGCGGTGGGCGAGCTCGGCGATCGCAGCGGGCTGATCGCCACTCGGCACGTATTCGCTGATGACCTCGAACGGGCGAACTGAGCGAGTGGGTTCCATGCTCCAAGTTTATGGTCGACCACCGACACGGCGCTGGCTCGGTGAACCTGTCGAGGGTCGATGGTCAGGCTGTGAGTTCCGCCCACAGCGCATCGACCTGCGCGAGGGTGTGCTCGAGGGTGCCATCGCTGTCGATGAGCACGTCGGCGGCAGCGCGGCGCTGGTCGTCGGTCGCCTGCGACGCGATGCGCCGGGTCGCCTCCCCCGGGTCCATGCCGCGTAGCGTGACGAGACGATCGTGGCGCGTCTGCTCCCTCGCCATCACCACGACCACCCGGTCGAAGTGGATCGGCCGGTTTCCGGATGCCTCGACCAGAAGCGGCACGTCGTAGACGATGACCGCGTCGGGGTTCGCGTCCGTGGCCGCGGTGAAGAGCTCTTTCGCGCGCGCCCAGATCGCCGGGTGGGTGATCTGGTTGAGGTCGAGGCGCGCCCGCTCGTCGGCGAAGATGATCGCGCCGAGTGCCGGGCGGTCGAGGCTGCCGTCGGCGGCGATGACTGTGGGCCCGAAGCGTTCGGCGATCGCGGCGAGGCCCGGCGTTCCCGGTTCGACGACCTCGCGCGCCAGCACATCCGCGTCGACGACGACAGCCCCGAGTTCGGCGAACCGCGCCGAAACCACTGATTTTCCGGACGCGATTCCGCCGGTAAGCCCGATGAGCACCATAGGGTAATGCTAGCGGCGTGGCCCTGGCCCGCCGCTGACAGCCCTCCCGGCAGCGTCGACTGCCGGGCCACCCAGCGCAGAGGACCACGGATGCTCGAACTGCTCACCGGTACCGGACTCGCGGCCGCGGCGGGGCTCAACGCCTACATCCCGCTACTGCTGCTCGGGCTCGCCGGTCGCTTTCTCGACTTCGTCACCCTGCCGGCCGGGTGGACCTGGCTCGAGAACGAGTGGGTGCTCGGGATTCTCGGTGTGCTGCTCGTCATCGAGTTCGTCGCCGACAAGATCCCCGCCGTCGACTCGGTCAACGACTGGATCCAGACGATCGTGCGGCCGGGTGCCGGTGGAATCGTCTTCGGCACCGGTGCCTCGACCGAGACCTCGGCCGTCACCGATCCCGCCGCCTTCTTCGAGTCGCACCAGTGGGTGCCGATAGCGACCGGCGTGGCGATCGCCCTCGGTGTGCACCTACTCAAGGCCACCGCGCGTCCCGCGCTCAACGCGCTCACTTTCGGCCTTGCCGCCCCGGTCGCGAGTGTGCTCGAAGACGTCTCGAGCGTGGTGCTGAGCGTGCTCGCACTTCTCGTTCCGGTACTCGTGGTCGTGGCCCTCGCCGCCCTCGTGGCCGGCTTCGTGATCCTCTTCAAGCGCACCGCCAGGCGGCGGGCCGAGCGCCGGGCCGCCCGTGACGTGGCCAAGCAGCCGCTGACTACCTGACCTCAGCTTGCCGTTTGTTATCAGAATGGCCGTTTGAACGCCCACTCTGATAACAAACGGCAGGTCGACGCTTAACGAAAAGTGGCCGGCCCCCGAAGGGACCGGCCACTCGAACTCGCCTAATGGTTAGGAGTTGTTCGACAGCTTCTCGCGAAGAGCGGCGAGCGACTCGTCGTCGGCAAGCGTTCCGGCAGAAGCCGAGTCGCTCGAGAACGTCGATGCACCGGCGGGGACGCCCGTTGAAGGCTGGTCCTCTTCGAGTGCGGCCGCGGCGACCTGCTTCTTGTGCGATTCCCAACGAGCCTGGGCTGCAGCGTAGTCCTGCTCCCACTTCTCGCGCTGGGTCTCGAAGCCTTCGCGCCACTCGTTCGTCTCGGGGTCGAAGCCCTCCGGGTACTTGTAGTTGCCCTGCTCGTCGTACTCGGTGAGCATTCCGTAGAGCGCCGGGTCGAACTCGGTGCCCTCGGGGTCGACACCCTCGTTGGCCTGCTTGAGGCTCAGCGAGATACGGCGACGCTCGAGGTCGATGTCGATGACCTTGACGAATACCTCGTCGCCGACCGACACGACCTGCTCGGCGAGCTCGACGTGCTTGCCCGACAGCTCGGAGATGTGGACGAGGCCCTCGATGCCCTCTGCAACGCGAACGAACGCGCCGAAGGGAACGAGCTTCGTGACCTTACCCGGTGCAACC
>Ga0247736_10000140_pt1 | contig 27436 bp, 22 predicted proteins | sample UWRJL193509B2_FD_180935 | JGI IMG/M metagenome (GOLD analysis project Ga0247736, IMG submission 180935) | Plant litter microbial communities from Arlington Agricultural Research Station in Wisconsin, United States - UWRJ-L193-509B-2 | ecosystem: Environmental > Terrestrial > Plant litter >...
TCGGCGGAGTCCTGGCCGGTGATCGCGATGCGGGTCCCAAGCCCGTCGATCAGCCAGCGCTGCGACGAGGCCGAGCTCATCGCGATGGTCGCGGGAGGCAGCACGGCGCTGCCGGTGGAGAGCGCGGACAGGGTCGCAGACGGCACCTTGAGAGCGGTCGGGCTCACCCCGAGCGACGCGGCGATCTGCTTCGAATCGGAGCTGTTCGCGATGGCACGACGAGTGCCGTCCGCGACCAGGAACGTGCTCGAGGAACCCTGGGCTGCGACGATGGCGGGTGCGGAGAGGGACCCGGCACTGACCGTGATGCGGGTGGCGATCTGGGAATCGAGGAATGGCGCGTCGGCCTTCCACTCGGCCGGGTCGGCCAGCGCGGTGCGCCCCCTGGTCGTGACCAGCCAGGTCGTCGCGCCCTCGCGGAAGACCCCGGGAACCTTCGTGGCAGCGGGCAGCCTGGCGAAGCTCGTGGCCGACAGCTTTCCGTCGACTCCCCCGAACCAGCCCGCGGCATCCGCGCTGCTGAACATCGAGGCCGGGACCAGCGCGCTCGTGGTGCCATCGGCACTTCGCCAGTAGCCCTCCCCGGTCGTCGCGTTGATCGCGAGTGAATCGTCGCCGACAATCGGATCGCCGACCGGGATCCTCGAGATCGCCGTGGCGTCGAGGTTGACCTGGGTGCCGAGGGCGATCCCCTCGTCCGCCGCGGCCTTCGTGGCGAGCAGCTCCCGGCGCACGCCGTTGCCGAGTACCCAGCGGCTGCCGTCGGTGCTTCCGACCAGCATCGTGCTCGCCGTCTTCAGGTCGTTTTTCAGGGTGTAGCCGGTGACGATCTTCGACGGCAGGACAGGAGCGGTGCAGTCGAAGCCGAACGACTGCACAGCCGCGCAGTTCGCGAGCGGGTACCGGGACTGCCCGGCGAGCAGGTAATAGACGGCGGCGCTGCCGGTGCCGACCTGCACGACCGGGCGCAGGTAGCCGTTGTTGGTCAGGCTCTTCACGTAGGCCGAGGAGACCTTCGCCTTCGAGCCGAGCGGCGCGAGGGTCGAAGGGAGGCGCGTGCTGCCCGCTGGCACCTTCCAGCGCGCGCCGGGCAGGAACTGCGGGTTGCTGTCGTCAGTATTGGTGCGGGTCTTCTCGGTGACGAGGTAGGTGTCGCTTCCGCTTTTCACGAAGTACTGTCCGAGTGTCGAATTGCCGAACCACTTGTTGTAGTAGAGCCAGAAGTTGCGGTTGCCGTAGGAGCTGCACTTGTCGCCGAGTTTGTACGGATGGGCGAGGGATGATGCGTTCGGCGTGTACGGCGTGTAGTTGTACAGCGCCGCCGTAGCGCGGTTCTGAAGATAGACGTCTTTTTTGCTTCCGCAGCTGCTCGCCTTGTTGTACGCGATGTTGAGGGTCACACCGGGCTGGAACCGGAAGTTCGAGGGGTAGTTCGAGTACGCGTTGAAGGCGCGGGCCGCCCAGTAGACCTGGTTGAAGAAGCCGTAGTAGGCCGAGTCGCAGGAGGAGGTGTCGGGGCAGCCGTACCCCATCGCCTTGCGGTACTTCAGCGTGGCGACGGACTTCGCTGTGACTAGGCCCTGCTCCTTCTGCAGCGTGACGAGCAGAACCTGCGGGTTGACCTCGCACGCGCGGGCGACCGTATAGATGATCTGGGCTGCCGACACCTTGCGGCCGTTCGAGCCCACGATGGAGTTGTCGCAGCGTCCCGGGATGCCCTTGATCGAGTGCGTCGTCGTCTTGTAGTCACGCAGGCATGTGGACTGGCTCTTGCTGCTGCACTTCTTGACCTGCTTGTTGAGGAAGCGCTGGATGTCGGTTGCCGTCATTGTGCCGAAGTCGTAGAACAGCGGGTCGGTGATGATCGACCCGGCCGAGAATTTCGCCTTCGTGGCCGCGGCCGCGGGCTCAGCCGGCGCGAGTGCCGAACCGGTCGCTGTCAGTAGTCCGGCCGCAAGGCTGGCGCCGAGCGTGAGAACCAGGATCCGGGCGATGCCCGGGCGAAGGGAACTGCGTGAAGTACGGATGATGCTGCTTCCTTCGACGGAGGAGGGCGGGGACGACCTGTCTACGGTAACCCGTGCCCCGCGGATTGCGAAGCAACGCTCACGAAATTCTCGACGAAACACGCGCTCAGGGAGCGAGACTGATCGCCCGAAGAGTGATCGCCGGAAGGCGGATGGCGTCGCCGGCGTTCCCGGCGGCGGGCGAGCGTTGCCCAGCAGACACCTCGAAAACCTGGTCACCGGCGGTCGGGGCGACGATCGCCGGCGTCGTCGCGGGAGCAGAGGCGAAGTCCGGATCGAGCGGGATGAGGTCGGCCAGCCGCGAGTCGAGCGGGGTGAAGGCGCTCGCCCACTCCCCCGGGTCGGCGACCGGGATCTTGCCGTCGGCGCCGACGAGATACGAGACTCCACCCGAGCGGAATAACGGCGGCAGCGCGAGCGGATCGGGCAGCACGTCGATACTGGATCTCGCGAGTTCACCGTCGATGCCGCCGAACCAGTCGGGCGCGTCGGTCGAGAGCAGGAAGGACCGGTCGATCACGAGCGTGGTGGTGCCGTCGGCGGGCAGGTAATACCCCGCGCCGGTTACCGGGTTCGTCGCCAGGGCTCCCGGTCGTGCCACCGGGTTCGCTACCGGGATGCGGCCGATGACGGCGGTGTCCACGGGGATCACCGGGCCGGTGGCATCCGTTCCGGACACTTCCGACCGGTCCAGGATCTCGCTGCGGGATCCGTTCGGCCCGAGCAGGTAGAGACTGCCGTCGGTCGCGCTGGCCGTGATCGCGGAACTGAACTGCAGGTCACCGGATCTCTTGTAGGACTTCAGTACCGAAGCGCGGAACACGGGGACGGTGCACGAGAACCCGAACCCGCTGACCCGGTCGCACCCGTCGATCGCATATTTGACCCCGGCTCCGAGCAGGTAGAAACGATCGCCGTTGCCCTCGACCTGCACGATCGGGGTGAGGGCGCCGCGGTCGTGGAGGCTCTCGAGGAACACCGCGGAGACTTCTCCACGCAGCCCGAGGGCCCGGAGGGCGGATCCCAGCTGGGGTGCCCCCGACGTCATGCGCCAGCGATCGCGACCGACCACCAGCCAGGTGGTACCCCGCGACGTCACGAGGTACTGCCCGAGGCTCGAGTCCCCGAACCACGAGTTGAAGTACAGCCAGAAGTTGCGGTTGCCGTAGGAACTGCAGTCGTCGCCCTCTTCGTAGGGGTTGGCGAGGGACGCCTCGTTGGGTGTGTACGGGGTGTAGTTGTAGAGAGCGGCGGTCGCCCGGTTCTGCATGGTGATGAGGGTCGATCCGCACCCTGCCTTCGGGCTGTAAGCGACACGGTCCCGGTCGCCCGGCTGGTAGCGGAAGGCGGCCGGCGCGGCGGAATAAGCGTGAAACGCCCGCGCCGCCCAATAGACCTGCTGGAAGAAGCCGTAGTACTTCGTCGCGCACTCCGCGGTATCGGGGCAGCCGTATCCCATCGCCTTGCGGTACTTGAGCGTGGCGACCGAGTCGGCCGTGACGAGCCCCTGTTCTTTCTGCAGGGTGACGAGGAGCACCTGGGGATTGACCTCGCAGGCGCGGGCGATGGTGAAGATGACCTGCGCCGCGGTCTGGTCGTCGGCACGCCGGATGTCGTTGGCGCAGCGCCCGGACACCGCGTCGATACTCTTCGTGTCGGTCACGTAGTCGCGAAGGCACGGTGCCTCGGACGACGGACTGCACTCGGGCACCTGGGCTTCGAGGAAGTCCTGAATGTCGGCGGCCGTCATCGTGCCGAAATCGTAGAACAGCGGGTCGGTGATGATCGAGCCGGCTACGAATGGAGCGGCCGGTGCCGCGGGCTCGACGGTCTGGGCGGCCTGCACCGGCGCGGCCTCTGCCCCGACGACGGGGATCGTCGCGACCAGGCCCACGGGCGCGACGGCGAGAGCGGTCGCGAAAGCGACTCGACGGAGCAGGGAAGCACGGAGCAGGGAACGACGCATGGGAACCCGGTCAGCGCGCCGCGGGAATCAGGTGCAGGAAGTACTTCGACACCGTGACAGCCGACACCCCACCGGCCGCGGCAGCCTTGTATTGCTTCGTGGTGAGGCTGCGCCGCGTGCCGTCAGAGACCTCGTAGTACGTCGAGCCGTACTTCAGAAGCGTCCCGATCTTGCCGGAACGCGTGAGGGCGGCGCAGGTGGCGCTGTCGAGAACCCGCGGGGTGAACGCCGGGCCGTATTCGGCGGCATCCGCTGCGCTGATCGAGCGGAGCCTGCCTGATACCGCCAGCGTGGTCGTGGTTCCGCAGGTGATCGCCGGGCCGAGGCTGCCGGTAGCGACGGAGTAACCAGCCAGCGTCGACGAGGCCACCGTGCGTGACGCCGACGACCCGGTGACGTTCAGGCGCTGGTCGCCCGAGGCGGGGATCCGGGCAGCCAAGCCGTCGAGGAGCCAGGTCTTCGACGACGCGCTCGTGCGCACCACCGTGCCGGGCGGAAGCACAGCCGGGCCGGTGGCAATCGCCGCGCGGGCGAGGCTGGTGATGGTCCTGGTGGAGCGGGAGATGCCGAGGCTCTTGGCAAGGGCCGACCGGTCGGCAGTGGACGTGACAGCGCGGCGGGTGCTGTCGACGACGAGCGAGGCGGATGCCGAGCCGGGCGCCACGACGAAGGCCGGCGACGACAGCGCGCTGCCGCTGGTGGGAATGAGCGATGCCACCGCGGGAGCGAGCGCGGCCGTTGTCGTCGTCCACTCGAGCGGGTCGGAGATCACGGTCTTACCGGCCGGGGTGAGCAGGTAGGTCGTCGATTCCGCGGTGAAGATTCCCGGCAGCGGCGCGATTCCCGGCAACTGGCCGACGCTTGCCGCGTCGAGGGTGCCCGAGCTCTTTCCGAACCAGGTGGCCACCGGTGCCTCTGCCACAAGAGATGCCGGGATCCGGTAGCTCGACGCGCTGCCGGCAACAGCGAGGTCGGCACTGCCGCGTACAGCGACGACCGTCCCGGCCGGGACGATCGGAGCACCGTAGGGAATGCTCACGAGGGTGGCAGCGTCGACGGTGGGCTCGATTTCCGGCGCGGAGGAATCTAGCAGCGAGTTCGCCAGCAGTTCCCGTCGCTCGCCCGCGCCGAGCTGGTAGCGCTGGCCCTGCGGGGTCCTGACCACGATGCTGTCGGTTCCGGCGAGTGCTGTGCTCAGCGGGATGTCGCCGAGGATCGCGGCCGGAAGCACAGTGGCAGCTGCGCAACTGAAGCCGAGGGAGATCACCGTGCCGCAGTTGTCGAGTGAGTACCGCTTGCCGTCAGCGAGGTAGAAGTAGCCACCGAGCGAGTCCTGCACGATGGGGCCGAGCGCACCGGCCGGGGTGAGCTTCGCCAGGTAGGCGGCCGAGACCGCCGCGGCTCCCCCGAGCGGATCCAGGCTCGAGGCCAGTTCGGGGGTCCCGAGCGGCAATTCGAGCCGGGTAGTGCCGATCGTCAGGTAGGTGCGTCCGCCCGAGGTCAGAACGTGGTCGCCGGCCGTCGATTTTCCGAACCACGAGTTGTAGTAGCCCCAGAAGTTGCGGTTGCCGTAAGAACTGCACGAGTCGCCGGTGCTGAACGGGTGCGCGAGTGAGGCGGCGTTCGGCGTATAGGGCGTATAGGTATAGAGCGCGGTCGTCGCGAGGTTCTCCACTGTCACCGGGAGCGATCCGCAGGTGTTCTTCGGGTCGACGAGTGCCGACTGGTAGGCGATGTCACGCACGCCGGGCTGGTACTGCGGGAACTGCTTGTTGAAGTTGACGGCGTAGGCGCGGAAGGCGCGAGCCGCCCAGTAGACCTGGTTCGAGAATCCGCGGTAGACCGGGTCGCACCCACTCGGGGTATCGGGGCAGGCGTACCCCGTCGCCGCGTTGTACTGCGATGTCTTCGGCGACTTCTGGGTGACCAGGCCCTGTTCCTTCTGCAGGGTGACCAGCAGTATCCGCGGGCTCACCGAGCAGGCTGTCGCTACCGCGACGATGATCTGCGCCGCGGTCTGCTTCTTCTTCTCGGGTAGTGCGAGCAGGCAGCGCTCCGCGGTCACAGCCTGGGCGCCGAGCGTGCCTACGTAATCCTTTAAGCAGGGCGCCTCAGCTGTGGAGCTGCACTTCGACACCTTCGAGTCGAGGAACGCCTGCACCTGGCTGACGGTCATCGCGCCCGGGTCGAAGAAATTCGCGTCGCTGATGATGTGGCCGGGTTCGAAAGTGTTGTAGTCCAGGGCGGCGGCCGCCGCGGACGAGGTGCTGAGCGGCACCGTGAGCAGGGCACCGAACAACGCAGCAGTCGCCGTGAGCGTGAGGGCGACCGGGCGGAGCTTCATGCCGTAGTCCTTCCGCGCTGTGGAGAATGCAGTGGTCGAATGCTGTGGGACGGACCTGGCCTGAACTGGGCCCGCACTGCCGGTCGTGCCCTCAGCAGGGTAACCGATCAGTATTCGAGCCGGTCACAGGTTGCCTAGCGGGACCGGGTGCGTTCCGGTGCGGATGCCGACCCGGCCCCGGCGCGGATGTCGCGGATCGCCGGTTCGAGGTCGGTGAATTCGAACCGGTACCCGGCATCGACAAGCGTCTCGGGCAGCACCCACCGGCTCTTGAGAACGAGCTCGGTCTCACTGCGGATGAGGAAGGTTCCGACCTCGAGCATCCAGCGGAATGTCGGCAGGCCGAACGGGGCACCGACCAATCGCCGGATCGTGGCCATCAGCGTGCGGCTGTCCGAGGGATGCGGCGCGCTCGCATTCACCGGTCCCTGGAGCTCCGGGTGTTCACGCAGGAATTCGATGCAGCCGAGAACGTCGGCGAGGTGGATCCAGCTGAATTTCTGGCGGCCGCCGCTTGTACGAAATTCGTGGAACGTGCCGTTCTCGCGGCGGGCCCTGGTCGAGAACCAGTGGCCGTCGCGCTGGGCGCCGCCGAGCCCGAAACGGGCAAGCCGCACCAGCGGGGTCAGGGCGCTTCCATCCCCGAGCACTATGGCCATCCGTAGCGCGACGCGGCGGGTCCCGGGCAGGTCGCTCGCGAACAGCGCGTGCTCCCAGGCTTTCGCGATCCCCACCGAGAACCCGGTGCCGATCTCGCCGGTGGACTCGGTCATCGGCCGGTCGTCGGCGTGACGGTAGATGGTCGTCGTCGACGCGTTGATCCACACCGGCGGTGGCGTCTCGCAGGCGGCGATAGCTGTGGCGAGTTCGCTCGTCGTCTCGACCCGGGAGCGCAGGATCTCTGCGCGATTCTCGTCGGTGTAGCGGCAGTTGACGCTCTTGCCGGCGAGGTTGATAAGAAGATCGGCGCCGTCGAGCAGCTCGGTGATGCGCGTGGCGTTACCCCAGGAGGCATCCGGCCCGTCGCGACCGACCAGGCGCACCGAGTCGCCGCGCGAGCGGTAGTGGGCGGCGAGGAATGCACCGATGAAACCGGATGCCCCGGCGATGACGATCCGGTCACTCACGTCGCTGTGCCTTTCACCGGTTCCGGGCCTGTCGACGCCGAGTGCTCGGATTGTCGTATCTCGTAAGTGAAATAGCCGGAATACTCGTAGAGCTTACCGACGAGCGGCAGGGCGAGGATCACCGTCACGTGCTGCTGGTTGCGCTCGTCGTCGAATCTCTCGACCAGCGATACGACCGGCGAGAGGAAGGCCGGTAGCACCAGGCGCGACCGCCCGAGTCGCACACTGGTCGAGGTCGAGCTGAGGTGCAATTCGCCATTCACCACGATCGCGGCGAGGTGCGCCCGGTACCGTGCGGCAGTGCCGAGGTCGTCGATGAGGGTTGCGCCCGCACCCTCGCCCGCCACGCCGATGCGGTCGACCATGGCACGGTGACCGCCAGAGAAGGCGAAAGTCCGCACCGCGTCGATAGCGCTGGCACCGGGGACAGGCGTGTTGGTCACACTGAACGGAACCGCGCGCTCGTCGACCGGAAAGAGCACTCCCTGCTTGCCCAGTACCCAGAGCACCGGCCATAACCATCGTCGCGGCGTGCCGACGACGTCGAAGACCCCGCTGCCCCGGCCGATGCTCCCCGGCGGGATCGTCGAGAAGTAGGCCGCCAGCCGTGGATGCAGCACGGCGAGGGCATCGCCGAGCACCCGCTGGTAGGGCGAGGGTTCCGTTCCGGATGTCACCGGCCCGTCCAATCCACGACAGTGCGATCTACGACAGTGCGATCTACGACAGGGCCGAGCGCAGGGTGTCGAGACCGACTCCACCGATGTCGAGGGCGCGCGAGTGGAAGGCCTTGATATCGAAGGCCGCGCCCTCGCGTGCCTTGGTCTCGTCGCGGATCTGCTCCCAGATGCGCTGGCCGACCTTGTACGAGGGAGCCTGACCGGGCCAGCCGAGGTAGCGGGCCACCTCGAACCGCACAAACGGCTCGTTCATGTTCACGTTTGCCTTCAGGAACTCGAAGGCGTAGTCGTAGTCCCACACCCCGCTGCCGTCGAGTTTCGGCTTGCCGAGGTGGATGCCGATGTCGAGAACGACGCGGGCGGCGCGCATCCGCTGGCCATCGAGCATTCCCAGCCGGTCGCCCGGGTCGTCGAGGTAGCCGAGGTCCTGCATGAGTCGCTCGGCGTAGAGGGCCCAGCCCTCAGCGTGGCCCGACGTGCCGGCCAGCTGCCGGCGCCAGGTGTTGAGCTTCGCGCGGTTGAAGACGGCCTGCCCCAGCTGCAGGTGATGTCCGGGAACACCCTCGTGGTAGACGGTCGTCGTCTCGCGCCAGGTGTTGAACTCGGTTACTCCCTCGGGAACCGACCACCACATGCGCCCGGGGCGCGAGAAGTCGTCGCTCGGGCTCGTGTAGTAGATGCCGCCCTCCTGCGTCGGAGCGATCATGCACTCGAGGCTGCGCACCGGGTTCGGGATATCGAAGTGGGTTGCCGAGAGCTCGGCGACCGCCCGGTCGCTGAGCTGCTGCATCCATTCCTGCAGGGCCTTCGTACCGTGCAGGGTGCGCGCCGGGTCGGAGTCGAGAACCGCGATCGCTTCGAGCACGGTTGCACCCGGCTTGATCTCGCGGGCTATCGACTCCTGCTCTTCGGTCATGCGCGCGAGCTCTTCGATCCCCCACTCATAGGTCTCGTCGAGGTCGATGGTCGCGCCGAGAAAACGGCGGGACTGCAACGCATACAGCTCCCGGCCGACCCCGTCGTTCTCCACTGCCGCCTCGAGCAGCTCGTGCTGCAGAAAATCCTTCAGGGTGGCGTACGCCGACGCGGATGCCGCTGCTCCGCGCGCGAGCGCGCCGGCGAGCGAGTCGGGGACCGCCTGGTCGTTGTCGAGTGCCGCACCATCGGCGAAGCTCGCGAAAAACCCGTCGGTCGCGGCGTGCCGGGTCGCCTGGTCGATGACTTCGCGCACCTGCCGCTTGGCCGGGGTGACACCGGCGGCGATTCCGGCGCGCAGGGTCTCGATGTAGCCGTCTACAGCGGCGGGCAGGTTGACGAGCTTGCGGGAGATGATCTCCCAGTCGTGCTCGGTGCCGGTCGGCATGAGGTCGAAGACCTCGCGGATCTCCTGGGCCGGTGACGCGATGACGTTGAGGTCACGCAACTGAAGGCTCGCGTCACTAGAGGCGAGGCTCAGTTCGAGTTCGGAACGCAGGTCGGTGCGGGTGACCCAGTCGACCTGGTCGACCTCGACCGCGGCGTCGAGCTTCTCGATGACGGCCTTCGCGGCGGCGACGTACTGCTCGTGGCCGCTCGGAGAGTAGTCGGCGAACTCGTCGAGTTTTCCCGGGATGCCGATCCAGGTGGCGACACCGGGGTCCAGTTCGGCGAGGGTGCTGACCCAGCCCTCTGCGATCGAGTCGATGGCTGTCGGAGTGCGGGGGCTGGGTTGGCGAGCAGCTGTCATGAAACGAGACTAGCCCCGGCGCCCGGGCCCGAAAAGGGGGCGCGCGGACGGCACGGGGCCAGCCGGGGCAGTAGCCTGCCCGGTGATCTCTCGAGGACTCTCGTTATTCCTTGTCGAGGTCGGTGTTGAGAACCTCGGCGAGGCTGTCGAGTGCGGCATCCGCACCCTCGCCCTCTGCCGCGAGGGTGACGGTCTCGCCGTGGCCGATGCCGAGCGAGAGCACCCCGAGGATGCTCGCCGCGTTGACGCTCTTGCCCGCTGCCGAGGTCAGGGTCACGGGAACGCCGGCCTTCGCTGCGGCCTGGGCGAACAGCGAAGCGGGGCGGGCGTGAAGTCCAACGCTCGATGCGACGGTAACTGTACGTTCAGACATATTGAATGGCCTCCTGGGCTCGGTGTGGTGGTGGTGCTGGATGGATCGGATCGGGCCTAGGGCTCGATTGTTACTTTTATCGCTTCGCCGCGAGCCACGATCTCCAGTGCTTCGAGAGCGCGGTCGAGCGGAAGCCGGTGGGTGATGAGGTCGGCGACGCGCACCTCACCTGAGGCGATCAGGGCGAGTGCCTGTTTGTTCTGTGCCGGGCTCGAGCCGTTGACCCCGACGATCGTCAGCTCGCGGTAGTGCACGAGGTTGGAGTCGACGGTGATCGTCGGGGCATCCTTGGGCAGGCCGCCGAAGAGGCTCAACCGGCCGCGCCGGGCGAGCATGAGCAGTCCCTGTTCCTGGGCCCTGCCGCTCGCAGCCGCCGTGATCACGACATCCGCTCCCCTGCCGCCGGTGACGGCGAGCACGGCGGCGACGGGGTCGCCGTCTTCGGCGGCTATCGCGTGGTCGGGCTTCACGAGCGCCGCCGCAGTGGCGAGGCGTTCCCGGTTGAGGTCGACCAGGATCACGGATGCCGCTCCGCGGGCACGCGCGAGCCGCACGTGCAGGCAGCCGATCGGTCCCGATCCGATAATCACGACAGTGTCGCCGGGGCCGACCCGCGCGAGGTCCTGGCCGTTGATGACGCAGGCAAGGGGTTCGGCAAGCGACGCCTCGGCGAAGCCGACACCCTCGGGGATGCGGGTGAGCCCGTCGACGGCGAGGACCTCGCGGGGAACGACCATGTACTCGGCGAACCCGCCGGCGAACTGGTAGCCCATCGAGAGCTGGTTGGCGCAGATGGTCTGGTTGCCGGCGAGGCAGTCGGGGCAGGTTCCGTCGGGGATGGCGGCGATAACCTGTACCCGGTCACCGGCCGCCCACCCCGACACTCCTGCCCCGACCTCGGTGATCTCACCGGCGATCTCGTGCCCCATTACCTGGGGCGGCGTCATGTTCGGGTGCCCTGACGCCTTGATCTTCACATCTGTGCCGCAGGTCGAACAGTTCCGAACCCGGATGACGACTTCACCGTCGGAGACCTGTGGTGCCAGGACCTCCTCGAGGCGAATATCTCCCGGCGCGTAGAACCGTACAACCTTCATGCAGTTCTACTCGTCCTCATCCTCGGAGGTGAGGAGTTCGTAGACGGCCTCGATCGAGGTCGCGTTGCGCAGCGCTTCGGCCTTCTCCGGCTCGAGCAGGATCGTCGCGAGCTGCGAGAGCAGGGCGATGTGGCCGTTGCCCTTCGCCGCGATGCCGATGGCTACGGTGACCTCGAAGCCGTCCCAGTCGACGGTCTCGGGAAAACGCAGCAGCACGAGTGCGTCTTTCTTGACCGCGTCCTTGCCGGCGAGGGTGCCGTGAGGAATCGCGACACCCTCCCCGACGAAGGTCGAGACAGACTTCTCGCGCTCGAGCATCGCATCGATGTACGACGCGTCGATGGCTCCCGCGGCGAGAAGAGCCTCGCCGGCCTGGCGGATCGCGTCATCACGGTCGGTCGCCGTGGCGGCCAGGTGGATCGACGATTCGGCCAGGAGCGCGGTGAGGGGGATCTGTTCTTCAGACATGCCTAGACCTCTACCGTCTCGCCGTTCTGGATCGCCTTGACGACCTTCGCCACCTGGGGGTCACCCAGGAACAGCTGGAACGGAACGACCGGCACGTTGGGAACGACGCCGCGCGCACGCTCGGCGAGGTTCGACTGCGTGACGACGAGGTCGGCATCCGCGGGGATGCTGGCGACCGGCGAGTGCTCGACGGTGACGCCGCTCTTCGCGAGCTGCTTCTTGAGCGTCGACGCGAGCATGACGCTGCTGCCCATGCCGGCGTCGCACGCGACGATCAGCTTCTTGATGCTCGAACCATCGATGGTGGCCATGTCTGTCTCCTTGTTAGTTGGTAGTGCTTCGAATCGAGGCTACGCCGAGGCCGGCGCTGCCTTCGAGTTCTTCTTGTTCGCCGCGCTCTTCTCCTTGGCGGCTTCCAGGTCGAGCGCTTCGTCCGTCGCGTTCTCCTTGCGGCCGAACCCGAGCAGGAAGGAACCGACAACCGCGGTCACGGCAGCCGCGATGAAGATGCCGATCAGGTTGAGGATGATCTTGTCCGGGGGCGAAACCAGGGCCCAGGCGATGATGCTACCCGGCGAAGCTGGGCCGGAGAGGCCGAGGTTGAAGACGACCTCCCAGAGCACGCCTGAAGCGCCACCGATGATCGCGGCGATGAGCAGGATCGGCTTCATGAGCACGTAGGGGAAGTAGATCTCGTGGATACCACCGAGGAAGTGGACGACCATCGCGGCGGGAACCGTCGGACGGATCGCACGCGGGCCGAAGAGCAGCATCGCGGTGAGGATTCCGAGGCCCGGGCCGGGGTTCGACTCGAGCATGAACAGGATCGAGCTACCCGACTGTTCGGCTGCCGCGGTTCCGAGCGGAGTGAAGACACCGTGGTTGAGGGCGTTGTTGAGGAAGAGCACCTTGGCCGGCTCGATGATGATCGAGACGAGCGGGAGCAGGCGCTCACCGACGAGCCAGTTGACTCCGGCACCGAGGCCCTGGGCGATCCAGAAGGTGATCGGACCGACGACATAGATACCGAAGATCGCCATGGCGCCACCGATGATGCCCGCCGAGAAGTTGTCGACGAGCATCTCGAAGCCGCCCTTGACCTTGCCCGCGATGAAGTTGTCCCACAGCTTGAGCAGCAGTGCGGCGAGCGGACCGAGGATGAAGGCACCGATGATGTTCGCACCGACCTCAGAGATGTTCGCCGGTGCGGCGGTCTCGGCCCCGTTGAGCGAGATCGGCACGAGAGCGAGCGCGACGGGCGAGATCATCGCGCCGACTGTCGCTACTGCACCGACGACGGCTCCGCGGTTTCCGTAGACCGTTCGACCGCCGGTGAAACCGATGAGGATCGGAATGAGGATGTTGATCAACGGGCCGACGATCGACGCGATCTGCACGGTCCACGGCAGCGGGTCTTCCGTGGTGCCGGCGATCGTGTTGATCCAGCCCGTCTGGATGAAGAGTGCGGTGATCAGACCGAATGCGATGAACGCCCCGAGGTTCGGCATGACCATTCCGGCGAGGAAGGCTCCGAATCTCTGGACCGTGGCGCGGAAACCGGTTCCGGTAGCCGCTGGTGTGAAATCAGACATGAGAGTGAGTACTCCTTTGTACAGGTTATGTACGGATGGTGGATGGGTGGATTTTGAGTTGTGGGCTGGTGCTAGGTGGCCACGAGCGGCCGGTCCAGGTCTGGTTGCCACACCAGTTGGACGTTCTGGTAGTCGATATCCGCGGGTGCGGGTACCGCCGTTCCGGGCAGCGCTGTGGCAGCCGCTCCCCAGGCCAGGGCTTCGACGAGCGCGGACTCGAGGTCGCTCTCGTCAGAAGTGAACTTGTGTAGGAAGCCGGCGAGAAAGCTGTCACCGGCGCCGACAGTGCTGCGCGGAACGGCGCAGCGGGATTCGCCGACCAGCACTCCGGCTGGGCTCACGAGCACAGCGCCGTCGGCGCCGAGGCTGGTGAGGACGATCTCCACGCCGCGCCCGCGGATCTCTTCGGCAGCGGCGATGACTTCGGAGAGGGACTCGACCGGGCGCCCGGCGAGCTCGGCGAGCTCTGCCCGGTTCGGCTTGATCAGGCGTGGCCTGGCGGCGAGGGACGCGACAAGCGCGTCACCACTCGTGTCGACGGCGAGGTGCACGCCGGTGCCGGAGAGCCCGTCGGCGAGGATGCTCACCTGCGACGACTCGAATCGCGGCGGAACACTGCCGCTCACCACGAGCCAGTCACCGGGGTGGACGGCCTCGCGCAGCACGTCGACGAGAGTGTGCAGGTCGGCATCGCCCAGGGCTGCACCCGGCTCGTTGAGCTTGGTGATCGTGCCGTCGGCCTCGGCGACGGTGATGTTGGACCGGGTGCGCCCGAGAACAGGCACGAAGCGGGCGCTGACCCCGGCATCCGCGAGCAGGCGACGAAGGTCATCGCCCTCTCCCCCGCCGATCGGGAGCACCGCGATGCTCGCGACGCCGTTCGCGGCAAGGGCACGCGTGACGTTGACACCCTTGCCACCGGGCTCGAGTGTGGGTTCGGAGGTGCGCAGGACGCTGCCACGACGGAGCGAGGGCACCTCGAGGGTGCGGTCGAGGCTCGGGTTGAGGGTCACGGTGACGATCACACGATCACCATCCGCGGGCCGGCATTCTCGATGTCCTCGGCGAGTTCGACATCGAGTCCGATGTCGGTGATCACCGTGTCGACGGCCGACAGGGGGACGACACGGGCGAAGTCCTCACGGCCGAACTTGGTGTGGTCGGAGAGCACGACTGTACGTCGGGCGGCGTCGATGAGCGCGCGCTTGATCGATGCCTCGGCGAGGTCCGGAGTGGTGAGGCCGCGCTCGACGCTGATGCCATTGGTTCCCATGAACGCGACGTCGGCGAAGACCTCGCTGATCTGGGCTTTGGTCCACTCGCCCACCGCGGCAAGGGTGCGACCGCGCACGATCCCCCCGAGCAGGTGCAGGGTCACATTCGGGCGACCGACCAACACGCTCGCGACCGGGATCGAGTGGGTGACGACGGTGAATTCGCGGTCGGTGGGGAGCAACTGGGCCATGCGTACGGTCGTCGTTCCCGCGTCGAGGATTATCGATCCACCATCGGGGAGCTCGTCGATTGCCGCGCGAGCGATCCGCTCTTTCTGGCTCGCGGAATGGGACTCACGGTCGGCAACGCCCTGTTCGATGCCGAGGCGCTCGACCGGGATCGCTCCCCCGTGCACCCGGCGGATCACGCCGCGGCGTTCGAGGGTCGTGAGGTCGCGCCGCACGGTTTCCGGGGTGACGGCGAGGTCGCGCGCGAGTTCGGAGACTTCGACGCGGCCGTTCGAGCGCGCGGTATCGAGGATTTGCTGGTGACGCTCCGGTGCGTACATCACAACCTCATCGTTTTCGAACTCAAAACAAAGACAACCAAACACGCTGGTGTTTGCTTTTGTTTATATAAGTCCGTTTGGGTCCGTGTGTCAACTTCCCCCGCGGTGCTTAACCCGTTTCACGGAGATTCTGCGCGGGGCGCAGCAAAACAGCGGCCAAATGGGCCGTGGCAACAAAAAATCCTTGAAACGGGTTAAGCGAGATCAGTGCGCGGCGGCGTCCCAGTTCGGCCCGGTGCCGACCTGCACTTCGAGTGGCACGCGCAGGTCTGCGGCGCCGCCCATGCGGGTGCGGACGATGTCGGTGAGGGTGTCGAGTTCGCCGGTGGCGACTTCGAAGACGAGCTCATCGTGAACCTGCAGCAGCAGGCGCGATGACAGCTGCTTGCTCTCGAGGTCTTCCGCGACGCCGAGCATGGCGATCTTCAGGATGTCGGCGGCCGAGCCCTGGATCGGCGCGTTCAGGGCAGCGCGCTCCGCGTTCTCGCGCAGCACGCGGTTCGACGACGCGAGGTCGCCGAACGGACGCCGGCGACCGAAGATCGTCTCGGTGTACCCATCGATCCTGGCCTGCTCGACCACGTTGCGCAGGTACTCCCGCACTGCCCCGAAGCGCTCGAAGTAGTCGGTCATGAGCTTCTTGGCCTCTGACGATTCGATGCGCAGTTGCTTCGACAGCCCGAAAGCGCTCAGGCCGTAGGCGAGGCCGTAGGACATCGCCTTCACCTTCGTGCGCATGATCGGTGTGACGTCCGCGGGCTCGACGTGGAAGATGCGTGCACCGACGAACCGGTGCAGGTCTTCGCCGCCGTTGAAGGCCTCGATCAGGCCCTCGTCACCGGAGAGGTGCGCCATGATTCGCATCTCGATCTGCGAGTAGTCGGCGGTGAGCAGGGTCTCGAACTCCGCCCCGCTCGTGAAAGCCGAACGGATGCGGTGCCCCACCTCGGTCTTCACCGGGATGTTCTGCAGGTTGGGGTCGTTCGACGAGATGCGGCCCGTGCTGGTGCCGGTCTGGTCGTAGGTCGTGTGCACTCGGCCGCCCTCGTCGATCGAGGACTCGAGGGTCTGCACGATCTGGCGCAGCTTGGTGGCGTCGCGGTGCTGCAGCAACAGGTCGAGGAACGGGTGCGGTGCTTTCTCTTGCAGGTCGGCGAGGGCCGCGGCATCCGTGGAGTACCCGGTCTTGTTGGCCCGGGTCTTGGGCATTCCCAGCTCTTCGAACAGCACCTGCTGCAGCTGCTTGGGTGACCCGAGGTTCACCTCGCGGCCGATCTCGGCGAAGGCGCGTGTGGCGAGGTCGCCAGAGGTCTGGCCCAGTTCGGCGTTGAGCGCGACGAGCGCCGGCTTGTCGAGGGTGATGCCGGTGAGTTCCATCGTCGCCATGACGGGGACCAGCGGCAGCTCGATCTCGTCGAGCACCTTGCGCGAGGTCGGTTCGAGCTTGTCGATGAGGTAGTCGGCCACCCGCACGATGTACCAGGCCTCGGTCGCGACGCTCAGCGCGTCAGTCTCGGGAACCAGCTGGTTGGCATCCGGCTGCGGAAGGTTCTCGCCGAGAAAACCGTAGACCTGGCCGGCGAGGTCGTCGGGCTTGCCTCCCGGTTTGATCAGCCAGGCCGCGATGTTCGTGTCGAAGGCAAGGCCGCGCAGGTCGAGTCCGGCCCGGCGCAGGGCCTTCAACTGCTGCTTCGATCCCTGCAGGTACTTCGGGGCGTCGCTCACGAGCCACTTCTCGAGTGCCGTGTAGTCGGGACGACCGGATGCCCACGGCACATAGGCCGATTCGTCGAGGGTCGAGAGACCGATTCCGGTGAGTTCTGCGCCCACGTGCTCGAGTCGCACGCCGAGAGGTTTGGTGCCGGACGCCGAAACGGTGTCGAGCCACTTTGCGAGTTCTTCGTCGACGAGCGTGCGCACGACGGGAACCGGGTTGTCGTCGACCACGGCGATCGGCGCTTCGCCGTCGCTGGCCTCGCCGCCCCCTGTGCTTCCCTCTGCTCCACCCTCGGCCTGGGCGATCTTGAGTACGCGCTCGAGCAGGGTGCGGAACTGCAGCTTGTCGAAGACCTCGCGCACCGCGGCCTCGTTGATCGGCTTGCGCTCGAGGTCACCGGGGCCCACCGGCAGGTCAATGTCGGTGAGCAGGTGGTTGAGCTTGCGGTTGCGTACGGCGCGGTCTTTCTGCTCACGCAGCTTCTCGCCGACCACACCCTTGATCTCGTCAGCGTGCGCGAGCACCTCATCGAGGCTGCCGTACTGCGTGATCCATTTCACCGCTGTCTTCTCGCCGACCTTGTCGACGCCGATCAGGTTGTCGCTGGTCTCGCCGACGAGTGCGGCGACATCCGGGTACTGGTGCGGCTCGATGCCGTACCGCTCGAACACCGTGTCGCGGTCGTAGCGCTTGAGCTCGGAGACACCGCGGGCGTTCGGGTAGAGCAAAGTGACATCGTCGTTGATCATCTGGATCGCGTCGCGGTCACCCGAGACGACGAAGACCTTGTAGCCGTCGGCGGCACCGCGGGTGGCGAGGGTGGCGAGAATATCGTCGGCCTCGAAGTCTTCTTTGGAGATCGTCGTGATGTTCATGGCCGCCAGCGCCTCTTCGAGAAGCGGGATCTGGCCGATGAATTCCGGCGGGGTCTCGCCGCGGGTGCCCTTGTACTCGGGGTACTCGCGCGTGCGGAACGAGTAGCGCGAGATGTCGAAGGCGACAGCCAGGTGGGTCGGCTTTTCGTTCTTGAGCAGGTTGAGCATCATCGAGATGAAGCCGTGGATCGCGTTGGTGTGCTGCCCTTCGCGGTTCTGGAAACTGTCTACTGGCAGGGCGTAGAACGCCCGGAACGCCAGTGAATGACCGTCGATAATGAGCAGAGTAGGCTTTTCGTTGTCCGACACGCAGCAAGCCTAGCCGCGCCCGGCGACACTGCCATCACCCGAATCTGCGCCAGCTCCCGAATGGGAGAGACCCGCACGGTTCCCCACGCAGGAAGCTCACCATGACGATCTTTCCCGACAACCTCGCCCCCGAACTCGTCGAGAGGCTCGTGTCGTCCGGCGGCGGCGGGCTCGCGATCAAGATGGGCATCGAATTCGTCGAGCTCTCGGCAGAGCACTCGGTCGCCCGCATGCCGGTGGAGGGGAACACCCAGGTGATAGGCCTGCTGCACGGTGGCGCCCACGTTGTGCTGGCCGAGACACTCGGCTCGGTCTCTTCGGCCATCCATGCGGGCCCGGGACGCTACGCGGTCGGCATCGAGATCAATGCGACCCACAGCCGGTCGGTCACAAGCGGTTTCGTCACCGGTACCTGCACCGCACTCGTTCTCGGCCGCACTCTCGCAACCCACGAGATCGTCATGCGCGACGAGGAAGGCCGACGGCTGTCGACGGTGCGCATGACCAACATGCTGCGCGACCAGTAGCCCGCCCGAGCGAATGCTCAGCCCGGATACCGGGCCTCGGGGTCCTGCCCGAGAGCAGCCCGGCCGCCATCGACCGGGATTACGGCACCCGAGATGAATGCGGCTTCATCCGACAACAGGAACACCACGGTCGCGGCGACATCTGCCGTCGACCCGATGCGTCCGAGCGGGTGCAGCGCCGCGAGTTCAGCCAGTCTTGCCTCGCGGTCGTCCACTTCCTGTGCGGCGAGTTCCGCCTCGAGCCGGCCGGTGTAGATGGTGCCGAGAGCGAGTGCATTCGCCCGGATGTCGTCGGCCCCGTAGTCGACGGCTGTCGCGCGGGTTAGTCCCTCGATGGCCGCTTTCGCCGTTGCGTAGGCGAGCGCGCCGGGCACGGCCCGGCTGCCCTGGTGTGACGAGATATTGACTATCGACCCGCCGAACCCGCTTGCGCGCAGATGCTCCAGTGCCACGGACGTGCCCACGACAGCGAGTCGCAGGTTGTCGTCGATAGCCGTGATCACCCGGTCGGGTGCGTCGTGCAGAAAGTCGTCGCGGAAGACAGCCGCGTTGTTGATCCAGCCCGAGAGCGAGCCCACCTCGGCCGCAGCGGCGGCCGCCCGGCGGCAGTCGTCGTAGTTGCCGGCGTCACCGACGACAACGCGCAGGCGCTCGTAGGCCGGGCGCCCGGCGGCCCACTCCAGTGCCGCCTCTTCGCGGTCGAAGGCCACAGCGCCGTGGCCCGAGGCGACGATGGCCTCGACAATCGCCCTGCCGATTCCCCTCGCGGCACCCGTGACGACGAATGAACGCAGTCGATGCGCGGTGAGCGCGTGCTCGACGACTGCCCTGTCATCACCTGTGCCAGTGGCAGGGCCAGGGGTGGGACCGGATTGAGGCGATGGTGACTGCTCTGAAAACACACCGGCAGTCTGCGTCCGACCGGTCGAGGGAGCAAGGGCTGGACAGGCTGCGGAAGCCGTGCCTGCCCGTCAGCTCAGCTGTGAGCGGCGAAAAAACCGGCGAGCCCCGCCGCCGGGCCGTCGGCCAGGGCGATGAACGGCTGGGACACCGGGTCGCAGCCGCTTCCGTCTCCCAGAGCGACGACAATCGGGAACAGCGCGGGGCGGTCGAGGGGCACCGCGGTCGACCGCACCCAGCGTCCACCGGTGGCACGGACCAGCGACTCGCCGAGATAGCACCCGAAGCCGAAGAGCACATCGGCGACCTGTTCCACCGGCACTCCGGTGCCCCGCAGGCTGCCGATGACAGCGTCGAGGCCGGCAAGGCTCGCCGCCGAGTAGTCGAGAACCATCCCCTGCGAGGCGGCTTCCGCGACGAAGTCCGCTGCGAACCGTGGCGCATTGGCCGGCTCGAGTGGATACGCGAGTTGCAGGCGGAGCTCTGCGCCGGAATCCGACATGCCGCGGACTACTTCTTGGCGCTCAGCTGCTCGATGATGGCCTGCGCGACGTCGTGCATGGTGAGTCGACGGTCCATCGAGGCCTTCTGGATCCAGCGGAAAGCCTCGGGCTCGGTGAGCCCCATCTTCTCGTTGAGCAGGCCCTTTGCACGGTCGACGAGCTTTCGAGTCTCGAACCGCTCGACCAGGTCGGCGACCTCGGCCTCGAGCGTGATGATCTGGGTGTACCGGCTGAGGGCGATCTCGATGGCCGGAAGCAGGTCGTTGGGCGTGAAGGGCTTTACGACATAAGCCAGGGCACCGGCCTCGCTCGCGCGCTCGACCAGTTCCTTCTGGCTGAACGCTGTGAGAAGAACGACCGGGGCGATGTGGTTCTTGGTGAGGCGCTCGGCCGCCGAGATGCCGTCGAGCTGTGGCATCTTGACGTCCATGATGACGAGGTCGGGGCGCAGCTCGGTCGCGAGAGCGACTGCGGTCTCGCCATCGCCGGCCTCGCCGACGACCTCGAAGCCGTTGTCGCGCAGGATCTCGACGATGTCCATGCGAATCAGCGACTCGTCTTCGGCAACGACTACGCGTCGGGGTGCATTGGGGGTTGATTCTGTGTCAGTCACGACTATGAGCCTACGGTATTGTTTTCCACGTTGGCGTGCGCCGGATTGGCGGAATGGCAGACGCGGAGCACTCAAAATGCTTTGTTCGTAAGGACGTGTGGGTTCAAGTCCCACATCCGGCACAAAAATGACGCGGGTTCGATCGCTCTCCCGGAGCGGCCCCGCCCCACGCGGTACAGCTGCGAATAGCGCAGAAAGCCCCCACTTCGGTGGGGGCTTTCTCGCGTTATCCACCGGGCTATCACCCGAGGGCCCGCTTCTACCTCTTTTGCACAACCGTGCGCCAGCCCCTCACGGCACGAGTGCATTGCTGCATACTTATCGGTAGCTCATGCACCATCGACACTCCTGAAGGGACAACCACGAATGGCAACACACCAGACCGCCCGACCAGGCGTTGCACCGGATCCCGGGACGCGTCCCCGGCTCTTGTTCGCCGCAGCGGGACTCGCGATCGCCACTCTCGCGCTCGGCGCGCTCGGGCCGCTTCCGGCAGGGGCAGCAGACGTCGGCCCGGCGGCACTGCAGGAGCTCGCGCCCGGCATCCGGGACTCCGCAGCACTGACGACAGCCGTCGTCGCGACGGGAACCGCAGTCACGAGCGCGGGCAAGCCCGTGCCGACGGGCACACCGGTCGTACTGCAGGCGTGGCCACCGAGTTCGGTGCTCCATGCACTTGCCGAGGGCGAATCGGTGAAGATCTCGCCGGTCGGCGGCGCGGTGACCCGAGCTGACGGATCGTTCGACCTGCGGTTCTCCGATCCTTCCCTGCTCGCACCGTACGTCGACACGAACGGCCTGGTCGACCTCGAGGTCGTGACGAGAATCGACGGCCAGCCGAGCGTTCAGGCTCTGAGCTACCCCGCTCCGAGGGAGGTCGCGACGGCCGTCGGAGTTCCCGCTGAGACGCAGGCCGAGTTCGACATCGCCGATGCGCGGGCGGCCAAGGCTGTTGCACTCACTCGTGATGGCGGGATCCTGAAGCCGGATGCCGACGACGCGGGTGACGGGGCCAGCGACATCGAGGTCGGTTATGGCCCGACCGGGGCCGATACCGACGTGCAGGACAAGACCTGCGTCTCGACCAAGATCAAGAACCTGGGCTCGCGGCCCACTGTCGTGGGCCGGGCCTTCACCGTGACCGGGGCCACCGCGACCCTCACTTTCACCGCGGGTGCCAGCTCGGAACTGGGAATCGGCTTCTCGCTCTCGGGTTCGAAAGGATCGTTCAGGGCCAATGGAACCTCGAGCGTCGAATCTGAGTCGGTGACCGAGTTCTCGCCCTCTGCGGGCATCTCCGGCCGCATCTGGAAGACGGACTTCCACTTCGCGAAGTTCCGGATCATCTGCACCACGGGAGCAAACGCGCAGACCATGTACGAGGTCAGGGCGACCGCCCACGACGGCGGCGCCCAGGCGTCGATCCCGTCGGGTCCGCCGACCGTCAAGTCGGCAAACTGCAAGAAATACGGTTCCGGTTCGAACTTCACCAAGTCGACGACCGGCGCGACCAAGTTCAGCGGAGGCGTGGAGATCTCATCGATTATCGGCATCGACCTGTCGTCGAAGACGGGCTACACCAAGAAGGCAGCGGTCAAGTATCACTTCTCGAAGACGCTCCGGCTCTGCGGGACCAAGGGCCTTCCGGCCGACAACCCGGGCACGCTCGTCGCAAAGGAGCTGTGACCGCGGGATGAGAGAGGTTCGAGTGTGGGGCCGTCTGGCGGCTGTCGCGGCGGTCGTACTGTCCGGCGTCGCGGTGACGGGGTGCAGCGCGGTCCCGGGTGGTCCGGCGATCTGGGGCTCGGACGGGCGCGCCCAGGACACCCTCTGCAGCCCGGTGCGAACGGGAGCGTCGGTGCTCGTGGCCGATGTGCTCGAAGCGCCGGATGATACGGCGCTCGAGATTCTCGCCGTCGAGGCGGTGGAACCCCGTGGTGTGAGTATCTCGGAGATCGCGGTCGCCCCGCTCGACCGTGACTCCGGTTCGATCGGGAATTCGCCGGTTCCCCCGACCGATGCATTTACGGCGACCATCTGGAAAGACCGGGTAACCGCGGCCGGCTACAAGCTGGCCGCGGGTGACCGCGCTGATGTACTGCTCGTTGCGGAGAGGACAACCGGTGAGACGGGTTCGATCGAGAACATCAGGCTCTGCTACCGCTCCGGGGGAATCGTCTACGAGAAAGAGGCCAGCACACGCTATCTCTTCGCCCAGACCTGCGCGGAGTGATGTCGTTCCAGGCAAGCCGACCCTGTGGGTCGCCGTGGTGATGGGGGTGGTCGTCGCCGCCGGTGCCGGGGCGACCATTCCCTTCGCCGATACGGTCGGTTTTGAGGGTGCCGGCAAGCCGTCGCGGAGCGAGGCAGCGAACGGGACCGCAGTGCCGATCGTCGCGCTGGTCAACCACTCGGCCGACGATGGTGCGCTCTTTCTCGGCCAGTTCTGCGGTGGTGTGCTGTTAGCACCACGGCGGGTGATCACCGCGACCCACTGCCTGGCCGGCAGATCTATCGCGACGGTCGACGTCGTCGCGGGTGTCACAGACCTGTGCGACCTGCCACGCGGTCACACCCTGGGCAGGTCACGGGTCGCGTCGGTGTCATCACTCCCCCACAGCGCGGGCACCCTCAGCCTGCTCGAACTGCGGAGCGATCTCGCCGCACCAACCACGCCCGCGTCGCAGCAAGCCCGCGACTACGTCGCCGTTCCCGGGTCGACGGTAATCGCATGGGGCTGGGGGCGGGATGCCATCGCAGGGAACCCTGCGTGTCGACTACGGCCGGTCGAGCTCGTCGTCGTGCCACCGGAGCGCTGCGAGCGAATCACCGCGGTAACCTTCGAACGTGCCCGCGAGCTCCGTGAATCCCGCGGAGAAAAGGCGCTCCCCGGCCCTGGTGTCGCGATCCTCTGCGCCGTACCACGCGACGGAACGAACACCTGCACCGGTGACAGCGGAGGCCCGGTGACCGCGAGCGACCCGGATACCGGCGAGCCCCGGGTGATGGCGATCACGATGTCGGGTTCCGGATGCGGGCCGGGAAGCCTCGGCCTGTCTGTGATGGTCAGCCCCAGCGGTGCCGCCCATGCTGCTTCCCGGGGTTCGGGGAGTTAACACAGTACTGGCCCCTCACTTTCGCCGATGAGGGGCCAGTACCGGTTGTGGCCAGCGGAACGCTGGACAAGATGAATGTCTGTGGGGCCTAACGACCGCGCGGGTGATGCACGATGAAGGCGTCCTGGGCGTCGGCGAGAGTGCCGAAGGTGCCGAGCTTGCGACCGAGGCGGGTAGTGGCGGTGAAGCCCTCCTGCCAACGGGCTTCGACCATGCCGACGAAAATTCCGCGTACACGTCCGACCCAGGCTGCGGGCTGCACACCCTCTACCGATTCCCACTCGAGGGTGGTTGCACCCTCGGGGCGTTCGGCCGGAGCCTGTACTGCTGGTCGGCTCTGAACTGCGGGCCGGCTTTCGAGCATCACCATTGTGTTCCCCTTTTCCACGATGTGCATCAATAACCATGTGTATTGACTAGGAAAATGCTACCCCCGGATGGGTTACACAGATTTGGGCCTTGCGGCCGGCAAGTGAAGTGCGCTATGCGGACCCCGGCCGGCGCGGCCGGTGGATGATAAACCCAATGCCGGGAACGGGAAAGGGCCATCCTGATCACGCCGAAAGGCACTACCGTGCTCTCAGAAGACGTTCGACGGGGCGTGCCAGCCATCTTCGACGAAGATCTGCGGCACCCGCCCACACTGCGGAGTTCCTGCCGGGCGTCGTCCGTTCGAGCCGGTGCCCACACGCCGTTCGAACCACGGGGTGACGCCGGCCAGTCCCGGCGTCACCCCGGACCATTCCCCGAGGCAGGTTGCCGGGTCGGACTCACTACAGCTCTTGGCGCGCAGACAGCGAATGGCGAGCCGGATAACCGACTCGCCATTCACAGTGTGGAACTGGGGTGAAGACCTATTGCGCGTACGCGGGCGCCACAGCGTTCCGCGCGTCGCCCACGCGGTGGACGCGCAGGTCGTTCGTCGACCCGGCGATTCCGGGGGGCGAACCGGAGATGACCACGACGACATCGCCGACCTCGGCGAGTCCCTCGCTGATCAGTACCTCGTCGACCTGCAGGTACATCGCGTCGGTGTGGGTCACGCGGGGAACGAGGAACGACTCGATTCCCCAGGTGAGGGCCATGCGGCGACGGATCGCGGCATCCGGGGTGAATGCCTTCATCGGGATCTTGAAGCGTAGGCGGGACATCCGGCGAGCCGAGTCTCCCGACTCCGTGAAGACGCAGACGTAGCGGGCGCCGACGAAGTCGGCGACCTCGGCCGCGGCGAGGGTGATTGCGCCACCCTGCGTGCGCGGCTTGGTGCCGAGCGCGGGAATGCGCTCGAGTCCGTGCTCTTCGGTCGACTCGACGATGCGGGCCATGGTCTGCACGGTGATGACCGGGTACTCACCGACGCTGGTCTCGCCGCTCAGCATGACGGCGTCAGCACCGTCGAGAACAGCGTTGGCGACGTCGGAGGTCTCAGCGCGGGTCGGCACCGGGCTGGAGATCATCGACTCGAGCATCTGGGTGGCGACGATGACCGGCTTGGCCATCCGGCGGGCGAGCTCGACCGCACGCTTCTGCACGATCGGCACGGCCTCGAGCGGCAGCTCGACACCGAGGTCACCACGGGCGACCATGATGGCGTCGAACGCGTCGACGATCGCCTCGAGGTGCTCGACAGCCTGCGGCTTCTCGATCTTTGCGATCACCGGAACACGGCGGCCCTCTTCGGCCATGATCTCGTGCACGCGGGTGATGTCGTCGGCATTGCGGACGAACGACAGTGCGATCAGGTCGGCACCGAGCTTCAGGCCCCAGCGCAGGTCCTCTTCATCCTTGGCAGAGAGCGCGGGAACGTTGACCGCAACACCGGGAAGGTTGATTCCCTTGTTGTTCGAGACGGCGCCGGCGACGACGACCTCGGTGGTCACGACGGTTCCGTCGGTCTCGACCACGCGCACCTTGACCTTGCCGTCGTCGATGAGCAGGAAGTCGCCGGGGGCGACATCGCCCGGAAGACCCTTGTAGGTCGTGCCGGACAGCTCGCGCGTACCTATGACGTCTTCGATGGTGATCTTGAAGATGTCACCGACGGCGAGGTCGTACGGTCCACCCTCGAACTTGCCGAGACGGATCTTCGGGCCCTGCAGGTCGACGAGAACGGCGACCGCACGGCCGGAGTCTTCTGCTGCCTTGCGCACGTTGGCGTAGACACCCTCGTGAACGTCGTAGGAGCCGTGGCTGAGGTTCATCCGGGCGACATCGACACCAGCATCGATGATTGCGCGGATGTTCTCATAGCTTGAGGTTGCCGGGCCGAGCGTTGCGACAATTTTCGCGCGTCTCATGAAATTCCTTCTGTGGTGGTGGTTATTTCAGTGTTGGAGCTATTGAGCGTTAGGTCAATGGTGAAGTCGGTGCATAGATCAATGGTGGGGTACTCAAAGCGCGATCGAGTGGTCCGTGGGCTTAACGGGGAACGGCAATTGGGTCGAACCCTCGAGGTAGTTGTCGACAGCGGATGCCGCAGCCCTGCCCTCGGCGATCGCCCAGACGATGAGCGACTGCCCGCGACCGGCGTCTCCCGCGACGAAGACGCCAGACTCACTCGTCTCGTACTTGCCGTCACGCACCACGTTGCCGCGGCCGTCGAAGGGAAGAGCGAGCTGCGAGTCGAGGGTGTCCGATTCGGCGCCGGTGAAGCCGAGGGCGAGCAGCACGAGGTCCGCGGGGATCTCGCGCTCGGTGCCCGCCTTGGGAACACGGCGCCCGTCGACGTACTCGGTCTCCGCGACGCGGATCGCGCGGACTTCGCCAGCGTCGTTCGACAGGAACTCGACAGTCGACGCGAGGTAGACACGCTCGCCGCCCTCTTCGTGGGCGCTCGATACCTCGAACAGCGTCGGGGCAGTCGGCCAGGGCTGGTTGTCGGGACGCTCGCTCGGCGGCTGGGTGCCGATGGCGAGGTTGGTGACCGAGAGGGCGCCGTGGCGGTGTGCGGTTCCGATGCAGTCGGCACCGGTGTCGCCGCCACCGAGGACGACCACGTGCTTGCCCTCGGCCGTCAGCTGGTTGGTCACCGTGTCACCGGCTCCGGCGCGGTTCTGCTGCACGAGGTAGTCCATGGCGAAGTGCACACCGAGCAGGTCGCGGCCGGGGATCGGCAGGTCGCGCGGCACCGTGGCGCCGGTCGCGACGATCACGGCGTCGTAGCGGGCGCGCAGGTCGCTCCAGGAGATGTCGACACCGATCTCGACACCGGCGCGGAAACGGGTTCCCTCGGCCTGCATCTGCGCGAGCCGCGCCTCGATGTGCTTCTTCTCCATCTTGAAGTCCGGGATCCCGTAGCGCAGCAGGCCGCCGATGCGGTCATCACGCTCGAAGACGGCGACCGTGTGGCCGGCGCGGGTGAGCTGCTGGGCAGCGGCGAGCCCGGCGGGGCCGGAGCCGACGACGGCGACAGTCTTGCCGGTGAGGCGCTCCGGGGGGTGCGGGGTGACCCAGCCCTTCTGGTAGGCCTCGTCGATGATCGAGACTTCGACGTTCTTGATGGTCACGGCGGGCTGGTTGATCCCCAGCACGCAGGACGACTCGCACGGCGCGGGGCACAGGCGACCGGTGAACTCCGGGAAGTTGTTGGTCGCGTGCAGGCGCTCGATTGCTTCGTGGCCTTCGCCACGCCACATCAGGTCGTTCCACTCCGGGATCAGGTTGCCGAGCGGGCAGCCCTGGTGGCAGAACGGA
>Ga0247736_10000143_pt1 | contig 27333 bp, 24 predicted proteins | sample UWRJL193509B2_FD_180935 | JGI IMG/M metagenome (GOLD analysis project Ga0247736, IMG submission 180935) | Plant litter microbial communities from Arlington Agricultural Research Station in Wisconsin, United States - UWRJ-L193-509B-2 | ecosystem: Environmental > Terrestrial > Plant litter >...
TCACCCTCTCGGTGGTCGCCAGCCTCGGTGTCGGTGTCTCGATGTTCGGCACCTCGGTCTTCCTCGCGCAGTACATGCAGCTCGCGCGGGGTGCGACGCCCACCCAGTCCGGCCTGCTCACCATCCCCTTGATGGCCGGTCTGCTCATCTCGTCGACCTTCTTCGGTACCCTCATCAGCCGCCGCGGAAACTGGAAGTCGATTATGGTCAGTGGCGCGATCCTGGTGCTCATCGGCTCCGTCCTCCTCGGAACCCTGCGCGTCGAGACCAGCCTTGTGCTTGTGGGTATCTACATGGCCGTGCTCGGTGCCGGGCTCGGGATGCTTATGCAGAACCTCGTCTTGGTTGTGCAGAACTCCATCGAAGTCAAAAACCTGGGCGTCGCCACCAGCGCCGTCACCTTCTTCCGCAGCCTCGGCGGCACGGTGGGTGTCTCGGTACTCGGATCCGTGCTCGGAACGGTTGTTGCCCAGCACATCACGGACGGCATCCCGAACCTTGCCCCGGCTGACCAGGCTTCCGCGGTGGAAACCCTCGGCGGCGGAACCATTCCTCACGTGGCCTCGCTGCCCGACGCCATCCGCCTTCTGGTCGAAGGTGCCTATGGTTACGGGGTCGGAACCGTCTTCCTCATCAGCGTTCCGCTCGCCATCCTCACCCTGATTGCCGTGATCTTCCTGCCCAATGCCAAACTGGGTTCGATGAACGCCGTGCAGATGAAAAACACCACCACGGCCGACCGTGAAGACGGCCTCATCGCCGCCTCCGCTGGTGCTGCCGCCCTGACCCCCGCTGGCCAGGTGCACCCCACCGGTGCCATCAGCGTGGTGCCAGATGCTGTGGTGTCGGATGCTTCGGGCCAGAATTCCGGTCGTTCAACCACCACTCACGCGCCCAGCGAAAAGAGCTAACTATGGAGTCGACCGAGGCCGCAGCAACGCCTGCCACAACGGCAACGCCGGAGGCGATCCTCGAAGTCGAAGAGGAAATGACCATCCTCGGCCAAAAGATCCGCTCGAAGGCACGGGAGGTGGCGCTGAAAATCGATCCAGCGCTTCCTCCGTTTGGCCTCAAGCTGCTGCGGTTGCTGGCGCGTCTCGGTCCGACCCATGCCAGCGCCGCGGCAGATTTGCTCGGGGCCGATCGCAGCATCATCAGTCGCCAGGTGAAACAGCTTGAAGAACTCGGACTTGTGGAGCTGCGGGTCGACGCGAACGATGGCCGCGCTCGGTTCATCGTGGTGACTCCCATCGCTCTCGAGCGGATGGCCTCGGCCGTTGGCCCCGGTCAGACCCTGATGCACGGCGCCCTGGAAGGCTGGCCCGAGGCCGACCTTCACCAGTTCGCCAACTACCTCAAGCGGCTGAACACCAGCGGCCTCTGATTAGTGGTGGGCACCCTGCGCCAACTTCGCATCGGTGCGTCCCCACGTCCGTGCAGTGGTGCGTTCACAGCGGGGCGGGCTCCGGACGATGAACGCCGCGAGGGCGATAACCGAGTGCGTCAGAAACTCCAGCGAGGTCGGCGAGGTACCAGATGATGGCGAGCCACATCTCGGTGCCCTGCAAGCCAGGGATTGTCTCGGCGAGGCCACTAAGTTTCGGAGCTGGCGCACGGAAGCTGAAGCCGGCACCGTTCTGCCACTGCGTGAGCGCCCTGTCGAGCAAGCGACGGGCCAGCCCGGCAACTTCCTCGGTTCGGTATCCGGCTGCGCGCGTGAGCCACAGTGGATGGGCGATGTCCAGCACATTGCAGGCGTTCTCGTGGCCCTCGGCGAAGAACTGATCGTCGCTGGCGTGCTGCAGAACGGTATCGATCACACGTTCGGGATACGGCAGCGGCAGACCGAACTGGGCAAAGGTTCCACGTGTGGCGCGGTAAAAGCCGTTGACGACCTGCAGGAGGCCGTCCTTGGGTGTGGGCGATCCCCACATTCCGGTCTGAGGATCGGCGTTGGTGAGTAGCCATCCGAAGATGGCTTCGCCGGTGCCGGCGGGGATTGAGTCGCGACGGCGGCGGCTGACAAGCAGTGCGGTGCCGAGGCTGTCAACCCAGTGTCCGGCGCCCCACGCGTTGGAGTGCCACGGCAAGTTGTCGAGGAGCAGTGTGACCTCACCCGCGGACGCTTGGGTAACGAGTGTCAGGGGGTGAGAGAAGTCCGCATCGAGGATCTGCAAGGCATAACCGACGCAGAGCACGTGGTAGGCGGCCTCGTCGTCGGAGAACCCGCCTCCCTGCAGCTGTATTCCGTCAGCGCGGAGCGATGCGACCGCGCCGGTCGAGGCATCTTGCCACCCGCGGAGTCGATCTGCCTGGGCGTCGACCGGCAACTGCGGTGGGGCTATTCCGAGCAGGAGGTCCGCGATTTCGATGGCGTCGCATTGTGCGCGCACCGTGGGGTCTACACCCGGACGGTCCGTGAACAGGCCGGTTTCCGCCGAAAATGAGCGGTCAAGCACGGCCACCACTTGTGACCGCGCCGTATCGGCAAACGCGGCGACCCGCGTAGCCAGGTCGTCAGTGGTAGGTGTGACGCGCCAGCGAATCAGCTTCGCCGGGTTGCCACCGACGATGGCACCCGCGGGAACATCTTTTGTGACAACCGCCCCTGCGGCAAGCACAGCCTGGTTGCCCACGGTGACGCCGTCCACAATAACGACGTGCGATCCGATCCAGACGTCGTTGCCGATGCGGATGCCGCGACTGGTGAGGGGCTGCCGAAAGAACTCCGTCTTGACGTCGTCCATGGTGTGGTTGAACCCGAGGATCGAGGTGTGCGCGCCGATGCGCACCGCGTCGCCGATCTGTACGTCGCCACGAACGACAACGTAGGGGTTGATGCTGCAATCGCGTCCGGTCTGCAGCGACCCGGTCAGGTAGGCGCCCGCGGCGATGTAGGTACGGTCGCCGAGATGAAGATCGTCATTGTCGACCGAGGCGAGGTCAGACACAAAGCACTCGTGGCCGAAGCTCCAGCTGGGGCGTTGTGTGGTGAAATCGCGTTGGGTTGCGATTTGCCGGGCGTGCGCCGAGGCATCCCCCTTCGCCCAAAAATCCCAGGGTGAGTACTCGAAGCGGTCGATCACGCGGTGTCATCCGAGGGAAAGGCGCGCGTGCGCGGTGCGGCTGTAGAGCCGCGCACATTGAGGCTCGGGCTCAACAGAACGCGGTGAACCGGCCGATGCGGGTCGGCGATGCGCTTGAGCAACAGGTCGACCGCGGCCTCGCCGACGGCGGCGCGCGGAGGGTTCACCGCGGTGAGGGCAGGGGTGAAGAGCTGGGCAACCTCGTCGTCGTAGGCAATGATCGAGAGGTCGTCGGGGATCGAGATTCCCCGGGTGAGCGCGAGGTCGACAAATGCCATCGCCTCGGGATCGGAGTGCACCAGCAGCGCAGTTATGCCGGTGCGCATGGCGGTGTCGAGGGTGGCATCGACCGCAGCAGAGAACTCGGGGCTACGGCGGTCGGGCAGGACCTGCTCCATGTGATCGCTCGGCGTGAGGCCCAGCTCGATACACGCGGCTTCCCATCCCGCAGCGATTTTGCGCGAGGTGGGAGAGTAGCGCGAGAGCACCAGGCCAACCTTGCGGTGTCCGAGAGACGCGAGGTGACGGGCGGCAAGCATCGCTCCGAGAGCGTGGTCGGTGGCAACGGACTCAACCGGAGTGCCTTCGGTCAGCAGTATCGCCTGGCGTTCAACGAGAACACTGGGGGTTCCGCAGTCGGCGAGCCACTGGATCACATCTTGGGCGTGCGGGGTATCGGTGTTTGGCGCCACGATGAGGCCACGCACGTCGTCGCTGAGCACCAACCGTTCAAGCACCGGTCGTTCGTCTTGAAGCTCGTACGACGCACCACGCAGAAGCACCCGCATGCCGTGCTTCGCGACTTCGGATTCCATTCCCCGCATAACGCCGGGCCAGTAGTAGTTGAGCGAGGGAACCAGAACCGCGATTGAGCCCTTGGCGGTGTCGTCGGATGACGCGGACGGCTCCGCGGTCGCAGTTGTGAGGGGCGCACGGAGGTCGAAGGTGGGCACCCGAATGGATGCGCTGTCGCCGGTCGGCACCGCCCCGCCGTGCACACGAACGAGCAGCCCGTCTTTCTCCATCTCGACGAGGTCCCGGCGCAGTGTCACGGAGGCGACACCGAGCTCGTCGGTGAGTTGGGAAATGCGCACCGCGCCATCGCGCATCAGCGCATCGAGCACGTGGGCTCGGCGGCTACTGGCCAAGGGGGTGTGATGAGTCTGGTCTGTCATCGGGGGTCCCGCGCTTTCAGTTGATTCAGTTCTACCGTGACAGAGATGGAGTCGCGGTCAGTGACATCGAGTTCGAGCCGGGTGAGGCTCTGCCCCCAGACGGCACTGAGCATGGGGTCGTCGAGTGGTCGCCGTGTCAGTGTGGCGACGACGTCGGCCGGCCAGCGAATCTCAACAGCGGGTGCGCCGTCGAGTGGAATGACGTGTGCTAAACCGACTTCGAGCGTCACCGTTCCCGCTATCAGGAGGTGCACTGAAGTCGGAGGTTCAGGGGTGGACGGTGCCTCCGGGCCGTCCCAGGCGTCGAGTGTCCAAGCGTCGGTGACGACTACACGTGCCGACAGGGGCTGCATGCCTTCGGCCTCGGGCACCGCGCGATCGAGACGCGCGGTGCGATGCCAGGAGTGGAGCCCGGGCACGGAGTACGCGGTGGCGAGCTGGAGTGACAGCGCGGAGGCGCGCTCCGTGACATCCACGTCGACGTGGGATGCCTGAGATGACGCTCCGTCGACTTGGGTGACTCCACGAACCTCCGGGACGTTGTGCCACGAACTCTGCATCGTCCAGATCGAGTAGCGATCGTCGCTGAAGGTGGCGCGTGTATACGTGGGGCGTCCCGCGTCGACGATCACGGGAACGCCGTTCGATGCCACGATAAAAGAACCGACGTCATTGTGGTTGTGATGCTCCGCGTTGTGCCCTCCTTTTATCGCGAGGGCGAGTCCTATCGGCGAGCCGGCGGTGCCGCGGGCAACCAGAACCTGCGTTGACGGCAACCACACGTCGCGCGGCAGCGGGGGAGTCTCGGCTGCCGCTCCGAGCCAGGCGGGGTCGGTGACGCCGCGCAACAAGCGACCGAGACCTTCGGTTTCGTCTGCCGCGGGTGTGCCAGGTAGGCGGTGAGAAGCAGCATGCGCCTCGGCTGCGGTGTCACCCACGCGGAGGGCCGCGCGGTGCAGCGAGTGCCATGGCTGGTCACGGTGAGGACGAGCCTGACCGTCGGCGAGATTGAGGTACCAATCACCGCCGAGATGCATTCGGTGCGGAAACGCGACGGTTTCGCGCAGCGCGCCAACGGCCGGAACCGCGTCAAGAGCACCGCCTGTGGCAAACGCCAGGATGTCGAGCGCTTCCACTGCGCGGCAGGCGCCGTTCCACCAGTACGCGTATCCCTCGTCGATCGCGCCATCCGCGGGAAGCGAGGTGACGTATCGGTCAAGACCTTCAATGACCAAAGCGACAACCTGCGCTCGGTCTTCCGTCTGCTTCGGGGCGTCCATCAGGCGCAGTGCGGCGACGAGAATATTGCCGTGGATCCACGGGTTCCAGTTGTGCACATCGCCATCGAGGCCGATCCAGTGCCAGTCGCGACGGCGCACAAACGGCTCGAGAACGCGGGTGCGCACCTCGTGTCGCACCCGCTCGCGCAGTCCCGGATACCGGGCGTCGAGCTGGGCACCGAGAAGATGGTCGATCCAGGCCAATTGGCCAGCGACCTCGCCGGCTCCCAAGTCAACAAACGGATCGGTTACCGTCGCCAGAATCGATCCGTGCGCGCTCACCGTGTCGTCGTGCGCAGGCCAGCACCAGGAGGTCTGTTCGCACACCAGGGTGATACCGTTCGCGACCTCATCAATCCACCCGTCTTCGAGAGTGACGGCCGCAGCGATGACAGCACGAGTCAGCCTGCGTTGCCGGGCAAACGTCGCCGCCTCCCACTCGTCACGGTTTCCATCGCGATGAACACGAGCGGCGGCGCTCGCCAACGGGATCGGCCAGGGTGCAGCGAGGTCGGCGTCCGCACGGGCAAGGATGTCGCGGAGCGCCACGGGATCCGCACGCCCGTCCGCCGCCCAGATTCGCCGGTCATCGGCGGCGGCAACGGGGAGGCTCTGCTCTGCCGCTTTCAGCAACGACGGAAGCCTGTCGCCAAGCTCCCCGTTGAGGTCACCAAAAACGGCTGCAAGCTCTCCGCTAAATGAGAAGCGCACTGTCGCAGGCCCCATTACCGCTTCCTCTGTCTCGTCACCGCCGAGCATCCACAATCCGCGGGTGAACTCGATAAATCGATCATAATCGATCAGAGTCAATCAAAACAAGCTTGCAATGATCAATAAAGGTTGATATGTTCCCAGAACAGACGATTCGAACATCGACTGAAACCATTCAAAGGAGAATCTGGTGAGCAACGACTGGTCCCGCGCCGAGTGGGTCGAATACGCCGACCAGATTCTCGTTGCGGCCCAGACCTGGGCATCTCCGGGTCACGGGCGTATCACCCCTCCCGGCGCCGAAGGCGGTTACGGTACCGCGATCGACGGGCTTGAAGGTTTCGCCCGCACCTTTCTTCTTGCTGGCTTCCGCATCGCTGGAGAACGTGGCGTTGGAACCGAAGATCTCGCCGACTTCTACGCGAAGGGGGTCGCCACCGGCGTCGACCCGAACGCTCCCGACCGCTGGGTGCGTCTCGAGGAGCATGCCCAGGCGAAGGTCGAAGCCGCGTCGATCGCACTGATTCTCGACCTCACCCGGCCCTGGATCTGGGACCGCCTCGACATCCTCACCCAGCAGCGCGTCATCGACTATTTCGCGCCGGTGGTGGGTGACACAACATATCCACAAACCAATTGGGTCTGGTTTCGACTTGTGGTGCAGACGTTCCTCCGATCTGTCGGTGGGCCGTGGTCCGCTCAGGACATCGCTGACGATCTCGACCGTCACGACTCCTTCTCCCGGTCAGACGGGTGGATGTCAGATGGCGACGAACGCTCGTTCGATCACTATGTGGGGTGGGCGCTGCACCTCTATCCGGTGCTGTGGTCACGAATGCAGGGTGCCAGTGAGCTGGCGAATGGACGTACCGCAGGCGATATCCTCGCACTCGACCGGTATCTTCTCGACGCGATTGCTCTCGTGGGGGCGGACGGTTCGCCGCTGCTTCAGGGTCGCAGTCTGATCTACCGTTTCGCTGCCGCCGCTCCATTTTGGGTGGGCATCCTCGCGGAGGTTCCCTCGCTGTCACCCGGCGCCCTGCGTCACGCCGCCAATGCTGTTGTTGGTCACTTCGCCGAGCACAACAACAACGGCACGGCAGGCGATGCCGACGGCATCCTCACTATGGGCTGGCATCACGAGTGGCGTGAACTCGCCCAGTCCTATTCCGGCCCGGGCTCCCCGTACTGGGCGGTCAAAGGCCTGCTGGGAGTAATGTTGCCCGCCGACCACCCGGTGTGGGCGGCGACCTCCGAACCTCTGCCAAGCGAAGAGCGCGACACCCTCTTCGCCGTCAACGCGGCCGGGTGGATTGTGTCTGGCACCCACGCCGACGGGATCGTACGCATCGTGAACCACGGCACCGATCACGCGACCGAGGGAAGTATGGTCGGTGACTCCCCGCTCTACGCCCGTATCGGTTACTCGACCGCAACCAGCCCGCTCCTCGATATGGAGGCGTGGGAAGACCCGCTCGAACAGTCCGTGGCGATCATCGACGGTTCCGGGCGGGCAACACACCGGGCGGCGATGCAGCTGACCGAGGTTCGGGTGGAGGAAGACGAAGACGGGGGGACCGTTGGCATAGCGGCATCCACCTCGATTGCGCATTGGCTCAGCCCCGCACCCATTGAGCGTCGGCATGGATCTGGACTCGACGGTTCGGTCACCTCAGCCGGCCAGCTCAGTACGCACTCGTTGGTACGCGGCGCATGGGAAGTTCGCCTCGCTCGCGTCGAGTCGCTCGAACCGGGCCTCGTGGCCGAGACTCTGCGCTTAAGAATCGGCGGGTGGGCCGTTTCCGGCTCCGAACCGGCTACCGGCACCGCACCTGCTGCTGGCGCCACTTCTCCTGCAGACGGGCGCGCCGCACCGGCCGCCATCTCCGCGTGGGTCTCCGAAGGCAGACTGCGAAGCACGATTTCGACCCTCTCTGGCGAATCGACTGCACACGAACTGCCGCACGGGGATGTCGCAGTACCGCGAGTCACCCACCGCCCGGGGTCTACTCCGCTGGCATCGACCGCGGCGGTGCCGTCCCTCGATTTCCCGGTTGTTGTGGGGCAGTGGGTCGCCGTCATCGTCGAACTCAGCGGTGCCGCAACCGCTCACGAATTTGTCCCGCGGGTCGATTTCTTCGACCGCAGGAGCGATTGGACGGTCGACGTGACATGGCCGGATGGCCTCCGTACGTCGACGTCCTTTTCTGAACTCCGCCCCGCCCAGCGCGTGGACCGGTAGCACCACAGAACCCGACAACGGGTTCTGACAGCAATCACAAAGGAGCAGCAATGAAGCGCAAGTTTGTAGTAGCGGCGAGTATGGCGATGGTTGCCACGCTCGCATTGTCCGCATGCGGCGGATCGTCCGACGACGCCGCAGAAGAGGGTGGACCCGTCACCCTGTCGATGTCTGGATGGAGCTTGGCGACAACTCCAGAATTCCAGGTTCTCGCCGACGGGTACATGGCACAGAACCCCGACGTAAAGGTCGAACTCAAAGAGTACGACCCGGTCAACTACAACACCCTCCTGACCGCCGATCTTGCGGCCGGATCCGGCCCCGACATCATCGTGCAGAAGGAGGTCAAGTTCGTCTCCACCTTCCAGGAGGGAGGCCAGCTGGTGGATGTCACTGACGTCGAGCTGCCCGACGACATCGGTGGCACAGAGGCTTATGACATCGATGGTGCAAGCTACGCGGTTCCGTATCGCCAGGACTCGTGGGTTGTCTTCTACAACAAGGCACTCTACGACCAGGCCGGGGTCGAGTACCCCGATGGTTCGTGGACCTGGGACGACTTTGCGGAGACCGAAGAGGCGCTCGCCGCAGGCCTGGAAGGCACCGCAGCATTCGGCGGCTACCAGCACGGCTGGCAGTCGACCGTGCAGGGCTTTGCCAACGCGCAGGTTCCCGACGCCGACATCCTCAGCGGAGACTTCGGTCACCTCAAGGAGTACTACGAGCGTGTGCTCAAACTGCAGGACGACAAAGCGCAGGTTGACTTCAATACCCGCAACGCCAACCAGCTCACCTATCAGGGCGAGTTCGGCAAGCAGAAGGCCGCAATGCTCACGATGGGATCGTGGTTTGTTGCCACACTGATCGCCCAGCAGGCCGCAGGTGAAGCGGACGACTTCGACTGGGGAATCGCCCCCGCACCGCAGTACGACGAGTCGACTGCGGGTATCGACAACGTTCCCGTGACCTTCGGTGACCCGACCGGGCTGGGCATCAACGCCGCAGTGACGGGCGCGAAGCTGGACGCCGCGAAGGACTTCCTCGCCTATGCCGCAAGCGAGGACGCAGCACTGTCCTTGGCCGAAATCGGCATCACCCCGGCTCTACTCAACGACACTGTCGTCGAAACGTACTTCGAGCTTGAGGGCACACCCGACGATGAGCTGACTGAGTTCGCCGTCTCCACGCACAAAACGCTTCCGGAAAACCCGACGTCAAGTAAAACCGCGGCCATCCAGAACATTCTTCTCGACCTGCACACGGCGGTGATGTCGGGCTCCGAGCCCATCGGCAGCGCCATCGACGCTGCTGAAGAACGCTTCGAAAACGAAATCGGCGACTAGGTCGTTTCTCCCCGGCGGCCGTCCCGCGCGCAATACTGCGTCGGGCCGGCCGCCACCCCGCACTTCTCTCTGATCGAAGGAGATCGACCATGGCGACAACAACCGCCACAGAAGTCGCCGCACAACCGCCGGTATCGCCGGCGCCGCCGGCAGTGTCGGGCAAGCGCCGACGTTCCCGGCTCAGAAGGCGCAACACCCTCCTGGGGTGGAGTTTTATCCTTCCAAACTTCCTTGGGTTCGCGCTGCTGACCCTCGTTCCCATCGTTGTGCTGTTCTACATGTCACTGACGAACTGGAACGTGTTTGGTACTGCCAACTGGGTGGGATTCGCCAACTTCGAGCGTTTGATCGGTGATGGCAGCTTCCGTATTTCGGTACTCAACACCCTCTACTACTCGGCGCTGCATATCCCACTGACCTTTGTTGTGGCCCTTGGTCTCGCGCTACTGCTCAACAACAAACTCCGCGGGGTGGCATTTTTTCGTACGGCCGCCTTCTTCCCCTACATCACCTCGATCGTCGCCATCGCGATTGTCTGGAACCTGCTGTTCAGCCCCGACTACGGCCCGATCAACGAGATCCTTCGCTTCTTCGGAATGGAGAACCCGCCCGGCTGGCTGACCTCGTCTGACTGGGCGATGCCCGCAGTTGTCATCGTCAGCACCTGGCGTGACATGGGTTACTACATGATCCTGTTTCTGGCCGGGCTCCAGACCGTTCCCCGTGAGCTGCACGAAGCCGCACGAGTTGACGGGGCGAGCACCATCCAGCGCTTCTTTAACGTGACTTTGCCGTCATTGCGACCCACCACATTTTTTGTGACCGTGATGCTCACGATCAACTCGTTCAAGATCTTCGACCTCATTCTTGTGATGACCGAGGGCGGCCCCGGCCAATCAACCCTCGTTATTTCTCAGTTCATCTACACCAAGGGATTCGAGGAGAGCCAGTTCGGCTACGCCTCGGCCGCCTCAGTCGCACTGTTCTTTATGTGCATCATCGTGACGGTCGCCCAGTTCCTCCTCAACAAGAAACGGAGCGTCTGATGACTGGCCTCTTGGCTCCCCCCGAGGATGCGCGGGCACTGCGCAAGCTCGCTGACTCGCCCCCGCCGCGCACTCCGAGGGCGACGTCTCCCTGGCGACGCATTGGCCGCATTGGCCTGTACCTGGTGCTTATCGTTGCTGCTGCCGGATTGTTCGCACCCTTTATTTGGATGATCACCAGCTCGTTGAAGACCTCAAACGAGGTGTTCTCGATTCCGGTGACATGGGTGCCGGAGATATTCGTCTGGAACAACTACGTGGAGATCTGGACAAAGTCCGACATGCTCACGTGGTTGCGCAACACGCTGTTCCTGTCGGTTGTTGTGACGTTTCTGCAGGTACTCACCGGGTCGTTCGCGGCGTACGGTTTCGCTCGTATCCGCTTCCCCGGTCGCGACGCGCTGTTCCTTGTGTACATCGGAACTATCGCCGTTCCGTGGCAGTCCTACATGATTCCGCAGTTCATCCTGCTGTCGGAGCTCAAGGTGTCGAACACTCTCTGGGCGATCGTCCTGCTGCAGGCGTTCGGTGCATTTGGGGTCTTCCTGATGAAACAGTTCTACGAAACCATCCCGGAGGACCTCTCCGAGGCAGCGCGTCTCGACGGTCTCAGCGAGTACGGAATCTGGCGGCGCATTATGCTCCCGCTCTCGATCCCCGCGCTGGCAAGCCTCGCCCTGCTCACGTTCGTCAACACCTGGAACGACTACCTCGGTCCGCTTATCTACCTGCGCAACCCTGACCTCTGGACGATTCAGCTCGGGCTCAAGAGCTTTGTCAGCAGCCTGTATGACACCAACTACGCGTTGCTGTTTGCCGGCCTGGTGATCTCGGTGATCCCCATTGCGATCATCTTCCTGCTCGGTCAGAAGTACTTCGTTGAGGGCATCGCCACCAGCGGGATGAAGGGCTAGGCGCGCCATGAAAAGGATCTCGCACAGCACCTACACAATGATCGCCGGGGTTGTTTACCTCGCGCTGATCACCAACGTGCTGTTGGTCGTCTCCTGCCTGCCCCTCGTGCTGCTGCTGATCACCACCGACCCCGCGTTGTCGTGGCCGATCTTGGCCGCCGCAGCGCCATTGTGTGCACCGGGGCTCGCCGCCGCGTTCGCCACGTTCCGGGAATTCGGCCGCGGCGGAGTCACCCCCGCCCGGACGTTCCTCGCGGCGTGGACTGCGCTCTGGCGCAAAGCCTTGGTGCTGGGAGCTGCAATCACCGCCGTTGTGGTGGTGTTCCTCGCGGACATCCGGTTCTTCTCCGACAGCGCCCTGGCCATTGTGATTGTGCCAGCGGTCGGTGTACTCACCGCTCTGGTTCTCGCGACAGGGCTGCTGAGCCTGGTCGCGATCTCGGAGGAGCCCGGCGCCCGATTGCGCGATGTAGCCAAGGCAAGCATCTATCTGGGTGTGCGGCGCTGGCACCTCACGGTCGTTTCTCTCGCGGTGCTTGTCACTCAAGCAGTGCTATTCACGACTCTTCCCGCGGTAGCGCTGGGTCTTACCGCCGCACCCGCGCTGTATCTGGCCTGGGCAAATTCGCGGTACACCCTCCAGCCCGTTCTCGAAGTCGACGAGGTTCCGGCTGTTTAGCCGGACCCCAAGCAAAGGACTCCCCACTATGACTTCTCCCTCCACGCAGGGCACTACCGCGTCTGCCGTCGATCTGGCCCTTAGCGCTGCGCTCGAGACGGTGCGTCGGAACATCGCCTCGTTCGGAGACGGCTACCCGGATGACACCACCCTTGACGGGCGCTACCCGCTGCGCCCAGCCGCCGGAGCCTTCCCGCTCGGCGGAAACCGGGGCTGGACTACCAGCTTCTGGAGCGGGCTCGAATGGCTGGGCTGGGAGCTCACCCACGAGGACGTTTTTCTTGACGCTGCGAAGCGGCACGCGGCGGACTTTACCCGGCGCGTGACCGAGGGCGATGACCTCGACACCCACGACCTCGGCTTTTTGTACACGCTGTCGACGGTGCCTGCGTGGCGGTTGCTGCAGGACGAAGACGCCCGAAAGGCCTCCCTTCTTGCTGCCGATCACCTGATGCGGCGCCTGCTCGAACCTGCGGGCATCATTCAGGCATGGGGTGACCTCACCGACCCACGGCAGCGCGGCCGCACCATTGTCGACAGCCTGATGAACATGCCGCTGCTCAGCTGGGCGAGCGAACAGACCGGTGATGATCGTTATTCGGATGCCGTGCGTCGCCACACCACCCAGCTGCGCGAGAACATCCTGCGCGACGACAACTCGACCTTCCACACCTTCTACTGGGACGTTGAAACGGGCGAGCCGCTCTACGGAGCAACCGAGCAGGGTGCTGGCGACGACTCGTGCTGGGCCCGTGGCCAGGCGTGGGGTATCTATGGCTTCGCGCTCAACTACCGGGCCACGGGAGACCCGCTGCTCCTTGAGGCGGCATGGCGCTGCGCCGAATACTTCCTCGCGCACCTGCCCTCCGACTCGGTTCCGTTCTGGGACCTCGTCTACACCGACGGCAGCGACGCTCCCCGCGACAGCTCCTCCGGCGCGATTGCGGTCTGTGGACTGCTTGAGCTAGCCAGCATTGAGGGGGACGTCGGCCGCGCAACCGTCGCCTCTGACGCAGCGCAGACCATCCTGGCCTCGCTGATCGAGAACTACACCCCGGCAGCGTCAGACGACTCCGATGCCCTGCTGCTGCACAGTGTCTACGACCTACCGAAAAAGGTCGGTGTCGACGAGGGAACGCTCTGGGGAGACTATTTCTACCTTGAAGCGCTCACGCGCGTTGCCCTTCCGGGCTGGAAGCCGTTCTGGTGACCGCGCTGCATCTGAAGGAGCCCACACCATGCGCCTAGTCACGTTCGCTCCGCCGAATGCTTCCTCGCCCAAGGCGGGACGCCCCGGGGCAGTGATTGCGTTGCCCGACGGGGACCGAGTGCTTGAGCTGACGCCAGAACTCGCTCACGGAGCATCCACCGTTATAGACATTGTGGGAGATATCGAAGCGCATGCTGCAGCACGCGATGCGGTCGCTCGGGCCATTGAGGAGGGTGACGTCACACGCCTCCCCCTACTGGCCGATCTCACCCTGCTGCCCCCGATCACGCCGGGCAAGATCCTGTGCCTGGGTTACAACTACCGCGGGCACGTGCCGAACGGGGAAGACCCCACCGCGGGCGATCCCGAGTACCCCGACGTGTTTGTGAAAACGCCGAACGTGCTCGGCGGGCCGCACGATCCCGTGGTGCTGCCCACTGTGAGCACCTCGGTCGACTACGAGGGCGAGATCGCCCTGGTGATCGGGAAGCGGGCGTTCGACGTTCCGCTGGAATCCGCGATGGACTACGTCGCTGGCTATGCGCTGTTCAACGATGTGTCCGACCGCGACTGGCAGGCCCGCCAGAGCCAGTGGGAGCTCGGCAAATGCTTCGACGGTTTCGGTCCGCTCGGGCCGACCCTGGTGACGGTGGACGAGATCGCCGACCCGCACGACCTGCTCGTCGAGGTGGTGCGTGACGGTGTGGTGACGGTCTCGCAAAGCACCTCGACCATGATCTTTTCGATGCCGTTTATCGTGCATTACCTCAGCCAGGTGATGACGCTCGAGCCCGGCGACATCATCTCGACCGGAACACCGCAGAAGCTGCCGGCCGCCCAGGAAGCCCACCGGCCCCTGGCGCACGGCGACGCGGTCACCATACGCGTCGCCGGAATCGGAGAGTTGACGACCACGTTCATCGACCCCCCACCCACCCACACCTCGTCGTTAAGCAACACAGGGAAGGCCTCATGATCCTCGACTCATTCCGCCTTGATGGAAAGATCGCCCTCGTCACTGGGTCTACCCGTGGCCTTGGCCAGGGAGCTGCCGTCGCGCTCGCCGAAGCAGGCGCGGACGTCGCTCTGCTCGACCGCGGAGACGCAAGCGAGACGGCTGAACACATCCGCAGCCTCGGACGCCGGGCACACCTCATCCAGCGCGATCTGATCACCGCTGCTCCCGACGAGCTCGCCTCCGCGGTGACTGAGGTGATTGCCCAGTTCGGCACGTTGGACATCCTCATCAACAACGCCGGAACCATTCGCCGGTCACCCGCCGTCGATTACAGCGCGACAGACTGGGACGACGTGTTGTCGGTCAACCTCGACGCTGCGTTTCACCTCTCTCAGGCGGCCGGACGCCACATGGTCGCGCAAGGCAGCGGTCGCATTATCAACGTCGCGTCGATGCTGACCTTCCAGGGTGGAATCAACGTGGTCGCGTACACGGCGTCGAAGCACGCCGTCGCCGGGCTCACCAAGGCTCTCGCCAGCGAGTGGGCTGCGTCCGGTGTCACCGTCAACGCGATCGCCCCCGGCTATATGGCCACAGACAATACCGCAGCGCTCCGGGCGGATGTCGAGCGGGAGGCTTCGATCGTTTCCCGCATCCCGGTCAGGCGGTGGGGCACCTCCGCCGACCTGCAGGGCGCGTTTGTGTTTCTCGCCTCCGACGCTGCGGCCTACATCACCGGCACCATCCTGCCGGTGGACGGCGGCTGGCTCGTGCGCTGAGCTCAACCCACTTTCCCTTCCCACCAGCACCACCAGTACCAAGGAGCACCATGGAACAGCGATACGCCACCAACCCGGCCCAGATCCCTGGGATGAACACCGAGCAGCTGCGCGCGCAGTACCTCGTGCCGGAGCTTTTTGTGCCCGGCAAGGTGACCGTTACGTACACGCACCATGACCGGATCGTGCTGGGTGGGGCTGTTCCCGCGGGCAGCGACCTGGAGCTGACGGGATACCCCGAAATCCGCAGTGACTACTTCCTCGAGCACCGCGAGGTGGGCATCATCAACGTTGGCCGCACCGGAACAGTCACCGCCGACGGCGAAGTCTTCACCCTGGTGAACGGCGCCTGCCTCTACCTCGGCCGCGGCATCAAGTCGGTTGTGTTCTCCGACGGAATTGAAGGCGCGGCCGACGCCGGCGCTCAGTTCTATCTCTTCTCCGCCCCCGCCCACACCTCCTACCCGGCCGCGCTTGTCTCGCCCGGCGAGGGCACCGTTCGGGAACTCGGCGACCAGGTCACCTCCAACCGCCGCACGCTGAACCAGTACATCCACGAGAACGGCGTGAAGTCCTGTCAGATCGTGATGGGTGTGACCACGCTGCATCCCGGGTCGATGTGGAACACCATGCCCGCCCATACCCACGACCGCCGCACGGAGTGCTACCTCTACTTCGACCTGCCGGAAGACGCCCGCGTCATCCACCTGCTCGGCGAGCGGGAGGAGACCCGTCATCTTGTCGTCTCCGACCGCCAGGCCATCATCTCCCCGAGCTGGTCGTTGCACTCGGGTGTCGGTACCGCCGCCTATTCGTTCATCTGGGCGATGGCCGGCGAGAACCAGGCGTTCGACGACATGGACGCCGCCCCGGTGGCCGAGCTGAAGTGATCCCCGCGATGTCCGACAGCTACAACGACGTGGCCGCGACTACTGCTCGGGGTGCTGATGCCGGCGCGGGCACTGGCGCGGGCGCGACTGCCGCGTTGCTCGCGGTGGGGGAGACGATGGCGATGGTCGCGCCGTTTGACGGAGGACGCCTGGCCAACGCAGACCAGTTCCGACTCGACGCGGGTGGTGCAGAATCCAACGTCGCCGCGCACGTCGCCGCCCTCGGACATCGCACCGCGTGGTTCAGCCGCCTTGGCGACGATCCACTCGGCCATCGGGTGGCGTTTCAACTCGCGCATCGTCAGGTGGACGTCGCCTCCGTTGTTTTCGATGAGCAGCATCCCACGGGGGTCTACTTCAAAGACCCCGGGCACGGCGTGAGCTACTACCGGGCGGGTTCTGCCGCGTCCCGTCTGAGTCGGGCCGACGTCGACGTGGTGCCTCTGGCGGGCGTGCGTATCCTCCACCTCTCTGGCATCACCGCCGCGCTCTCTCCCTCGGCCGCCGCGTTTCTTGACGGCATCATCGACCGCGCCCACACCGAGGGCGTACTGGTCAGCTTCGACGTCAATCACCGGCTCGCGCTGTGGGACTGTGCCACCGCCGCGGGCATCCTCGAATCCTTCGCCCGCCGCGCCGACCTGGTGTTTACCGGTCGTGACGAGGCGGAGAGCCTGTGGGGCACCGTCACACCCGCTGACATCCGGGCGCGTTTTTCCGACGTGCCTGAACTAGTGATCAAAGACGGTGATATCGGCGCCACCGTCTATCTCGCAGACGCCGAGTTCTTCGAACCCTCCGCTGTGGTCGACGTCGTCGACGTTGTTGGTGCCGGCGATGCCTTCGCCGGCGGTTACCTCGCGGCCGTGTTCGACGGCGCACCTCCGCCGGAGCGACTCCGCGCGGGGCACCGGCGCGCAGCGCTGACCCTCCGCACTACCGGCGACTCCATCGCCGAGCCGACCAGTCAAACTAACGAAAGCGTGCTGCAATGAGCGAGAACCTGACCGACCCAGCATCCACCTCGGCATGGTTTGACAACGTCTTCGCCGGAGCGCCCCTGATGGCAATTATGCGGGGCACCGGAATCGAGCGCGCGGTGAAGCTCGCCACCACCGCCTGGGACCTCGGCATCGATTCCGTTGAGGTGACGATCCAGACGCCTGACGACGTGCTCGCTCTGCGCGAAGTTGCGCGCCTCGGCGAGGAACGCGGAAAAATCGTCGGCGCGGGAACCATCGTCTCCACCGAGCAGATCGCGATCGCGGTCGCTTCGGGGGCCCGCTACCTCGTGTCGCCCGGCCTTGACGCACGGGTGGTGCTCGAGTGCCAAAGCCGCGGTGTGCCGATTCTGCCCGGCGTCTCCACCCCGAGCGAAGTGCAGCTCGCGGCGAACCTCGGTCTGGTTTGGCTGAAGGCGTTCCCGGCGCAGTGGCTGGGAACGGACTGGTTCAAACACATTCGAGGACCATTTCCGCAGGTGCGTTTTGTCGCCACTGGGGGACTCGACGCGAGCAACGCACAGTCCTTTCTCGACGCCGGCGTGCGGGTAGCTGCGGTTGGATCTGCCCTCGAAGACCCGGCGCAGCTCGACCGGCTCGCGGCGCTGTTGAGCCCCACCCTGCGAGGATAAACACCGTGACATCCCCTTTCGACACCTCCTCGACCGTCGAGACCTTTGCTATTGGCGATACCGATTTCCTCCTCAACGGCGAGCCGTTCCGGGTGCTGTCGGGGGCGATCCACTACTTCCGGGTGCACCCCGACCAGTGGGCCGACCGAATCGCGAAGGCCCACGCGATGGGACTCAACACGATCGAGACCTACGTCGCGTGGAACGCGCACGAGCCGAAGCGTGGCGAATGGAACACCACGGGCGGCAACGACCTTGGCCGTTTCCTCGACCTCGTCGCGGCTGAGGGGATGTATGCGATTGTCCGTCCTGGACCTTATATCTGTGCCGAGTGGCACAACGGCGGCCTGCCCGCCTGGCTGACGAGCATCGACGGGATTGGGCTGCGCCGCTCGGAACCCCAATATCTTGCCGAAGTCACGCGGTATCTCCAGAACGTCTACGAGATCGTTGCCTCGCGCCAGATCGACCAGGGTGGGCCGGTCATTTTTGTGCAAATCGAGAACGAATATGGCGCATATGGATCGGACAAGGACTACCTTCGGGCGCTCGTCGAGGTGACCCATGATGCGTCGATTACCGTGCCGCTGACTACCATCGACCAGCCCACCGACACCATGCTGAGCGCTGGCAGCCTTCCCGGGCTCCACCTCACCGGCTCTTTTGGGTCGCGCGCCACAGAGCGGCTTGCCACCCTGCGCAAACACCAGCCCACTGGACCGCTAATGTGCGCCGAGTTCTGGGATGGCTGGTTCGATTGGTGGGGCGGCCCCCACCACGTCACCGACGCGCGGGAGGCCGCCCGCGAACTGGACGAACTTCTCGCCTCGGGCGCCTCCGTCAACTTCTACATGTTCCACGGCGGCACTAACTTCGGCCTCACCAACGGCGCCAACCACAAGGGCCGCTACTTGCCGATCGCCACGTCTTACGACTATGACGCGCCACTCGATGAGGCCGGTAATCCCACGGAGAAGTACTTCGCCTTTCGTGACGTGATTGCCCGTCACACCTCGGTACTCCAGGAAGTGCCCGCCATCGCAGCCCCCGCGCCCTCGTTCGAGGTTGAGTTGCACGTCGCGTCCGACTGGACGCCGGAGCCCACATCTGATTTTGGCGCTGACGCCTCCGGCCACACAGCACCACCCACGTTCGAGCAACTTGAGCACACCAGCGCCCTCGTGTTGTACACAACGCACCTCCCGCCGATGCACCACAGTGCATTGTTCGAAGTCGATGAGGTGCGCGATCACGCCTGGGTCGAAGTAGACGGGATCCCCGTGGGCACAATTTCGCGCACACTTCAGCAACGCTCTATAGTGCTTCCGCCCGGCCGTGTTCTGAGCCTCCTCGTCGAGGAGCAGGGTCGGGTCAACTACGACGAGCGCATCGGTGAGCACAAAGGCTTGATCGGGTCGCCGTTGCTCGACGGCCGTCTCCTCACGGGCTGGACAGCGTCGCCGGTCGACGTCGCCGACCTTGGTCGGTCAGCAGGGGCTGCTGTGTCGTCGACGACCACACGTACTTCGGCGCGGTCCACCCTCCGTGGCAGCTTCACTCTCGACAACCCCGCAGATCTTTTTCTTGAAACGGGCAACTGGGGCAAGGGCTACGCATTTATTAACGGGTTTTTTCTGGGCCGGTACTGGCGCACGGGACCGCAGCACACGCTGTACGTGCCTGGCCCGGTGACGAAAGCGGGGGAAAACTCGGTGGTGGTTGTTGAGCTGGAGCGTGGCACCCGTGACGTGGCGCGGTTCGTTCCATCTGCATCTCTCGGTCACACCGAGGAGTAACCTCTCGGGCTGACTCTCGCGCCGTCAGTGGAGACCAGCGCACGCTCAAACTGTGTGGGTACCTTTAAGCCATGCTTGCAACAGTTATTTACGGCGAACGCGACGTTCGTCTCGACACGGTTCCCGAACCCCAGCTCTCGACCGGCCTCGACGCCATTGTGCGCGTTGTCGCCGCGTGTGTCTGCGGATCCGACCTCTGGTCGTACCGCGGAATTGCTAAGGTCGCCGAACCCAAACGAATCGGCCACGAATTTATTGGCATTGTGGAGTCGATCGGCTCCGAGGTCAGCACCGTTGCGGTGGGTGACTTTGTGATCGCCCCGTTCTACGTGTGCGACATGACCTGCGCGAACTGCGTCAACGGTGTGAGCACCTCCTGCCTGCACGGCGGATGGTGGGGAGCCAACGACCGCACCGGCGGTTTCGCCGATGGCGCCCAGGGCGAGCGGGTTCGTGTTCCCCTCGCTGACGGAACGCTCGTCGCCACGCCCGGGCATCCGGCTCCCGAGCTCATCCCGAGCATTCTCACTCTCGCCGACGTGATGGGAACCGGCCACCACGCCGCCCTCTCCGCCGGGGTCACCACCGGCAGCACGGTTGTTGTTGTGGGCGATGGCGCTGTTGGACTCTGCGCGATCATCGCGGCCAAGCGCCTCGGGGCCTCGCGCATTGTCGCCATGTCTCGTCACGCAGACCGCCAGGCACTCGCCACCGAGTTCGGCGCGACCGACATTGTGGAGGAGCGCGGCGAAGAGGGCATTGCTCGCATCAAGGAGATGTTCGACGGGATCGGCGCCGACTGTGTGCTCGAGTGTGTCGGAACGGCCGAGTCCATGGACCAGGCCATCCGTTCCACCCGCCCCGGTGGAACCGTGGGATACGTCGGAGTGCCGAACGGTGCTCCCGAGCTTCCCGTGCGCACCCTCTTCAACTCGAACATCGGCGTCAACGGTGGAGTTGCCCCCGTGCGCAACTACATCGAAGAGCTGCTGCCTGAGGTGCTGTCTGGTGCGATCAACCCGGGGCGTGTGTTCAACCTCGAACTGCCGCTCAGCGAGGTCGCCGAGGCGTATGCCGCCATGGACGAGCGTCGTGCCGTGAAGGTGCTGCTGCGCCCGTAGTGCTCAGGCGAGGTCGGGTGCCCACTGGGGCAACGTCTCGGTGATGCCTACCGCGACCTCCTCGGGGGTCGCGGTGCCCGACGCCTCCACTGCCAAACCCCAGGCGAGCAGCGCCTTGCGGTTAAATACCTGTTCCTGGGGAGTGTTCAGCCCAATGAGGGGTGCGGAGGAGTGGAACGCGCGGAGGGCGTTCAGCGCGAAGTCCCATCCTGGTCCCACGTAAAACGCACCGGTTCCGTTGCCCGCCATGCTGAGCGGGTAGGTGTGTTTCAGCTCGACGGACGTGCATTCGAGGTGCGCGGAAGATGGTTCGGGCGCCGCAGAGGTGTCGCCCGGGGCATCCGGAACCAACCGCACATCAACAACACTCGACTCATCACCCCAGGTCATGGTCAGCCGCTGATCGGGGTCGCAGCGCACCACAACACCGCTCGCATTGCCCTCGGCAGCGAACGCCCCGCCGACGCGCAGCTCACCCGTGATGGGCAAAAACCAGCGGCGCAGGTGGTCGGCGTCGGTGAGGGAACGCCAGAGATCCGCCGCGCTCGCCGCGATGGTGATGCGTGAGATCACACCGAGCTGGAGCCCGGCGTCGCTCGGCTCGACCACAACACTGCGCTCGATGGAAAACAGGTTCACGGACGGGTCAGCGGTGCGGCCAGCAGACGAGTCAGCGTTACTGGCAGTCGACGGGTCAGTCATTTCCCCAGCCTAGAACGCGTGATGCCCGGCGTCAGCGCGCGAGTTCTTCGCGGATCGCGGTGACAAACGCCGTGATGTCGTCTTCTGTGGTGTCGAACGCGGTCATCCAGCGCACCTCGCCGGTCGCGCGGTCCCAGTCGTAGAACCGCACGCGCTCGCGCAGGCGGTCGGCGGCCGCGTTGCTGATCACGGCGTAGACCGAGTTCGCCTGAGTCGGCTGGCTGAAGGTGAGGCCCGTGATGGTTCCCGCGGCGATTTCGGCCTCGAGGGTGCCTCGGAGCAGTGCGGCCATGTCGTTCGCGTGCCCGGCGGAGCGCAGGTAGAGGTCGTCCTCCAGTAGGGCGATCAGCTGCGCGCTGACAAAACGCATTTTGCTGGTCAGCTGCATGTTGAGTTTGCGGAGGAAGGTGAGGCCGTCGCTGGCCGTGGGGTTGAGCACCACAATGGCTTCGCCGTAGAGCAGCCCGTTTTTGGTGCCGCCGAAGCTGAGGATGTCGACGCCGGCATCGGTGGTGAATGCGCGCAGAGGAACCCCGAGCGCGGCGGCCGCGTTCGAGATACGGGCGCCGTCCATGTGGAAGGTCATGCCGCGAGCGTGAGCGTGGTCGGCGATCGCGCGGATCTCCTCGACCGTGTAGAGCGTGCCGACCTCGGTCGGCTGGGTGATGCTGACGGCCAGCGGCTGGGCGCGGTGTTCGTCGCCCCATCCCCAGGCCTGCTGGTCGATGAGGTCGGGAGTCAGTTTGCCGTCGACGGTATCGATGGTCAGCAACTTGAGTCCGCTGACGCGCTCGGGCGCTCCGCCCTCGTCGGTGTTGATGTGCGCGAGGCTGCTCGAGATGACGGCGCCCCAGCGCGGGAGGATGCTGGTCAGCGCAGTGACGTTCGCGCCGGTGCCGTTGAACACCGGGTAGACCTCGGTGGTCTCGCCGAAGAGGCCGCGCATTACCTCCTGCAGGTGAGCCGTGTAGACGTCGCCGCCGTAGGCAACCTGGTGGCCGCCGTTCGCCTCGGCCAGCGCGGCAAGCACCTCGGGGTGCGTTCCCGCGTAGTTGTCGCTGGCGAACTGGCGGTCGGCGTCGTTATGCAGTTTCACAGTGCCCATAGTTCCACAGTGCCGTGGGTTGCTGGGTGGCCTGGGTTGCTCGGTGCCGGGAGTTGTCGCAGCCCAGTTCTCCGTAGTGACACGGATGCGGGGGATATTGCGACACGGTGGACTGGGATATCCGGATTCAGGAGCCTGCCTTGTCGTTTGTCGTCACCATCACGCTGTTCACCACTTTTCTCATCATGCTTGTTATCCCGGGTCAGGATTTTGTGATGGTCACCCGAATAGCGGTGTCACGATCCCGGCGGATGGGAATTGCTGCGGCCGCTGGCGTCTCGACCGGGCTGCTGGTCTGGCTCCTGGCTTCCATCCTTGGTGTTTCCGCTTTACTCGACGACAACGCAGATCTCAGCCGTCTGTTGCGCTTCGGTGGAGCGGCCCTGCTCGCAGCATTCGGCGTTTTTTCGGTCATCGCCGCGCTTCGTTCGTCGCGGACGACGCCTCTCGAACTGTCCGCTCTGCCCGGAGCGGTGGGCAACCCAGTGTTCCGTGGCTGGGCGGCGGGGCTGTTCAGCAATCTGTCCAATGTCAAACTTGTCGTTTTCTTCGGCAGTATCTTCTCCGGAGTTCTTCCGCACGGTCTCACCGTTGGAGAAAATACGCTGATCGCCGTCGCGATGGGGGTGCTCTCCTTCGGATGGTTCAGTTCCGTCGCGATCCTGGGATCACACCCTCGTGTGGCGCGGGCTTATCAGCGTGCCAGCCGCGGCATGGACGTGGTTTTCGGTCTCATTTTTATCGCCATAGGCGCGTATCTCGTCGTCAGTGGACAGTGATCCCGCTTATCGACGATCGGGGTCGCGTCGAGGAGCACAGCTGCCAAATGCCCGTGTTGTTCCTAGCTACGAGCCCAGGCGGATGCGCGATCCATTGAGCTCGGCCACCGGGGCGTCCCACAGCTTTGTGAGCCGCGTGGCGAGCATCGACACGGGGGTGTAACCATCGCCATCTCCGAGCGCGCGCACCACAAAAGTGACGGCGGCGGCCGTTCCGGCTTTTGCCCATCCGGATGCCACGGAGGCCACCCATGCTTCGGCCCCGGCCTTTGCGGTGGCGTAGTTGGCGTTACTCCAGGTGGGGTGATCGACCGCGCTGGAACTCACAATCGCCAAACGCCCCGCGGGAGAGGCGGTGAGGTCGTCGCGGAACGCCACGGTGGTGTTGCGCAGCGTGGTGAGGATTCGGGTCGACAACCACTCCCAGCTCTCGTCGTCCTGGCCGGTGCGCCACCCGCCCACCAGGTGAATGAGGCCATCCACCGGTCCGACCTCGCGACGGATCTGGGCGGCGAGTTCCCGGGTGGCAGCTGGATCGGAGAGGTCGCAGACATACCGGGCTTCGGCCGGGACATCCGCCAGCCTCTCCGCATTGGACCCCACAGCAACCACGCGCGCACCCGACGCCCCCAACGCGGCAGCCGCGGCACGACCGGACGCACTGGATGCCCCCGCAATCACCACCACGTGCGGCGCCGACCGACGACGTTCGGTCGGGGCGCCGTCACTCACTCGGGATCTCAGCGTTGAACTCAGCGTTGAGCTCAGCGGTTATGCCGGAAGTGGATTCGATCACGGTCACCATTTTCTTCTGCAGGGCTTCATAAAACATGGAGAGGGGAAACTCGTCGTCGAGAACTGCGTCGGTCAGACCCTTAGGCGGTCCGTCAAGCGGAAGATCGCGCACCGCCCAGCGCGAGGCCGGGTGCGGGGTGAGTGTCGATGAGACCAGATCGTACGCCGCCAGCCAGTGCGCCATCTTGGGGCGGTCGATGGAGCGCCAATAGAGGTCGTCGATTTCCGCGGCGAGGGCGAGCACGGCGGCCGGCACCTCGTCCCAGTCGAAGGAGAGCTGGGTGTCGGTCCAGTGCAGCACGCGCCGCTGGTGCAGCCAAGCGAAGAGCAGCTGCCCGCCAAGCCCGTCGTAGTTGCGCACGCGGCTGCCCGAGATGGCGAAGCGGAAGATGCGGTCGAAGATCACCGCGTACTGCACCAGCCGGGCGCGGTCGCGGGTAACGTCGTCGGTCTCGTCCGCATGCTCGAGCCGCACGGCCTCGCGGAAGGCGGTGAGATCGCAGCGTAATTCCTCCAGCGAGTAGAGGAAGAAGGGCATCCGTTGTTTGATCATAAACGGGTCAAACGGCAGGTCGCCGCGCATGTGGGTGCGGTCGTGAATGAGGTCCCACATGGCGAAAGTTTCTTCGGTGAGCCGCTGGTTGCTGAGCAGGCGGGCCGCGTCGGCGGGCATGTCGAGGTGGGTGATGTCGGATGCCGCGTGCACCACACGCCGGAAGCGTGCCGCCTCCCGGTCAGCGAAAATCGCACCCCAGGTGAAGGTAGGGATCTGCCTCATCGCGACCGTTTCAGGAAACAGCACTGCGGAGTGTGTGTTGTAGCCCTCGGTGAAATCGAGAAACCGCACCGGCACAAACAGGGCGTTCGAGTACTGCTCCGCCTCGAGGGTTGCGACGAAATCGGGCCAGAGCACCTCGACCAGCACAGCTTCGAACACTCGCTCGGTACTGCCGTTCTGTGTGTACATGGGGAACAGCACCAGGTGCTTGAGTCCGTTCACGCGGTGCAGCTCGGGGTGGAACGCCACGAGCGAGTCAAAGAAGTCGGGCACCCCAAAACCGCCGCGCGCCCAGCGCTTCAGATCGGTCACCAGTGCGTCGAGGTAGTCGGTGTCGTGGGGCAGCGCCGCGCGAAACTTCGGCAGCTCGCGCACCATGGCCAGCACCAGTTCGTGTGCCCGCGGGTGGTCGGCCGGGTCGTCCACGTGCCCGTCGGGCGATTGCAGGGGGCGGATGCTCCGCACGGCAGCTTTGAGATCGCGCCACGCCTCGCTGGCAACCAGGGCATCCACATCGACCGCACGATCCTCGACCACTTCGGGTTCTCCGACAATGGTCTTGGAGGTCGTGATTTCGGTCATGGACGTACCTTCCGTCTAATGTCGAGTGCGCCTCAGTTGCGCGATGATCCCAGCCTAGGGAGAGCATCGCGGCCGTTGGTTGTGTTCAACGCCGCTTTGTTGCGCACTTTGCGGGGTGCAACGCGGATTCCGTGCGTGGCACCGGAGCCACCGGGTTCTCCCCACGCGGTGAGCGCCGGCACTTCTCCACCATTGTGTGACGGGGCCCTCCACCGCTGCCGGAGCTTCGGCACAGTGTCGGAATGACAAAACTCCGAGCACTGCAGCGCCCCGTCTCGTCGATCCTTGACGAGTTCATCACCGAGATTTCCGTCGGCGTGAAACCGGTGACAGCCCGCCGGATTCTGGATGTGCGAATCCATTTGGAGAACTTTCTCGACGAGTATGGCGACGAGATTGTGGAAGACCACACCCGGTTTCTCGCGGAACGCGCCCGCGATCCCGTTGGGGTTTTTGGTCGGATGGGCACGGCGGAAGATCTGTTTTACGCGTTCTACGTGTATCTGTCCCCGCAATTTCGTATGCCGTTGCCGGTGGATGCCCGGTGCCAGGTGCGACTGGTGCGAGACCTCGCGCACTGGATGTGGGCGAGGGCGTTACTGCCGCGGCTCGACAGTGGTTCGTGCATTGTGCTCGACGTGGAGATGGCCCTGCGGCAGGCACGTCGTGATGTTGCGCCCCGGCGCTAGGGATTGCGCCCGGCCAGATCGCTGAGTTTTATGGACGAGATGGACTCTGAGTGGCGGCGACTCCCCGAGAGCGTCCGGGCATGGGTGGCGGGCACCGTGGGTGGCCGTGTGCTTGGTTTTGACCCGTCGGGCGAGGCGAACCCGGGCGAGGTTGTTGGTGTGGTGCGGAGCATCCGCGGTCCGCTCGTTCTTCGTGCGGTGCCCGCTGATTCGCCGGGCGCGGACCACTACCGTTTTGACGCTCGGGTCACGATGGCGCTACCGGACGAGGTGCCCGCCGCCGAACTGGTGCGCGCGGGCCAGTCCGACGGCTGGATTGTGCTGATTTTTGAGGAACCCGACGGTCGCGCACCGGCGCAACCCTGGCGAGCAGAGGAGCTTGCCCGGGTGACCGGATTGCTCGACGAGCTGACGCCGGTGCTGACGCCGTCTCCGATCGAGGGGTTGCCCGTGCTGGCCGACGGCGACACCCTCCTGCATTTTGATCTGCACCCGGGCACCGTGCGCCTGCCTCGTCGCGGCCAGCCCACGGTGCTCGACTGGGGGTCGGCCTGCACTGGTCCGGCGTGGGCAGACACCGTTCGCCTCCTGGTCGACGGTGACCTGGGATCGCTCGATCCCGAGCAGATCTTCCTCGCGACGGCGCGGGGCAGCCGCGCTCCCGCCGCGGAGGTGGATGCGCTCCTTGAGCACCTGGCGTACACCTGGGGTTCCGAGGCGGAGGACCCCGCAACGCCGGAGCCTTTACGGGCTCGCCGTGCCGCGTCGGCGCTCGCCGCAACGAGGTGGTTGCAGCAGCGCAGGGGCTAGAGCGCGTGCCCAGAACGCTGAGGTCAGAGTTTGTGCTCGTTGAGCCAGTTCAGCAGCACTTGCTCGAAGGCCTCGGGCTGTTCCACATTGGGTTGGTGCGCGGCATCCCGAAAGCGACAGCCATCCGCCCGCGGAATGGTGCTGAGTAAGTATTCGTACTGCGCGAGTGTGGGGGTGATGTCGAGGTCTCCGACCATCACCAGAGTGGGCACATCGATGTCAGTGATGCG
>Ga0247736_10000145_pt1 | contig 27257 bp, 31 predicted proteins | sample UWRJL193509B2_FD_180935 | JGI IMG/M metagenome (GOLD analysis project Ga0247736, IMG submission 180935) | Plant litter microbial communities from Arlington Agricultural Research Station in Wisconsin, United States - UWRJ-L193-509B-2 | ecosystem: Environmental > Terrestrial > Plant litter >...
AAGATGCCAAGATTGCTATGGCAAAGCAAAACAGGTGGCCTCGGTAGTAGCAGATGAGTCCGCAAAAATGGGAAAAGAAGTAATGAAATCTGACTTGGTAAAAGATGTTGCACCTTATGCGGCTATTGGTGCTGCGATTGCTGTACCTATTCCATTAATCGGGCCAGCTATTGGTGCAGCACTTGGCGCGGGATTAGGGCTTTACAAAAACGCCACAAAGAAAAAGTAAACCGATTTTAACAACAAAGAAAGGTATCAAATGAAAATCACGTATGCAGCTTTACTCGTAACATTACTGACTGGCTGCGCTAGCTTGGGGGGCGGTTCTTATAGTCAGACTCTCTCATTCCCTTTAAAAAATGGGAGTATGGTTACATTCAATAAATCTGGCTGTATGACAAAAGATGTTAAATTTATTAACACTTCAAATAGTAGCGCTCGTGTATCAGGAACTGTTATCGTTTCTAATATTAATGGAAATCAAACGATTGATGAATATTTGTTTAGTTGTTCTACAGCCATGGCAGGTGGATCGTCGGCATGCAGTATGGTGAGAGTTATTGGTAATGGCGGTCCTAATCAATATGGAGGATTAGGTTGTCCCGATATGAAATTTAGTGCGACACGTCTTAATTTGTCCTAAGCTTTATCTGTTGTAGATTCCAATTTAGTTAACCATCATTATTTTAATAGTAGCCCGTGTGCCTTTTGGTATGCGGGCTTTTTTTTGTCTTTTTTTAAGGGAATACATGATTCAGATAGACAGCTTTAAAGCAGCATTTCAGCATTATCAACAACAAAAGATTTCATTCAGGTTGTTGCAGGATCAAGCGGCAGTTTTACTCGGTATGTGCGAAAACCCGCATGCATCAATCAGCAGCCCACTTAAAATCACTCAAGCCGATATTGATTATCTACTTCAGCAACCCGACGCCACTCAAAACTATGATTATCTTTTAGGTGGTGCCGTGTATGTATGTGAAACCGAACCCGACCTTTTACAAATTGTTGGTTGTGATTTCACATGGGCTGAAAACCACAATGGTCAATGGCCAAACGTCACCGATATTCCAATGACTTGGGATGCTTGCTGCTATATCAATGAAGCCAACGGCGATTCTGGATGGGTCATGTTTCTGCTTTGCTGGAACAACGCTGGCGGCCCTGTTTACTATGTACCCAAACATTTATGGGTTCAGGCCAGAGTCGTTGAGCATATTCAAGCGACAAATTAATCCGATTTATCTGCTGCGATTTACACAGCATCTTATATGGAGGGAATTTTTTAAACCAATAATCTAACGTCAGGAGCTTTTATGACACAAGTCACACTTCAACCTTCTTTCAAAATCCTCAAAATAGGCAACTGCAATACACTTTCAGGTAACGGCAACTTAGCTTACCAAATCGCCGGTAATCCCAACTCAGAAATCTTTTTCCGAATAACAGCTAATAGTGGCGGTGGCTGGTTTTCTGCAGACTGGATATCACTTGAAATTATTATGTCAGCCATAGGTAAGCCCGACAATTCACTCACTTCTTATGCGCTGCAAGGTTTATTCAAAGGTAAGTCAATTAACACGCCTGCATTCTTGTTTGCTGCTTTGAAGCATGAGGGTTTAGTAGCAATTGATACGAACAACCCACGATCCTATTTAACGGTTTCATCAGAAACGTTTATGGATGAAATCAATAGGCTTGTCGCATCCGGCACTGACCTTAAATCAAAAACTGTCATTACAGGCAAGGGCGCAACAAAATCCAGTTCTCAAATCCTAGATGAAATTCCCGTATTACTTACAGCAAAAAATCCTGATCGTACAAATTTGAAATCGGAAGCTAAAAAGTCCTGATTTTAGTTACACGTACTTCAAGTACGCCTCTCTCAAAATCGTCTCATCAGAATTCCCAAGCCCCGTAAGTCTTATACAGCTACCCGCATTCTTGTAGTCGCTATCTCGAACCCTATACCGTACCGGCCCTGAATTTTACGGGTTTCTCAGTCTTTTTCTATTTTTCCGGAGTTTGAAATGGAGTTGTTTATGTCGTTTTTTATCCTGATTGTCATCGGTGGTTTGTGTCTGTTTTTCAAATCAACGCGACTCATCGGTGTAACAGGACTCACCTTGCTTTTCTTAGTGTTCCCCTTAGCCTTCATCGTGTTGTTATTCGGTGGCGGCATTTATCTTTTCTTTAACCAAAAATGGAGATTACGTAATTATGTGCAACCCAAACTACCTCGCTAATGCAATTGAAAATGTGCTGACGATGGACTTGCCCGATCATCTGATTTCACTAGCTATATCTGATCAAGCAAAACTGTATGCAGGATTTGATTGCGATTCAGGCATTTTTGACGATTCGTTAGTGGCTGATTTTAGTACTCAACCTTATCTGTAACAATTTATTACAATTTTTTTAACGATTTTGCATTCACTTTTCTTCAATTTTATAAGGCCAAAGCTTCTTGTTTTTGATTAAAAGTGAATGACAGGTTTTAAGGCTTTTAATTGGCTATCAACGCATATTGACTTCTAAAAATCATGCAGTAATATTCGGTCATGGTAATTAAGTTGAGTACCTGCCGATGTGTTCACAATCGGCACCTGATTCTAAAATTTGGACAAGCTAGTAGGTCGTCCTAACATCAAATGTTACATCCAATACAACGGCTAGTTGCGTCTGTATTAAAAAATTATGCATTACCAAGGCCCGTTCACGCTTATGAGTTGCGAGGCTTTAAGTTCAAATTCACATTATTGTAAATTTGATTTTTAAGTATGGTTTACCTCTGACTGCTTTTCCAACGGGAAATAGGGAGGTGAATTTTTAATAGTATTAGGAGAGATAGATGCAATTAGAATCAAAATTATATAAATCAACGGACATGGCCAACGATGTTTTAGGGCAACAAATTGACGACTTTCAGGAGGGTGATGTTTATGGTTATTTTCTGATTGAAGAAAAGTTAGTGCCTAAGTCTTTTGTGATTAAGCTGTATCACCATCTTTGCGACATCTCATTTGAGTATGGTGACATCTGGTCAGTACAGGAGCTTTTAGGAAATGATTTTTGGTTATCGTTAAATGATGATGAGCGAAGTGTAGCTGGGGCTTGTGTGTTAATTATCATCGAAAACGGATACTCAATTGCTGTGCCAGACATTTTAATTCATAAACATTAAATTTCATTGAGTTAAGGGGCTGTACGAAATTACAGCCCGAATATGTTAAATAAATAGAATACAAATATAAATATAAATAAGGAATTATTGATGGATCAATCAATTCAATCCGGGAATGTCGTTCTGACTAACCCACCAAATCACATGTCACAAAGAGTGCTACCGAATATTATATCTAGTGAGGTCTTGGTACCTTCATCCATAGAAGTTGTTTTCGCACCAAAAGATTTAAACCCTCTGCAAACATTGCAGACTCAATATGTATTACTTAATATGGATGGCAAATTATGGTTGGTTGATATAGAAAGTATCAACAGAAAAACCAATCAGGGTGTTGCTGCTAAGCTCAATCTGTCTAACCACGAAGATGGCGGCTTACTACTACGTCGTGCCTTGAGAGCGCAATTTCCCAGCATCAACGCACTGTCAGTATCGAGAAGTTTCTGGGATGATCCAAATACCATCTGCAATCATGGTATTGAATTTAATCCATCCGGTACGTCAAACGGATATTTAAATTTATGGGTAGGGCCAACCGTTCAGCCAGCTGAAGGTAGTTGGTTATTGATTTCTAACTTTTTGTTGGAAGTCATCTGCGATAACAATCAGGAATGCTTTGAATACTTAGTGTCTTACATTGCACATGCACTACAAAAGCCTGAGGAAAAGCCTGGTGTCATGATTGCACTGTTGTCGGGTCAAGGTACTGGTAAAGGCACACTTGCACGCATTCTTCGCAAAATTTGGAGTGCAACTTTTTTGCAAATCCACAATATCGACTCAGTAACAGGTAACTTCAACGCATCGTTAGAGCGTGCTTTTATCGTATTTATGGATGAAGCGTTGTTTTCAGGTGATCGTAGGGCTTCTGACGCTTTGAAATCTGTGGTGACAGAATTAGTTATTCAGATAAATGAAAAACATCAACCAGCAAGGCAGATATCCAGCTATCACCGCTTTTTTGCTGCGACGAACGCCGAGCATTTTAAGAACACTGAACGCGATGACCGTCGTGACGTGGTATTACGTTTGTCTGAGTGCCGAAAGGGCGATCATGAGTATTGGCAAGCACTCAATCATGAGATTGACAACGGTGGCGTTGAAGCCATGGCGCATGACTTACTTGCCATGGATTTGTCAGAATTTAATGTCCGTAATAAACCGGATACGAACGAGCTACTCGAGCAGAAATTACAAAGCCTGGGACCTATTCAACGCTGGTGGCATGATTGTCTTTATCGCGGCATGCTGCACTCTGAAAAAGTACAGGATAGTTTTGATGAATTAAATGCCGATTCAAATGCATGGCCTGACTTTCTTGGCACTCTCAATATCATTGAACAGGTCTGCGATTTCGCTGGTGGCAAAGTATACAAAAGGCCATCTGGTATTGATCTGGTACGTTCTTTTAAAACGCTGTGCCCAAGCGCATTACCAACGCAAAAAACGATCGCTAAAAGCCGCTATCGGGGGTTTATTGTTCCCTCTTTACAGCAAGCACGGCTTGATTTTGAAGAATATATTGGCAGCAAAGTCCAGTGGCCGGAAGCTCTGCTATGAATCAGCTTGCACATACTGTTCTCGGAGTTCAGTGCGCCAGTCTGCCATGGCTGGCATGGTCGCCTGCGGCTTGCACGGACTACTCGGACACTCTAAATTTTTCTCTCTCGATTTTATCTAGTAATCGCTGCGGGAAACCTTTTAGATTATCCCTGTCCGTGCGCTCATCGCTCTTCCAAGCCTGTCATGGGTTTGTGACGAACGGCAAGACGTGTGCGCCTGTGCGCATGTTCAATTCTCATCTTTTCATCGTGCATCACTATTTATGTAGTGGAAGCGCTTTATTCTCATTCCAAATTTTATCAATCCTAAGGAGGGTTATTTCGTCGTCAATCAACACTACTTATTTTAACCATGTTCACTTAATACAGAAGGGAGTATTCGTATGGCAGTGATCACACTCAATGCAAATACGTTACATACATTGAAATGTCCAAGTGGCACGCGTCGTGTTGAATTTTGCGATGCCGAGGTGAAAGGGCTTTATTTGCTTGTCAGTGATACGGGCAATCAAACTTTCTTTTGGCGTACCAAAGTGGACGGAAAAACCACGCACAAAAAAATCGGGAGTTCGCTAACAATGTCCCTGGCAAATGCCCGTGCGGAAGTGTTACGCCTGAAAAGTGAGCAGTCTGCATTGGCTCATCAAACGCCTGCTTCACTTGAGCAAAAAGCAAAGGATGACATGACACTGGATGATTTGTGGGTTGAGTATTATGATTTCGCCAAAACGACAATACCGCGTTCAGTGAAGCGATTAGAGCAACTATGGCGCATCCGAATCCAACCAAGCTTTGGTCATATGGTCATGCGTGAAATTACTCTGCGTCAGGTTCAGTCTTTTATGATGGACTTGCGCAAAGAGGGGTTATCGGCTGCAACAGCTGATTATCACGGGGCGCTATTGAAAAGGCTTGGCTCAATGGCTGTTAAGTGGGGCTATCTAGACACAAACTTTACCAAAGGAATTGAACTGTTCCATGAGTTCAATGGTGTTGAAAATGTGCTCAATGATGCGCAGTTACAGAAGTTGTTATCGGTGCTTCATACAGATAGCAATCGTCCGATTTGTTTACTGGCGTTATTGCTTTTGTCGTCCGGAATGAGGCTAAATGAGGCGCTCTCAGCCCAATGGAAGAACGTTTCAATTGAAAACAGGATATGGACTGTACCAAGAGAGTTATCCAAGTCAAAGCGTCAACGCAATGTTGTTTTGTCTGACAGTGCATTAGAGGTGATTGAACAAATCGACCGGAAGGAGTCGGATATATTTGTCTTTATTAACCGAAAAACCAACAAGCCTTTTGTGAATGTGTTCAAGCCTTGGAATCGCTTACGTATCAAAGCGGGAGTGCCTTTTCTTCGTTTGCACGACCTCAGACATATGTATGCGACTTATTGTGTGAATAATGGGAGATCGATATTTGAGGTTTCTCAACTGCTCGGCCATGCGGATACTCGCACTACGATTCGCTATTCACATCTTAGTTCAAAGACTTTGTTGGAGGCAGCAAATTCTGTCACAACAAAAATGACTGACGTTATGCGGGTAAAACCAAGTCCTCTTGTGTTTGCAGAAGCAGCAAGGTAACTTCTGAAATGGTTGCTGTGTGGTTGAGGTGAGTGGCAAAAACTGCTCTACCTTAGCTACCCGGTGGACCATACACCAATTATTTTTAGTTTCTGTGGGGGTAGTCACACCTATTAGTATGTCTTGCCAATATCACGCGTTAATCTTAACGACAAATTTTTATGGATCCAGCCAAGTTCTATCTGGTTCGCTAGGTTCAACAAATACAGGCAATGATAACCACATGAATTCAATCAAATTTAACAAGCTTTCTACACAAAATCTCCGCCAACAATGTTCGGCATGATGGTTCGGTTACAAGATTGGGACAGGCTTCTGTTAGTCAAAAATGTTTAATTATCTTATGCTTGTTGAATTGATTATGTTGTAGCTGCGGTGTATTGAAAATCCGCGTGTCGCAGGTTCGATTCCCGCTCCGGCCACCAGTATTTGAAAAGGGTTTAACTTAACGGTTAAGCCCTTTTTCTTTTGGCCTTTGAATAAGCTTTTTTATTCAATACCTTAAATCAAACATACTTCAATTTAGGTTGAAAATTCTCACTTTCTGCGTAGTTGACGATTTTTATATTCCAAAAAGCTGATTCACATTATAAAAAAGCCCGTTTGAGGCGGGCTTTATAGTGCTTCACTGAAAATCAGCTGCTTTAAAATCTCATCCGCAAACCTGCACCCAGCGTACTAACGTCTGCATAGGTGGTTGCGCTTGGATATTTATCGCCAGTAAAATGATTGGTTGTATAAGCAAAATAGGTATCAAAACGTTTGTTAAATTTGTAGTCAGTCACCATTGTCCAAGTATCTATATTACCTTGTGAGTTGGTTGAGGTTGTCGGCCCGTCGATTGCATCAAACTTTGTATCGTAAAAGCCAATAGAAGATGTTAAGCCAGTAAGCGCTGGCATACGCTGGGCAAAGTCAAAGTTAGCGCCAATAAAGTAAACATCATTATCTTGTTTGTAACCTGGTTTTAAAGCGGAGTTTGCAACGCCGCCATATAAAGTTTGGTCGAATATGGATGAGTACGTCAGCGAGCTATCAGAGGATGGTTTAAGTTGATAATGTTCCCAGCCGCCAGAAATTTTTAAGTCTTTGGTCGGCGTCCACTTTAATGTAACGACTGTAGCATCGGTGTTATAGAGTGATGCTGAAATGGTGTCATTCGCCAAAGGGTTGCCGATTCCAGCGGTAGCGACTTTAACGCCATCGGTGAATTTGTCATAAGCAAACTGAACACCGAATAAGCTATTTTCGTAACCTAATTGTGCGGTTAAGCCATCGCCATGTGCAAAACCAGCAGCATTGCCAAACTCGTATATTAAGGCGTAATTTACTTTTGCCTGTTCACCTGTAGCAAAAGTGTTGGCGTATTTAATGGAGTTTTTCATGCGCGCATTTTCAGAAATGCCGCCACCGCCGCCAACTGTGCCGCTTTCACCAAACGGAGAGAAAGTGTCGGCTTTGTTATTGGGATCATAAGCTGCAAAAATTTCGAAAAATGGATTGTATTGCGTGCCGTAAGTTAATCGCCCTAATTTGCCGCCATCGACGCCTGCCCATGCTTGGCGAGCAAAAAACTCTCCATTTAATGAGGAATCAGAATTGAGGCTGGAATTTGCATGCGTGCCAGAATTATCGGCAACGGTTTCAGCTGCATTATTGAGTTTGAAATCAATTGGATTGAAGCCAGCTTCAAACTGATAGATAAATTTAAACGATTCATCCATCACTTTAAATTGGCCAGCATCACCTTTGAATCCAAGTCTTGAATCTTGCAGGCCGCCATTGATCCATTTGGTGCGAGACTTAACAGCTTGATTAATTTTAGCGCCTAAATAAGGATATAAGTTATTAGGCAGTTCGTAGTTGGCTGGCAAAGAGTGGTTGGCTTTAGCAAGCGCAATATCGATAATGCCGTAAAATTGAATATTGAGTGGCTGATCACCTAGTTTGAAACCGTATTTGAATGGCGCATCTGAAATCAGGAAATCAAAATCTGGTTGGCTTGAAATATTGTTGTGAACAACTTCTTGGTTTGGAATAACTTCGGCATTCTTAGCAACTACTGGCTCATCTTTAGGCGTACTTTGAGCAGTATTATTGCTGGCAGATGTGCTATCTGCGAATTTGTTTATGTGCGCTGCGTTGGCAGTGTTGATAGTAGAAAATAAAATTAGCGCTAACTGAATCTTAAAATTTGTAGGCATATTAAGTTTTTTAATTTTTCCTCAATGGTTTGACCATATAAGATTGGGATTATTAAAAATGAATATGACGTAAATATGACAGGGGTATGTATAAAAACTATATTGCATCAAATTTTTTGCAAGCATCAGAATAGCGTATCTAAACAAGGAACTAATATTCCATATGTTTGCCGATACATGTTCTTATCACTATTAAGACCTGTTTTTAGACGGGCTTCTGTACTTTTAGTTAAATGTTTGCAATAAATACTGAACAAAACACGGCAACAATCAGTTGTTATAATATTCACTTTTAAAATTGTTAATTAAGTTATGAAACGTATTCAATCCTGTTTTCCCGCTATATTTGCATTAATCGCAGCACCTGCTTATGCTGATTTTACTGAAGGTTCAGCAGCATTAAGTAGTGGCAATCCCCATATTCCAGAACCGTTATTATTTGACCTTGTCAGGCCGTTAGGCGCGAAGAAAGGCGAGTTAGAAGTTAACACACTTGCGCAGCAAAACGTCCACGGCGGGCCATTAGAATGGGCGCCAGAGATTGAATATGCTTTTGCGGATGGATTGGCTTTTGAATTAGAGCTTCCTACAGAAAATTCCAAAATAACCGATTATAAAATCGCGTTTCAAGGTACTTTCGCTAACAATTTAAATAACCCCAATATGATTCAAGGTTGGCAAGTAATCGCCACAAAAAATCGTGAAACAGCTAAATATTCATCTGATGTTTTATATATAAATGGCTACCGATTTATGGGTAATTGGAGCACATTAAATATGATTGGATTGAGAAAGCCAGAGTTTGGTAAAAGCAGTAATGCTATTGGGCTGGTAAACAATAATTTGTTTTACGATTTCTCACCCAGATATACGCTTGGGCTAGAACTTAACCATGAAATCGATACAAAAGGCGTGTGGCGATATAGTGCTACGCCGCAAGTACACGTAGATTTAAATAGCAATATTACCGTTCAAGCAGGCGCAGGCGTTTCAAGATTAAACTTAGCTAAAAAGTCAGAAAAATTATTTGCTGTAAGAATGATTTACGCTTTTTAAACACTACATTCAGTTAACCAAAATTTTAGGTTAGCTGAATGATTGAATCGCGTTTTAATGCTTAGTCTTCATGTGTACAATACAAAAATGATGAGAAGTTCGCTCTATTAAAAGTTACTATTAAAAACACAATGAAAAATTATTCAGATATCGAAGCAGCAGATTTACTTAATTTAATTACCCAGCCAAAAGTGATGTTGGTGGATGTGCGCAATGACGATGAAGTCGCGCGCGGCATAATTCCTGGGGCCATTCACATTCAATTATCCATGCTGCCAGTGGAATACGAAAAATTAGTCGGCGCGAATACGGTTATTTTTTACTGTCACAGCGGCGTGCGTTCAGCCCATGCGGCAGATTTCGCCACCAGCAAAGGTTTAAAAAACGTGCATAATTTGGTCGGCGGCGTACTTGCTTGGGGCAGGGCTGGTTATACTTTCGGCACAAAAAAATAATAGGCTAAGGAATAAAAAATGGAATTTGATAAAGAATTAGATGCGCGTAATTTGAATTGTCCATTGCCGATTTTGCGTTGCAAAAAAGGCTTAAGTGAAATCGAAGCTACACAGACGCTAAAAGTGTTGGCGACCGATCCTGGATCTGTCAAAGATTTTCAAGCGTTTTGCAAACAAACTGGTCACGAATTATTGCAACAAGATGAAGTAGATGGATTGTTCACGTTCTATATTAAAAAGCGTGTGGCCTAAGCATTAGATTAAGTAAAAATGGCTAAAAAACTCGCATTGATTGCTTCTAAAGGCACGCTCGATTGGGCGTATCCACCTTTTATATTGGCTTCAACTGCGGCGGCATTAGATTATGAAGTAGAAATTTTCTTCACTTTTTATGGCTTAACTTTACTTAAAAAAGATATCAGCAATTTAAAAGTCTCGCCACTGGGTAATCCAGCTATGCCGATGCCAGTTCCAATGCCGAATTTTGTACAAATGCTACCGGGCATGGAAAGCATGGCGACGATGATGATGAAACAAAAGATTGCAGATAAAGGCGTGGCGAGTATTGAGGATTTACGCACAGCCTGTTTGGAAAGTGGCGTTAAATTAATTGCCTGTCAAATGACGGTGGATTTGTTTGATTTTAAACAAAGTGATTTTATTGAAGGCATCGAATTTGGCGGCGCGGCGACTTTTTTTGAATTTGCCGGCGAATCAGATGTGAGTTTGTTTATTTAGGAATATTCATATTCCCGTCATTCCCGCGAAGGCGGGAATCCAGCTGGTAAGATGTCAACGAATATCAAAATACATAAAGAATTTCAAAGTACCTAAAACCCCAAATTTAGTTTTAGTATTTATTGATGTGCACAAATTAAACGAAGTTGTAAGCTGACTGGATACCAGCCTCCGCTGGTATGACGGATATTTTAATACTGACTCAAATTTACTTTTTCTGCTCAGCCAACTCCCGCAAATACTCCGCAATATCCCACTCACAACCCGCGCAACCTGAAAGCGCACCAGTTCGTTGAGAAATCGCTTCCTGATCTGCACCTTCGTTGAACAAGCGTTTAATATCGCGGCGTTTAGTACCGCTGCAAGAACACATCACATCATCATCGTCAGAATAAATTTTGATAGACATTGATGGTGGCGTAATGATTTAAGCGCTATATTTAAGCTTAGCCAATTGAGTATTCAGCTTTTCTAAACTCGCGCTAAACTCCGCCACACGTGCTTTTTCCTGCTCAACTACGGCTACTGGCGCACGCGCGACAAAACTTTCGTTATTCAATTTTCCATTCGCTTTGCCAATTTCAGCAGTCAAACGTGCGATTTCTTTACCTAAACGCTCTTTCTCGGCAGCAACATCGATTTCCACTTTTAACATCAGTTTAAAGTCGTTTACTAACATCACTGGCGCATCCGCTTCTGGCAATTCCGCAACAATCGTCACTTCTTCTAATTTGGCCAACGCTTTTAAATAAGGCGCATAAACGCTTAACTTATCTGCATCGCCCGAAGCGATCAGCGGCACACGCGCTGCAGGCGAAATGCTCATTTCGCCACGTAAACTGCGAGTCGCTTCAACCATTTGTTTAAGTTCAAGCACCCACGCCTCACTGGTTTCATCCAACTTACCTAAGTCTGCTTGTGGATATTTTTCTAACATAATGCTGGGCGCATTTTTGCCAGTCATGGGCGCAATCGTTTGCCAGATCTCTTCTGTAATAAACGGCATGATTGGGTGTGCTAAACGTAAAATCGTTTCTAAAACTCTTAACAAAGTACGTCTAGTAGCGCGTTGTTCGGCTAGTTCACCTGTTTGAATTTGCACTTTTGCCAGTTCTAAATACCAATCGCAATATTGATCCCACACAAATTCGTAAATCGCTTTTGCGGCAAGGTCGAAACGGTAATCTAAAAACGCACGTTCTACTTCTGCTTCAGTACGTTGCAAAATGCTCACAATCCAACGGTCAGCCTGACTAAACTTGCGCCCGCCATCTTCACAACTTTCAACACCAAAACCATTGTCTAAAGGCGTTCCATCTTCATTTTGGGTATTCATCAACACAAAACGCGTGGCATTCCACAATTTATTGCAGAAGTTACGATAACCGTCGCAACGTTGCAAATCAAACTTAATGTCGCGTCCTGGGCTGGCTAATGCAGCAAACGTAAATCTAAGCGCATCAGTGCCATAAGCCGCAATCCCTTCGGGGAATTCTTTGCGCGTACGCTTTTCGATTTTTTCAGCATCCCTTGGATTCATCAAACCCGTGGTGCGTTTTTTAATCAGCGCATCTAAATCAATGCCGTCAATCAAATCAATCGGGTCCAGCACATTGCCTTTAGATTTACTCATCTTCTGGCCTTCAGCATCGCGAATCAATCCGTGTACATACACATGCTTGAATGGAATTTTGCCAGTGATGTGCTTAGTCATCATCACCATACGCGCCACCCAGAAAAAGATAATGTCAAAACCAGTGACTAACACGCTAGAAGGCAGATATTGTTGCAAAGCAAGATTGGCGTCATCTTTGGCTTTGTCACCTGACCAATCTAAGGTTGAGAATGGCCATAAGGCGGATGAATACCAAGTATCTAATACATCATTATCGCGTATCAGATTGCCTGTATAACCTTTTGCTGTCGCTATTGCACGCGCTTCATTCTCGTCATGCGCCACATAAAAACTGCCGTCATCACCATACCAGGCAGGAATCTGATGTCCCCACCAAAGCTGACGCGAAATACACCAATCCTGAATATTATTTAACCATTGGTTGTAGGTGTTAACCCAATTTTCTGGATAGAATTTGATCTCGCCAGATGCCACAACATCCAATGCTTTTTGCGTGATACTTTTGCCATCATCACTTGGTTTGCTCATTGCGACGAACCATTGGTCAGTCAACATCGGTTCAATGACCACATTGGTACGATCACCGCGCGGCACTTTTAATTTATGTTTTTCAGCTTTAACTAAGTAATTTTGGTCTTCTAAATCTGCAACGATTTGTTTTCGTGCAGCGAAACGCTCTAAACCAATCAAGTTCTGCGGTAAATCAATGGACTGTTTAGCAGAGCCGTTTGCACCCCAAACTTCTGCGCTAGGCGGCACAAAACCTTTCAGATCCAGAATCACGATTTTATCCAAACCTTGACGCTGACCAACCATATTGTCATTAAAATCATGCGCTGGCGTTACTTTTACGCAACCTGTACCAAACTCCATATCCACATAGTCGTCAGAAATAATCGGAATTTCGCGGTTGCAAAGCGGTAACTTAACACTTTTTCCAACCCAATTTTTGTAGCGCTCATCTTCAGGATGAACCATGACCGCAACGTCGCCAAGCATAGTTTCAGGACGCGTTGTCGCAACCGTTAAGTGGCCTGAACCATCCGCAAGCGGATAGTTGATATGCCACATAAAGCCATCTTCTTCTTCCTGCACCACCTCTAAATCTGAAACAGCTGTGCCGAGTTTTACATCCCAGTTCACCAGGCGTTTACCGCGATAAATCAGGCCTTCGTTATATAAATCTACGAAAGTTTTGGTGACGGTTTTGCTCAAACCATCATCCATCGTGAAGCGCTCACGACTCCAATCTGGTGAAGTGCCCAAGCGGCGCATTTGTTTGGTAATGCTGCCACCAGAATACTCTTTCCATTCCCACACTTTTTCTAAGAATTTCTCACGACCTAAATCGTGGCGGGACACACCTTGCGCATCCAATTGACGTTCCACCACGATTTGCGTTGCAATCCCGGCATGGTCTGTTCCCGGTTGCCACAGCGTGTTATCGCCGCGCATACGGTGATAACGCGTCAGCGCATCCATCAGCGTTTGGTTAAAGCCGTGGCCCATATGCAGCGTGCCGGTAACGTTGGGTGGCGGTAATAAGATACAGAAATTATCTTTAATTTCAGGATTTAAGCCAGCTGAATAATAGCCTTTGCTCTCCCAAAACGCATACCAATGGCTTTCAATGGTTTTCGGGTCGAAGGATTTGGCTAGTTCTCGGGTTTGGGCCTGAATTTTTGTATGTGCAGTGTTCATAATCGCTATTTTAACACGGCAGAATCGCTAATTTATCAAACCCAAATAAACGAATCGCAAACGAATTGCGTGGATATTACTGCGAATTTTTTTGCAGTTATTTTGGTGTTAAGTACAGTGCGAATAGCAAAAATAGGAATGTCACGATATGTACCAAAGACCAATGTTGATAACTATTGCGTAATTGCTGCGGTGATTTTGCTGAAATTAAAAATAAGTGGTTATCGGCAGGTTTTGATAAAGTGAAATTGCCAGTATGCGCCGCCATCATTTGTTTCGCTGTCGCTTGCTTAATCGCATCCTGGCGCGCTAACTCCCATTCATCGGCATCAATCTTACCATCCCAATTGTGGTCGTAGCGATTGCGCAACTGGTCTGGACGACTTTTCCAATCGGCTAAGGTATTACGCACCTCTAGATTCAACGCGGCTTTATCCGTTAAATGATTCAACGTATTTAGTTGCCCTAATACGTATAATTTTTTAGCGGCAGGTAAATATTGTTCTACATAACGATGCGCATTTTTGCGCCAAGTACGCGCTTCAAAATGTACCACTTCCGCATCTTTAGGATTAATCGTACAGCTGGCGGTGCCGTCATTTAGTGTGAATGGCTGGTTACTTTCATGATAATTCAGCAGACGATTGCCGCAAATATCGGGCAAGCCTTTTTGGTCTTCTACATTGGCATAAACCCAGGCGCGATACCACACACATGGAATGCCGTGAAAAGGTGTTTTGAGTGAATTTTCAGTAGATGCAGTGCCGTGCAGTTCAACGTAACCTTGCGCCGCGGCGGCTATAGTGGAAATCGGTGCTTCGGAGATTTTAAGTAAACGCCAGTAATTAAATACAGCAGCAAAACCACTGACTAATAAAGCAACCGCGCACAACATTTGCCATGTTTCGTAGTTACTTGGGCCAATCTTTTTTGCAAAAGCACCAATCGCCAAGCCACCGATAATGCCAATCGCAAGCAAGTTGACGCGATTGGCTTTAAAGTTTTGAAGCATTTTAAGTGTTAAGTATTGGCTAAAGATTTAAGTCTAGCTATTAAATCTATTGCCAACATTAATATCTTTTAATTCCTCTGGTGCAAATGTCAGCATCTCTTTGTGCTCAAAATTAAATACACGCGCCACGATCAAATCGGGAAATTGCTCAATACGTACATTATTGATATTCACAGAATCATTGTAAAACTCGCGTCTATCGGCGATTTGATTTTCAAGCCCGGTAATACGTTGCTGCAGATTAATAAAAGTTTGATCCGCTTTTAAATCCGGATAGTTTTCCGCCACCGCGTACAAATCCATCAAGCTTGCATTCAATGATGATTCGGCACGATTTAAACCCGCCACATCTTGCGTTTGACGCACGGCATCCAAGCCCATGCGCGCGCGGATGACTTTTTCTAAGGTGCTGGATTCATGCTGCATATAGGCTTTGCAGGTGTCGATTAATTTAGGCAATTCTTCATTGCGCTGTTTGAGTAACACATCGATATTCGCCCAAGCTTTAGCGACATTATTGCGAATATTCACCAAACTGTTGTAAGTCATAATGCCGTAAAGCGTCACCACAACCAATATTACCAATAACAAAAAATCCATTCAAACCTCCCCAGGTTGCATCATTATTTTTAGTTTAAAACTGCTGATTAAAACGATCGCCCAACAATTCTGGGCCGACTTTTTCCCAATAACGTGAAAAGCGTTTAAGGCGTTTTTCGCTAATGGACGCTTGCGCGAATTTAACTTCTGGCTCCCAAATTGGGTTAAACGGTTCCAATAAGGCTTTTACGTGCATGTTCGGTGTTTGCTGAGTGATCACTTGACCCACGCCGCGACTTTTCAATACTTTTCGTGTGTCGCCCATCCACACTTCAACATCTTGTAATTCATTTAAGCAATCCGCCAAAAATTGCAGGCGCTTAAGCGGCCATCTACCATGCAAAAATTCATCTATTACAAAAATTTTTGGCATGGGTTTATGCATTAATGGGTGCGCGGCAGAAAGCATTTCATCATGCACGAATATCGCAACGGCTTGGTGGCTAGAGATAGACTCTTTTAGCGGCATGCTTATTTTGTGTTTTTTGGCGATTGCAGGCGTTTGATGCGCAAATAACTGATCGCTAAGTGCTTCATAACTGTCATCAAATGGGCAGGTAATTTTACAGTTAGTGCAATATTTTTCGCCAGTATGGCGGGCCAGATTTTCTTTATTAAAGTAATAAGGTTTTGAGCTGAAAAGTGAGGCGACCCATTGCCACGATAAGTGATTAGAAGCTTTGTCGCCGTCCAGCAAATTATTCTCAAACCAATCTGCAGCTTCGCGCCAATCGACTTTTAGCCAATGTACGACATAGGCAGCAAACCACATGCGGGCATGATTATGCACATAACCATCGTGCATTAAATCACGGATAAAGCCATCCATGCAGGGCAAACCTGTAATGCCCTGGCGGATAAAATCAGGCATCAATTTATCGCCCAGCGCGACTTTTGGATCTTCCATATCACTAAAGATATCGTTGCCTTTATCGTGCCAAACATGGCGCCAGTAATCGCGCCAAGCTAATTCAAATACAAATTTTTCGGCATGTGCGCCAAAAAGGCTTTGCGCGCTATCGCTGGCTTCTTTTAAAGTTAAGCAGCCATGCCGAAAATAGGGTGAAAGTCTAGTGACATTGCCATTGAGAAAGTTGCGATTACGATTATAAGCAATCGCGTCCATGCTATTTAAACGCTTGAGTGCTTCATGTCGCCCGCCACGCCAATCGTCACTGAGGAATGAGCCGAGGGCTTGGGGAAAAATGCGCCTGATATATTGTAGACGTTCAGCGCGGTCGCATGGAATGGTCAGTTTGGTCGCTTGTGCCATCAAAATAGCTCTTGTTGTCGATGCTTTAGTTTTGAGAGTGTACTCTTTTTTTGCCGTTTTTTTGTGATTTATTCCTGCCTGTTCTTGTCACGTTTGCTGCCCAGCATGCCTTTGCACGTGCGTGCTTTTTATCACTTCATACGTTTCTTTAGTTGCGCCTTATTGATGGTGATTGTAATTTTAGCTCGCGCTTCACGTTCCGTTTAATGGATTAATCCTAGTCACGCTGAGTCGTTAAACACATTATTAGGAAACTAAAAGTGATACCATTAATCTCTTTTACTTAACACTGTTTGAAAGTGGAAAAAATGATTAGTGCAATGTGGATTTGGGGCGCAATAGGTTTATTACTGTTGGCAGTAGAGATGGCAATCGGCACCGTTTATGTCTTGTGGTTCGGTATTTCTGCGCTATGCGTTGCCATTGCCACTTGGATATTTCCACAAATGTTGCCAGCCATACAGTTTGCGATTTTTGCCGCCTTGTCGATTGGCTCACTGGCGATTTGGAAGATTTTTTACAAGAAAACTGAAACTCATTCCAGAGTCGGCCAAGCGCAAGGTGAAGAGATTGGTCGCACCGGAACAGTGATCGAAGTTGTGAATGCTAATCGCAACGGCAAAATAAGTTTTACGCAAGGTTTGATGGGCAGCCGTGAATGGGTTGCAGTCGCAAATGAAACGATTGAAGTCGGCAGCCAAGCCAAAGTTGTCGCGGTTGAGGGCAATGCTTTACGCATCATCAAAGTTTGAGTTCAATCTATTTAAATTGAGTTCGAAAGTTTAGTTCATCGCATTACATTTTTAGGGAAAATATCATGACAGAAGTTAGTTTAATACTCATATTTTTAGTGGCAATCGCCATATTCAAAGGCGTACGCATCGTGCCGCAAGGGGAAGAATGGGTGGTAGAGCGCTTGGGTAAATTTGCTGGCGTACTTTCACCGGGCTTACATGTGATCAACCCAATTTTTACTAAAGTCAGTTACAAAGTAACGACTAAAGATATTATTTTAGAAATCCCCCAGCAAGAAGTGATTACCGCCGATAATGCGGTGATTTTAGCCAATGCCGTGGCATTTATTAAAGTCAGCAATATTGAACGCGCTGTTTACGGCATTGAAAATTTCCGTGAAGCGATGCGTAATATGGTGCAAACGAATTTGCGCTCTATTATTGGCGGCATGGAATTAAATCACGCGTTAACTTCGCGCGACCGCATCAAAACCGAACTTAAATTAGCTATCGCTGATGAAGCATTGGATTGGGGTTTAACGGTAAAATCTGTTGAAATTCAAGATATTAAGCCATCAAACAATATGCAGGATGCAATGGAAAGACAAGCAGCGGCAGAGCGTGAACGTGTTGCGGTGGTAACAGAAGCAGAAGGCGCAAAACAATCATTGATTTTAAATGCAGAAGCACGTTTAGAAGCGGCGCGTAAAGATGCCGAAGCACAAATGGTCGCGGCTAAAGCGTCAGCCGAATCGATTAAATTTATTACTGAAGCAGTCAAAGAAAATAACGCCTCAGCAATGTTCTTATTAGGCGATCGTTATATTACGTCCATGCAAAAAATTGCTGACTCCAATAACAGTAAAATCGTCATCATGCCTGGCGATTTAGTGGGTGCGGTTAAAAGTTTGATTGGTGGTAAATAAAAAACTATAGGGGATGGCCAAGTCAGCCTCTGGCAATCTAATTTTCCTATCCCCATTTTTCAGTAACATGATTGTCTTTACAATCGTATTCCATTTTAGGCGCCATATTTTGCTTAAGGATGGTTAAAATTAACTTTTTAACTAATGGCTAACATTAAATAATAAAATGCTGATTCAATGCTTGATTTATGACTACCTGAATGGGTCATAGCATTTTTGTGAACTTTTGATATATTATTTATAAGGTTATTAATCGTTGTCGTTTGAGTGAGGCATTATAAATGCATAAACTTAAATACGGCGTACCTTCATTTTAATAGCTAAATTATTAAAATCTTAAAATAAGAAGAAATAAATATGATTTTTTGTAGACATTGTAGACATCAAATACATGAAACAGCAAGAAACTGCCCTTCATGTGGTGGTGCTCAAGTTTTGGGTGGATCAAATGATTCTAACGATAATACAAGTAGCTCATCAGGTTGGACTTCCATTGCATCTCTAATATTTGGAATATTTTCCATCGTGGTTTGGTTCGATGATTCTGCATGGGATGCAGATACATTTATAGGGGTTTTTGCTATTTTTATTTTACCTGCATTTGTATTGGGAGTTGTGTCACTTTCAAATAAATTTAATGGGCGTGGTATGGCTATATCAGGCCTAGTAATGTCTCTCATTTCAATTGTAATGTTATTAAGTAGTTAATAATTAAAGTTGACGAAAAAATGGAACAAAGTGCAATTGAAAAAGAACTACTGGGGCTGATTTTTAACTTGAGGAATTCAATTAGAAATCATGATAGAGGTGTTCTAATTGGCTTTCTAATGTGCTGTGTACCAATATTGCCAGTAACTACAATTGGATTAACTGTTTGTTTACTAAACTTGTATCTTATTAATTTAGGAAAATTAGAAACAACAGAAACTAAACTAATCAAAATGGGTTTATTAATATCACTATTAAACTTAATCTTAGGTGTAGTTATTTTTATAGTATTTTATAAATCCATAATCTCAATAGATTCGATGCAGATTGTGATAGTAATCAAAAATGTTTATCTGAGTGTATTAGATTTTATAAGAGAGATTTTTGGTAAAAATGAACCAGTCCAATATGTGATGAGTAAATTTATATGAGTGAAGTAACTATTTTTAATAATCCAAATAATACACAAAGCAGGGCGGCTGACCAAAAGCATTGTTTTTCATGTGGTTTGCTTGTTCATAACTCAGCTACTCAATGTCCAAAATGTGGGGCAAAACAACCAGAGCTTTCATTAGGTGCCTTACAGGCAACAAATGAGCACCCTTTAAAAAAGAACAATGCTTCAAATCTAGTCTATTGTAGGGGTTGTGGAGACTCTATACACGAAACAGCTTTAAGTTGCCCCAATTGTGGAGCACAACAGAAAATTTCTAATACTACCAACGCTTATTCGGAAAATAAAAGCAAAGTCGCAGCAGCAATATTGGCTTTTTTACTTGGTGGCTTGGGAGGACATAAGTTTTATTTAGGACAAATTGGTTTAGGCTTTTTGTATCTACTTTTTTTCTGGACATTTATTCCTGCAATCATAGCCTTTATTGAAGGAATAATTTATCTAACTATGTCAGAGGAAGAGTTTGCTCGAAAATATAATTAACAAAAAGGGAGAGTAAAATGAGTATAGTTTTTTGTCGTGGTTGCGGTAAAGAGATTCATGAAACAGCGTTAGCATGTCCACATTGTGGCGCACCTCAGAAGATAGCATCAAATACTATTGATAGCATTCCTGACGGCGTTCTTGGTTGGAGTTGGGGTGCTTTTCTTTTAAGTTGGATTTGGGCTGTAGGTAATAGAGTTTGGTGGGGTTTGTTGGCATTAATTCCTTATGTTGGATTTGTCATCGCAATTTATCTTGGATTCAAAGGTAGGGAGCTTGCATGGAAATCAGGAAAATGGGATAGCGTGGAACATTTTCAAAGAGTTCAAAAGAAATGGTCGCAGTGGGGGGTTGGTCTTGTAGTTGGACTTCTATTAATTGGCGGCATACTAGCTGCAATCGCTATACCAGCTTATGAGAGTTATAAAAATAGAGCAGAAGCACATGAACAGAGTGCTGCAGAAGTCCCTAATTATGTTGAGGAGCCTGCTAATGTTGAAAATCAAAGTGAGCAAATAGAGCTAGAGACAGCTGAGCCTGAACCTGTTTTTATTACTAATACCACTGCTGAAACTGATTCCCAAATTGAAATCACAAGTGAAGAAAATAGTATTTCACCAAGTTTTGACTGTGCTAAAGCAACCACTAATGCAGAAGTTTTAATTTGTAATACTCCTGAATTAGCGAATGCAGACTTAATGTTGGCAAATGCATATTCAATCACATACCAAAACTCATCCGATAAAGAATTGCTTAGAAGTCAACAAAATAATTGGAGGAATTCAGAAAGAGATTCATGCCCGGATGCCAATTGCATGCTACAGGCATATACGCAAAGGATTGCTGAGCTAACTATGTAGATTTTATATTTAAATCACTAATACTTATATTTATTTAGGAATAACCCAGTCACCCGATTTTCCACCATGCTTTTCTAGTAACTTTATCGCGCTAATCGTCATGCCGCGGTCTACCGCTTTGCACATATCGTAAATCGTCAACAAGCCCACACTCACTGCAGTCAACGCTTCCATTTCTACCCCAGTTTGACCTGTCGTTTCGCAGCTTACCGTGCAGTTAATGCTAGATTCAGGCACATTGATTTCAAATGTCACGGATACTTTAGTCAGTGAAATCGGATGACAAAGTGGAATCAAATCAGATGTTTTTTTGCTAGCTTGAATCGCAGCAATACGCGCAATGCCAAGCACATCGCCTTTTTTTGCATCGCCTTGCTGAATTAATTTAAGCGTATCGGGCAACATACTTATTGTGCCAGTGGCAATGCCGATGCGGCGCGTAACGGCTTTTTCACCTACATCCACCATATGCGCTTGGCCGCTGGAATCAAAGTGGGTGAGTGCATTGTTAGTATTCGTCATGTATTTACAATCCGTTCAACATTTGGCATGAACTTGCGCCATAAAGGCATTATCATAACAATAATGAAATTAAAGTTAACATTAATTAATCGGCAAAAAATCAGCCGAGCAAAAAATCTCCTGGCGATTTTTAAGCAGCTAATTGTTGTAGCAAGCTTGTTCACGGCCAATACAACATTGGCAGATAATATTAAGCAATCGGCTATTTCCGGCAAACCGTATGAAGATGGTGTGCTAAATAAAAATATACCTAGCCGAGATTTAGACACTAATTTGCCTGATTTGGGCGATATCGCGCAAACGGTGTTAACACCACAAGATGAACAGCGAATTTCCGAGCAAATCTTACGCCAAGTAGCGGTGAGCGATGATGTATTAGAAGACGCAGAAATCACCGATTATTTACAAGCGGTTGGTCAAAAATTAGCGGCCAGCAGCCCAGATAAGCGCCAAACGTTTAATTTTTTCGTTGTGCGCGATAACTCAATTAATGCGTTCGCTATGCCTGGCGGTATTATTGGTGTGCATACTGGTTTGATTTTAGCGTCCAATAGCGAATCTGAAATGGCCAGCGTATTAGGGCATGAGATCGGCCATGTGACGCAACGCCATTTGGCGCGTATGTTGGCTTCGCAAAAATATGATACGTTTAAAAATATTGCAGGTATCGCGGTGGCTTTACTGGTTGCGCGTGCTAATCCAGAACTCGCCAGCGGCGCTTTAACCGCATCAACTGCTGCAGGCGTGCAGCGACAATTAGACTACACGCGCGAACATGAACGTGAAGCGGATCGCGTCGGTTTAACCATATTAGACGCCGCGGGATACGATGTGCGCGGGATGCCAGCATTTTTTACAACTTTGCAACGTGGCACGCGCTTTGTAGAAGGTACGGCGCCTAGCTTTTTGCGTTCTCATCCACTCACGGCTGAGCGCATTGCCGATGTATCAAACCGTGTTGAAACCATGCCTTACCGCCAAGTGCCCGATAGTTTGGATTTTCAACTGGTTAAGGCGAAATTGCGCGCTGGCAATGGCATGGCGCAATCGGCGATTGATCAGTTTCAAGACAATCTAAAAGAGCGCAGATTTGCCAATGAAACGGCTGAGAATTACGGTTTGGCTGTGGCGATGTTGCGCAAAAACGATCTAGCCGGCGCAGCTAAGCAAATGCAGTGGTTAAAAACCAATGCGGCCAAACATCCTTTTATTGAAAATTTAGCTGCACGCATTGAGGTGGCACGTAATAATCCGCAGGCGGCGGCTATTCAATACGCTAAAGCGCTGGCGTTATTTCCGAATCACCGCTCACTGATTTATGGTTATGCGGAGCATTATTTAGAGACCAATCAACCCGATAAAGCACTTCAGTTGATTGCGGAAAAACAGCGGCTGTTTCCAACTGATGCCTATTTTTATGAAATGATAGCAAAAGCGTACGCGGCAAAAGGCAAAGATTTATTGCGCTTTCAGGCGCAGGGCGAAGCTTATTATCGCAAATATAATTTAACGAGAGCGGTTGAGCAGTTTGATTTCGCGGTCAAAGCCAAAGACGGCAATTTTTATGAGCATTCTATTGTGGATGCGCGTTTAAAAGAGTTGCGCCGTTTGCAGGCAAATGAAAAAACCGCATTGGAAAGGATGGGCTAATTGCAACGCAGACATTTTTTGAGTGTTTTTTTGGGTTTGGCAACTTTGCTGATTTCGCCTATCAATGCGATGGCTGCCACTTGGAATAAGCGCGCATTCGAAGCAACAAAGTTCAGCAATGCCGCCAGTGATATGGCGATTAGCAATGAGTTGCCGAGTAAAGATATCGACATTAACACGCCAGATCGTGCAGAAAACGGTGCGATCGTACAAGTGGAAATCAATAGCCGCATACCCAATACGGAATCGATTGCGATATTTGTAGAACATAATCCGACCACATTGATTGGGCATTTTACTTTTAGTAACGGCGCGCTACCGCAATTAGTGATGCGTATTAAAATGGCAGAAACTTCTGATGTGAAAATAGTAGTTAAGGCTGGTGGTCAATATTTTACGGCTGCTAAAAATGTGGTTGTGCTTGAAAACGGCTGTGGTTGAGACAATTGGCTAAGTAATTAAGAGTAGAGCGAAAAAATGGACAATATAAAAATGCGTGCCAAGCTGGTTAATACGTTGACTGAGGTCAAAATGATCATTAATCATCCAATGGAAACGGGTCGCAAAAAAGACGATTCCGGAGAGCTGATTCCCGCCCATTTTATTCAGTTGTTAACAGCTAAACTGAACGATAAAACTGTGCTTGAAATGCAGTGGGGAACTGGCATCTCAAAAAATCCCTATCTGACTTTTTATTTAAAAGACGCGAAAATTGGCGACAAAATTGCAGTTAACTGGACAGATAATCTGGGTAAAACGGGTGAGGGCGATGTCTTGGTTATTGCAGGATAATCAAAAATAATTAATTTTGATTATCCAATTAAATAAGGCTTATGTTTTCACAAGCTTTATGGAATAGCAGTTGTGAAAAGATACACGCCAAATATCACCAAAAGCACCACACCTTGTAAAACATTTGTGCGCCCCGTTGCTAATGAAATAGCGTTTACAAACAAAGCCAACAGCACTAAAACCGTTGATTTCATATCGATGCCTAAAAACAGCGTCCAGCCTGTCGCTAGCGATAAAATCGCAACTGCAGGAATGGTCAGGCCAATACTCGCAAGTGCAGAACCCATTGCTAAATTCAAGCTGGTTTGAAACATATTTTTACGCGCAGCACGCACAGCGGCCAAGCCTTCTGGCAGTAAAACAATACTGGCGATAATCACGCCAACCAGTTGATGTGGCGCATGAATCAGTTTCACAAAATCTTCAATTGTTGGTGCCAGTGCTTTTGCCAGCAAAACTACAGCGGCCAAGCAAATCAATAATAAGCCTGAACTGTAATAGGTAATTGCATTCGAGCTTTTAGTAGCCACTTCGGCCGAGCCAAGCAGGTCTCGCTCAGCCAAGTCTCCATCATCATTGATATCTTTTACATCCAAGAAATAATTTCTGTGGCGAATGGCCTGTACAAATACAAAAGTGCCATATAAAACCAACGAAACCAGTGCGATAAATGCTAACTGACTTCCGCTGTATATCGGCCCTTGAGTGGTTAATGTGTAGTTAGGCAAAATTAAAGTTAAAACGACAATTGCTGCTAAAGTAGATAATGCCGCATTCGCGCCATGTAGCTTAAAAACTTGTTCTTTATAAAGCATGCCGCCAATTAATGAGCAAATACCCACAATGCCTGTGATGATGATCATGACAGCTGCAAACACCGTATCGCGTGCCAGCGAAGCGGTTTCTGGACCACCAGCTAACATTAACGACAGAATAAGCCCGACCTCAATAACGGTAATCGCGGTTGCTAATAACAAGGTGCCATAAGGTTCTCCCAATTTATGTGCAATCGTTTCTGCATGATGCACAGCCGCTAATACAACGCCAATTAAGGCAATCGCCATAATGACGGATTCGACATGGCCTAAATTTAAATTTAATTGAGTTAATGCCAGTACGATGATGGCGACAATTGGTGCCGCGATTGACTAAACTGATATTTTCAAACCATTGCTCATTGGTTACCTAACTTATTAAAAACTTCAACACTATTTAAAACTTCAATACTATAGAAGTTTATTATTAAACATTTGTATGACGATTTAAATTGAGAATAACTGCTTCCGCCACTTTAATGCCGTCTACACCAGCAGATAAAATGCCACCTGCGTAGCCAGCACCTTCGCCGCACGGATACAAACCTGTGGTATTGATACTTTGTAATGAATCGTCATCACGCTTGATACGGATTGGGCTGCTAGTGCGTGTTTCCACACCAGTTAATATACCTTCAGCCATATCATAACCTTTTATCTGCTTCGCAAACGCAGGAATTGCCTCACGAATCGCATCAATCGCAAACTTGGGTAGCGCAGATTCCAAATTAGTGAGATGCACGCCAGGCGTGTAAGAAGGTGAAACTTCGCCCAATTGTTGAGACGGTTTATTGGCCAAAAAGTCGCCGATTAATTGTGCAGGCGCCGCATAGTTGCTGCCGCCTAAAACATAAGCATGGCTTTCTAATTGACGCTGTAATTCTATTCCCGCCAACGGATGTTCAGGGAAATCCACCTCAGGCGTAATGCCGACAACAATGCCCGAATTCGCATTGCGCTCGTTGCGGCTATATTGGCTCATGCCGTTTGTCGCCACGCGGCCTTCTTCCGATGTTGCCGCGACAACCGTGCCGCCTGGGCACATGCAAAAACTATAAACGCTTCGGCCATTGCTGGCGTGATGCACTAATTTATATTCGGCTGCGCCTAATTTGTTGATTAAATCCTCAGAATAACTGCTGCCGTAACGCGCTTTATCGATTAAAGACTGCGGATGTTCGATACGAAAACCGATTGAGAAAGGCTTGGCTTCCACAAAAATACCTTTTTTGTGCACCATTTCAAACGTATCGCGCGCGCTGTGGCCAACCGCCAACACAACGTGGTTACTCACAATTCGTTCACCATTTGATAACAGCACGCTTTGAACGGCGTTGTCTTTAATCTCAATATCATCCACGCGCGAATTAAAACGAATCTCACCGCCCAGCGCGATAATGTTATTGCGCATATTTTCGACCATGCTCACCAAGCGAAAGGTACCGATATGCGGATGACTTATATATAGAATCTCAGGTGGTGCGCCTGCCGCCACAAATTCTTGCAGCACTTTGCGCCCATAATGTTTTGGGTCTTTAATCTGGCTCCACAATTTCCCGTCTGAGAAAGTGCCTGCGCCACCTTCACCAAACTGCACATTCGATTCTGGATGCAGTTTACTTTTGCGCCATAAATCCCAAGTATCTTTGGTTCTTTCTTTCACCGCTTTACCGCGTTCCAATACAATCGGTTTGAATCCTGCTTGCGCTAAAATCAAGGCGGCAAATATTCCTGCAGGGCCAAAACCGATCACAATCGGGCGCATTTTTAAATCCAACGGCGCGGTTGCAACTGTTTTATATTCGGCATCGGGCGTTAACTTAACATGCGGATCTTTAGCAAATTTGGCTAAAACTTTTGCTTCGTTTTCAATCACTACATCTAGCGAATAAACCAGCAATATCGCATGCGATTTGCGCGCATCTGTACCGCGTTTAAAGATGCTGAAACTGATTAAATCATTTGCACTGATGCCGAGTTTTTTTATCGCCGCCGCGCGAATCTCTGCATCTGTATGGCCTTCTTCGGCAGATGTAGCAATAGGTAATTTGATTTCGGTGATTCTGAGCATGGGTTCGATCTTATCGGTATGAGTCGTATAGATGGAAATTCAACGAGTGAATATAAATCTTAATAAGCAATATAAGCTAATAAATTCAGGCGGATAAATCCAAGCGTTATAACGCTAAATTAAGCTGCAATAATTTACGCAACATGGGCAAAGTAATGGGTTTTTGCATGGTCAGCGACCATTCATCCAGCGCATCCAATGTCGCCATCAATGTCGGTAAATCGCGGCGCAA